>Ga0105252_10000596_pt1 | contig 21524 bp, 24 predicted proteins | sample EasRivMeERMZT100_FD_89675 | JGI IMG/M metagenome (GOLD analysis project Ga0105252, IMG submission 89675) | Soil microbial communities from meander-bound floodplain in the East River, Colorado, USA - East River MetaG ERMZT100 | ecosystem: Environmental > Terrestrial > Soil > Floodplain | place... | reverse complement strand
CGCTCGACCAGCGACGCGAGGCGCGCCACCGTCCGCGCCCGCATCGCCACCGACGGCGGGTTACTCGGATTGACCACGAACAGCGCCTTGATCGACCGATCGCCGAGCTTGTCGATTTCGCTGTCCGGATACTGCCAGTTGTGGCTGCCGTCCCCGCGCCGCTCCGAAGCCTCCAGGCGAACGATTTCGAATCCGTACCGCTGCATCCGAGGAAGAGCGACGTAGGGCGCGAAAATAGGCACCGCCAGCGCGACGCGGTCGCCGCGCCGCAGCAGTCCGTTGTGGACCAGCGAATCGAACAGGTAGCAGATTCCCGCGGTGGCGCCCTCGACGGCGAACAGCTCGATTTCGCCGCGCCGCCGCGATCCGGCGAAGAGCACGCGCTCGAGGTATTCGCGCACCACGCGCTCGGCGTGGCGAAGCATGCGAACCGGCATCGGATAGTGGTCGCCGGCGATAGCGTCGACGAGTTCGTGAACGAAGGCGTCCGCGTCGAAGGCGAGCCTGCCGGCACCGTAGCGCAGCGCTTTTGCGAGGAATCGCGCGCCGGGCGAATTCTGCGTCCGGGCGAGATACCGGCGCAGCCGCTGCGCGATTCCCTTGCGGCGCGGCGCCCCGCCGAGCGCCGCATCGCCCGGCCAGGCCCGGTGCGCCTCTTCCATGGCGAAACCGCCGAGAACGAAGAACGCCTCGCGCGGCTCCATGGCGAGCCAGTTGGGATTGCCGCGGCCGGCATCCAGCATCGTGCGCGCGCCTTCCCGGGCGCGCTCTTCGCTCAGCGCGATCAGCTTTTCCTTGAGCTCGAATGGATCGAGACGCTGCAGCGCACGCCGCGCCGGGCGGCTCATTACCACTTTTTCTGGGCGTGCGCGGCGCAAAGCAGTTCTCTCGCTACAGAAACCCGAAGCTTGACAAGGATCAAAGCCGGATCTTACCGCCGTCACACAATGACTGGTCGGGTTCAAGAAGGGCGTTTGCGCGTCGTGGGCGTGTGAGCGACGAGAGGGAGCGAGATGAACGGGAAGAATCGGCTGATCGGACTGTGGATGTGGGGCGTCGCATCGCTCATCGCACCGGGTGCCGGCGTCGGCGACATTCTTCCCTTGGCCGCGGGGGCGCTCAAGGCATCGACGCAAGCCGCCGGGCCGGCAATGTCGCTGCCCGATTTCGCGTCGATCGTGGAAGCCAACAGGAGGTCGGTGGTGAACATCACGGCGCTCCTCACGCAGGAGCTGCCCGGCTCTCCGAACGATCCGCTCTTCGAGTTTTTCCGGCGTTTCCAGATTCCGCAGCCGCAGGTGCCGCGTCGGGCGCAGGCATCGGGATTCATCGTCAGCGCGGACGGCACCATTCTCACCAACGCGCATGCGGTGAGCACGGCCTCGGACGTGACGGTGAAGCTTCCCGACCGGCGCGAATTCAAGGCCAAGGTAATCGGCCTCGACGAGCTGACCGACATCGCCGTGCTGAAAATCGACGCAGAAGGCCTCCCGGCCGTGAAGCTGGGCGACCCGCGATCGATCCGTGTCGGAGAATGGGTGCTCGCGATCGGCTCGCCGTTCGGCCTGGAGAACACGGTGACTGCGGGCATCGTGAGCGCGACCTCGCGCTCGCTTCCTGACGGCATTTACGTCCCGTTCATTCAAACCGATGCTGCAGTGAATCCGGGCAACTCCGGGGGACCGCTGCTCAATATGAAAGGCGAGGTGATCGGGATCAATTCGCAGATCTATTCGCTGACCGGCGGCTACCAAGGCCTGTCTTTCGCCGTACCAATCGACGTCGCCGCAAAGGTCAAGGATGAGCTGATTTCGCGCGGCAGGGTCCAGCGGGGGAGGATCGGCGTCGGGATCCAGGAATTGACGCAGCCCCTGGCGAGGTCGTTCGGACTCGACAAGCCCGCAGGCGCGCTCGTCACTTCGGTCGAGAAGAACGGACCGGCCGCCAGCGCCGGCATCCAGCCCGGCGATGTGATCCTCGCACTGAACGGCGTGAAGATCGAACGCTCCTCGGAGTTGCCGCTGCTCATCGCACAGACCAAGCCGGGCACCCAGGTGACCTTGAAAATCTGGCGCAAGGGCGCACGCAAGGAAATCCCGGTCACGGTTGAGGAACTGAGCGTGGAGAGGGTTGCGCTGCCGCAGCCGCCGGCCCAGGAGCAGGCGCGCCTCGGCATCGCAGCGCGCCCGCTTACGGCTGAGGAAAGCCGGACAGTCGGGGTGGCGGGCGGATTGCTCGTGGAGCAAGCCGCCGGGCCGGCCGCGGCTGCCGGAATCGAGGAGGGCGACCTCATCATCGCGGTGAACGGCGCGCCGGTGAAGAACAACGCCGAGCTGAGTTCGCTGCTCGCCAGATCGGGAAAGGTCGTCGCACTGCTCGTCCAGCGGGGGGACGACAAGGTTTTCGTGGCGGTCGAGCTTCCATGACGGAAGCAGCAGCCAAGCGGGCAATGGAAATTCGTGTCGAATGCTACGCCGGTTACCGCGGCGAACAGGAGCCGCGGGCCTTCTGGCTTGGAGAGCGCCGCATCACCGCGGTCGAGATCCTGGACCGCTGGATGGCCCCGGACCATCGCTATTTCAAGATTAGGGCGAATGACGGGCACGTCTACATTCTTCGCCGGGACGAGGTGAAAGGCGAGTGGACGCTCGGTGCCTTCACTCACGCGGCTGCTGCGGGAGCCGCGAACGACGCGTATTCGCCTCGAACGGGGGACTAGGACGGCGGCAAATCGCTGTCCTCAACGCCGTCCACACGCGGCTCGTCGCGCTTCGGGTGTCGCTTGATGATGCGCTTCAGCTTATCATCGCGCGCCTTGCCTCGACTGCCACCCTCCTGAATCTCGGGCTCGGGTGTTTCGAGCTCCGGGGCTTTCTTCTCCTGAATCATGACAGTCTCCTCGAACAAGCCTGGGTTTCGCGCCTAGGTCGGGTTTCTTTGCTTGACCGCCTGCCCTGCCCCACTATTCGCTGGTAAAGGCTACGCTCTCGCGCGAGCCGCTTCTTGATCTATCGCAAAGGACTGCCGCTCGCCGCTCGATTACGCCCGACTAGCGACCGGGCGAGACGAGCAGCACTGGAATCCATTCGCCGATCGCTTCCGCGACGAAAATCACGATGGCGGCCACGGCGAGGTGCTTGGCGATTTCCGGGATCGGGCGCACCCGGCGCTGCCGCGCGATGATCCAGCTCAGCAGCCCCAGAAGCAGCAATCCCCAGGCGAGGGCGGCGAGGACAGCAGCGCGGGTCGGCAGCAGGAGAACCAGAAGAACGAAACTCAAGGACACGAGGAGCCGTGCCGTAAAGTTGGTGATCGTCGCGAGAAACGCTTTTCGGGGATCGAGGCGCTCCGATTCCTGATAGACGTGAATGCTCAGGGAATCGGTGAGATTGTCGGCGAGGGCCACGATCAGAAGACTGCTGACGATCGCCGCCTTCGGCAGCGCCGCCGCGTCGAGGCCGACGATGAGCGCCACGCCGGCGACGATGGCCGCGGTGCCGCCGAAACTGAAACGGTTGATCTGCAAACTGTCGCCCCGATGCGATTTTTCGACCTCAGCCCTTCACGCAGGCGATGGGCCGCAGGAACGCGACGCGGCGCGCGAGGCCCGCGCCTTCGGTGGCTTCGGCCACGCGGTTGACGTCTTTATAGGCGCCGGGGGCTTCCTCGGCGACGCCGCGCATCGAGCGCGTGCGGATGAGAATGCCGCGCTCGCGCAGCGCATCGACCACTTGCCTTCCCTGCCATTGCTTGAGCGCCTGGTGGCGGCTCATGGCGCGGCCGGCGCCGTGGCTCGCCGAGCTCCACGCGCGCGCCTCGCTCGTGGCGGTGCCAGCGAGAACGTAGGAACCGGTGCCCATGCTTCCGCCGATGATCACCGGCTGTCCGGCTTCGCGGTAGCGCTCGGGAATTTCCGGATGCCCCGGACCGAAGGCGCGGGTCGCACCCTTGCGATGGACCCAGAGCAACCTGCGCTTGCCGTTGACTTCATGCTGCTCCGGCTTGCAGGTGTTGTGGGAGACGTCGAAGAGCGTTTCGAGACGGCATCCGGGGAAAAAGTGCGCGAATGTGCGCCGCGTGAGATGCGCGAGGATCTGGCGGTTCGCCAGCGCGCAGTTGATCGCGGCGTTCATCGCGCCGATGTATTGCTCGCCTTCGGGGGAGCGGACCGGAGCGCAGGCGAGCTCGCGGTCGGGAAGCGTGATGCCCAGCCGTCGCGCGGCCTTGGCGAGGCTCACGAGAAATTCGGTTCCGATCTGATGCCCCAGACCGCGCGAGCCGCAGTGAATCGAGACGATGATCTGGCCGTCGCGAAGTCCGTAGGCTTCGGCGGCCTTGGCGTCATGGATGCGATCGACGACCTGCACTTCCAGATAATGATTGCCCGAGCCCAGCGTGCCCATCTCGCCGCGCTGGCGTTTCTTGGCGAGCGGGGAGACGTTGGCGGGCACCGCGTCGGTCATGCAGCCGCGCTGCTCCACGTATTCGAGCTCGGCCGAGTCGCCGTACCCCTGACGCACCGCCCATTGCGCGCCGCCCGTGAGCACCGCGTCGAGCTCGTGCGCGGACAATTGCAGGTCGCCTTCGACGCCGACCCCGGCCGGAATATTGCGGTACAGGCTGTCGGCGAGCTTCTGGATCGCCGGTGCGATCTGTTTCTCCTCGAGATCGCTGCGCAGGCAGCGGATGCCGCAGGAAATGTCGAAGCCGACCCCGCCCGCGGAGATGATCCCGCCATCCTCCGGGTCGAATGCGGCCACGCCGCCGATGGGAAAGCCGTAACCCCAGTGCGCGTCGGGCATCGCGTACGCCGGCCCCACGAGCCCCGGCAACTTCGCTACGTTGGTGATCTGCTCGAGCACCTTGTTGTCCATCGTTCGCAGGAGCTCGGCGTCGCCGTAGAGGATGGCTTCCGCGCGCGCGATACCCGGCTCGGATTTGACGCGCCAGCTCCACGCACCTGTTTGTTCGAGCCGATCGAGATCCACCGCCTGCTCCGATCACACGTCCACTACACAGCGCGCTTCCCAGCCGGTTGCGCCCGATTTCACCGAAAGCATCGTGAGCGTCGCGCCCTTCACTTCCACTCCGCGCTCGATTTCCTCGCGCCACGGTTCTCCCCAGGCGCGGCCCTCCCAGCGTGATCCCTTCCGCGACAGCGAAAACCGTCTGAACACCAGCCCTGTTTCGCGCGCCGCGCCGAGCAGCGCGTTGAGCCATTGGACCAAAGCCAGATCGATATCGTCCTCGACGAAGGACACCGAAACCTCGGCCGGCTCCCGCAGCGACGCGGGTTCGGCCATGACGGCGAACATCGCCTCGGCGGCGGATTCGAAGGCGCGCTCCACCGTGGCGCCGCGGCCGACGACGCCGATGTCGGCATCGTGCTCGAAGTATTCGTAGCTGCGCAAATGCCGCCTCGGTCAGGCTTCGGAGAGCCCGCGCGGCGTCCTCTTGAACGGGCGCGCGGTCGAGAAACACCTTAGCGAATCGGGCGGCGTGGACTTTGAGCTAGATCAAGTCGCGACGGCCAGGACGGCGCATGCTTTTATCGGATCGGAAGGGAGCCATCATGAAAATTGGCGAGATTTGCAGCCGCATTGTCGCCTTCGCGACCAAGGACATGCCGCTTCCTGAGGCGGCAAAGTTGATGCGTCAGCACCATGTCGGAAGCCTGGTCGTGGTGCAGGAGGAGTCGCGGGGTCGCGTCCCCGTCGGCATCGTCACCGATCGGGACATCGTCGTCGAGGTGCTGGCGCCCGAGCTGGATTACCGCAATATGGTCGTCGGTGAAATCATGAGCAGCCGGCTGATTACCGCCCGCGAGACCGACGAGATGCTCCAGGTGCTCCACGTGATGCGGCAGCGGGGCATCCGCAGGATGCCGGTCGTCATGGAATCGGGCGTGCTCGCGGGCATCGTCACTCTGGACGACCTGCTCGAAATCGTCGCCGAGGAACTCGAGGATCTGGTCGACGCCATCGCAGGCGAACGCATGAAGGAAGAGCAAGCCAGACGCTGATCTCGGCCTTCACCGCGGGGCGGTCCAGCAAAAGAAGGGACTTGTCGCGAGCCGCTCCAGTTCCCCTGCATGGGCAAGCCCGAGCAGGCCGAAGGCGATGATGGCTCCGCCCGCTGCCTGCCGCACGAGCTGTGCGCGCCGAAAACGCTGCAGGGCCGGCAACAGCACGCCCACCGCGAGGAGGCTCGGCAGCGTGCCGGCGCCGAAGGCGAGCATCACCAGCGCCCCGTTCGCGGCGTCGCCGGTGACCAGCGCAGTGACCAGCACGCTGTATACGAGGCCGCAGGGCAGCAGTCCCCACAGCAGCCCGACCGAATACGCGCCGGGGAAAGACCGCACGGGGAAAAGAGTCGCCGCCAGCGGCTGCGCTCGCCGCCACAGCACGCGTCCCGCGCGCTCGAAAATGTCGAGGTAGCGCGACACGCCGAGGAGATACAGCCCGAGCGCCACCAGCATCAGTTGCGCGACCACATAGAGCACGATCTGCGCCGGGAGGATGCCGTTCAACTGAAGCGCGACCGAACCTGCGCCGCCCGCCAGCGCTCCGGCCGAGGCGTAGGTCGTAAGCCTGCCTGCGTGATAGGCGAGGTGCAGCCTCCAGCGCGGCCGGTCGCCGGGCATTCTCACGGTGAGGGCGGTGACGATTCCGCCGCACATGCCGACGCAGTGCGTGCCTCCGAGCAGCCCGACCAGAAAGATCGCCGACAGGGCCGCTGCGCTCATATTACTTTCGAGTAGGAGGCGCGCGCCCGGTTGGCCCGCAGGTAACGGTCGAAGACCATGCACACGGCACGCACGAGCAGACGTCCTTGCGGCGTCACGCTGATCCATTCGTGGTTCACGGCCACCAGCGACTCCTTCTCCATCTCCCTCAGTTCCGCCAGCTCCCCCGGGAAATAGCCGTCGAAGTCGATGAGGTGGGCGATCGAAATCGCCTCCTTGGATATCTCGAAGTGGCAGGCGAGGGCTCGGATCACCGCGCGCCGCACCAGATCGTCGGCGCTGAGCTCGATGCCTCGCATGACGGGCAGCACGCCGCCGTCGAGGCAGCCGTAGTAGTCGTCGAGCGTCTTGAAATTCTGGGTATAGATGGGCCCGAGCGTGCTGATCGACGACACCCCCAGCCCCAGGATGTCGCTGTCGCCCGTGCTCGAGTAACCCTGGAAGTTGCGGGTCAGCCTTCCCTGCCGTTGCGCGACTGCAAGCTCGTCTTCGGGCTTGGCGAAGTGATCCATGCCGATGTACGCGTATCCGACCGATACCAGCCGCTCGATCGCCATGGCGAGCAGCTTGAGCTTGGTTTCCGGCGCCGGCATGTCAACCTCGGCGATGCGCCGCTGGGGCTTGAACTGCGCCGGCAGATGCGCATAGGAATAAAGCGCGATGCGGTCCGGGTCGCAGCCGTTGACGAGCGCGAGCGTGCGCGCGAACCCGTCCAGGGTCTGATTGGGCAGGCCGTAGATCAGATCGACGTTGACCGAGCGGAAGCCGTTCTCCCTCGCCGCGCGGATGACCGCCTGCGTTTCCTCGAATCCCTGGACGCGATGGATCGCGCGCTGCACCTCGGGATTGAAATCCTGGACCCCCAGACTGATGCGGTTGAAGCCGAGCTGCGCGAGCAATGCCACCCGCTCGGGCGTCATCGTCCGCGGATCGACCTCGATCGCGTATTCTCCGGTCGGGGCGAAATCGAACTCCGAGCGCAGCATGCGCATCAGCTCGGCGAGCTCCGCGTCGGCGAGGAAGGTGGGCGTGCCCCCGCCCCAGTGCATCTGCCCGATCGCGCGGTCCTCGCCGAGGCACTCGGCCAGCATCCGGATCTCGCGCTGCAGATACTTCAGGTATTTCGCCGATCGGCCGTGGTCTTTGGTGATGATCTTGTTGCAGGCGCAGTAGTAGCAGATCGTGCCGCAGAACGGCAGGTGAACGTATAATCCCAGCGGCCGGGCGAATCCGCCGATGTTCCGGTTCTGCAGCCATTTGCGGTAGGCCTCGGCGTCGAAGGCCTCGACGAAGTGGTCGGCAGTCGGATACGAGGTGTAGCGCGGACCGCTCCCGCCGTACTTGCGGATCAAATCCGGATCGATCACGGGGGCGGCGGACACGGGTGCGTTCGGTGTCTGGGCGACTTGCAGCATGTCCCCGTTACTATGAGGAGCTTGTTTCCCGCCATGTTGATGTGGGTCAAATTCCGCGCAGTTCGCGGGAACTGCCCCGGGAGAGTGCATGACCCAGAGTGAGCGTAACGGCCGCGGCGGGACCGAACTCCCCCTGATCGTGTTCGGCCCGTTGCTCGCGCTGGGCGCCTTTACGGCGTTTCTCGCCCTGCTCGCCGGGCTGTTCGGCTGGTACCCCAACGAGATGCTCGTCACTGCCGCCGCCGTGGGCGGCGCGGCGGTCCTGCTCGCGCTCGCGCTGGTTTACCGGCAGGTCTCGATGCGCCGCGCCGTAGAGGGCGAGCTGCACGATGTCGAAGCCCGCGTCACCGGGATTATCGAATCGGCGATGGATGCGATTATTTCGGTGGACAAGACGCAGCACATCGTTCTTTTCAACGCCGCGGCCGAGGCGATGTTCGGCTGCCCGCGGGTCGAGGCGATCGGTGCGCCGCTGGCCTGGTTCATCCCCGAGCGCTTCCGCGCGGAGCACGAGCGGCATATGGCGCGTTTCGGTGAAGCCGGGACGTCCTCGCGCCGCATGGGCGGCGCGCGCATCGTGATGGGCCTGAGGCGCTCGGGCGAGGAATTCCCCATCGACGCCTCGATCTCGCAAATCACCGAAGGCGGAAAGAAGTTCTACACGGTGATTCTGCGGGACGTGACGGAGCGGGTCCGCGCCGAGGAAGCCCTGCGCCGCTCCCGAGAGGAGCTGCGCGAGCTGGCTTCCGGAATGGATTCGGTCAGGGAGCAGGAAAAGAGCCGCATCGCCCGCGAGATCCACGACGAGCTGGGGCAGGCGCTGACCGCTCTGAAACTCGACACCGCGTGGCTCGCCGAGCGGCTGCCTGCCGGCCAGACTGGGGCCGCCGGAAAGCTCAAAGCGATGGATGCGATGATCGACGCCACCGTCGCCGCGACGCGGCGCATTTCGGCGGACCTGCGCCCTTTGGTCCTGGATGACCTGGGGCTCGTTTCGGCCGCCGAATGGCTGGTGCAGGAATTCACTCAGCGCACCGGCATCCCGTGCGAGCTCGCCGTCGGCTCCCCGGATCTCGAGCTGAAGGACCCGCATGCGACGGCGATATTCCGGGTCCTGCAGGAGTCGCTCACCAACGTCGCCCGGCACGCCCAGGCCCGGCGCGTGGAAGTCGGCCTTGCGCGCGCCGACGGCGCCGTGACGCTGAGCGTCCGCGACAACGGGCGCGGATTCAATCCGGGCGATCCTCGCAGGCCGAACTCTTTCGGCCTCATGGGCCTGCGCGAGCGCATGTCCCTGCTCGGCGGCGAAGTCCGCATCGAAAGCCAGCCCGGCCGCGGAACGACCCTGCACGTGCAGATTCCCCTGGAAGAAAAGGCGCGAGCGGCATGATCCGGATCGTCGTCGCCGACGACCACACCATCGTGCGCGAGGGATTGAAGCAGCTGCTCGCGTCGGCATCCGACCTCTCCGTCGTGGGCGAGGCGCAGTCCGGCCACGAAGTCCTCGAGCGCGTGCGCGGGCTCGAGTTCGACGTGCTGCTGCTCGACATGTCGATGCCGGGCAAGAGCGGCATCGAGCTCATCAAGCAGGTGCATGGGGAAAAACCGAAGCTGCGCATCCTCGTGCTCAGCATGCACCAGGAGCAGCAATACGCGGTGCGCGCGATCAAGGCGGGCGCATCGGGCTACTTGACCAAGGACGGGGCCGCGGTCCAGCTCGTCGCGGCGATCCGCAAGGTGGCGGCCGGCGGGGCCTTCATCACGGAGGCCGTGGCCGAGCAGCTTGCTCTCGGGGCCATGCCTCAGACCGAAGGACTGCCGCACGGCGCGCTTTCGGATCGCGAGTTTCACGTGTTCCAGCTCCTCGTCTCCGGCAAGGCCGTGTCGGAAATCGCCGAAGGGCTGAATCTCTCGGTGAAGACGGTGAGCACGCACAAGGCGCACATCATGCATAAGATGAACATGAGCAACCCGGCCGAGCTGATCCGCTATGCCATGAAGCATCGCCTGATCGACGATCCGGACTCCGACGGCTTCTGAGCCTGCACGCCGCCCCGCCGTAGGATTATTCCGACGGCATATTTGGGAAACCGCCTACGCCGGATATCGGGCTCCGCCGATAGGCCACGGCAGCGGGGTTTCCGATACTGGCGGCATGGAAAACCTGTCGTCGGAAGCCCGCACCAAGGTCTTCATCGTCGAGGATTCGGCCTCGATTCGCGAGCGCCTCGCCGGCCTGCTCGCCGGCATGAAGGGCGTGTCCGTCGTCGGCGAAGCGGCGACCCCGCAAGCCGCCGTCGAAGGGATTCTTCGCACCCGGCCGAATCTCGCGGTGCTCGACATTCACCTCACCGGCGGGAGCGGCATCGAAGTGCTGCGCACGGTGCATCCGCAGGCGCCGGAGGTGGATTTCGTCGTCCTCACCAACCATCCGAGCCCGCAGTACCGCCGCGTCTGCATGGAGTCGGGGGCGAGTCATTTCCTCGACAAGACCACCGAATTCGCCGAGGTCGAGAAAATCATCGCCGGGCTTGGCGGCACATCGGCACCTGGAGTATCGAAACTGGACCAAGAGGAGAACGTCATGTTTGCAGCAGCGACCCTTCCCGTTGTATCGGTTCCACCGCGCGACGCGAGTCCCTCCAAGCTCGCCAGGGTCCCGACCCGCTGCTCGAGCTGCAACCTGCGCGAGCTGTGTCTGCCTTGCGGCCTCACCGGGCTGGACGTCGACCGGGTCGAAGAGCTGGTCTATACCCGCAAGCGGATGGAGCGCGGCGAAAGCCTCTATCGCGCGGGCGATGAGTTCAGCTCGCTCTACGCGGTGCGCAGCGGCTTTTTCAAGACGACGCAGACCCTGGAAGACGGGCGCGACCAGGTTACCGGCTTTCACATGGCCGGCGAGATCATGGGGATGGACGGGATCGGGCCGGACACGCACAGCAGCAACGCGGTGGCCCTGGAAGACAGCGAAGTGTGCGTGATTCCCTATTCCCGGCTGGAAAGCCTCGGCCGCGACATGCACGGGCTGCAGCGCCAGTTCCACAAGGTCATGAGCCGCGAGATCGCCCAGGAGCACAGCGTCATGCTGCTGCTCGGCACGATGCGCGCGGAGGAGCGGCTCGCCGCGTTCCTGCTCAACCTGTCGCAGCGCTTCACCGCGCGCGGCTACTCGGCCTCGGAATTCAACCTGCGCATGACGCGCGAGGAGATCGGCAGCTATCTGGGGCTCAAGCTGGAGACCGTCAGCCGCGCGTTTTCGAGGTTCCAGGAGGACGGCTTGATCAGCGTGCAGCAGAAGCACATCCGCATCCTCGACGTCGCGGGCCTGAAGCGGTGCATGCGCCAGAAGGGCGACTAGCGTCGCGCCCGCGGCTTACGAAACCCGCGACTTACAGTCCGGGCCCAGTGGATTTCGCCTGCGAGCGCTCGGCCCTGGTTTGGCAGGCGACGCAGCGCGTCGCGGAGGGCTCCGCGCTCAGGCGCGTGTAGGGGATATCCACGCCGCAATCGGCGCAGATTCCGTAATCGGGCGTATGCAGGCGCTGGAGCGCTGCTTGCGTGCGGCGCAACTCGCCCAGGTCGCGCTCGATTTCGGCGACTTCGAGGCTCGACTCGAGGTCGGCGACGGCCTCGTCGTCGATCTCGTCGAGATGGTTGGCGAGGCCGATCGCTTCTGGGCTGCCCGACCGGCGCAGCGCGGCGGAGATTTCACCGCGCAAGACCGCAGCCCGATCACTCAACCGCCGCTGGAGCGATTCGCGTTGCTCGATCGTCAGGTAGCGCGCGTGCATTTCTAGCGGCACACCAGCACCGGTATCTTGCTGTGGGTGAGGACCTTCGCGGTTTCGCTGCCGAGCAGCAGCGCCGACAGCCCGCGCCGTCCGTGCGAGGCCATGACGATGAGGTCGCATTTCTTCGAGCGTGCCGTACTTATGATCGCTCTCCACGGTTGATCCGCGGTGAGCGAAATCTTCGCTACCTCGACTCCCGAGGTCTGGCCTTCGATATCGACGACCGCGAGGGCTTTCTTCGCCTCCTTCTCCTTGAGCTCCTTGTGGGCCCGCGGCGAAGTCACTCCGTAGGTCATCATGCCTTCCGTGTAGACCGGCGGGACGTAGGGTGGAGTCACGCATAGCCCGGTCAGCTTCGCCCCCGAGAGCCTGGCGAGACGCGCCGCGGTTCGGATGGCCTTTGCGGACAGCTTGGACCCGTCGGTGGGAACGAGGATGTGCTTGTACATCGCAATCTCCTTTTGAATCGCCAAATTAAGCCTACCCGTCGGCCCCCGCAAGCGGTTTGACGCAGATCAAACCGCCGCTCTCTCCAGTCCATAGGATTGCCACGATGCGGGGGCCGGCGGTCTTTGACGGACTTGAAGCAAGCGTGGCAGCGGAGCCCGCAGCCCCCGCCGGCACGTGCTTTCACTGCAGCCTGCCGGTGCCGGCGGGGACGCATTATGGCGTGCAGGTCGAAGCCGACCGCCGCGCGGTGTGCTGCGCCGGCTGCGAGGCCGCCGCTTCGGCAATCATCGGGCAGGGGCTCGCCGACTACTACCGCCTGCGCGAGCGCACCGCAGACCGGCCCTCGGGCGTGGACGAAGATCTGGCGCTCTACGACGATGCGGAAGTGCAGCGCGCTTTCGTTCGCCGCGGAAGCAGCGGCAGCGAAGCGCTGCTCCTTCTCGAAGGCATCCGGTGCGCCGCCTGCGCGTGGCTCAACGAGCAGGCGATTTCCCGCCTGCCGGGGGTGCTCGGAGTCGAAGTCAATTACGCCACGCACCGCGCGAGCGTGCGCTGGGATCCGTTCCGAATCCGCCTGAGCGAAATCCTCGCCGCGGTTCGGAGAATAGGCTACCGCGCATTTCCCTACGATCCCGCGCGGGCCGACGCTTTCGATCGCCGCGAGCGGCGCGATGCGCTGTGGCGGTTGTTCGTCGCCGGTTTCGGCATGATGCAGGTGATGATGTACGCGGTGCCGGCCTACATCGCCGCGGACGGGGAGATGAGCGCCGACATCGAACAGCTGCTGCGATGGGCGAGTCTCGTGCTCACGCTGCCGGTGGTGGGCTATTCGGCGGCGCCGTTCTTCAGGGGCGCCTGGCGCGACCTCGGCCTCTCGCGCCTGGGCATGGACGTGCCTGTGTCGCTGGGCATCGCCGCCGCCTTCGGCGCGAGCGTCGCGGCGACTCTCGCAGGGGCGGGCGAAGTCTATTTCGATTCGGTTTCGATGTTCGTGTTTCTGCTGCTGCTCGGGCGCACCCTCGGGCTTCTCGCGCGGCAGCGCGCGGCGCGCAGCCTTCAGTACCTGGGCCGGCTCGTCCCGGACTTTGCGCATCGGCTCTGCGATTTCCCGCGCTCGCTCGAAACCGAGCGCGTGGCGGCCATCGCGCTGAAAGCCGGCGATTACGCGCTCGTCAGGCCCGGGGAGACCTTCCCCGCGGACGGCGTCGTCGCTGAAGGCGTCGGGGCCGTAAGCGAGGCGCTGCTTTCGGGCGAAGCGAAACCGAAGGCCAGGCGCGCAGGGGATGCCGTGATCGCCGGTGCCGCCAATCTTTCGAATCCGCTCGTGGTGAGGACCGACAAGGTCGGGCAGGACACCGTGCTGTCGTCCATCCTGCGCCTGGTCGAGCGCGCCGCCGCGGAAAAACCCCGCTCGATCGAGCTCGCCGACAGGACGGCTTCGTGGTTCATCCTGCTCGTGCTGGTTCTCGCCGCGATCGCAGGGATCTTCTGGGCCGCGACGGACCCGGCGCGTGCGCTCGCGGTCGTCGTCGCGGTCCTGGTCGCGACCTGCCCCTGCGCGCTTTCGCTCGCGACCCCGGTCGCGCTCACCGTCGTGATCGCGGAGCTCGCCGCGCGCGGCATCGTCGTGACACGAAATCAGGCGCTCGAGACGCTGGCGCGGGCGACCGACATCGTCCTCGACAAGACCGGGACGCTGACGCAGGGCGAGCTGAAGCTCGTCGACGTGACGCCGCTCGGCCGCATGTCCAAGGAGCGCTGCCTCGAGCTTGCCGCAACGATCGAGTCGGCATCCGAGCACCCGATCGGCAAGGCGATCGCTCGCGCCGGAACGCCGGCCCTCCGGGTCGCCGGAATCCGCAACGTCCCCGGCGCCGGCGTCGAAGCGCAGGTCGAAGGGCGCCGCACCCGCATCGGCACGCCCGCGTTTGCTCTGGGATTGGCTCCAGGATCGGTCGCCGCCGAGGAAATCGGGGAAGACACGGCGGTGTGGCTGGGCGACGAGTCCGGCCCGCTCGCTGCGTTTCGCCTCGGCGACGCGCTGCGCCCCGAGGCGCGGGAGGCGATCGCGGCAATGCGCGCTCTCGGCCTGAGAGTCCATTTGTTGAGCGGCGATGGCGAGCATGCGACGCAGGATATGGCCCGCCGCGCAGGCATGGACATCGTGCGAGCTCAGGCTACGCCGGAGGACAAGCGCCGCTACGTTGTCGATCTGCAGCGGCAAGGCCGAGCGGTGGCCATGGTCGGCGACGGAATCAACGACGCGCCGGTCCTTGCGCAAGCCGACGTTTCGCTTGCCATGGGCGGGGGCACGCGCCTGGCGCAGATGCGTTCCGATGCCGTGCTGCTTTCGGAGGACCTCCGCGACTTGCCGCGCGCGGTCGGATACGCGCGCAAGACGCTGCGGGTCGTGCGCCAGAACGTCGCCTGGGCGTTCGCCTACAACCTCGCGGTTCTCCCGCTCGCTCTTTCCGGAATGCTCACGCCGTGGGCGGCGGCGATCGGCATGTCGGGGAGTTCGCTTCTTGTCGTGCTCAACGCCCTGCGGCTCCAGCGAGGCCGTTCGCGGCGCGCTGCGCGCGCCGCGATCCCCGACGGCTCGATGTCGCCGGCCTGACCCGTGGAGATCCTCTATCTTCTCGTTCCTTTGAGCGTCGTTCTCGTATTTCTCGTCGGCGCGGTGTTCTGGTTCGCGTTGAAGAGCGGGCAGTTCGACGACCTCGAGGCTCCGGGCTTGAGGATGCTCGCCGACGACGACCGGCTGCGCGGTCCGGACGACCGGTTTGATCTAGGTCAAAAGCGGCGCTCGGGCGGCCGCTACGATGACACGCTGGCTGCCCGAGGCTCGGTCGAAACCTCGGTCGAAACCAAAGGGACGAAGCATGGCGCAACCGGGAACCTATAACTACACCGTCGTGCGCCAGTTCGCCGTCATGACGGTGGTCTGGGGCGTGGTCGGCATGCTGGTCGGCGTGCTGATCGCGGCCCAGCTGATCTGGCCCGAGCTCAATTTCAATACGCCCTGGCTGACCTACGGGCGCCTGCGCCCGCTGCACACCAACGCAGTGATCTTCGCCTTCGGCGGATCGGCGCTGTTCGCGACTTCGTACTATGTGGTCCAGCGCACCTGCCACGCGCGCCTTTTCTCGGAAGGACTCGCCGCGTTCACCTTCTGGGGGTGGCAGGCGGTGATCGTGCTCGCGGCGATCACGCTGCCGCTCGGCTTCACCGCCGGCAAGGAATACGCCGAGCTCGAATGGCCGATCGACATCCTCATCACCCTGGTATGGGTCGCCTACGCGATCGTGTTCTTCGGGACCATCGCCAGGCGCAAGGTGCCGCACATCTACGTCGCCAACTGGTTCTTCGGCGCCTACATCCTGACCATAGCCCTTCTGCACGTCGTGAACTCGGCGGCAATCCCCGTCTCGCTGTGGAAATCCTACTCGGCCTATGCCGGGGTGCAGGACGCGATGGTGCAGTGGTGGTACGGCCACAATGCGGTGGGTTTTTTCCTCACCGCCGGTTTTCTCGGGATGATGTACTACTTCATTCCGAAGCAGGCGGGACGGCCGATTTACTCCTACCGCTTGTCGGTGGTGCACTTCTGGGCGCTGATCTTCACCTACATGTGGGCCGGCCCGCACCACCTGCACTACACGGCGCTGCCCGACTGGACGCAGACGCTCGGCATGGTCTTTTCGCTGATCCTGCTCGCACCCTCCTGGGGCGGGATGATCAACGGCATCATGACGCTCTCCGGAGCGTGGGACAAGCTGCGCACCGATCCGATCCTGAAATTCCTGATCGTGTCGCTCTCCTTCTACGGCATGTCGACCTTCGAGGGCCCGATGATGTCGATCAAGACGGTGAACGCGCTTTCGCACTACACCGACTGGACGATCGGCCACGTGCACTCGGGCGCGCTCGGCTGGGTGGGCCTGGTGAGCATGGGCAGCGTCTATTACCTGATCCCGCGCCTCTTCGGCCGGCCGCAGATGCACAGCCTGCGGCTCATCGACGCGCATTTCTGGGTGGCCACGGTCGGCATCGTGCTCTATATCGCGGCAATGTGGATCGCCGGAGTGATGCAGGGCCTGATGTGGCGCGCCGTCAGCCCGGATGGGACCCTCACCTACACCTTCGCCGAAAGCGTCAAGGCGACTTATCCGTTCTATGCGATTCGCCTTCTCGGCGGGCTGCTCTACTTCGCGGGGATGCTGATCATGGCCTGGAATGTGTGGAAGACGATCGCTGCCGGCAAAGCCCAGGACGCCGCGATTCCGGCGCCCGCCCACGCCTGACCCGGAGAGCCGCCGATGAGCTTCGGTCACGAAACCATCGAAAAGAACAGCGCGCTGCTGGTCCTGCTGGTCATCCTGGTCGTCGCGGTCGGGGGCCTCGTCGAGATCGTGCCGCTCTATTTCCAGCGATCGACCACCGAGCCGGTCGCGGGGCTCAAGCCCTACACCGCGGTCCAGCTCGCCGGGCGCGACATCTACGTGAGGGAGGGCTGCTACAACTGCCACTCGCAGATGATCCGCCCTTTCCGCGCCGAGACCGAGCGCTACGGCCATTACTCGGTCGCGGGCGAGTTCGTCTACGACCGGCCGTTCCAGTGGGGCAGCAAGCGCACCGGCCCGGACCTGGCGCGCGTGGGCGGGCGCTACAGCGACGAGTGGCACCGGATCCATCTCGACAATCCGCGCGACCTCGTGCCCGAATCCAACATGCCCGCTTATCCCTGGCTCGCGAAGAGCCCGGCGGAGGCGGGCGACATCGAGAAGAAACTGAGAGTCCTGCGCGTGCTCGGGCACCCCTGCCCGGACGACGACGTCGCCGAGGCGCGCAAGGCGCTGGCGGGAAAAACCGAACAGGACGCGCTCATCGCCTACCTTCAGGCGCTGGGCACGTCGCTCAAAGCGAGGTAGCCGTGGATTTCGTGACGCTGAGCTCGATCATGACCGTGGTGGCATTCGCGACCTTCATCGGCATCGTGCTGTGGGCCTACAGCGGCAAGGCGCGCCGCGCCTTCGACGAGGCCGCCCGGCTGCCCTTCGCCGAGGACGAGGGTACGCCGGAGAGCCGCGGGGAGAGTCCCCGATGAGCGACTTCACGGCCGGCTTCTGGGACTACTATATCGGCGTCATCACCGTCGTCAGCATCGTCGCCTGCGCGGTCCTGCTCTGGGGCATGAGCACCCAGCGTGTTCCGGGCGGCGCCACCACCGGCCACACCTGGGACGAGGACCTCGTCGAGCTGAACCATCCGCTGCCGCGCTGGTGGATCTGGCTTTTCTACATCACCATCGTCTTCAGCCTGGTCTATCTCGTGCTGTATCCCGGCCTGGGCAGCTACGCCGGCTCCACCAAATGGACTTCAAAAGGAGAGTACGAGGCGGAAATAAAGCAGGCCAACGCGCAGTACGGCCCGCTCTACGAGAAGTACGCGGCCCAGGACCTGAAGCAGGTGGCGGCTGATCCCCAGGCGCGCGCGATCGGACAGCGGCTCTTCCTCAACTACTGCGCGCAGTGCCACGCCTCCGACGGCGGCGGCAGCAGGGGTTTCCCCAATCTCACCGACCAGGACTGGCTCTACGGGGGCGAGCCCGAAACGATCAAGGCGAGCATCCTCAACGGGCGCAACGGCATCATGCCTCCGCTCGGCGCGGCGCTCGGCGAGGAAGGCACGAAGGACGCAGCGCACTACGTTCTTTCCCTCTCCGGGCGCACCTCCGACCCGGTTCGCGTCGCGCGGGGCAAGGAGAAATTCTCCGCGATCTGCGCGGCCTGTCACGGGGCCGGCGGCAAGGGCAACCCGCAGCTCGGCGCGGCCGATTTGAGCGATCGGATCTGGCTCCACGGCTCGAGCGAGGCCGCGCTCATCGAGACCATAGGCAAGGGCCGCGCGAGCGTCATGCCGGCGCACAAGGACTTCCTCGGCGAAGCCAGGGTGCACATACTGGCGGCGTACGTATACAGCCTGTCGAACCCGCAGTCCGCCGGGATGCCGGTCCGGTGAACGGTGAATGACTCCCTGAAGGGCCCGGAGCTGCGCAAGCCCGACGAGTTCATCGAGGAGGCGCTGTACGAAGTCCGCGAGAAGATCTACCCGCGCGCGGTCGGCGGGTGGTTCGCGGGCTGGCGCGTCGCCATGGTGCTCGTCACCCAGATCGTCTTCTACGGCACGCCCTGGCTCCCGTGGAACGGGCGTCAGGCGGTGCTGTTCGACCTCGCCGCGCGCAAGTTTCACATCTTCGGACTGGTGCTGTGGCCGCAGGATTTCATCTACCTGACCCTGCTGCTGGTGATCTCGGCGCTCGCGCTGTTCCTGTTTACGGCGGTCGCGGGGCGGCTGTGGTGCGGCTACGCCTGTCCCCAGACGGTCTACACGGAGATCTTCATGTGGATCGAGCGCAAGGTCGAAGGCGATCGCCAGCACCGCATCAAGCTCGACGGCGGTCCGTTCGGCTTGAGGAAACTGCGACTGAAGGCGGCCAAGCACGGGCTGTGGATCGCGCTCGCCCTGTGGACCGGGTTCACCTTCGTCGGCTATTTCACGCCGATCCGCGAGCTGGCGGGGGAGGTCGCGATGCTCGCGCTCGGGCCCTGGGAATCCTTCTGGATCCTGTTCTACGGGTTCGCCACCTACGGCAACGCCGGCTGGATGCGCGAGCAGGTATGCATGCACATGTGCCCATACGCGCGCTTCCAGAGCGCGATGTTCGATACCGACACCCTGATCATCACGTATGACAAGGGACGCGGCGAGCCTCGCGGCGCGCGCCCGCGCTCGGCCGACCCGAAGGCTGCCGGGCTCGGCGACTGCGTCGACTGCGACATCTGCGTCCAGGTCTGCCCGACCGGGATCGACATTCGCAAGGGCCTGCAATACGAATGCATAGGCTGCGCGGCCTGCATCGACGGCTGCGACCGGGTGATGAAGAAGATGGGCTACCGCCCGGGCCTCATCCGCTATTCCACGGAGAACGCGCTGCGTCACGGCTGGGATTTCCGGCAGATGGTGAAGCGCGCGCTGCGGCCCAGGGTGCTCGTCTATGCGGCGGTGCTTTCCGCGGTCACGCTGGGCGCGGCGGCCTCGCTCGCCCTGCGCGCGCCGATCAAGGTGGACGTGATCCGCGATCGCGCCGGCCTCGCGCGCGAGGTCGAGGGCGGGAAGATCGAAAACGTCTATCGCTTGCAGATCATGAATACCGAGGAGCGGTCCCACCGCTTCGTCATCAGGGTGACCGGGTCGGACGAGCTGGAACATCTGGAGGTTCTGACCGAAGCGCAGCCGCTGGAGATCGGCCCGGTGTCCTCGCGGGCCGTCCCGGTGCGCGTGAGAGCCGAGCCCGAGCACGCGCGAAGGAGTTCGCAGCCCATCACTTTCATCGTCGAGGCGAGCGACGACGGGAAACATCCGCTGCCCGAGGTCTTCTCGGTCAGGGAGAGGTCGAGCTTTTTCGTTCCCGGGGAATCGCGCTGATGATCAAGGGAAGACCCTGGTATCGCGAACCCTGGCCGTGGCTCCTCATGGCCGGGCCCGCGGCGGTGATCGTCGCGGGATTCTTCACCATGGCGCTCGCGTTCCGTACCGAGGACGGGCTGGTCGCCGATGATTACTACAAGCAGGGGCTCACGATCAACCGGGTGCTGCGGCGGGACGAACGCGCGCGCGAGCTCGACCTGAAAGCCGTCGCGAGCTTCTCGGACGCTCGCGTGCGGGTCGTGCTTCGCGACGCAAAAGAGGCGCCTCCGGAATTGCGGCTGCGCCTCGTTCACCCCACGCGCGGCGGCCGGGACCGGTCGGTCAGCCTGCGCCCGACTGCGCCCGGGGTTTACGAGGGATCGGCGGCGGGCATCCACGGCGAAACCCGGCGGCTCGTACTCGAGGATGCCGGTTCGACCTGGCGCCTCATCGGGAACTGGAGCGGGCGCGAGGAGCCGGCAAGCCTCGAGGCCGCGCGATAGGAGGGATGGGCATGCGGCAAAAAGCGATGTGGGTCCTGTGGCCGTCGTTTCTCGTCGCGGGTGTGGCGGAGATGGTGTTTTTCGCGCTGTTCGATCCCGGCGACTTGTCCCTGCTCGGACGGCCGCTGGAGCTGTCGCGCACCGCGATCTACTCGATCGGGTTTTTTCTCTTCTGGGGATTCGCCGCGGTCTCGAGCGGAATTTCTCTCTATCTGGGGCAGGGCTCGGACGCGAAGCGCTGAAGCTTCGCGCTGCAATTTTTCACGTGGGGAATCTCTGAGCGGCGCGTGCTCGCGCCTTGGCCGCCTCCACTTCGCGGTCCCGCGGCGGGGCGTTCGTCGCGAGCGAGCTCAGAAGCTTTCCGGAAACCGCAGCGACCTCGTCGACCGCCGTGAGGAACGCGGCTTCGTTGGCTTTCGACGGCTTGGCGAAGCCGCTCAGTTTTCTCACGAATTGCAGCGAGGCCGCGCGAATCTCTTCCTCGGTGACAGGCGGCTGGAAGTTAAAGAGGGTTTTGATGTTTCTGCACATGGGTGTTACCTCGACGTGACAAAGCTTGCGATCAGTTCGGACATTTCCGGTGTTCTCAGGTAGCCGTAGATCTTGTGGGGGTTGGGCTTGCCGGAAGGGCTGACGTAACCGTTGATGACCAAATGGTCGGAGATCGCCGAACCGGCACTGTTCTTACTGTAGTCGCTGGAGAGACGGGTGTCCCAGCGAGCGACGTGATCCCTGGGGTCGGCAAGGTTGCTCCAGCGCGCAACGCACTCAGGAACGCGCAGAGGAGCCGCGACGATCTCCTTGACCGGAGCCAGGCCCAAAGGGGATCCCACCGTGACGAGGTGCGCGATCCGGAGGCCAGGCATGCTGCGGCCGGCAGCCGCGAGCACGTCGTACGCAATGATCGAACCCATGGAGTGCGCGATCAGCATGATTTGCCTGCCCCCGGCGTGGGCGGTGCGCAGTTGCTCTCTCAGCCGCTCCTGCACGGCCTCCCGTGTCGCCCGCTCGTGCTTGTAGCGATGCAGATCCGGCGCTTCGGTCTTCAGTGCTTCTCTCACCACGTCCTCCGTCACCGGTGTCCCGAAGACCAACTCCAGAACCTTGCCCGCGCCCTCCTGGATGCGCGCTACGGCGATTCTTTTGATGG
>Ga0105252_10000595_pt1 | contig 21551 bp, 25 predicted proteins | sample EasRivMeERMZT100_FD_89675 | JGI IMG/M metagenome (GOLD analysis project Ga0105252, IMG submission 89675) | Soil microbial communities from meander-bound floodplain in the East River, Colorado, USA - East River MetaG ERMZT100 | ecosystem: Environmental > Terrestrial > Soil > Floodplain | place... | reverse complement strand
GTCGCGGCCGCACCCTCGCACTAGCGCCGGCGCGCACGCGTGTTTCTCGTCACCGACGTGCTCGTGCTCGGCCTGCGAGCACTGACGTTCGTGGCGTTGTTTCAGGCGGCGGGCACCGTCATCTTCCTCGGCATTTTCGAGCGCGACCTCGGCGTTGGCGTGGCCGAACGCTGTCGCAATCTGGCGCGCCTGGCCGCGGTGGTCGCGCTCACGGCGGCCGTGCTGCACTTCGTGCTCACGCCGGCGCGCATGGCGGGGGATCTCGCCGAGACGTTCGATCCGTCACTCGGGGCGCTGCTGCTGCTGTCGACGTCGGGCACGGCACATGTCGTCCGCGTGGTGGGACTCGCCCTGTTGTTGCTGAGCTTGGATCGCGCCAGTCGTCTCAATAACGCGGTGGCGCTGCTCGGGGCCTCGCTGGCACTCGCGTCGTTCGCTCTCATGGGACATACCGCGATTCACCCGCAGCGCTGGCTGTTGGCCGTGCTGCTGCTCGTGCACCTCGGCGTGGGCGCGCTGTGGTTTGGCGCGTTGCTGCCGTTGCGCTGGGCCGTGAGCGGCGAAGCGGCCGACAGGGCTGGCGCAATCGTGGCCCGTTTCTCGGCGCTTGCGGTGAAGCTCGTGCCGCTGATCCTCGTTTGTGGCGCGATCATGAGTGTGGTGTTGGTTCGCAGCCTAGCGGAGCTCGCCACGGGCTATGGGGCCTTGCTGCTCTCCAAGACCGGCGTGTTTGCCGTGCTGATGGGGCTCGCGGCCCTCAATAAATGGCGTTTCGGCCCACGCCTCGCTGGCGGCGATCTGGCCGCGAACGCTGCGTTGCGCCGTACCGTAGCGATCGAGTGGCTGCTGCTTGCCGCGCTTTTGATCGGCACGGCTGTCGGCACGTCGCTCTTCTCCCCCGAGCATTTGGAAGGTCTGTTCGGGCCCGAGCACGGGGCCGAGCCAGCGCATTAGCCGCACGCGCCGCTTGCGGCTGCCGATCCAACTGGCTGATAATTCGCGCCCTGTGGGGCAGTAGCTCAGCTGGGAGAGCGCCGCGTTCGCAATGCGGAGGTCGGGAGTTCGATCCTCCTCTGCTCCACCAAAATTCCCCCCGGTCATCGATACCGTAGCAGCCCCTTCGCGAGCCCGGCGTTTCGCCGGGATTTCCGCGTGACTCTTGCGCGTTTGCGAGGCGCAGGACCGTGTTCCGTCGATCCAAGCAAATCCGCTCCACGCACTCGATGACTTTGGCGAGCGCAGGGGCCGAGTGGTAGGTCGCCACATCGCGGCACTCGTGACCGAGCAGCGCGGATCCGGTCAGTCGGTGCGCTAACGTTGATGACAAGGCGATTGCTCACAATCGACCCGTGGAAGACGTTCAACTCCTCAACGAACGGAAATTCGCTCTCACTCCAGACAACCGAGCCGCCAGAATTTCCGGAGCGACCTTGCGGATTCGAGAGGCACCAGGACCGGCCGCCGCTGTGTGATCGCCTTCACGGAACACCTTTTGCCCTTGTGCGAAGCTCCAATTCGTCCACTCGCGATCATCCATTCGGAACTCTCAGGAGCAGGGACGATGAGTAATCCTTATGAGAACGCTGCAGAGAAATTCTCCGTTCTCGGCCCTACGCTAAAATTCAAAGGCGAGCTGTCCGCTGACGAGGATCTCCTGCTGCGAGGCCGGGTGGAAGGCTCGATCAACCACACTGCAACCCTGCGAATCGGCAAAGAAGGCTCGGTGGCAGGTAACATCACTGCCAAGTTCATCACCGTCGAAGGCCAGGTTGAGGGCGATTTGCACGGTACCGGGTCGGTGACGGTGAGGGAATCCGCCAACATCGATGGCAACATTTACTCGCCGACGGTCAGCTTGCTCGAAGGCGCGAACTTCAACGGCACCATCGAAATGAGAAAGAAGAAGGTCGATGCCGCTGGGGCTACACCGCGCACCGACGCGTCTGATACTGCCGAAACACGCCCGATGCGAGCCGCGTCAGGGAACAAATAGGCCAAGAGTACTTACTCACCACCTGGACAGAGTGACCATGGACAACGAATCTCACGCCAAGAATCTCGACTGGGAGCCCACGCCTCACAGTGACGTTACGGGCAGCCCGCGCACCCACGCCGCGAAGGAAAGCCCGGCGCCGAAGCAGGAGTTCGGTGACGCGACGGATCGCCGTCGCGAGCTCTCCGTGCTCGGTCAGAGCCTCGTCTTCAAGGGCGAGCTCGAGGCCGACGAGGACTTGATGATCGACGGCCGCGTCGAGGGCACGATCACTCATCGCGCGGAGCACCTCACCATCGGCCCACACGGCAACGTCAAAGCCGACATCATGGCCAACCGCGTGCTCGTGCAAGGTCACGTCGAGGGTAACATCCGCGCCAGCGAATCCATCGTCATTGAGCCGTCGGCTCGGGTGGCGGGCAATCTTTTCGCGCCAAAGATTGGTCTCAAGGAAGGGGCCGAGTTCGACGGCAACATACAAATGACTAGAACTCCCGCCACCGCCAGCAAGACGCAGACGGCCGAAGGGGAGCCCCGGGCCGCGGCGACGAAGCGCGCGAGCTCGCCGAAGAAAGCAGCCGCTGCGGCCGGAGCTGGGCTGACCGACGCGGTCATCGACGACCTGCTCAAGTAGCAGCGGGCGGGGAACTGCCCCGCCAGTGCGTCAGCGCGTATCGAAGCGGACGCTGCCACCGTTCCGGTAGGCGTACTCACGGCCGGTCACCAGACCCGTCGTTACGAGCGGCACTGGCGCGTAACATTGGAGTCGTTACCGGAGCCTGGCTTGTCGCGGATGCCGTCCACCGCCAAAGAAGTCGACGAGCGTTTGCTGTTGTCCACTGGCAGGACGTGCGCCATCGTCCGTGTGCGGAACGAGTGGATTCCGAAGTACTACCTCCTGACATTTCCGAAGTCGGAAGGCGAGCCGACGCCAGCAGAAGTCGCGGAGATGTTGGCGCTCGGCCTGGCCAAAGCACGTGAGCTCGCCTTGCAGATGGTCGGGGACCCAGAAGCCTTCGGCGTAATCTATAGCGGGTACAGCGTGCGCAGGGAACAGGGCTGGCACGTTCACATCATTCTCCTCGGCAACAGATGGCGAAAGGCGTGGCTCTATCTCGTGCTCGCAGGAAAGAACCTGCTGCAAGCCTTGGCCATCAGAAAAGATGATGCACCCAGGCTCTAGCCCGTTGGATGCTTTGCGATGGCGCGCGCTGATGCATCGGCTGCGCATCGGTGAGAACCTCGATACCTTTGAGAAGCTACGAGCGGCGTATGCCGAAATTCATCGGCACTATCACACCGGCGAACACATCAACCAATGCGTTGCCGAGCTTGATGGGGTTCGACACCTCGCTCGCGAACCCGATGAGATCGAGCTTGCGCTATGGTTCCACGACGCGGTTTACGTCACGCGTTCCAAGAACAACGAAGCCAAGAGTGCCAAATGGGCGACGGAGTTTCTCAACGCCAACGCGGTTGACCAGGAACGAGCTCAGCGGGTACGCAACCTCGTTATGGCGACGAAGCACGAGGCGTCCGTTGACGACGGAGACGCCGAGCTTCTGATCGACATCGATCTATCGATTCTCGGCGCCGATCGGGAGACGTTCGAACGCTTCGAAAAGAACGTCCGCAAAGAGTACTGGTGGGTGCCGAGCATGTTGTTCGGACGGACTAGGGCAACGATTCTTCAATCGTTTCTGGATCGGTCATCGGTCTATGCCACGGCCCATTTTCGGGACCGGCTCGAGAGCGCAGCCAGACGGAACCTCGCTATGGCGATCAGGGCGCTGCTCGAGGCGCGCTAGCGAGTCGGCGATGCCCTTAGCGAAAGCCGGCACCCGTTCCGAGCTACGAGGCGACACAGCGGGCAGGTCCGGTAGTTTTGACGCCCCTGTGGCCTAAGCGCACACTCGGCCGCGCGGTCGACCGACCGCGTTTTCACCTGGGGGAACAACAATGACTAGCGTCGTACGACTACAGAGCCCGAGGGTGGCTCTCGCCCTCATGCTGCTTCTCGGCGCGGGGGTGGTGTCCGCTCAAGGTGCGGAAGCGATGAACGGCACGTGGAAACTGAACTTGGCGAAGTCGATCTACAACCCCGGTCCAGCGCCGAAGAGCCAGACGCTAGTGATCGATGGGTCGGATGCTGCGCGCAAGATCGTCGTTGACGTTACCCCCGCGACCGGAGCGGCGGTCCACTGGGAGGTTTCCGGCGGGAGCGGCAAGGAGTTGCCTGTCGTCGGTACCAATCCGAACGCAGACACGTATGTGTTCAAGCGTGTGAATCCGACGACGCTCGAAGCTCAATACATGAAGGACGGCAAGCCGACGTTGAAGCAGACCGCGGTCGTGTCGGCCGACGGCAAGACGTTGACCGTCACGGCCAGCGGCACCGATGTGCAGGGCCGAACCGTCAACAACATCGCCGTGTACGACAAGTGACGATGTGCCTGGCTGATTTGTAGGGATCAGTCGGGCACGTTCCTTCCGTCATCTCTCGCTCGCGCCCCTCGCTGTCGGACGATGCGCTCGCAAGCGGGCCGGACAGGCTCGATCCGCGCCGCGCCCAGCGGAACAACAGGCCTCCACGCGGAATCGGGTCTTTCCCTCGGCAAAAGGGGAGATAGTCCCGATGGCAGAGCCGCGCATAGGTCAATACCCTCGTATTTCCTATCGAACCCCTACGGGGAGGTCCCATGGAAGGCTCCATTTTGGTCGTCGAGCATGATGCACTGACACGCGATATCGTGGCCGCGAGTTTCAGACGCGCCAGTTACGACGTGTTCTGCGCCCGCGATTTTCCAGAAGCGGAGGCTCTGGCTCGCGCGATTCGTCCGGCCGTGGCCCTGTTCGAGTCGCTACCGGGAGGGGCGGGCCTCATGTTCGCGCGGCAACTGCGTCTCGATCACCGCACGGCCGATACCTCCATCGTCGTCGTTGGTCGCGCCGAAGATCGGGATGCCGCGGCTGCCCTCGAGAACGGCGCGGATGACTACGTTGCGAAACCGTTCTCGATGCGCGAGCTCATCGCCCGCGTTGGGGGTGTCTTGTGGCGCCGAGCGCCGCAACTCGCCGACCACTTCATTGAGCTGTCCGGCCTCAAGTTCGATTCGGCTGCGCACCGAGTGACGGCGGGAGGCCGCGAGATCGTGATGGGCAACACGGAGTTCAACCTGCTCCATATCTTGATGACACATCCGGATCGAGCTTTCAGCCGCAGGCAGCTGGTCGACGAAATCTGGGGAGATCGGGTTTATGTCGAAGAACGGGCCGTAGATGTGCACATAGGCCGTTTACGCCGAGCGCTGGCGCCGACACACGACGTTCTTATCGAGACCGTTCGCGGGATCGGCTATCGCTTTCAACCTGTGGAATTGGTCGCCGCTGCTGAATCTCGAGCTCATCGGGGGCGGACCGTACGGCTCGTGCAATTCGCAAAAACGCCTGTTGAGAACGGAGACGTGATTCGCAGGACAAGGATTGCTGCCGACGAGAGCAGAGGTCGCGGCCTAGATTGATCTCCGGCGCGTATAAGGGCCGCAGACGATCTCAAGTCGCCGCGCGCGCGACAACCAAGGTCTATCGATTCTCGGCGCCGATCGCGAGCACGCCGCCGGCGCCCCGTGCGCTGGACACCAGTCCGACAGGAGGAACAACAAAATGACTGACACGAACGCTTTTGCGAACCAGCTGGTTATCTTGGGCCAGCTGGGCTCGATTTTTGAGAACACCTTCTACATTAAACCACCGTTTCCGGACACCGATCTCATCGAAAGCGACATTCTCGATTCGTTCCAGTTCGCGGAGCTGCTCTATCAGCTCGAGCAGCACTTCAATCTTGACGTCGACACCGAGAAGGTCGAGCCCGACGACGTGCGCACTCTCTGGCAAATCGCCCAACTCGTCGCAAGGGCTCTGGCAAGCCTGGGTACAGGTCGCGTCTCAAGCTTGAGGTTCGACAACGAAGCGTCCCCGCTCTAGTCGCGCCACGATGAGATTCGCGATCGCTCGGCGCAGCGCCGAGCGGAACGTCAGACCGGCGCGCCGAATCGGGTCTTTCCCTGCCACAAAAACGGAGGTAGTCCTGATGGCAGAGGGGGGGTGTAGGTCCATAGTCTCATCATCCCTATCGATTCAGCCAAGCCATTACGGGGAGGTAGCGTGGAAGGCTCCATTTTGGTCGTCGAACACGATGCCCTGACACGGGATATCGTGGCCGGGAATTTCCGCAGCGTTGGTTACGACGTGTTCTGCGCTCGCGATTTTTCAGAAGCGGAGGCTCTGGTTCGCGCGAATCGTCCGGCTGTGGCCCTGTTCGAGTGGCTACTGGGAGCCCCGGGCGTCCTGTTCGCGCGGCAACTACGTCGCGATCGGCGCACGGCCGATACCTCCATCATCATCGTCGGTCGCGCCGACGCTCAGGATGCCGTGGCGGCCCTCGAGAGCGGCGCGGATGACTACGTGCCGAAGCCGTTCGCGATGCCTGAGCTCATCGCCCGCGTTAGGGCGGTCTTGCGGCGCCGAGCGCCGCAACTCGCCGACGATGTCATTGAGCGGTTCGGCCTCAGGTTCAACTTGGCTGCGCGCCGAGTGACGGCAGGAAAGCGCGACATCGAGATGAGCAGCACGGAGTTCAACCTGCTGCATTTCCTGATCACACATCCGCATCGCACCTTCAGTCGCGGCCAGCTGCTCGACGAAGTCTGGGGCGACCGGGCCTCGTTGGAGGAGCGGACCGTGGATGTGCACATCTGCCGGTTGCGTCGCGCTCTCTGGTCGACACCGGACGTTTGTATCGAGACCGTTGTCGGGGTCGGCTATCGCCTACAAGCTGCTGGACGCCGGTCCCGACGCCCACAGGCAGTCGGCCAGGTACGCGACGCACGAATCATCAGGGCAGGACGCGGTCTAGGCGCGGCGCCAGGGCCGGGCCCAGATTGATCTCCCGGCGCGTCACGCGGCACTGCTAGGGCCGCGGTCGCGAAAGCGCAATCACCCCACGAAAAAAAGGGCGGTGCCGACTCAGGTAAATACCCTATGGTTGCCTGGGAAATCTCCGTGCGTTGCGTAAATAATGCCAGGCCGGCCGTGAGCGACCTGAGGAGAACATTTTTTATGCGTGAGTCCAAAGCACCGAAGACGCCGCATCGCGTCATTTTCGACGAGACTGCCGAGCGGCTCCTCAGTGAGCTCGTCGCGCACTTGCGCGAGCACCGAACGGACCTGCGACAAGAATGGGCACAGAGAATCACCAAGGCCCAGCTCCTCACGGCGATGACCGAAGAGGAGGTCTTCACGGAAGCCACGGCGGTTTATGACCAGTACGTCGAGGCGTTGGAAACGGGAACCTTTGAGGCTTTGCAAGCGTACGCCCGCAATCTGTCTGAGAGGATCATTCCCCGCGGCGTTGAGACGCACGAAGTCGTCGGCATCGTCTTGCTGCTGCGCGACGTTCTCGCTCGATCCTTGTTCGCAAAGTACCAGAACGACTTCGCGAAGCTGAATCGGATTCTCGACGCTTACGAGCCCGCGGCGAATAGAATCGCCAACACCGTGGCGGTGGGTTTCGTTCAGGAGCGGGAACGCATCATCCGCGAGCAACAGGAAGCGATCCGTGAGCTGTCTACGCCTGTGCTCCAGGTACGTGAACGCCTGCTCATTCTGCCGATTATCGGCGCGATCGATCCTCACCGCGCGCGGCAGCTCACGGAGCAGCTGCTGCACGGCATTCGTGCAACCCGCGGCAAGGTAGTGGTCATCGACCTGACCGGCGTCGCGGCCGTGGACTCGAGCATCGCGAATCACCTCGTCCAAACGGTCGAGGCGTCACGCCTCCTGGGTGCGACCGTCATCGTGACGGGGCTCTCGCCCTCGATTGCGCAGACGCTCGTCAACATCGGCGTCGATCTCGGCAAAATGAACACAGTCGGCGACCTGCAAGGAGGTATCGAGCAGGCCGAGCGCCTCTTGGGTTACAAGGTCGTGCAAATCCCCCAAGAAGACGACGCGGCGACGAAGCATTAGTCGCGCGAGGCTGAACGAACCTATTTCGTGGCCGTCCCAATCCTAAAACAGGGCGATGTGCTGATCGCCAGCATTCAGTCGGCCCTCACGGACGTCGATTTGGTAGGTTTGCGGGACGCCCTCGTAGATCAGGTGTCAAGCTATCGCACGCGCGGTGTCATCGTCGATGTCACGGCGCTCGACGTCGTCGACTCCTTCGCCTCGCGCACGCTGCGCGATCTAGCGCACATGATCAGGTTGCGAGGCGCGCGCACGGTCATCGTGGGCATTCAGCCGGACGTGGCGTTTGCCATGGTGCAGCTCGGCTTGACGCTCGAGGATATCCCGACAGCCCTCGACCTCGAGGAAGGGCTCGCCTTTCTCGGCGCGCGGCCTTAGCGATGGAGAATCGGTACCCGAGATCGCCTCTGAACTGCGACACAGAGGCCCTGCTCGGGACGTGATGCCGGCCCCAGCGGGAAGCGTTGCGCTTGAGCTCGCGACAGAGGGTACTGCGGTGGCGGGGAGGGCGGACGATCTCGGACCGGCTGAGCCCTTGCTTTCGCAGGGTGGCGAGAATATACCTTTCTTGGGTGGTGACCTGGCGATGGTTCATCGACGGCTCCCCTAATGAGTCCACCTAGCCCCGAGGTGCGCGTCAGGATTTCGTGCACCGAAGATGTCGTCGCGGCGCGCCAGCACGGGAGAGCGCTGGCGGGCGAGCATGGTTTTTCGCCTAGCGAAGCGACTCTGATTGCCGCTGCGATTTCGGAGCTCGCGCGCAACATCGTCAGTTACGCGGGCAGGGGGGAGGTGGTGCTGCGCTGGGACGGGGCCGGCGAGTTGCTCGTCGTTGCCCGCGACGACGGGCCGGGAATCTCGGACACAGAGGCTGCGCTGCAGCCAGGGCACTCGACCTCCGGCGGTCTGGGTCTCGGGTTGCCCGGCGTGCGGCGGATCGCGCATCACTTCGAGATCGAGTCGAATGCCAACGGGACTATAGTCACTCTCGGGATCAGGAAGCGATGACACAGGGGCTCGTCGAGGTGGGGGTCGCGCAGTTTACGCTGCCCGGTGAAGCCGAGTCCGGAGACTGTTGTGTCGTGAAGATTTCCGAGCAACGCGCAGTCATTGGGGTGATCGACGGTCTCGGCCACGGACCGGAAGCGGCGCGGGCGGCGCAAGCCGCCGCCGGAATCATCGAGGCGTTCGATCACGAGCCCGTGGGCGCGGTCATGGCTCGCTGCCATGAGAAGCTTCGCGGGACCCGGGGCGCGGCGATCACTGTCGTCGCGTTTGATGCCGTCCGGGGGCAGCTCGATTGGCTTGGAGCCGGGAATGTCGCCGCCGTCTTGCTCCACCCGGACGTGGCCGGCAAGTCGTGGCGCGAGGAGCTGTTCATGCGAGGCGGCATGGCCGGCGTCCGACTGCCGTCTACGGCAGCATCGAACGTCGAGATCAGGGGCGGTGATATCGTCGCAATCGCCACCGATGGCGTGCAGCTTGGTTTCATCGATGGGGTCACTCACGGCCTGCCACCGCAGCGGCTGGCCGAGCGGTTGCTCGCCGACTATCAAACGGCGCGCGACGATGCGTTGGTCGTGGTGGCCCGCGTCCGGGAGGAAATTCGGTGACTCTCGTGGGCAATCACCTCGACGAGTATGCGGATGCGCTCGAGCGTTTCCTCGGCGGCGCCGGTGAGGAGGCGTTGAGCACCGCGTACGACGTCGGTCGCAAGGCCCTGGCCGACGGACTCGGGATTCTGGATGTGATTTCGCTGCACCAGGAATCCGTACTGCGTCTGTTGCGCCGTAACGGCTCCACGCAGCCGGCCCATTTCACCGAGACGGTCGGAACCTTCCTGATCGAGGTGCTCTCACCCTTCGAGATGAGCCACCGCGCTGTGGGCGAGGCCAACGCCGCGCTGCGACGCCTCAACGAGTTGCTGGAGAAAGAGGCCCAGAGAATCGCGCACGCGCTGCATGACCAGGCCGGCAGCATCCTCGCGTCGGCGAGATTGGAGCTCGACTTGGCGGTGGGGGAGTTCCCGCCGACAGCGCAGAAGCAGCTCACGGGCGTCCGGCACTTGCTCGATGAGACGGGAGAGCAGCTGCGCCACCTCTCCCATGAGCTGCGGCCGACGATACTCGACGATCTCGGGCTGCGTGCCGCACTCGACTTTCTGGCCGAAGGCGTCGAGCAGCGAACCGGATTGAAAGTCGAGGTTCGCGGTCCGTTTCGCGAGCGCGCGGTGGCCGCTGTCGAGACTGCCGTCTATCGTGTAGTTCAAGAGGCCGTAAACAACGTTTTGCTCCATGGCGGCGATTCGCCGACGGTGAAAATTACGATCGAGAAACAGGGAAGACAGCTGCGGTGCACAGTCGCGGACGATGGTGTCGGCTTCGACGTCAACGCTGCGCGCGGCTTGGGGCTGGTCGGAATGCGAGAGCGACTCAACGCCGTGAACGGCACCTGCGAGGTCAGCTCGGCGCCCGGTCAAGGTACGTCGGTTTTCATAGTGGCGCCGCTCAAAGCACCTGCAGTGGCGAAACGGTAGATCGGTATGGTTCGCATAGTGGTGGTCGATGATCATGTGATTCTTCTCCAAGGCGTCAAGAAGCTCTTGGAAGGAGAAAGCGGCTGGGAGGTCGTCGGGCAAGCCACCGATGGGCGCGAAGGCGTCGAGCTCGTAAGCAGGCTCAAGCCGGATATCGCCGTCCTCGATATCGCGATGCCGGGACTCAACGGCTTGGATGCGACGCGAGCCATTGCGAAAAAGTCGTCGGGTACACGGATCATCCTACTCACGATGCATCAGGAGAATCCGTACGTGGTCGAGGCGTTGGACGCCGGCGTTCGGGGCTACGTCATCAAGACTCAGACGGCCGCCGACTTGCTGCGTGCCGTCAAGGAGGTATTGGCGAACCGGGTCTACCTCAGTCCCGGAATCGCCCAGATCGTAGTCGATGCGTATCGGCACAAGGGTTGGGCCGAGCCTGATCCACTCACCTTGCGTGAGCGCGAGGTACTGCAGCTGATCGCAGAAGGACATAAGACGAGACAGGTGGCCGTGAGCCTGGGAATTAGTGTGAAGACCGCCGAGTCGCATCGAACGCGCATCATGAGCAAGTTGGACGTCCATGACACGGCGGGGCTCGTCCGCTATGCGATTCGTCGCGGTCTGATCAGCCCCTAAGCCGCGAGAGGTTCGAGATGGCTTGACGCGCGCCTTGTAGACCAGCACCGTGTCGAGCATGACCAGCAAAAAACAGAAAAGTGCGCAACGGCGCGGCCTGGAACGCAGAGCCGCGGCGCGGCGTCAAATCGGCGGCATACTCGAGGAATGGTACGCGTCGTCGTTCGACAACGCGCTGGAGCAGTTCAACGCAGCGGCTCGGCGCCTGCGGTTGTCCGAGAATCAGATCACGATGATCAAGCTGCCGCGGCGCGTGACCGAGGTGTGCTTGCCCGTGCGTATGGACGACGGCACGATCCGCAACTTCCGCGCCTTTCGCGTGCAGCACAACACGGCGCGCGGCCCGGCGAAGGGCGGCATCCGTTTCCATCAAGATGTCACGGTCGACGAGATCAAAGCGCTGGCGTTTTGGATGACCTTCAAATGCGCCGTCGTCGGGATTCCGATGGGTGGGGCCAAGGGCGGCGTGGTGGTCGATCCCGCCCAGCTGTCAGCGGGTGAGCGCGAGCGGCTGTCGCGGCGGTACATGGCTGAGTTCGTCGATTTGTTCGGCCCGGATCGCGACGTGCCAGCACCCGACGTCAACACCGGCCCCCAGGTGATGAGCTGGATGTTCGACACCTACGTCATGCACAAGCACGACTTCTTGCCGGGCGTGATTACGGGTAAGCCCACCGAGCTCGGCGGGTCCGCGGGTCGGCAGAGCGCCACGTCGCGCGGCCTTGTCTTGTGTGTTCACAAGGCGGCGGCACGAATCGGTCTTAAACTGGACGGAGCGACGGCCGCGATTCAGGGGTTTGGCAACGTGGGGGGTTACGCTGCGAAGTTCTTGCGCGAGGAGGGCGTCCGCATTGTCGCCATCAGCGACGCGGATGGCGCGTACCGTGCGCAGGGCGGTATCGACGTAGGTGCCGCTTTAGCGCACGTCGCCCGGCACGGTTCTCTGCGCGGCTTCAAGGGCGCGGCGCCGATGCGCCGACCCGCCCAGCTGCTCGAGCTGCCGGTCGATATCCTCGTCCCGGCCGCGCTCGAGAACCAGATCACTGCGCGAAACGCTCCGCGCATTCGCGCACGGATTGTCGCCGAGGGCGCGAACGGCCCGACGACGACCGCAGCCGATGCGATTCTCGAGCGGCGCGGCGTCGTCGTCATTCCCGACATTCTCTGCAACGCGGGCGGCGTGACGGTCTCCTACCTCGAGTGGGTTCAAAACCGGATGGGTTATTACTGGACGGAACAACGCGTCAACGACGATCTGCAGCGCATGATGGGCAGCGCCTTCGATGAGGTGTCCGACACGATGCGGCGCCGGCGTGTCAGCATGCGCATGGCGGCGTTCATGGTGGCTATCCAACGTGTCACCGCGGCGTCGGAGCTGCGCGGCCTGTACGCCTAGGAGTAATCAGAACAAGCGGTTAGGCCGCTCCGGTTTCCGCGGTGGAAGAGGGGTCGCCTAACCTGTTACTTTGCGGGCCGATAAGGTTCGCCCGAACGACCCGCTACCGCCGATGGAGCCACCAATGAAGAGCCTCTTTGTTCCCGCGCTGCTGCTACTCCTCGCCAATCCTTTTGGCCCCGTCCAAGCGCAAGCGCCGGCGCCCGTCGCGGGAACGGATTACATCGAGATTCCCAATGGTGCCCCCCTCGACCCTGCGGATGGCGTGGTCGTTGTCGAGGAGTTCTTCAACTATATCTGTCCGGCCTGCAACAACTTCGAGCCCGTGTTCGTGGCTTGGGCGGCGAAGCTGCCGCCTTACGCGAAACTGGTGCACGTCCCAGCGGCGTTCCGCGCCGATTTCGTGCCCTACGCGCGGGCCTATTACGCCGCGGAAGTGTCAGGGCTGGTCGACAAGACCCATCGCGCCGTCTACCAAGCGATCCACGTCACTCACAAGCTTCCAGCCGAAGGTGACAAGCCCGACGAGGAACGGATCGCGGCGTTCTACTCCGACTTCGGTGTCGACAAGGACGAGTTTCTCCGCAACATGAAGAGCTTCGGCGTCGAGCTCAAGCTTCGCCGTGCGACGGAGCACATGCAACGCATCAAGGTGCCCAGCACACCTTCGATAGTCATCAACGGCCGCTACCTCGTTCGGGGCCAGACGTATGCGGACATGCTCCGAATCGCCAGCTATTTGATCGAGAAAGAGCACTCGGGATAGCGGAGGATGCGGCCCCACGCGCCTTACGGCGCGCGGGGCACGGGACGCCAGGCGACAGATTGCCTAACGGTTCACCCCATCGTGGACTTCCCAAACACTGAGCGTGCCCTTCCCGAGAGAGGCGTTCGCGCCGGCACTTCCGGTTCCCTGCACGACCTGGCCATTGTGACTGAGGCGTGCATAAGCCTCGACCGTGTGAGTGCCTGAGCCGATGTTGTAAGCAAGGAAGTTGAACGTGTGCGCCGCCTTCGTGTCGAGGATGAGCCCGATCTCTTCGTCCGTCAGCGTACACTCGTCGAAGCTGATGATGTCATCGCCGTTGGCGTCGACGCAGTTGAGAACGCCGCCGAGACTGGCCCAGAGCTCTTGTCTACGCTTGTCGAAGGTGACAGTGCCCGGCGCCGCCGGCGCGCCATCGATGGTCACGTACATCTCGATCTCAGCGTCTGCCGTCGCCGAGCTCTTAACTCCGCCCTTGCTCTGGACCACGGTCTTCGTGAACAAACTGGTCTCGAACGACAACGCAATGACCAGATCCTTCGGCGTACCGCTGTTCCCCAGCGTTGTGCTGAGGACCTTGGTGTAACCGTCGGCATTGTTCAGACCGGCGAGTTGCGCCGCCGCACCGATCACGGCCGTTCCATCGTCGGTGAAGGCGGAGGCGCTGTTGTCAGCGAGCGTTGTCGCTGGCGACGCGAGCACGCCCGCGATAAGACCGATGGAGAATAGTCCGGAGCCAATTTCCCTGTTTTTGCTAATCATCGATGGTCCCTCATGTTGAGTTGCCGTCCACGTGCGAATAACACCCGTGACGCGACCACCGAGTAGCAGGCGGGAGAATGCGCGAACGAGCCGAGAACGATCGGCGGATTCGATTTCCCACTGGCAACCCCGCTGTCATGGACTTCCTAGTCGTTAGACCGGTGGCTTTGCGTCTCCATCTTTCGATGGGTTTGCCCTTATCAGCGGGATGAGTGTCCTCCGTTCAGTGCTCGACGTGCAACCGTCGCCACACTGCGACATTCATGCAGCGTGTCGTGCCGAGTGACAGCCCATCCTCATCGCATCAGGAGTATGCTCATTCCGTCCGAATGAGGGGGGCAGATCCAGGCGGAGGTGCCCAATGAAAACTCGCACCGTAACCGGCGGGGGCGGAGTAAAGCTTCACGTACACGACGCCGGCAATCCGAACGGTAAGGCCATCCTATTCGTTCACGGTTTCTCGCAATGCGGCCTCGTGTGGAGCAAACAACTGCGCTCCGATCTGGCAGACACCTTTCGGCTCGTCGCAATGGATCTGCGCGGCCATGGCCTGTCGGAAAAGCCACGCGACGCCTATGGCGACTCGCAGCTGTGGGCTGACGACGTCCATTCCGTCATTGACGAGTTGCAGTTGGACGCGCCGGTGGTGGCGGGCTGGTCTTATGGCGGGGCCATCCTGTCTGACTATATCGGAGCCTACGGGGAAGACGAGATCTCAGCGACACACTGGATCGGCGCAGTCTGCCGCCTTGGAGAGCCGCTGGTCGCACCGGGGTTTCTCGGCGAGGAGTTCATCGCGGCGGTGCCGGGACTGTTCTCAGAGAACGTGACCGAGAGCGTGACCGCGTTGCAGCGTCTGCTCGAGCTATGCATTCCGAGCCTCTCGGCTGAGGACCGTTACCTACTGCTCGGTTGCGGCATGGTCGTGCCGCCTTATGTTCGAAAGAAACTGCTGTCGCGCAATCTCGACAACGACGCAGTGATCGAGAGGCTCGAGAAACCAATGCTGATCAGCTGGGGCGAGCGCGACACGATCGTCTCGCCGCGCATGGGTGACCACATCGCTCAGCTTGCTAAAGCGTCCACGCTCTCGTTCTATCCGGGAGGGGGGCACGCTCCGTTTTGGGAGGCGCCCGATCGTTTCAATCGAGAGCTGCGGGAGTTTCGCGAGTCGGTTTGATCCGGCCGCTCGGTTGCCATGCTGCCCGTGCGAATCCTGCTGCTGGTGCTCCTCGCTGGTTTGGCTGGCTGCGCGACGATAGCGCCGGTCACTGCAGTTCGCAGTGGCGTTACCGATGATCGAATGATGCTGGCGTTGGCTAACGGACCGGCGCAGACAACGAGCGGCGGCAGGGTTCAGAAGCGCGGGCTGCCGCTGACACGAGGGCAGAAGATCCTGCTCTGGACCGGCGTCGCCGTGCTCCTTGGCTACGTCATGGCCGAGTCGGATGACGACGACGAGTCCGCTTTTGGAGCTCCCTAACCGGCAGCAGCCTTGCGATGCCACTCGGCGATCTTGGCGGCGGTTTGCTGATCGTATGGAACGTAGATCACGACGCGTAACGTTGGGCTGCCTTCGGGCACGTACGACGAGTGCTCGAAGCTCACGCCGCCGAGATGCCGATAACGCCCCACGCCTTCCGAGCGGCTCATGACCTCCGGGCTGTTCCAGAGGCGGCGGAAGATGGCACTCCGCGCCGTCAGCTCCGCGATCAGCGTCTCGAAACTCGGATCGCCTAGGGTCTGACTGTAGTCGACGCGGAACCGCGACAGCACGCGGCGCGCCATCAGCTCGTACTGTTCCGGGTCGTGCTGATAGCTTTCGTCCTCGATCAGCAGGATGCGGAGCAGGTTGCGCTCCTCGGGAGCAAGTCGAGCGTAATCGCGGAAGATCCTCGTATAGTCGTTCCACGCAATCACGTCCCAGCGCGAGGTCATGACGACGGCTGGCACGGCCAGGGCCAGCAGCATGTGCGCGAGCGACGGGCTAATGTCCTGCGCGTGCGTCGCTAGCGGCGGTGGCGGGCGGTGCTGCACGAGCGCGAATAGATACTCGCGTTCGTCGGACGACAAGCGCAGTGCGCCGCAGACGCGTTCGAGAACGTCGGCCGACACCTGGATGTCGCGGCCCTGCTCGAGCCAGGTGTACCACGTGACGCTCACTCCGGCGATCGCGGCGACGTCCTCGCGGCGCAAGCCCGGCGTGCGCCGCCGGCCCGTATCGGGGAGGCCGACGGCCGTGGGCGCGAGCCGTGCACGGCAACCTTTGAGAAAGTCGATCAACTGACGCCGTTGTGTTTCCATAGCCAACCGGGTTCTCGCGGCCGAGCGGTCGCCATTAATTCGGCTTCCTTATAAGTGAGCCAAGCGCCGAAATGCAAGGCGCCTATGCAGGATCAGAGTGCTTGCGCGGTGTTACCCCGCAGCGTGTAATCCGCCGTACTTGTCGCGAGCCATCCGAGGTCATCCGTGCCGAGACGCAGGTCGGTCACCGACGCGCAGATCAACAAGGCTGCGCGCCGGGTATTCCTCGAGCACGGCACGCAGGCGCCGGTGGCGTGGGTGGCCCAAGAGCTTGGGGTGTCGCCCGCCACGCTGTTCGTGCGCATGGGCTCGAAAAAGAGGTTGATCTCCGCTGCGCTGTGGCCGCCGGATCCTGCGGTGCTCGAGACGCTGGAGCAGGGCGTCGGCGGCCGCATTCCAGTCGAGCGGCAGCTGCGCGCGATCGTCGTGGCGCTCGCGCGCTACGTGGAGGAGGAGATCCCCGCGACGTTCACGCTGTACGCGGCGGGACTGAGGGCGAAGCCAGGTGAGGATTTCAGCGACGTGACGCCCGCGCGGCTGCGCCGCTCGTTGGCGAAGTGGCTTCGGCAAGCCTTCCCCGGGGGGATGACGTGCACGCCTCGAACCGGCGCGGACCTGATTCTCGGTGCCCTCGAGGCGCGCGCGATGCATGCCTTCCTCGGCAAGCGGGCCATACCCGTCCGCGAAACGCGCGCATTCCTTCGTGCGCTCTTGGCGACGGTTCTCGGCGACGCCAAACCCGCGGAGCCGTAGCGGCCGAGAGCGGTCTTGAGGGCGCCCGCGGAGCCCGAGCGGATGGTGTGTGCGTGGCAGAAACACGGTTGACGGTCGCGCTGCATAAGCTTTATAACTAACGCGCAAGTTAGGAATACACGCCCCTGAGGGCGTAGTTACGGGGGTGAGCGGATGAGGTTCAGCGGCGTTTTCGGCGAGACGCAAACGTTAGCCAATCGAGCGCGCCGGTGCGCTCGTTCCGCGTTGCAATTAGGTATCGCGATTGCGGCCGGGTGCCTAGTTGGCGGGCCGCACGCCTGGCCGCAGACGAGCGCCGGACGAGGCGCCCGCGAGCCGCTGCAAGTCGACGTGATCGTCGGCTCCGAAGGCAAAGGCATGTACGTCGGCGCCGGAATTCCGGAAGGCAACACGCCGATCGTCGCCGCGCAAAACGGCGCCGTGCCGCGCGGTGTCGAGCCGCTGGCCGTCGACATCTTTACCACGAAGGATTTCTACAAGGATCGCGCGCTGTGGTCCGATCCGCGCTACTACCGCTGCAACTCGTCGGTCGGGCTCGAGCAGATCTGGGGCGCTTACGAGGTGCCGCTCATCGGCGACAATCCGCCCGCGTCGGCCGCATGGGGCTATTGCGAGCGCGACTATCCGCGCGACGAGATCGTGAGCCCGTATGCATTCGGCAGCGCCAAAGAGCACTACGCCGCGTTGCTCGGCGAGGCGCGCGCCAAAGGCGGGCCCACGAGTTACACGCAGGCCACGTTGCCGGATTGGAACGGCCGCTATAGCCGCCAACGCGCCAAGACGGCGTCGTGGTTCAACGGCGCGATCCTGCAGATCCCAACCTACCTGACGCTGCTCACGCCCGAGTATCAGAAGCGTTTCGTCCAACAGATGTATCACTACTCGGGCAGCAACGCGGCGCAGTGGCCGGGCTCGTACTGTTGGCCCGAGGGGTTCATGCGCCGGCTCTCCCAGTACGGCGGTGGCACGGTCAATTTCGTGATGACGCCGGAGCTCGTTCTCGACATGCGTGTCGCGGCCAAGACGCTCGTCACGCAGATTCACGTGGGTCGCGAGTTCGATGAAAGCGGTGTCGTGCCGCGGGTCGGACCGGACGTGCCGCAATGGCTCGGTGACACGATCGGCTTCTGGGATGGCGAAGCGTTGATCACGTGGACGTCGAATATCCAGGGCTGGATTTCCCACGGCGGCTTCGAGTTCAGCAGCAAGCTGCAAACGATCGAGATCTACACACCGCGGACGGATGCCGCCGGTAGGCTCATAGGGCTCAAGCACGAAGTTGTGCTCTACGACCCGGAGGCGCTCGCCGAGCCCGTTCGCATCGTGCACAACCTCGACAAGCGCGGCGAGCTCAACGAGGGCGACCCGTTCGCGTTCATCGAGTGCATTCCGCAAAGCTTCCCGGTCGACGGCCACACCACGCCAATGACGCCCGGCCAGACCTTCGAGTACACGCTTCCCGATATCTACGGCCGCCCGTGGGCGCAGATCTGGGAGCGCTACCACGAAGAGGGCATGGAGCGACCGCAGGTGCAGCGCGGCCGATTCGGCCTTTGATTGCAAGCCACGGAGCAAGGACGACATAAGATGACGACACACACCGTGCTCTGCCGCTGGTCGGCCGCGGCCCTCGGGGCTCTGTTGATGTTCGGCCTCATGAGCAACGTGCAGGCACACCATTCGTTTGCGATGTACGACACCACGAAGGTGTACGTCTTGACGGGCATCGTGACGCGCATCGATCCGAACCCGAACCACCTGCAGGTGTTCTTTGCGCCGCTCAACGAGGCGCGCGATCAGGTCATCAAGGACGAGAAGGGCGAGCCAATCGTCTGGGCCATCGAGATGGCGGGCGCGGCGATCGCCGCGCGCGAAGGCATCACGGTGAACGGTTTCCCGCGGGGGACGATCGTCAGCGTTGGCCTGTTTCCGCTGCGCAACGGCTTCCCTGGCGGCGGCCGCGGCAAGTCCGGGTTCTTCAAGTGCCCGCCCGACACGCCGCCGGCCCCCGGCAAACACTGCGACTCAGTCCCGGGCGCCACGTCCCACGGCGAGGGTGTGCTGCCCGAACCAACTGAGGCCGCGCCAGTTGGGGTCCCGCAGTAGCGCGCAGTCGTCTTGATAGATATACGGTTCCCGTATATAACTAGTCCGCGGGCTGCCGTCGGCCGTTTCGGCGGCAATCGCTCGCGAGCCCGCGCGACGTTCGCGGCAGGAGCCTCGATGACACTCAAACTACACGCGTCCTTGGTCTGCGCTGGGCTGGTTGTCGCCCTGTGCCCCGCCGCCCGTGCTGCGACGCTGCTCGAAGCGGCACAACGAGCCGATGTCGGCGCAGTGCGCGAGCTCGTCGCGTCGGGGGCCAACGTGAATGCTACGGGCGTCGACGGCTCGACGCCGCTGCTCTACGCAGCGCACGTCGGCAACGCCGAAATCGCGCGTGCGCTGCTCGCAGCGGGCGCCGATCCGAACCTGGCCAATCGCTACGGTGTAGCGCCGCTGCATGAAGCGAGTCTCGTCGCCGACCCCGCGCTGCTCGGGGCGCTGCTCGATGCCGGCGCCGAAGTGGACCGCGCGCTGCCGGAAGGCGAGACACCGTTGATGCTGGTGTCGCGCACGAACGGCGTCGCGGCCGTGCAGCTTTTGATCGAGCGCGGCGCGAACGTCAACGTCGCGGAGCGCTGGCAGGGGCAAACGCCGCTGATGTACGCAGCAGCGCACGATCGTGCGCAGGTGGCGGCCGCGCTGATCGCGGCCGGCGCCGATGTGAACGCCATGACACCTCGCAACGAGTTGCCGGCGCGCCTGCCTGCGGCCCGCTTCAACGTCGAGTTTCCATTGGGCGGCATGACGCCCGTGCTGCTTGCGGCGCGCCAAGGCGCGAGCGGTGCGCTGCGCGTCCTGATCGAAGCCGGCGCCGAGCTCGACACTCGCACGCCCGAAGGCTTCTCGGCGCTCGTGGTCGCAATTCACAACCTTCAGTACGACGCGGCCAAGCTGCTCATCGATGCCGGCGCGAGCCCCGCCGGCGGTGCACTCTATGCCGTGGTCGACGCGCGCAATCGCGTGCCGCTCGTCGGCCCGCACACGTATCCCACGGGCACCGCCACGGAGCTCGAGCTGTTGGCCGCCATGCTCGCGCAGGGCGCCGACCTCATGGATCGGCCGCCGCTGCCGTTGCCGGATCGCGATCCCGGCTTCGGCAGTTATCCGGGCAAGCCCGTCGACACGGCGCTGATTCGCGCCGCGCGTTCCGCGGACGTCGAAGCAATGCGGTTGCTCGTCGACGCGGGCGCCGATCCGAAGTTGGCCGAGCCCGACGGCTTCAATACCGTTCTGGCGGTGAGCGTGGGTCCCGAGATTCCGCCGCTCACCGTGGTCGACCGTGAACGGCCCGCCGAGCCCGACGCACTCGTGGCGCTCGAGTTCCTGGTGGCGCGTGGCGTCGACGTCAACGCCGCCGACGGTTTCGGTGCCACGGCGCTGCACACCGCCGCCAAGCGCGGCTACGTCGAAGTCGTGCGGTTCTTGGCAGCACATGGCGCGAATCTCGACGCGGCCGATCGCACTGGGCACACGCCGCTCGACTACGCGCTCGGTCGTTCGCCCGCGTTCTTTGGCCCGCCGCCCGAGAGTCCGGCCGCGGCGGCCGCGTTGCGGGAGCTCGGCGCTCGCGAAGGTGTGCCGGTGGCGCGTCCTGCGACGGCCGCTCGATGACGGCGTGCGCGAAGCGCCACGCGCGCACCGCAATGCTTGCCCTGGCCGTGGTTGCGGCGGGCGGCTGCGGGCGGTCGCACGAAGAGCTCGCGGCCGAGAATCGCGCCGTGCTCGAGCGCTATTGCACGGAATGTCACAACGCCGCGGAACGCGAGGCGGATCTCGTGCTCGAGAACGCCGATCTTCTGCAGCCCGCGACGAATGCGGCCGTGTGGGAGAAGGTCATCCATAGGCTCGGCGTCGGGCTCATGCCGCCGCCCGGTGGGCCGCGCCCCGATGCCGAGACCGTCGCTGGCCTCGTCGGTTATCTCGAAGCTCAGCTCGATGCCGCTGCGCTCGCGGTACCGACGCCGGGCCGCCAGCCCGTGCATCGGTTGAACCGCGCCGAGTACGGCAATGCGCTTCGCGACTTGCTCGGTATGACCGTTGACGTCGAGTCGTTGTTGCCGGCCGATAGCTCGAGCCACGGCTTCGACAACGTCTCCGACGTGCTGAAGACTTCGCCGTTGCTGCTCGAGCGCTATCTTGCCGTCGGGATGCGCGTGGCCGCTGCCGCGGTGGGCGATACGACGGTCGAAGCGCGCACCACGCACTACGAGCCGCGGCCCGACCTGTCGCAGAACCGCTGGATCGAAGGCTTGCCGCTCGGCACGCGCGG
>Ga0105252_10000593_pt1 | contig 21571 bp, 17 predicted proteins | sample EasRivMeERMZT100_FD_89675 | JGI IMG/M metagenome (GOLD analysis project Ga0105252, IMG submission 89675) | Soil microbial communities from meander-bound floodplain in the East River, Colorado, USA - East River MetaG ERMZT100 | ecosystem: Environmental > Terrestrial > Soil > Floodplain | place... | reverse complement strand
CGGGGCCGCCGCCCTCGTAGGGGATGTGCACGAGGTTGACCCCGGCGCGCCCTTTCAGCATCTCCATGGTGAGATGGTGCTGGCTGCCGTTGCCGATCGACGCGTATGCGAGCGGCGGATTGGCGCGGCGCGCGTATTCCAGAAATTCCGGGAAGTTTTTTGCCGGTACCGCCGAGTTGACCGCGAGCACCATCTGTGTGGTGACGAGCGTGGCGACGGGTACGAGGTCCTTGAGGGTATCGACCGGCATCTTTGCGTAGAGATGCGGGCTGATGACGATCTGGCTGTCCTGGCCGAGAAGCAGCGTGTATCCGTCGGGCGCGGCCTTGGCGGTAAGTTCGCTTGAAAGGTTGCCGTTGGAGCCCGGGCGGTTCTCCACGACCACCGGCTGGCCGAGCGCCTCGCCGAGTTTGGGGGCGACCACGCGGGCAATCGTATCGGTGGCACCGCCGGGGGGATTGGGCACGAGCAAGCGGATCGGCCGGCTCGGGTACTGCGCTCTGGCCGCCTCAGCCGCCAGGATAAGCAGCAGCGCAGCCGCGACGCCCGCAACACCCAGGGTGCGATTCGCTCTCATGGTCTGACCCTTTCTTCGTGATATCCAATTGGTTGAACTGCGGTTATTTTGTGCCGAATCCAGCCCCGATGCACGGCGTTTCTCGCGCTCGGCAGGTTATGCCACAATCATACCCATGACCCGGATTGCGACAATGGGGCAGGCAGAGCGGTGACCGAAACAGTTTTTCAGATGGACCTGAGCCTTCAGGTCGGCAAGTACGACATTCAAAAAGCGCTCGGCAAGGGCGCGACCGGAACGGTGTATCTCGCAAAAGACACCTTCACCGGGCGGGAAGTCGCGCTCAAGACGATCGAGCCCGAGGTGTTTCGCGATCCGGAGTTCGGAACCGTGTACCGGTCGCAGTTCCAGAACGAGGCATCGCTTGCGGGGAAGCTTCGGCATCCGCACATCGTGGCGATCCTCGACGCTGTGGTTCAGGAAGACTCGGGCCATATCGCGATGGAGTACGTAAAGGGAGGCGATCTCTCGCGGTATGTCACCCCGGACAATCTGCTTCCGGTCGCCGACGTGCTTCAGATCGCGTTCAAGTGTTGCGGTGCCCTCGAGTACGCCTCGAAGGAAGGCATCGTCCATCGCGATATCAAGCCCGCGAACCTCATGATCGCCGAGGGCACCGAGGTGAAAATCTCGGATTTCGGCGCGGCTTACCTGCGCAAGAGCCAGGTCGTGCAGACGGCGTCGATGGGCTCGCCGAACTACATGTCCCCCGAGCAGATAGAAGGTCATCAACTGAACTTCCAAAGCGACATGTACTCGCTCGGGGTCGTGATCTACGAGCTCCTGACCGGGCAGAAGCCCTACACGGCGCCCAGTCTCGATGCGTTGCTGAAGAAGATCCAGAGCACGGATCCGGCGCTGCCGAGCAAGCTGCGAGCCGACCTGCCCAAGTCGATCGATGCCGTGGTGCTGCGCGCGATCGCGAAGAAGTCCGAGCACCGCTACCCGAGCTGGGGTGAATTCGCGCTCGAGCTCGCGAGGGTCGGCCAGCAGGTGCTGCCGCCGGGCACCGTCCCGGACAGTGAAAAATACGTCGCGCTCAAGAAGGTCGCCATGCTATCGGAGCTGTCCGACATGGAACTCTGGGACCTTGCCCGCGCCGGAGAATGGGCGCGTGTGCCTGCCAATTCGACCATCGTTCGCGAAAACACCAAAGGCAGGAGTTTCTATTTCATCGGCCGGGGCCAGGCGAAGGTCACCATGCAGGGGCGCCTTCTCAACATGATCAACGAGGGCGAGTGCTTCGGTGAGATGGCCTGGATCCGCGGCGGCAACATGATGAGGCACGCGACCGTGGACTCGATGACCGAAATTCTGGTCGCGAAATTCAGGCCGGAGGCGCTCGCAAAGATGGAGTTAAGCGCGCAGCTTCATTTGACGCGCGCTCTGGTGCGCAATCTCGTGGACCGCCTCGATCTCGCCAACACGCGGCTCGCGCGTTGAGCGGCTACCAGTCCGGCGTGGTGAGAAACTGCCGGGTGCGCTCGCGAGTCTCGTAGTATCGGCTGCGGCTGACGTTTTTCAGCGAACGCCAATAGCCCCTGACCACCAGGTAGGGCTCGCGCGCGCGGGTCGCCTCGAACACGTCTCTCAGGTGGGCGTGCGACAGCCACGGATACTTGTGGTGGACCTCGTGGTAGTTGACGTGGCTCCACAGCCATTCGAGCCAAGGGCTCGTCAGAACGACCCAACCCGTCACTTCGCGCCTGCGCTCCGCGCCGTCGCGTTGCCAACGGCCAGGATCCTCGTCGAGGACCTCGTGCCTTGCTGAGGCCCCACGCGCCGGTGGAACGCCGCGGTGGTCCGAGAGCGCCCGCCACCCAAAAACCGGGAGGAGCGCGAGCAGCATCGGCGCGACGGTGTACGCGAGCGACAAGCCGAGCGCGGGCATCAGAATGAAGTAATACGACCCGGCTGCAGACAGCAGCGCCAAGTCTTTCGCCGCCCGCACCGCGTAGCGCCCCTCGCGTATCTTCAGCGCGTTGCGGAACAAGGTTCGATACTGGATGGTGAGCGCCAGAACCGAGCCGACCGTCGCCGCATACAGGAACGAGTGATCGTGCATCTCGTTTTCCGGATCGAAGCCGGGCTGATGCGCATGGCTATGGTGCGTGAGGTGGAACTGACGGTTGGCGTAGAAGGGGAGCAGCGCGAGCGCCGAGAGCAGCCCTCCGCCCAGCTCGTTCCAGAACGGGCTGCGAAACAGCACCCGGTGCACGGCGTCGTGAGCGAGCACGCCCATCCCTGTCAGGAGCACGCAGGTCCACACGCCCGTCGCGCCGACGAGCGTCCACCTCAAGGCTGCCAGCGCCGCGGAATCGGCCGCCGCCGAGTCGATCGCGTCGGCCGTGTGCTGGATCACGAGAAAGGACGCGAGCATGGCGGCGACGAGAAATGCCGCTTTGAAAGCATTCTCCACGCCGGGGATCGCTTGTCCGCCGGGCGTCGGTATGGTTGATTGCTGCAGAATTCCTCCCGAAGACAGGTCGCCAGTCTAGCACCGGGCCGGAGCGGACCGGTGCGCGGCCGGGCTAGAATCGCCCATTCCCTGATCCGCCTGAAGGAACCCGAAAGATGAGCGCAGCTGAGTCACCGATCCGCGACGGCATGCGGATCGACTGGGACGTGCCGATCAGGATGGACGACGGCCTGGAGCTGCGCGCCGATGTTTTTCGTCCCGTTGCCGAAGGACGCTACCCTGTGATTCTCTCCTACGGACCGTACGGAAAAGGGCTCGCGTTCCAGGACGGATACAAGACCGCCTGGGAAATCATGGAACGCGAGAATCCGGACGCGGTATCGGGCACCACGAACCGGTATGCGAACTGGGAAGTCGTCGATCCGGAGAAATGGGTGCCCGACGGCTACGTCTGCGTGCGGGTGGATTCGCGCGGCGCCGGCCGCTCGCCGGGATTTCTGTGCCACAACAACGCGCGCGAGACGCGCGACATCCATCTCTGCGTCGAATGGGCGGCGGCTCAAGCCTGGGCTAGCGGCAAGGTCGGCATGAACGGCATTTCCTACTACGCGAGCAACCAGTGGCGCGTCGCGGCGAGCCGGCCGCCGCACCTCGCGGCGATCTGCGTGTGGGAGGGCTGGTGCGACAGCTACCGCGACGGCAACCGCCACGGTGGCATCGTCTGCAGCTTCCGCAAGAACTGGCAGGAGATGCAGGTGAAGACGGTGCAGCACGGGCAGGGCGAGCGCGGCGCGAAGAGCCGCGTCACCGGCGACACGGTTTGCGGCCCGGAGACGCTTACCGAGGACGAGCTGGCAAAGAACCGCGAGAACATGTGGGCCGAGCTGCTCTCGCGGCCGCTGGACGGGCCGTACTACCGCGAGCGCACCGCCGATTTGTCGAAGGTGACGGTGCCGCTGCTGTCGGCCTCGAACTGGGGCGGGCAGGGCCTGCACACGCGTGGCAATTTCGAGGGCTTCATTGGCGCCGCCTCGAAGCGGAAGTGGCTGGAGGTGCACGGCAGCTCGCACTGGGCGCCGTTCTATACCGATTACGGGGTGAAGCTGCAAAAGCGGTTCTTCGATTATTTCCTCAAGGGGACGGAGAACGGCTGGGACAGGCAGCCGCGTGTGCTGCTCAACGTGCGCCATCCAGGGGAGAAGTTCGTTCCACGGCATGAGAACGAGTGGCCGCTTGCGCGCACGAAGTGGACGCACTTCTATCTCGAACCCAACGGCTTGTGCCTTTCGTCGGCCCCGGCCACGGCCGAAAAGACGATCAGCTACGACGCGATGGGGGAGGGCGTCACGTTTTCCACGCCGCCGATCGAAAGCGAAACCGAGATCACCGGGCCTTCGGCGCTGAAGCTCTTCATTTCCTCTTCAACTGCCGACGCCGACATCTTCACCGTTCTCAGGGTGTTCGACGCGAAAGGCAAGGAAGTGCTGTTCCAGGGCGCGCTCGATCCGCGCACTCCCGTTGGGCAGGGCTGGCTGCGTGCCTCGCAACGCAAGCTCGATCCGCAGCGCTCCCTCCCTTACCGGCCGTACCACGCGCACGATGAGAAGCAACCGCTCGAGCCCGGGAAGACATACGAGCTCAACGTCGAGATCTGGCCCACCTGCATCGTTGTTCCGGCGGGTTACCGAATCGCGCTCACCATCCGCGGAAAAGACTACGAGCACGATGGGGAAGCGGCGTCGCTCTCCAACATGAAGAACCCGATGCGCGGCTGCGGGCCTTTCCTTCACGATGACCCGAGCGACCGGCCGAGCGCGATCTTCGGCGGAAAAGTGACGCTGCACTTCGGAGCGAAACGGCAGGCATCCGTGCTGCTGCCGGTGATTCCGGCGCGGTAGTCGCATGCGCGCCGATCTCGTCTCGATTTCCACCAGCACGATTCCCCTCGACGGATTGCTCTACGAGCCCGAGGGCAAGGCGGTAGGCGCGGTACTGCTGTTTCACGGCAACACCATGAACTTCTACACCTGCGCGATGCGCTTCCTGCCGCCCGTGCTGGTGAAGCTCGGCCTCGCCTGCCTCGCCTTCAACCGCCGCGGGCACGATATCCTGAGCACCCGCAACAGCCGCATCGCCGAAGGCGGAGCGTACCAGCTCGCGAGCGAGGGCATCGAGGACAACCGCATCGCGGCGCGCTGGCTCGCCGCGCGGGGATTTTCCACGCCGGTGGTGATCGGGCACAGCAACGGCGGCATGCTCGCCGTGCAGCATGTTTCCGATCATCCTCAGACGCCGGCGCTCGTGCTCCTGTCGGCGCACGGCGGCGGCAAGAGCATCGTGCAAAGGGGAGGCAAGTCCGGGCTGATGGTCGGCGAGCGCGTCGAGGAATTCGCGGAGCGGGCCCGCGAGATGGTCAAAGCCGGACGCGGCCGCGAGCTGATGTTGATGCCCGGCTGGTGGTACGCGATCAGCGCAGAGAGCTTTCTCGATCGCCTCACCGAGACGCCCGACATCCTCGAGCTCGCCCCCAAAGTCAAGTGCCCCACGCTCTACGTTCGAGGGGACCAGGAGCCTCGCGACGGGTACCCCGCCGAAGACTTCAGGGAACGCGCGGGCGGTTCCTGCACCGTGGAAATCGTCCCGAACTGCGACCATTTCTACAACGGGCGCGAGGACGCGGTCCGGGAGATCGTTTCGTCATGGCTTGCGAAAACCCTGCATTTGGACGCCACGCGGTAGGAAATGCCGTCGTCTCTGAAGAGCCTGCGGCTGTCTACCCATAGCAGCCGTTCAAGCGTATACGTTCAAGCGTATACACTGGCGTGTAGACCCTATCGAAACAGGACCAACTTGATGAAGAATCTTCTCACCGCAGTCGCTTTGATCGCTTCGCTGGCGGCCAGCCACGCGGCAGCCCAAAAGTTCCAGTTCGCCGCGATCGGCGACACCGGCTACTCCAAGAAATCGGAGCAGGAATTCGGCCGAATGGTCGCGGCGATGAACAAGGAAGACCTCGCCTTCGTCGTCCACGTAGGCGATTTTGAAGCCGATCCGAGGCCATACGAGCGGAGCCCCAATACTATCTCGATGCCGTGCACCGACGAGAGCTTCAAGAAAGTCCTGGCGCAGTTCCAGGAGTCGAGCCATCCGTTCATCCTGACGCCGGGCGACAATGACTGGACCGATTGCCACCTGCTCAAGGCGCAGAAAGTGGATCCATTGGATCGGCTCGCCAAGGTGCGCGAGATGTTCTACCCCGATGGCCGCAGCCTCGGCAGAAGGACCATCGCCGTGGAAAGCCAGGCGAAGGATCCAAAGTTCGGGAAATTCCGCGAAAACCTCACCTGGTCCGTGAACAACGTCAAGTTTGCGACCATGCATATCGTCGGCAGCAACGACAACAAGGGCCGGACGCCGGGAATGGACGCTGAGGCGATGGAGCGGACGGCCGCGAACATTGCCTGGTTGAAAAAGGCGTTCGCCGATGCCAAGGCGAGGAACAGTCCGGGCCTCGTGCTGATTACGCAGGCGAACCCCGGGTTCGAGACGCACTGGACGCCATCCCTCAAGGGACGGTATTTCCGGCTCTTCCCGGGCGTCGACCCGCCCAAGGAGTCGCCGCCGAGCGGCTTTGACGACATCCTAAACGCCGTTGCCGCGGAGATGGAAAGCTACGACAAGCCGACCCTGTTCGTGCATGGCGACACGCACATTTTTCACGTCAACAAGCCGTTGGTGAGCAAGAAGACCGGGCGCTTTGTCGACCATTTCACCCGGCTCGAGGTGTTCGGCGATCCGGATTCCCATTGGGTTCGCATCACCGTCGATGCGGCCAAGCCCGCGCTATTCACCATCGAGCCCGAGATCGTCCCTGAAAACAGGGCAAAGTAGCCTGAAACCGATCGTTTCGGCTGGGTCTTCAACGTCAGATGGGTTGTCCGAGGTTAGAAATAGATCAATCGCAGTCGTAAAATGAATTGTCCGAATCGAACGAGGAGAGCGAGGATGAGACAGCTACGCACACTGATTCTTGCAACACTTGCCTTGGGGTTCGCCTCCGCGGCGCTTGCGCAGTCCTACCCTTCCCGGCCCGTCAAGGTCATCGTTCCGTTCCCGCCCGGGGACGCCGCGGACATCCTGTCGCGCCTGATCGGGCCGAAGATGTCGGAGCGCATGGGGCAGCCGGTCATCGTCGAGAACCGCGCCGGCGCGAGCGGGCAGATCGGCCTCGAGGTCCTCAAGAACGCGGCCGCCGACGGCTACACGATCGGCGTCGGCCAGGGCGGCAATCTCGTGGTGGCACCGCATACCTACAAGAAGCTCCCCTACGACCCGCTCAAGGATTTTGTGCCGATCGCGATTCTCGCGACGAATTATCTTGCCGTGGTCGCCAATCCCGGCGTGCCGTTCAAATCGGCAGCCGAAATGGTCGCTTGGGCCAAGGCGAACCCCGGCAGGCTCACGCTCGCGACCAACGGCGAGGGCGGATTCCCGCACCTCGCGTTCGAGCACCTGGCCGTGATGGGCGGCTTCAAGTTCCAGCACATTCCTTACAAGGGCGCGGCACAGATCGTTACCGACGTCATGGGAGGTCAGGTGCAGCTGGGGATCGGCGCCTACACCAGCCTCTCCCCGCACGTCCTTTCTGGCCGGTTGCGGCTGATCGCGGTCACCAACCCGGTGCGCGTGCCGAACAAGCCCGAGCTTCCGATATTCGCCGAGGCCGTCCCGGGATACGACTCCCGCGGCTGGTTCGGTTACGTCGCGCCGGCCGCGACGCCGCGCGAGATCGTCGCAAGGCTGAACGACGAGATCAACCGCGCGATGAAGCTGCCGGACGTCTCGGAGAAAATGATCGCCGCGGGCCTCATCATCGTGACCGAGCCGCCGGAGTTCTTCGGCGACATGATCAGGAGCGACTACGCCAAGTACGGCAAGCTCGCCCGCGACATCGGCTTCAAGCCGCAGTGATCTGCATGACGGCTCCTTGCTGACGCCGCGCATCCTCGCGGCGCTGCTTGTCCTTCTCGTACCGGCTCGGGCGGCAGTCGCCTGGGGACCGGAAGGCCATCGCATGGTGGGCGAAATCGCGTCCCGCTTCCTCAACCCGAAAGCAAGCGCCGAGGTCCCCGAGCTGCTCAGGAACGATCGCCTCGCGGACGGTCGGCCCTCCGGCCGGCGCACGCTCGGCGAGATCGCGAACTGGGCCGACGAGATCAAGGAGACCGAATGGGGAAAGCGGCGGGGTTCCTGGCATTACGACGATGTCCCGCTTTGCGGGACGGCGGTGGTCGAGAAATACTGCCGCAACGGCCGGTGCGCCTCGGCACAACTCGCCCGCCAGATCGAGATCCTCGCAGACGAACGGGCAAGCCGGCGGCACAAGAATGAGGCTCTCAAGTGGGCGGTCCACCTCGTAGGCGACATCCATCAGCCGCTGCACGCAGGCAACCGCAGCGACCGCGGGGGCAACCGGGTGCAGGTGTCTTTCTTCGGCGAGCGCGACAATCCGCCTTACGGCACCATCAACCTGCACGCCATCTGGGACGTCCACATGCTGCGGCGGCTGATATCGGAGCGCGGCGGCGAGCGCACCGTCGTCTCAGGGCCGATCGCCGACCAGGATCGGAACGCCTGGGAGCAAGGTTCGATTTCCGATTGGATCGGCGAGAGCCACCAGATTGCGAGAAACGTCGTGTATCCGCTGCTTCCGGTAGAGACTGCGTGCTCAAGCAAAATTGTCGGAGTGGTTACTATCGACCAGGCGTACTACTCGAAAGCGGCGCCCGTCATCGAGACCCAGATCAGGAAGGCCGGCATCCGGCTCGCGTGGATTCTGAACGAAACGCTGGGGCGGTGATCCTCGCGGATTAGCCCCGATAGCGCGCGGAGCCGGACCCGTTCCGCAACATAGTTCATACCCCCAAATCCCTGCAGGTGGCACACTTTCTGCGTGACGAATACGGTTGAACCGATGTCGCGCATTGGGCGACGCGCGGTCCATGCCGACCTGGGAGGGTCTGTCATCACATGACGTCTGTTCAGCAGGACGAGATCGCCATTCCGAACGGCGAAGCGATGTTTGGTGCGCTGTTCGGGCAGGCCGCGGTGGGGGTCGTTGTCGGATCGATCGAGGGCCGCTTCCTGCGCGCCAACGAGGCGCTTTGCTGCATGCTCGGCTACAGCGAGCAGGAGTTGCTGCAAAGGACAGTTCGAGACATCACCCATGCAGACGATCTGGAGTCCAATCTGGAGTTCCGGGAACAGATCCTGTCGGGGCAGGCCCAGTCGCGCGTCCATGACAAGCGCTACCTGCGAAAAGACGGTTCTCCGATCTGGGTGCAGATCGTCGGAACGGTGGTGCGCGACGGCTCGGGCGCGCCGCAATGCCTTGTCGCGCTGGTTTACGACATCACCGAGCTCAAGTCCGCCCAGGACGCGCTCAGAGGTAGCGAGCGCCGGTTCCGCCGCATGGTGGAGCTGAGCTCGGACTGGTACTGGATCCAGGACGAGAATCTGCGTTTCCTCGAGCTGCCGGGGTTGGAAAAACGAGGCATCGATCCGGCGAGGCTCATCGGCAAGGCTCGCTGGGAACTTCCCGATCTGGAACCGCTTCCGGAAAAGGTCTGGCAGCAGCATCGCGAAAGGCTCGAGCGGCGCGAGTCGTTTTCCGACTTCGTGTACCTCGCCCGCGACCCATCAGGCGAACTGCGCTATTTGAGCGTGACCGGCGAGCCGATTTTCGACGCGCAGGGAAGTTTCAAGGGCTACCAGGGCATCGGCAAGGACATCACCGACAAGGCGCGCGCGCTCAAGGCCGTTGAAGACAGCGAACAACGTTACCGGATGCTTTTCAACATCCATCCTCATCCGATGTGGGTCGTGGAAAACAAGACGCTGCGCTTCCTCGCCGTCAACCAGGCGGCGATCGAACACTACGGCTATTCGAGGGATGAGTTTCTGTCGATGACAGCGGAACAGCTGCGCCCTCCGGAGGACATCGCCCAGCTGGTGAGGGACTTTCAGGACCAGAGCCGTTCCTACATGCAGCGCGGGGCGCGGCATCGCAAGAAGAGCGGCGAGCAAATCAACGTCGAAATCGTTTCCTTCAATCTCGAGTTCGACGGCAGTCCGGCGCGGCTCGCAGTGATCAGCGACGTCACCGAGCGCACGAAATCCGAGGAGTAAGCCAGCGCCTGCAGCGTCGCAAGTCCGAAAGCGCGCTGACATCGGGCCCGGAATGCGGTATACAGTCCGGGCTACCGAGGATCGGACCATAGCGATGAAGTTCTCCTTCTTCCACCTGATGCCCTACACGCATCTGGAGCTTCAGTCGCACGACTGGCCGTTCCCGAACCGTGATTTCGACGCGGCGAAAGCGAGCGCGCTCTACAAGACCTACGTCGAGAGCATGATCCACGCCGAGGCTTGCGGCTTCGACTGGGTCGGCTGCAACGAGCACCACTTCAGCCCCTACGGGATGATGGCCAACTGCAATCTCATCGGCGGCGCGCTCGCCTATCCCACGAAGCGCGTCAAGATCGCGATGATCGGCAACCTCGTTCCGCTCAACAATCCGATCCGAATCGCCGAGGAATACGCGATGCTCGATTGCATGAGCGGCGGGCGGCTCGTCGCGGGCCTCATGCGCGGTATTCCGCACGAATACCTCGCCTACAACATTCCGCCGGGCGAATCCTGGGAGCGGCAGCGCGAGGCGGTGCAGCTCATCCTCCGGTGCTGGACCGAGCCCGAGCCCTTCGGCTGGGAGGGCAAACACTTCCAGTACCGGCAGGTGTCGATCTGGCCCAAGCCGATGCAGAAGCCGCACCCGCCGCTGGTGATCTCGGCGAGCAACGCGGACTCGGCGAAGTTCGCCGCCGAGATGCGCGCGACCATGGGCATGGTGCTGCTCGCCGACCTGCCGAGCGGCAAAGAGAACATCCGCGTCTATCGGGAAACGGCGAGGGCGAACGGCTGGGAGCCGACCGCCGAGAACGTGCTCGTCGGCATGCACACCTGCATCGCCGAAACCGACGAGGAGGCGCGGCGCTGGATGGCGCACGGATTGAAATACTTCGACCAGGTGCTGATGGGCGGGCTGCAGGCTTCGCAGCGCATCGTGCTGCAGAAGACGCGCTATTTCGAAAGCGAGGAGAGCCGCGATCGCTGGAAGAGCCGGCTCGACAAGCGCCGCACGCTGACCCTGGACGAAGCGATCGAACGCGGCACGGTCCTTTGCGGCAGCCCGGAGACGGTGGTCGAGCAGATCAAGCGGATTCACGGCGAGCTCGGCCACGGCGTATTCAACTTCACCGTGAAGGTCGGCACCTTGCCCGACGAGGTCATCCGCCGCGGCATGGAGCTCTTCCGCGACCGGGTGCTGCCGCACGTGCGCGACCTTTGAAAGAAATCACCATGCAAGCCCAGGCGCGCAAGGTTTCGCTCTCCACCGGCGAGCTGACGTATTTCGTTGCAGGCGAGGGCCGGCCGCTTCTCTACCTTCATCCGGCGGGAGGCGTGCGCTGGACGCGCGTTCTCGAGGAACTCGCGAAGTCCTTCGCGCTGCATGTTCCGGTCATGCCCGGTTTCGACGGCACGAGAGCGCACGACACCGTGAAGTCGATGCGGGGCCTCGCGGCGCTCGTCGGAGAATTCATGGAGAAGGCAATAGCCGGTCCCTGCGACGTGATCGGCTGCTCGTTCGGCGGCTACCTCGCTGCCTGGCTCGCGGCCGAGCGGCCGGGGCTGATCGATCATCTCGTGCTCGAATGTCCCGCGGGTTTCCGGCCGAAGGGAAAAGGCGAACGGCCCGCCGACGCCGAGGCGCTGCGCAAGCTGCTTTTCCTCCACCCGGAGAAATTGCCGCCGGAATCGAAGCCGGTCGAGCAGGAGGTCGGCAACCGCAAGATGCTGCCGCACTACGGCACCACGCTCGACACGGACGAGGAACTTCTCGCGCGCCTGCCTTCCATCGACAAGCTCACGCTCATCCTTCACGGCACCGCCGACCGCATGATCCCGAAAGAAAGCATGCAGCTCCTCAAGAGCCGTCTGCCGCATTCGTACCTCGTATACGTCTGGGACGCGGCGCACGCGATCGAAGTCGACCAGCCCGAGCGTATGCTCGCCGTACTCGGGAGTTTCCTGGAGCGCTCCGAGGGTTTCATGGTCAACTGGGGTACGCTTGCGATCAATCCCGGCTGAGAGAGCGACGATGAGCGCCAACGCAATACCGCCCTTCAGGGCCGACCAAGTGGGCAGTCTCCTGCGTCCAGCCGAGATCAAGGAAGCGCGCGCCAAAGTCGAGCGCGGCGAAATGAAGGCGGAGGAGCTGCGCGCGATCGAGGATGGCTGCATCCGGAAAGCGGTCGCGCGCCAGGAGGAGATCGGGCTCGAGAGCATCACCGACGGCGAGTACCGCCGCGGCTGGTGGAACCACGATTTCCTCGGGAAGATCGACGGCGTCGAGATCGAGCTCGACCAGAAATCCTACAAGTTCGCCGGGTCCGACGACCCGCGTTACACGCCCAGGGTGAAGCGCCGCGTGCGCCGCGCTCAGCCGATGATGCTCGACCACTTCAGGTATCTGAGGTCGGTCGCGAAGAAGACGCCCAAGTTCACCATGCCTTCGCCTTCGATCCTGTATCACCGGGGCGGGCGGGCGGCGATCAGCCGCGAGGCCTATCCGGATCTCGATCGACTCTGGAGCGACGTCGGCCGCGTCTATCAGGAGGAAATCCGCGACCTCGCGGCCGCGGGCTGCACCTACCTGCAGATCGACGATACGAGCTTCTCGTTCCTGTGCGACGAAAAATTCCGGGCGAGTTGCCGCGCCAGGGGCGACGATCCGGACGCGCTTCCGCACATGTACGCCCATGCGGTCAATGCAGCGCTTGCCGACCGGCCGCCGGGAATGACCATCGTCATGCACACCTGCCGCGGCAACTGGAAAAGCACCTGGCTCGCCGAAGGCGGTTACGACCCGGTCGCCGAGACCGTGTTCAACGAGACCCAGGTGGACGGCTACTTTCTCGAATACGACAGCGAGCGCGCCGGGAGTTTCGAGCCGCTGCGCCTGGTGCCCAGGGGGAAGAAAGTGGTGCTCGGACTCGTATCGACGAAGACGCCGGTGCTGGAGGCGAAAGACGAGCTCAAGCGCCGCATCGAACAGGCCTCGAAGTATGTGCCGCTCCCGGACCTCTGCATCAGTCCCCAGTGCGGTTTTTCGAGCAGCCACCACGGCAACCTGCTGACCGAGGACGATCAGTGGAGGAAGCTCGCGCTCGTGGTGGAAGTGGCGCGCGAAGTGTGGGGCGGTGCCTGAGCAGGCGGGTCGCCGAACCTACTCGACCGTCACACCCGAAAGCTTGATCAGCCGATCCCAGCGCGCGTACTCGGATTTGAGGAACTGGGCGAACTCCTCGGGCCTATTGCCGACGACCTCGAACCACTGCTGGGTCACATACTTCTCGCGGAAGAACGGGTCGAGGAGGACCTCGAGCGTATCGTCGTAGATTCGCGCGACGATCTCGCGCGGCATGCGCGCCGGCCCTACCAGGGCGAACCATGTACCGGCTTCGTAGCCCGGCACGCCCGATTCTGCGACCGTTGGAAGGTTGGGCAGCCCGGGGATGCGCCGAGCGGTCGCCGCGGCGATGAGCTTGAGCCTGCCCCCGCGAGCGTGCGGCTCTACCAGGAACGGCGTCACCATCATCATCTGTATCTGGCCGGTGAGAAGGGCGGTGAGTGCGGGTCCCGCGCCCTTGTAGGGGACGTGCACGATGTCGATTTCGAGCAGATTCTTGAGGTAGTCCACGCTGATATGCGCCGACGAACCCAGGCCGAAGGAACCATACGAAAACGCGCCGGGCTTTGTCTTCGCGAGCGCCACGAATTGCTGAAGGGTGTTTGCCTGCACATCGGGGTGCACCGCGATGACCCAGGGAGAGCGGACCAGGACCGTGATCGGCGTGAAGCTTTTCAGGCCGTCGTAGGGGAGTTTCTTGTACAGGTGCGGGTTCATCACGAACGACGAGGCGTCCGAGATGAGCAGCGTGGTGCCGTCGGGCGGCGACTTCGCAACATGCTCGGCGCCGACGATCTGGTTCGCTCCGGGCCGGTTCTCGACCAGCACCGGCATCCGCCAGATCTGCGAGAGGCGCGGGGCGAACGCGCGCGAGAATAGGTCGGTCGCGCCGCCCGGCGAGGTCGGCACGATGATTTTCACGGGCCGCGTGGGATACGATTGCGCCGGCGCGAGGGCGGGGGCTGCAGCGAGAACGAGGGCCGCGGCGAGCAAGCAAGGGAAAAGCGGGTCTCGATTCATGCGGGCGATTTGTCCGGATGGATTGGATATCATTGTATTCCACTGCGCGACCGCGCATCATCCTGGCGGGAATGCAGATCTCGGAAACGCGCATCGTCGTCGCGACGGAACTCGAGGGACATGGATTCGATCGAAACGGTGGGAATACTACTTGACGCGGTCCGACCGGCGGGTTCATGATTTTGCCGGAACCCATGGATCCTGCGCTCGAGCGGTTTGCATCCGCCTGCCACGAGATATTGAAGGCCGACCCCGGACCGGCGGGCCGCCGGCGGATCTGCTCGCTTCTCGAGGAGGTGCTCAAGGACCAGGGCTTCCTCACGGCGCACCTCACGGAAACGACGCCCGAGCGCAAGATTCTCTACGAGGATCCCGAGCTGCACTTCTGCATCCTCGCTCACGCTTACCAGGCCGCAAAGGACAGCCCGCCGCACGATCATGGACCTTCCTGGGCGATCTACGGCCAGGCGCGGGGCGAAACCCATATGACCGACTGGGAACTCGTCGAGGCCGCAAGCGTGGACAAACCGGGCAAGGCACGCCCGATCCGATCGTATAAACTGACGCCGGGTACCGCGCACGTTTACAACGAGCACGATCTGCACTCGCCGCGGCGCGCGGGTCCGACCGCGCTGATCCGCATAGAGGGGCTCAACATGGACACGATCCGGCGGCTCAAGTTCGTGCCGGCGTGAGCGCCGCGCGACCGCGGTAGCGTTGCCATGATTCGTGCGATCGTGATCCTTGCTGCCGCGCTTGCGGCGAGCATCGCAAGCGCTCCGGCCGCGGCACAGGCCGGCTCTTATCCGGCAAAGGCGATCCGGTTCATCGTTCCCTTTGCGCCCGGCGGCAGCGCCGACACGATCGGGCGCCTGCTCGCCCAGGAGATGGCGAAGTCGCTCGCCCAGCCGGTGCTCGTCGACAACCGCCCGGGAGGCGGGGGAACAATTGGAGTCGATGCGGTCGCCAAGGCCGCGCCCGACGGCCATACGATCGGGATCGCGGCGACCGGAGCGCTCGCTATCAACGTGACGCTGATGAAGCTTCCGTACGATCCGCTCAAGGATCTCGCGCCCGTGTCGAAACTCGCCGATATCCCGATGGTCATCGTGGCGCACCCGGCCTCCGGAATCGACTCCGTGAAAGACCTGATCGCGCGGGCGAAAGCCAGGCCCGGCTCGCTTGCCTACGGGACGACGGGCGTCGGTTCCGCGATGCATCTCTCAGGGGAGATGCTGAAGTCGATCACCGGCGTCGAGCTCGTTCATATCGGATACAAGGGCAGCGCGCCGGCCGTCGTGGACGTGATGGCGGGACAGATTCCGATCGCGATCGTCGACCTCACTTCGGCTCTGCCGCATGTGCGCAGCGGCAGGATCAAGGCGCTCGCGACGCTGGGCGCGCAGCGCACGGTGACCGCGCCCGATCTGCCGACGATGGCCGAGGCGGGTATCGCCGGCTTCGACGCGGTGGGATGGTTCGGGATCGTGGCGCCGGGCGGAACGCCGCGCGATGCGATCCGGAAGCTGAACGGCGAGATCAATCGCATCATGCAGCTGCGCGAGATCCGCGAGAAATCCCTCGCCGCCGGCGCCGAGCCCGCCACCGGCACGGCCGAGGAGTTCGGCGCCTTGATCGCCGCCGAGATTCCGAAATGGGGCCAGGCGGTGCGCGCTTCGGGTGCGAAGGCGAACTGATTCACCGCTCAGCCCACTTCTGCGGTGCTTGACCCGACTTGCCCGGCGAGTGCGTGACCTGCCGAAACCCTCGCGGGCGGCTGGAAAGCGTAGACTAGGCGGAGAAAAGAGCGCTCGGAACCCTGATCGAGCGTACGCACAGAACACGGATACGGCATCACTGCAGCATTGCATCGCTTCACGGGAGGGAGTATGCAAACGCGGCGAACGAACGACCCCGGCGGGTCGACGATCCTGCACACGCCGGTTCACTCAATTGCGCGCTGGCTGAGCGCGTGGCTGATCATTGCGCTCGTTGCCGCTTGCGGAGGCGGCGGAGGAGGCGGGGGTTCGGAACCGGGGAATCCCGGGAATCCCGGTACACCGCCGCCGTCGCCGACAGCGTTCACGCTCCTCCCGGCGCGCCCGAGCATGGCGATCGGCGACGAAGGCACGCTGCTGGCGCTGCACGCTCCCGGCGTCCTGATCTGGTCCTCGAGCGACCCGGCGGTGGTCAGCGTCGATGCGCAAGGGCAGGTTAAGGCCTTGTCCAAGGGCAGTGCGGTGATCACGGCAAGTTCCGGCGGCAGCGGTGCATCGACGACCGTCAAGGTCTATCAGACCACCGGCCCGAATGCCGATCCGACTACTACCGCACTGATCGACCAGGCCCTGTCGCTGGGGACGATCACTGCTGAGCAGGCGTTGACTTACCGTGTATTCGCGATGTTTGGGGACGAACGTCTGCCGGCCCCGTTCGATGGCGCACCCGAAAAGGGGACGGATCACCTTCTGCTGCCCCAAATCTCGGTCAGCATCAACACACTGTCGCAAGCCACACAGGACATCCTGCGTCCGTTCCTGATCCCGCCGATCTACGCCGAAGGCTGGTACGCGAAGAAGCACGGCCTGTCGGCAGCGGCGCCGGCGGCCGCATCGAGGCTAGCGAGCGCGCCAAACATCACCATCAACTGCACAGCGAGCGGTTTGCCAGATTTTTTCCGGCGAGTGTCCACCGTGCATTTCGATATCCACTACAGGACATGGGGTGACGGTTTCATGGACGAAGCAACCGTCAAGGTCGTCGAGGCTATCGCCTCGGTCATCGAGGAGGTCTACCAGGCCGAGACCCTGCTGCTCGGCCGCTTTCCGCTGTCCGACCTCAGCGAGAAGTGCAACGGCGGCAACGATAGAGTCGACGTTTATTTCGTCAACTACGGCGCGGGAGGCAAGGGCGGACAGGTCACGACCTATGCCCTTCCCGAGGAGCTGATCGCCCAGAATGCGTGTGCGAAAAGACCCAGTTACATGATACTCAACCAGTTAAGCCGTGAGTTCTTTAAGGCCGCGGCGGTCCCGGAGGGGGCCAGACTCTTGGTCAAGAGCATCGTGGCGCACGAGTTCCTGCACGTGCTTCAGTTCGCGATGGACCGCGCGGCGAGTTGCGCGGACACCGAGTGGTTCGACGAAGCCACGGCCCAATGGGTCATCGATCACGTCGTGCCCAGCATCCCGCAAGGGGTTCCGGGCGAATTCGGCTATGAAGACGGCTTCCAAAAAGTCGACGCGACTAAAAAGCGCAGCGGATCCATCCTCGCGAATTATCTGTACTCGGACCACATGCGTTCGATTGAGAAGCGGGGAGCCAATCCCTTAGAGAATGGCTATGCCGACTACCTCTTCTTCCAGTATCTGGCCAGAAAGCATACGCCGGCCACGATCAAGCAGATCTTCGACGCCATGGCGGCGGGCCAGAACAGCGTCGAGGCGATCGCATCCGTGATCGACATGAAAGCGGTGTGGCCCGAGTTCGCGAAGACGCTGTGGAACGACTGGGAGAACAAGGTGCTTGACGATTGGCACAATCTGGATGAATACGACTTTGGTCTTTTCCACGTCTTTACGCAGACGTCGGCGGCGGCAACCGAAAGTGCCAGTCCGGACAAGTTCAGGCCGATCGCGATCGACCAGAAAGGCGAGCGGCGCGCCAAGTTCACACTGTTGGAAAACGCACTGGACGAGTTTAGCGGCAACTACTACGAAATCCCGCAACGCAGCATGTTCTACGAGTACCTCAAGTTCACCGACCCCTCGGTGCATTCGGTGCTGTTTTTCAATCCGATCGCAACCCTGCCCAGCAACGAGTTCATGAAACTGCAGGTGCTGAAGAAGATCGGCGGCGCGTGGAGCGCCGCCGAGGACTGGACCATGGAGCCCTACAAGTCGTTCTGCCTCGACAAGAAGGACGAGCGCCTGGAGGAGCTGCTGATCATCGTCAGCAACAGCGAAGTCAACCGGGCGGCTGACGAACCAGTCAGGATACCGAAGCAGTTTCCGATGCAGCTCAGCACCTCCAACGTCGGCTGCTGGAGATGGCAGGGCACCGCGTCGACACGAATTACCATCGCGGACCCCGTGAACAACACCGTGGCGACAGCGTCGGCAATCGTTCAGTTCGAGGCGGTCCCAACGCAGATCCCGGGACGCATCACTTTCGAGACCAGCGCCGGCGTGGTCAACGGCGTGCAGACCGGGACGATAGGCACACCGATGGGAACATGCACCATCGACCTCTTCGCGGCGGACACGCCGATCGTGAAGAAGACGCCGCCCGACGGGACGATCGACATCAATCTCGACCTGGACATTGGTTTCGGCCTGCCCCCGGACCGCAACCTGATCACGCTCGCCGGGAACAGCATCCTTTCGACCCGCCAGAGGCTGATCTGCCCCTCGGGCACGGAGACCACCACCGTCGACATGTCCTGGAACTGGTTCCAGGTGGACGACCTCAATAGTCGCGAGGTGTCCGCCGACGGCCAGAAGATCGAAGGCGAGTTCAACCAGTCCAACCCGGCCATCAACACCACCATCAGGACGCTTTTCAATTTTTCCGCGCTGCGCGAATAGCCGGGCGCATGCCGGGCTCCGCTCAGGCCATCGCGTAGCGCTTCACCGCCTTCTCGTCCCATACCACTCCGGTTCCGGGGCGATCGGGAATGACCGCCGCTCCGCCGACGATGGCTAGCGGCTCCGCGAGGATCGCGTTGGCCCAATCCACGTATTCGAGGTAGTGACAGGTCGGCGTGACGGCGAGCAGATGCGCGCTCGCCTCCGGAAAAAGATGCGAGGACATCGGAATATTTTTTTCTGCGGCGATCCTCGCAGCGCGCTGCCAGCCTGTCACGCCGCCGATCCGCTCGAGGTCGGGCATGACGCAGTCGCAGGCGCCCGCGGCGAGCGCTTCGGCCATCTGCTCGGGTAGCGAAAAGTTCTCGCCGATCTGCACCGGCGTCGAGAGTTCCCGGGCAAGCTCCGCGTAACCGCGGAAATCGTCGTGCCGGATCGGTTCCTCGATCCAGTCAATGCCTTCCGCGTCGATCGCGCGGCAGCGCCGAAACGCCTCGACGACCGAAAGCGCCTGGTTGAAATCGACCATGAGCCTGACATCGTCCGGGAGGCGCTTGCGCACGGCGCGTACCGCGGCGAGATCGGCGTCCAACGCCGGATAACCCAACCGCAGCTTGACCGCGCGAAACCCACCTTCGAGCAACTGCTCCGCTTCGTCCGCCGCGGCTTCAGGCGCCATGAGGCCCAGGCCATTGCTGTTGTACGCGGTAATCGGGCGAGGCGATCCGCCGAGAAACGCGACCAGCGGTTTTCCGGCGGCGACGGCGAGCGCGTCCCAGCAGGCGACGTCGACCCCGGATAGGGCCATGCGCACGATGCCCTGCACGCCGATCAGCTTGAAGCGCCGCGCGAGCTTCTCCCATAACTCTGCGGGCACGACGCGCTCGCCCTTCACCGTTCGCTCGATCTCGCCGAGCAGCGAAGCGATCGCCGGCGCGGCGGCGGACAGATAGCAAAAGAGATAGGAGCGACCGGTTACGCCTTCTTCGGTCTCGACGTCGATCAGGAGCAGCGGCGCTGCGCGTATCGTGCCTGCGCTCGTTCCCAGCGGCAGCTTCAGCGGCACTTCGACGCCGACGGCGCGTATCCTGCGCAGCGTGAGCCGGGGGGCGGTCAATCAGGTCTTCTTCCCGCCTGCGTGCAAAGCGAGAATGTCGCACACGGCGCGGTTGGCAGGCGTCGGAATACCCTTCGCCGCTCCAAGCTGCACTACGCCGCCCGAGAGCCAATTCACTTCGAGCCGGTTGCCCCGCTCGAGGTCATGGTGCATCGACGAAGTCATGTCGGCGGGGAGCCCGTCGGCGAACGCAAGGCGATTCTCGGCGTAGTCTTCGGGCAATGCGACGCCGTAAGCGCGGCCGACGGCGACGGTCTCCCGAATCAGCTCACGCAAAAATGCGCGCGTCTGGGGATTTTCCCGGATCGGCCCGATCGGCATGCGCATGGTGGTGGTGGCCGCCGAGAGCGCGACGAGGAACACGAACTTTTCCCATATCGCCCTGCGCACATCGTCGCTCAGCTCCGCGTTGACGCCGGCGCGCACCAGCGCCTCGTGGAGAAAGGTCGCGCGCGCGGATCTCGTGCCGTCGTACTCGCCGAGGACGATGCGCTGCATCGTGCCCGTCTGGTGGATGACGCCGGGCTGCGATACATGCGTGGCGACGTAGCCGACCCCTCCCATCACTGCCCCCTCGCCGAGCTCGCGGCGCAGGATGTCGTCCTTGATCACGCCGTTCTGCAGCGAGAGCACGCCGGTGTCCGGTCCGAGGAGCGGCTTGATCTGCTTCGCCGCCGACTCGGTGTCCCACAGCTTTACGGAAATGAGTACGAGATCGACGCGACCGATTTGCGCCGGGTCGTCGGTGGCCCGCACCTTCGGCACGCGGATCTCGCCTTGTTGCTTGTTCTCGATCAGAATGCCGCGCTCGCGCATCGCCGCCAGATGCGCGCCGCGCGCGATGAAACTCACGTCGTAGCCGGCATGCGCCAGCCGCCCGCCGAAAAAACCGCCGACGCCGCCCGAGCCCATCATTGCGATTTTCATGGATATTTTCGCGCGAGTCAGTGGATCTCGCAGCCCCGTGGATTATACCGGCGAGGAATGGTAACCTGCCCCTCTCTCGACTCCAGGGGAGGAGAACGCATGGTCCACATTCGTCGCGCCGCGCTTGCGGGCGCAGTGCTATTCGCAGCGATCGCATCGCTTCCGGCCGCCGCGCAGGTCGCGTGGCCGACCAAGCCGGTGAAATTCATCGTGCCGTTCCCGCCCGGAGGCTCGACCGATCCCATGGCGCGCATGATAGGCGCGAAGCTTTCCGAGTCGCTCGGGCAGCAGTTCGTCGTCGAGAACAGGCCCGGCGCGGCCGGCTCGATCGGCGCGGCGCTCGTCGCCAAATCGCCGCCGGACGGCTACACCTTCATCTTCGTGTTCGACACGCACGGGGTCAACCCGTTTCTGATCCCGAACCTGCCGTTCGATACGGTGAAAGACCTCGCGCCGGTGATGCTGATCGGCACCGCGCCGATGGCGATCGCGACGGCCGCCGCGAAGCCCTACAAGAGCTTCACCGACGTGGTGGCCGCGGCCAAAGCAAAACCCGGCACGGTGAGCATCGGCTCGGTCGGCAACGGCAGCCTCGGGCACCTGACCATGATCCTCG
>Ga0105252_10000591_pt1 | contig 21640 bp, 22 predicted proteins | sample EasRivMeERMZT100_FD_89675 | JGI IMG/M metagenome (GOLD analysis project Ga0105252, IMG submission 89675) | Soil microbial communities from meander-bound floodplain in the East River, Colorado, USA - East River MetaG ERMZT100 | ecosystem: Environmental > Terrestrial > Soil > Floodplain | place... | reverse complement strand
GTGATTTCCTTCAGCCCGAGCACGAAATCATCGCGCGCGCCGGAGTTGAGCACGTCCACCGTCCACGACATGGTGCCGTCGGCCCCGGTCTTCGGCTCCTTCAGGCTGAACATCGCGTCGAGCACCGAGCCGTGCTTTTCGTCGGGCAGCGCGCGCAGCTCCTCGCACTGCCAGCGAACCAGCTGCGCCACCGCCGAACACAGGCTCGGCATCCTCTTTCTCTCGCCGTGCGGCGGGAACGGCATGTCGAAGGCATCGTCGCCCGAGGTCTTGGCGAGCGTCTCGAGCTTCAGACGCAGCCAAGCGGGGTCGTTCGCGCGCATATCCATCGAGAGCGTCTTCGCCACCGCCCCGAGGCCGCGCGGCTGCTCGGCGCCGTTCACCCACACCTCGAAGGGATGCGGGTGGATCTCGTTCTCGACGTGGCCGACGAAGAGCGCGAAATGCCCGTGCGGGTGCTCGATCATGTAGGTCCAGGCCGGGTTGCCTCCGGCGAGGTTGGGCCTGCCGGGCCAGCGGAGGCTGGCGAGCACGGGCTCGGGCACCGCCTTGATCTCGATTCTGCGGTTGCGGTCGTTGCCGACGAAATCCTGGGGCGCTGAGTGCGGCCCGACCGAAAGCACCGAGCCGATCACGTTGTTCGGCCGGTAGGTCGCAAGGCCCTTCAGCCCGGACTTCCACGCCTCGAAGTAGAGGTCCTGGAAATCGGCGTAGGGATAATTCTCCGGAACGTTGACCGTCTTGGAAATGCTGGTGTCGACATAGGGCGCGACCGCCGCGACCATCTTCTCGTGCGCCGAGGCCGAGAGTTCGAGCGCGGTGACGAAGTACGGGGGCAGGGCGTTGACGTCGCCGCCGCCGTGATTGTAGAGGCGCCAGGCGTAGTCCTCGACCGGAAACTCCTTCAGCGTGCCGTCCGCCATGCGTTTCTTCCGCGTGTAGGTCCAGGAAAAAGGCGGCTCGATGCCGTTCGAGGCGTTGTCGGCAAAGGCGAGGCTGATCGTGCCCGTGGGCGCGATCGAGAGGAGGTGCGAGTTGCGGATGCCGTGCTTGCGGATGAGGGTCTTGATCTCCTGCGGCAGCCGCGCGGCGAAGCTCGTTCCCGAGAGATACATGTCGGCGTTGAAAAGCGGGAAGGCGCCGCGCTCCTTGGCGAGCTCGACGGAGGCGCGGTAGGCGGCGTCGCGCATGAATGCCGAGATTTTCGCCGCGGTCTCGCGCGCCGCCTCGCCGTCGTAGCGACGGCGCAGCATGATGAGCGCATCGCCCAAGCCGGTGAACCCCAGGCCCACGCGGCGTTTGTTCATCGCTTCCTCGTGCTGCGCCTTGAGCGGCCAGGCGGTGACATCGAGCACGTTGTCGAGCATGCGCACCGAGGTTTCGACGACCTTGCCGAAGCGCTCGAAATCGAACGCCGCTGTTTCGGTGAAGGGCTTCGTCACGAAGCGCACGAGGTTGACCGAGCCGAGGCAGCAGCAGCCATAAGGCGGCAGGGGCTGTTCGGCGCAGGGGTTCGTCGCTTCGATCGCTTCGCAGTAGTTGAGATTGTTGTCCCGATTCATGAGATCGATGAACAGGATCCCCGGCTCGGCGTGATCGTAGGTCGAGCGCATGATCTGGTCCCACAGATCGCGCGCGCGCAGCTTTCGATAGACCCACTGGCCGTCGTCTCGTTGGTAAGCGCCGGCGGCAAGCGCCTCCGCGTGCGGCTTCGCCTTGTGGGCAAGATCCACTTCGCCGTCGGCTTCAACCGCCCGCATGAAGGTATCGGTTACGCCGACCGAGATGTTGAAGTTGGCGAGGTCGCCCTGGTCCTTGGCGTGGATGAATTCCTCCACGTCCGGGTGGTCGCAGCGCAGCACGCCCATCTGCGCGCCGCGGCGCGCGCCGGCCGACTCGACCGTCTCGCAGGAGCGGTCGAAGACACGCATGTAGGACACCGGGCCCGAAGCGCGCGAGCGCGTGCCCTTCACGTCCGCGCCTTTGGGGCGGATCGAGGAGAAGTCGTAGCCGACGCCGCCGCCGCGCCGCATCGTTTCCGCCGCTTCCTGGAGCGCGGTGTAGATGCCGGGCTTGCCGTCCACGACTTCCGAGATCGAGTCGCCCACGGGCTGGACGAAGCAGTTGATGAGCGTTGCCTGCATCGCGATGCCGGCGGCGGAGTTGATGCGGCCGGCGGGAATGAAACCGGCTTCCATCGCCTCGGTGAATCGATGCTCCCAGTGGGCGCGCTTCTCGGGCGTTTCGGCGGCGGCGAGCGCACGCGCGACCCGCTCGCGAACGTCCGCGATGGTCTGCTCCTTGCCCTTGGCGTATTTCTCGAGCAGCGCCTCGCGGCAGATCTCCTGCTCGGGGAGTGCAGCGACGGCGCTACCGGCTTCCAGCGTTTTTTCTAAGGACATTGTTCGGGAATTCCTGGGGGGTGTTTTTCTTGAAGGCTACGCCTTTGAATGCGAGTTGGCAATCCTCTTGAAGGAGAGATTACAACCTATTGATATTCATGGCAGGTCTGGCACCACCTATTGTGGCAACCCGGGCAACAGCGGTCTTGCGCGGCTGGCTCGAAATCCGGCTCGGCGTCACTTCGCGACGAGAACAAGCGCCGGCGTCGAGCGGGGCCTGTCATTATATACAGTATTGGCTGCCCGCGGTGTTTCAGGATTCGCGCGCCCCGGCCGCGAGACAGGCCGAGCCGGACTTCGGGCTCCAAGGCTCTGATTTGACAGCCGCCTTTGAAATCTTGTTAGAGTCTCGCCCCAGCTTGTCCGCGTACGACGAGACCCCATATTGGATGTTCAAAGTCCGGGAGCAGAAACCATGACCGACAGAAAAACTGTCCGCGAGACCACCCGTATCGTCACCGCACATCGCCAGCGCGAAGGCGCGGGCTTCATCGTGCGGCGCCCGGTGCCGACCCAGGGCCTGGATACGGTCGATCCCTTCCTGCTCCTCGACGAGATGGGGCCGGTCGATTACGCGCCGGGCGAAGCGGTCGGCGCCCCCGATCATCCGCATCGCGGCTTCGAGACCATCACCTACATGCTGGAAGGCGAGTTCGAGCACGAGGACTCGGCCGGCCATCGCGGCACGCTCAAGCCCGGCGACGTGCAGTGGATGACCGCGGGCGCCGGCATCGTGCATTCCGAGATGCCCTCGCGGGCCATCCAGGAAAAAGGCGGGCGTGTGCACGGCTTCCAGATCTGGGTGAACCTGCCCGCGCGGCTGAAAATGACCCGGCCTCGCTATCAGGAGGTGTCTTCGGGGAAGATTCCGGAGGCACGCAGCGAGGACGGCCGCGCGCGCGTGCGCGTGGTCGCGGGCGAGGCGCTCGGAGCGCGCGCCGTGATCGAAACGCACATCCCGATCGTCTATCAGGACTGGACGATGGACGCCGGGGCGGACGTCACCGCGGCGCTCGCCCGCGAGCTGCATGGACTGGTGTACGTGTTCCAGGGGGCGGTGCGGGTGGGGGACGAAGGCAAGGAAGTTCGCGACGGCCAGATGGCGCTCCTCGGTCCCGGTGACGCGGTGCGTTTTCGTGGCGCGGAGGGCGGAGGCCGGCTGCTTCTGCTGGCCGGCGTTCCCGTCGCCGAGCCGGTCGCCCGCTATGGGCCCTTCGTGATGAACACGCAGGAGGAGCTGGTCGAGGCCGTGCGCGACTACCAGAGCGGCCGCATGGGAGAAATCACCCGGACGGCGGAGGTTCGATAGTTCCGGGCGTGCCTGCGCGAGCCTGCTCGTGCTAATGTTCGCGCGATGAAACCCGAGGTCTCCGCCGCCCTGCGAACCGAGCTTGCTCCGACGGGCAAGCTCCGCGTCGGAATCAATTACGGAAACTTCCTGCTCGTGAACAAGGATCGGGCCAGCGGCATTGCCGTGGACCTGGGGCGGGAGCTTGGAAAGCGGCTCGGCGTGTCCATCGAGCTCGTCACCTACGACGCCGCCGGAAAGCTGGCCGACGGAGTCAAGGCGGGCGCCTGGGACGTCGCCTTTCTCGGCGCCGAGCCGCAGCGCGCGAACGAAATCACCTTCACTGCCGCGTATCTGGAGATTCCCGCCACCTATCTCGTGCCGGCCGGATCGGCCATCCGCGCCCTCGGCGACGTGGATCGCGAGGGCGTGCGCATCGCCGTCGCGCAAAAGAGCGCCTACGACCTCTACCTCTCGCGCAACCTCAAGCACGCGCAGCTGGTGCGTGCCGAAGGCATCCAGGGTTCCTACGACCTGTTCATCGCGCAGAAGCTCGATGTGCTTTCGGGCTTGAAGCCCCGGCTGGTGACCGACGCCGAGAAGCTTCCCGGTTCGCGCGTGCTCGAGGGCCAGTTCACCGCGGTCCAGCAGGCGATCGGCACGCCGAAAGGCCGCGAGGCGGGCGCGAAGTATCTCCGCGAATTCGCCGAGGACGCCAAGGCGTCGGGGCTGGTCGCCGCGGCGATCGCGCGGCACGGCGTGCGCGGGGTTTCGGTGGCGCCCCCGGCGGCTGCATAATCCGGAGTTTTCCGACAGGCAGGGCAGGTCGTGAATCTCGACCAGATGATCGCGCAATTCGGAAAGGACCTGGAGTGGATTTCCTTTCTGGCGCTGTATTGCCCGGGAAGGAATTTCGACAAGCCGATCTGCCGCGAATTCAACTGGTGGGCACTCGCGATTGCCGGACTTATCGCAGCCCTCGTGGCCTGGTGGATATGGGGCAGGCTTTCCAGGGCCTACCGGAACTGGGCGCACAAGCGGGCGCTCGCCAAAGTCGCCGACGCCGAGACCATGAAGAAGCACGTGTGGTCGGGCTATTCGCCGGACGCGAAGCCCGGCTCCGAGCAGCGCGCGCAGCGATCGGAAAAGCGGTGACGATTTTCAGGGCGAGCCTGATCTGGGTGCTGCTGCTCGGCGTCGCCGTGCTGAACGGCACCGTCCGCGAATTTCTTCTGACTCCCCGCCTGGGCGCGCACGCCGGGCACGTCGCGAGCACCCTGATCCTGTGCGCGGCGATATTCGTCGTCGCGCTGCTTTTCACCAAGTGGATAGGGCCGCGAAGCCGCGGCGGCGCGATGCTGATCGGCGCCGTCTGGCTGGCGCTCACGCTCGCGTTCGAGCTTCTCGCCGGGCATTATCTGTTCGGCAGCTCCTGGGAGAGGCTGCTCGCCGACTACAACCTGCTGCGGGGGCGGGTTTGGGCTCTCGTCCTCGTCGCGACCTTGTTCGCGCCGGTCTGGGCTTTCGGATGGAGCAGAGCCTCCAGGTAAGGTGCGATCGTGAGTGAATCCTCAATTGGCGATAGCGGAGGTTTGGAATGAGCGGCTCGCCCCAGGTGCGGCGCGCGGACAAGTTGATGGCCGAGGGCCGCGCTCGCGAGACGCTCGAGCGCGGCTTCTGCGGGCGCCTGGCGACCGTGGGCGAGGACGGCGCCCCGTACTGCGTGCCGCTGCTCTACGTCTGCATGGACGACGAAGTGTTCGTGCACAACACGCGCGCGCGGGGGCACCTGCGCTCGAACGTGGATCACGATCCGCGCGTGTGCTTCGAAGTGGACCAGGCGGGCGAGGTGTTCGCCTACGGCCGCTTCGAGTGCGACTCGACCCTGGCCTACCGCAGCGTGATCGTGTTCGGCAGGATCCGCGTGGTGGAAGACCTGGAAACCAAGCGGCGCTTCTGCGACGGGCTGATGGCGAAGTATGCGAAAAAAGACTGGGAACGTCCGAAGGGCTTCTATCCGCGCATCGACCAGATCACCGTCTACGCCATCACGGTCGAGCGGATAAGCGGCAAGGAAACGCCGCTCCCGGGGGTCTCCGAGCGCTGGCCCGCGATGGATCACACCAAGTCACCCAATGCACGCGCCTAGCCTGCGCGCGCCGATACGGAGATCACTATGGATGCAGCTGAGCTCAAAGCGCTTCAGGCGCCGCTGAAGCGGAAGTACAGGGAACTGCCGGGCGCCGCGCTCATCACGCTCAAGGCACGCTCGCGCATCGGCGAGGGCATCACCTGCAAGCTCGAGACGGGCAGGGCGCTGGTCGAAGCCGGACTGCATCCGGCCACAGGAGGCGACGGGCTGTCGGTGTGCTCGGGCGACATGCTGCTCGAGGCGCTGGTCGCCTGCGCCGGCGTCACCCTGCGGGCGGTGGCGACGGCGCTGGGAATCAACCTGCGCGACGCCTTCGTCAGCGCGGAAGGCGACCTCGATTTCCGCGGCACGCTGGCGGTGGACAAGGCGGCGCCGGTGGGCTTCCGGGCGATCCGCCTCAAGTTCGACCTGGACAGCGACGCCTTGCCCGAGCAACTCGCGTCGCTCGTCAAGCTGACCGAACGCTATTGCGTGGTCTACCAGACCCTGAGCAGGCCTGCGGAGATCTCGGTCACCACCTGATCATCGCGCGTCCTCTCACGCGAGCGCAGCGGCGTTTTCCCTGAGGTACACCGGCAGGTCGGTGGTCGGCGGCTGCGCCGGCACCTGGCAGATGAGGTCGCCGACGAAGCCGCGGTGATAGGTCGTGTGGTTGATGACGTGGAGCAGGATCTCGGCGCGCGTCATCACGCCCTTGTTTCCGCCGACCAGCGTGAAGTGCACTTTTTCGCCCAGCGCGGCCTCGGACAGCTGGTCGCTCCAGGCGATGTACCAGTCGTCGATCGCCTGCTGCTTGCGCCACAGCTCATCCAGCGGCGGATGCCCCGGCGTGTTGCGCGCGGTGAAGCCGTGCTCGCGCCCTTCGAGGTGAGCCTGCCAGATGAGGTCGATGACGTAGTTGTGGTTGAGCGTATGGACCATGTTCTTGAAGATGCTTTGCCGCGCCTTGGTCGCCTCGCCCTGCGGCAGCTTGGCAACGGCGTCGAAAATGAGCTTGTTGGCCCAGTGGTTGTAGCGCGCGAGCATGCGCGCGGCTTCTGCGGTGATCATGTCGGCCTCGCTAGTAGTGTCGGTCCAATGTGCAATTCTAATGGAGGCGTACCACAGCAGTGAATCGCGCGATCGTTCTGGTATGCTCCCTCCAACATGCAAGGACGACTGGAAGACCGGCGCCTGCTCACCGGGCAGGGGCGATTCATCTCCGACTGGAATTTCCCGAATCAGGCCTACGCGGCGTTCCTGCGCTCGGACCGCGCGCACGCCGAGATCCGTGCGATCGACGCATCGGCCGCGCTGAAAGGCCGCGGGGTGCTCGCCGTGCTCACCGCCAAAGACATCGCGGAAGCAGGCTACAAGTCGATCCCGACGAATCTCGCCGTGAAGGACCGCTCCGGCGAGCCGCTCAAGAAACCGCCGCGCCCGGTGCTCGCGCAGGGCAAGGTGCGCCACGTCGGCGAATGCGTCGCCTGCGTGGTGGCCGAGTCGCCGCTCGCCGCCCAGGACGCGGTCGAGCTGATCGCGGTCGAGTACGGCGATCTGCCGGCGGTGACGGTGGCGGAAAAAGCGCTTGAGCCCGGCGCGCCGCAGCTTCACGCCGAGCTCCCCGGCAATCTGTCCTTCGACTGGTCCGCGGGCGACGAGGCCGCCACCGAGGCCGCGTTCCGTTCCGCCGCGCGCGTCGTCAAGCTCGCTCTCGACAACCCGCGCATGGTCGGCAACCCGATGGAGCCGCGCGCCTGCACCGCGACTTACGATGCAGCAACCGAAAAATACGCGCTCTACGCCTGCACTCAAGGGACGGCGGGCATGCGCTCACAACTCGTGCACACGATGGGGATTCCCGACGACAGGATCGACGTGATCGCCGAGGACGTCGGCGGCGGGTTCGGCGTGCGCTTCAACATGTATCCCGAATACTGCGCGGTGCTGCTCGCCGCGAAGAAAACCGGGCGCCCGGTGAAGTGGACCGGCAGCCGCTCGGAGGTGTTCCTGTCGGACGAGCAGGGACGAGACGTCGTCAGCACCAGCGAGCTCGCGCTCGACGCCTCGGGAAAATTTCTCGCGATGCGCTTTGCCTACGTCGCCGACCTCGGCGCCTATCTCGCGCCGACCGGGCCCTTCATCAACACCCAGGGCGTGGTCGCCTGTCTCACCGGCGTGTACGACGTGCCCGCCGCCTGCGCGCGCGTGCGGCTCGCGGTGACCAACAAGCCCCCCGGGGCCGCCTATCGCGGCGCGGGACGCCCGGTGATGTCCTACATGATCGAGCGACTGGTCGAGCAGGCGGCCTTCGAGCTGAAGGTGGATCCGGCCGAGCTGCGTCGAAAAAACCTGGTGACCAAGGATAGGTTTCCCTATAAGGCGGCCAGCGGCAACACCTACGATTGCGGCGATTTCGAGGGCGTGCTCGCCGACGCGCTCGCCGCTTCCGACTGGGCGGGATTTGCCGCGCGGCGCGCGCAATCGGCAGCGCTAGGGAAATTGCGCGGGCGCGGCATGGCGGCCTACATCGAGGCGAGCGGCGGGGGCTTCGCCCCTTCGGACCAGGTCGAGCTGCGCTTCGGCGCAGGAGGCGAGGTCACGATGTACGCGGTCTCGCACTCGCACGGCCAGGGTCACGAGACGAGTTACGCGCAGATCGTGTCCGCCGTGCTTGGCGTGCCGATCGAGAACTTTCGCCTGCGGAACGGCGATCCGGCGGTGCGCCTCGTCGGCAACGCCACCGGCGGCTCGCGCTCGCTACTGGGCGTCGGCAGCGTGATGCAGATTGCGGCGAAGCAGGTGGTGGAGAAGGGCCTCGCGCTCGCGGCCGAGGACCTCGAAGCCGCCGCCGCGGACATCGAATTCCGCGACGGCAGCTACCGCATCAAGGGCACCGACCGCGCCGTCGCGCTGCTCGCGCTCGCGAAGAAGTACGCAGGCACGGCGCAGGCGCTGGACGTCAAGACCGAGGGCAAGTTCGGCGTGACCTTTCCGAACGGCTGCCACGTCGCCGAAGTCGAGATCGAGCCCGAGACCGGGAGCGCGGAGATCGTGAAGTTCACCGCGGTGGACGACGCGGGCAACATCGTCAACCACCAGATCGTCGAGGGCCAGATGCAGGGCGGGATCACGCAAGGGGCGGGGCAGGTGTTCGGCGAGCACCTGATCTACGATCCGGAAACCGGGCAGCTCCTCACCGGGAGCTTCATGGATTACGCCATGCCCCGGGCGGGCCTGGTGGACGGCCTCACGATCCGGGAGCATCCGGTGCCCACCGCGGCCAACCCGCTCGGCGCGAAGGGCGTGGGGGAGGCCGGGGTAAGCGGATCGCTGCCCGCGCTGATGAACGCGGTGCTCGACGCGCTGCGCCAGGCGGGCGTGGCGCACTTCGACATTCCGGCGACGCCGGACCGGATCTGGCGGGTGATTCAGGCGGCCAGGTAGCCAGGAAACTCTTGCCGCAAACCTCTCAGCGCAAGCGTCCCTTGTTCGACTTGGCTTGAGAGGGCTGGAAAACGTAACCCTTGTCGGTCGCGTCGGCCAGGCATCCTTCGTAATTCTTGTAGGCCCGGAGCGATTCCGAGACCACCGTGCGGTCGGCGGAAAGACGCTGCCATCTCCAGCTTTGCGTGGGATCGCTGTAAAAACGCCAGATGATGTTCATCGGCGAACCCTCTCCCGATCGCTGCGAAACTACGCAGCTTTCAAGTTCTCGGCCGATGTCTTGCCGTTCTTCCCGACGACCAGCTCGTATCCGACCTTTTGGCCTTCCTTGAGAGAGGACATTCCGGCTTTTTCCACCGCCGATATATGGACGAAGACATCTTTTGAGCCGTCGTCGGCGGTAATGAAACCAAAACCCTTCGACGGGTTGAACCACTTCACTGTTCCAGTTGGCACTGAATTCTCCTGATGGCTTGGTTGGATGCCGTCCTTGGCTTTTGCGCTGCGGGACGACGGCGGTAGTTTACTCCATCGCGGCCGAGTGACAAATGGCGAGGGCCCCCGCGGGGGCCCTCTGGGTATGGTGGAGGTGGGCGGAATCGAACCGCCGTCCGCAAGTCCTCTGCAGTCAGGCCTACATACTTAGCCTGGTCGTTTGGATCTCGCCTCGCGCCCGCCGACCGGCAGGCTGACGCTCAGCCAGCCACTTCGACGGATCCGCGCGGCCAAGCGGCCAGACCGTGCAGAGAGGCTGATGTGAATGACGCTGCACTCCCTTTCGGGAGCCTAGCCCATCAGCAGGCTAGTGCAGCGTCTAGCCGGTATTAGGCGGCTAGAGCGAAACGCTCGTCGTTGGCGTTTGTAGATTTCCAGATGGATTTACGAGGTCACTGGTCCTCGATATGCCCTGTGCTGCTTTGCTACCTGCGTCGAAACCAGGTCACCCCCGAATTCGATACGTGATTATCCCATGGATGGGGGCGGGACAGCCGCGATTCAATACACAAGGCTCTACTTCGGCGTGCTTTCAACCGCTTCGACCATCACCAGCTCGTTTTCTCCCGCGTTGTTCCTGCGGCGAAAGGCCGCGGCGTCCTGGTATTCCTGCGAGTTGAAGCAGGCGACGCCCTGCTCGAGCGTGGGAAACTCGATCACGACGAAGCGGTTGAATTTCTCGGGCCCCTCGAGTGTCTGGTAGCGCCCGCCGCGCGCGAGCACCTTGGCGCCGTATTTCGCAAGGATCGCCGGCACGCGGTCGGTGTACTTCTTGTACTCGACGGGATCGTTGATCTTGGCGCGGGCGAGCCAGTAGGCAGGCATGGCGTTTTCCTCATGAAATGAGATTGATTACGTCGCGAGGGTGAGAGAGCACCGCCTCGGCGTCCCAGGTACGGGGATCGGCGCCTTCGCCGAGGTAACCCCAGCCGGCCGCGGCGAAGCGCATGCCCGCGGCGCGCGCGCCTTGAGCGTCGCGCAGATCGTCGCCGAGGTAGAGGCAGGCTGCGGGCGGGAGCTGGAGCAGAGCGGCGGCAAGCTCCAGGGGCGCCGGATGCGGCTTGATGTGCGGGGTCGAGTCGCCGCTCACCACGCACGCCGCACGTTTACCGAAGCCCAGACGCTCGAGCAGGGGCTCGGTGAAACGCTTCGCCTTGTTGGTGACGATGCCCCAGGGAAGTTTGCGCGCCTCGATCGACGCGAGAAGCTCCGGGATGCCGTCGAAGAGCTGCGTTTCGACGCACAGCTTTTCCGCGTACAGCTCGAGAAACCGGTCGCGCAAGACCTTGTAGCCTTCGCTCTCCGGCGTCAGGCCGAAACCGGCGTTCAACAGGCCGCGCGCGCCGCTCGAGGCGCGCGAGCGCATGACCTCGATCGCCAGGGGTTCGAGGCCCTGCTCGGCGCGCAGGCGGTTCACCGCGCCGCCGAGATCGGGAGCGGTGTCGGCGAGTGTGCCGTCGAGATCGAAGAGGACCGCGCGAGGCTTGCTCAATCGTCTTGGCGCGTCGCATGGACGAGGTAGTTGACGTCGGTATCCTCGCCGAGCGCGTAGGTCCTGGCGAGCGGATTGTAGGTCATGCCGATGATGCTGCGCACCGCGAGCCCGCAATCGCGGCAGTGGCGCGCAAGCTCCGAGGGCTTGATGAATTTCGCGTAATCGTGCGTGCCTTTTGGAAGCAGCTTGAGCACGTACTCCGCGCCGATCACGGCGAGCAGATAAGACTTCAAGTTTCGGTTGAGGGTCGAGAAGAACACCTCGCCGCCGGGCCGGGCGAGGCTGGCGCAGGCGCGCACCGTGCTCGCCGGTTCGGGTACGTGCTCGAGCAGTTCCATGCAGGTCACGACGTCGAAAGCGGAAGGCGAGCGCAGGGCGAGATCCTCGGCGGAGACTGCTTCGTAATCCACCGCGATCCGGCTCTCGAGAGAGTGGATCTGAGCCACCTTGAGCGCCTTGTCGGAGAGATCGATGCCCTTTACCCGCGCCCCGCGACGCGCCATGGATTCCGCGAGAATGCCGCCGCCGCACCCGATATCGAGCGCGGATTTCCCCGCGAGCGGGGCGAGGCGGTCGATCCAGTCGAGCCGCAGCGGATTGATCTGGTGCAGCGGCTTGAACTCGCTCTGCGGGTCCCACCAGCGGTGGGCGAGCGCGCTGAATTTTTCCAGTTCCTGCGGATCGGCATTCATGATGACGTGAGGGAGCATAGGCCCTCTGTCGCAAATAAAAAAGCCCTGCCGGAGCAGGGCTTTTTTTGGGCGCGTTTGCAGCTACTTCTTCATCACGGAACCGACCGCTTCGAGTTCGGCCCGGCGGTTTGGCGCGAGGCATGCGATCAGCTCTTTGGTCTTGCCGTCGCCCTTGCAGTCCTTCACGGGCTGGCGTTCGCCCTTGCCTTCGGTGTACACGCGGCTCGCGGCGATGCCTTTGCTGACGAGGTAGGCCTTCACCGAATCGGCGCGCCGCACCGAGAGCTTCATGTTGTAGGCGTCGCCGCCGATGCGGTCGGCGTGGCCGACGGCGATGACCACCTCGAGGTTGACGTTGCGCAGCTTGCCGACCATGTCATCGAGCTTGCCTCTCGCATCGGGCCGGATCACGTACCGGTCGAAATCGAAATTGACCGAGGACGCCGTGGTCACCTTCTCGGGCTTGGGTGCGGCGGGCTTGGCCGTCGGGGCCGGGGCCGGGGGTGCAACCGGGGCCGGTGCGGGCGCCGCGCGCGGCGCGGGTGCCACGGCCGGTGCGGCCGGTTCTTCCTGGGTGGTCGCGCAGGCTGCGAGCGCGAGCAGGACAATCACCGAAGTCGAGATGCTCAGTTTGCTGGTCATGCATTCCTCCTGGGTTGTCGCTCGAGCCGCGGCTCAAGCAGCTTTGGCACACCGTCGGGAACTCGGGGGAATTCCTGAAAGCGTCCGCTCTAAGCTCTTTGTCAATAAGCTTTTGTTTCTGCTGCTAACTTATTGTGCCACAAAAGAACACGCTTGTTCAAGCTCGCGTGATCGAAACCGAGTAGTTTTCCCTCCTTCACCCTGGCCTGCCCGGAGACCCAGACATGCGATACATGCTCGCGCCCGGCCGAATACACCAGATGCGATACGGGATCATAGCAGGGGAGAAGCTCCGCCTGATCCATGTTGATCGCGCACAAGTCGGCGAACTTGCCCGGTGCCAGGGATCCGATCGAGGCCTCGAGGCCGAGTGCCCGGGCGCCGTGCAGCGTCGCCGCCGCGAGAGCCTGGTGCGCCGGCATCGCCTCGGCGTCGTTTCCCACCGCCTTGGCGAGAAGCGCCGCGGCGCGCATCTCCTGGAGCACATCGAGGCGGTTGTTGCTGGCTGCGCCGTCGGTGCCGATGCCGACGTTGATGCCGTGCTTGAGCATGGCGGCGACGGGGGCGAAACCGCTCGCGAGCTTCAGGTTCGAGGAGGGGCAGTGCGCGACCGAGGCGCCGAAACGCGCGAGCAGTTCGATCTCCGGTTCGTTGACGTGGACGGCGTGCACGGCGATCAGCCGCGGTCCGAGCACCCCCAGCGCGCGCAGGCGTTCGAGCGGTCGCGCCTTGAATCGAGCGACGCTTTCTTCGATCTCGTGGCGGGTCTCGTGCAGGTGGATATGGATCGGAAGGTCGAGCTCTTCGGCGATGGTGACGACTCTCGTAAAAGTCTTGTCGCTCACGGTATAGGGGGCGTGCGGGGCCATGCAGAAAGAAAGGAGCGGCTCCTCCTTCAGCGCGTCGCGCGCCGCGAGGCCCTTGGCCAGGTAGTCGCCGGCGTCGGCCGCGTAGGGCGAGGGGAATTCCAGGGCGATGATGCCTATGGCGGCGCGCATTCCGGCTTCGATCGCAGCCCGCGCCGCCGCTTCGGGGAAAAAATACATCTCATTGAAACAGGTCACGCCTCCGCGCAGCATTTCGGCGCAGGCGAGCAGCGTCCCGTCGAATACGAATTCGGATGAGGCGTGCCTCGTCTCGGCGGGCCAGACGTGGTCCTTCAGCCACTCCATCAGGGGAAGATCGTCCGCCAGCCCGCGCATGAGCGTCATGGCCGCGTGGGTATGCAGGTTGACCAGCCCCGGGATCAGGGCGTGACTGTCCAGGCGGACGCGCTCCGCGGGGCGGTAGCGTCCCTCGGCTTCGGCCGTAGGCAGCACGGCGAGGATGCGGCCCGCGTTCACTGCGACGCTGTGATCCGCGAGCACGGTCCCAGCCGGCTCCACCGGGATCACCCAGCGCGCGCTCAACAAGAGATCGACCGGTTGCATGTCTCTAAGAGTCCGTTTCAAATTGAAACGGACCAGATTTAGGGGAGTATGAGGGGATGTGTCCCCTCATGTCGCAACCCGATAAAAAAAGCCCCGCGCGCGGCGGGGCTCTTCGTGGTGTCAGTCAGGGAGGACCTATTTGCCGGGGCCCTTGACCGCGATGATGGCGCGCCGGTTGGGAGCCAGGCACGCGATCAGCTCGGCGCGCTTGGTGATATCGGGGCAGAACTTCGCCGGCGTGGTCTTGCCCATGCCGATCGTCTCGATCTTGGTGCGGTCGGCGCCCTTGCCCACCAGGTAGCTCTTGACGCTGTCGGCGCGCCGCTCCGAGAGCTTCTGGTTGTACTGCTGGCTGCCGATCCGGTCGGCGTGTCCTTCGATCACCACGCTGTCGACGCGCGCACAGGTGGAGAGACTTCTGATCACGTCGCGGTCAAGACGCGTTTTCGCCGCATCGGTGAGCGCGAATCTGTCGAACGGAAATGTCTCCTGGTTCTGGAAAGTCACCGTCGCGTCGCATCGTCTCGGCGCGGCGACGGGTGCCGGAGGCGGTGCGGGTGCGGGAGTGGGCGCAGCGCGTGGCGCCTGCGCGGGAGTCGGCGCTGGCGCGGGAGCCGGCGCCGGAGCGGGCTCGGGCGTGCTCGCGCAGGAAGCAAGCAGGGCGATCCCAACACATCCGAATGCAAGTTTGAGTTTATTCACTGGACCTCTCCTCTCCGAACGTGTGTCGATTTGACCGGAGCTTCGCCTCTATTCGGCTGGGAATCATACACCACATCGCAGCCGCCAACACACGGCTTCGTGCTGATTTGCGTTCGGTCAGGCCGGCCGATTTGAGTGGTTCGGACACTCTCAAGCTGATAAAATTTCACCTTTCAGAAATCCTTCCGCCGTCCGGAAATCCGAAGCACTCATGGATCAGTTCGCCAAGGAAACGCTCCCCGTAAGCCTGGAAGAGGAGATGCGCCGCTCCTATCTCGATTACGCGATGAGCGTGATCGTGGGCCGCGCGCTTCCGGACGTGCGCGACGGACTGAAGCCGGTGCATCGGCGCGTGCTCTTTGCGATGCACGAGGCGAACAACGTCTGGAACCGCCCTTACGTGAAGTGCGCCCGCGTCGTCGGCGAAGTCTTGGGAAAATACCATCCTCACGGGGACAGCGCGACCTACGAGGCGCTGGTTCGCATGGCGCAGGATTTTTCCATGCGCTACACGCTGATCGACGGGCAGGGGAATTTCGGCTCGATCGACGGGGACGCGGCCGCCGCCTACCGGTATACCGAGTGCCGGCTCGACCGCATCGCATCCGAATTGCTCGCCGATATCGAAAAGGAAACCGTCGATTTCGCGCCGAACTACGACGGCAAGGAGCAGGAGCCCACGGCGCTGCCGACCAAGGTCCCCAACCTGCTCATCAACGGCTCATCGGGCATCGCGGTGGGCATGGCGACCAACATTCCGCCGCACAACCTGGGCGAAGTCGTGGACGCCTGCCAGATGCTGCTGAAAAAACGCGACACCACGATCGACGAGCTGATCAAGGTGATACCCGGCCCGGATTTTCCGACCAAGGGGATCATCTATGGCGTCGCGGGGGTACGCGAGGGCTACCGCACCGGACGCGGGCGCGTCCTGATCCGCGCCCGCACCCACTTCGAGGACATCGGCAAGGGCGACCGCCAGGCGATCATCGTCGACGAGCTGCCTTACCAGGTCAACAAGAAGACCCTGCTCGAGCGCATCGCCGACCTCGTCAACAACAAGAAGATCGAGGGCATCGCGCACGTCCAGGACGAGTCGGACAAGTCCGGCATGCGCGTGGTGATCGAGATGCGGCGCGGGGAAGTGCCCGAGGTCGTGCTCAACAACCTGTTCAAGCAGACCCAGCTCGAGGACAGCTTCGGGATCAACATGGTGGCGCTGGTCGACGGCCAGCCGCGCCTGCTGAACATCAAGGAAATGCTCGATGCCTTCCTCGCGCACCGGCGCGAGGTGGTGACGCGGCGCACGCTTTTCGATCTGCGCGAGGCGAGGAGGAAGGCGCACATCCAGGAAGGCCTCGCGGTCGCGCTGTCGAACGTCGATGAAATCATCGCGCTGATCAAGAAATCCCAGACCCCGCCCGAGGCGAAGGTCGCGCTGATGGCGAAAGCATGGCGCTCGCCCGTGGTCGAGGAGATGCTCAAGCGCGCCGCGGCCGACGCCTCGCGCCCGGACGGCCTGGGGCAGGAATTCGGGCTGCAGAAAAACGGCTACAAGCTCTCCGACGCGCAGGCGCAGGCCATCCTGGAGTTGCGGCTGCAGCGCCTGACGGGCCTGGAGCAGGACAAGATCGTCGCCGAGTACAAGGAGCTGATCGAGAGAATCGCCGATTTCCTGGACGTGCTCGCCAAGCCGGCGCGCATCACCTCGATCATTTCCGAGGAGCTGAAGGCGCTCAAAGCCCAGTACGGCGACAAGCGGAAGAGCGAGATCGTCGAGCAGGCCGAGGACCTGTCGATGGAGGACCTGATCGCCTCCGAGGACGTGGTCGTCACCTTCTCGCACTCCGGCTACATCAAGGCGCAGCCGCTCACCGACTACCGCGCGCAGCGCCGCGGCGGACGCGGCAAGCAGGCGGCGACCACCAAGGAAGACGATTTCATCGAGCGCCTGTTCATCGCCAACACCCACGACACGCTGCTGTGCTTCTCCTCGCGCGGCAAGGTCTATTGGCTGAAGGTGTACAACGTGCCGCAGGGCACGCGCACCAGCCGCGGCAAGCCGATCGTGAACCTCTTTCCCCTTTCGGAGGCCGAGAAGATCAACGCCGTGCTGCCGATCAAGGAGTACGACGACAAGCATTTCGTGTTCCTCGGAACGGCGCTGGGCACGGTGAAGAAGACGCCGCTCTCGCAGTTCTCCAATCCGCGCGAGAAGGGGATCATCGCGGTGGAGCTCGACGACGGCGATCATCTGATCGGCGCGGCGATGACCGAGGGCAAGCACGACGTGATGCTGTTTTCGGACAGCGGCAAGGCGGTGCGCTTCGAGGAAGACGACGTGCGGCCGATGGGCCGCCAGGCGCGCGGCGTGCGCGGCATGAAGATCGCGGAGGGCAAGCGGGTGATCTCGATGCTGGTCGCCGACAGCGAGAGCCAGACGGTGCTGACGGCGACCGAGAACGGTTTCGGCAAGAGGACGCCGATCTCGGAATACACCCGTCACGGCCGCGGCACTCAAGGGATGATCGCGATCCAGACCACCGCGCGCAACGGCAAGGTCGTCGGCGCCGTGCTCGTAGGGGACGAGGACGAGATCATGCTGATCTCGACCGGAGGGGTCGCGATCCGCACCCAGGTCAAACAGATCCGCGAGCAGGGCCGCTCGACCCAAGGGGTGCGCCTGATCGACCTCGACGAGGGCACCAAGCTCGCGGGGGTGGAGCGCGTCGCCGAGAAGGAAGAAGAAGAAGGGAACGGGCAGCCGCAGTAGGCTTGCCTACTTCCTGTATCCTCTTGCGGGAGTGGTCATCGGAGGCTGATCTTCATGTCCGAACTGGACGTCGCGAAGGAGAAGATCGCTTATCTCAAAGTCTGGCTGGGAATCCTCTTGGTGACGGATATCAGCACGTTCGGATGGCTCGTCACAAATGTTGATACCGGTGCCAATCTCATGCTTTGGGCGGCCGTCATTGTCGTGGTGGCCTTGACCGTGAGCATTCTCCTGCTCCACCGGAGGATCGACCGTCAAATTCAGTCATTGAAGGAGTTGTGATCATGCAGATCGTCGTCGCATCGCTGATGGTTGTCGTCGCATTCGTCTTTATCGGCATAGCCTTGCACGCTGCCCGCAATCCCAAAGGGCGCGGCTAACAGCGTTTGCCCGAAAACGGCATCCGGGCGTCTACACGAGAAGAAGTCGCGTCTAGGTGCGCTACTCTGTCGTCATTGAAAAAGGCCCGATTTCCTACGGGGCGTACGTTCCTGACCTCCCCGGGTGCGTTGCCGCGGGTGAAACAAAGGCTGAAGTCCTTTCGCTCATTCGCGAGGCGATCGAGCTTCATCTGGAAGGTCTGAAAGATGGGCAGTAGGCCCGTGACCCGCGTCTTCAACTTCAGCGCCGGTCCGGCGGTGCTTCCGGAGGAAGTGCTCGCGCAGGCGGCGGCGGAGATGCTCGACTGGCACGGCTCGGGCATGTCGGTGATGGAGATGAGCCATCGCGGCAAGGAGTTCATGGCGATCGCGGAGGAGGCCGAGACGGACTTCCGCGAGCTGCTCAAGGTCCCCTCCAACTACAAGGTCCTCTTCCTCCAAGGGGGCGCGACCCTGCAGTTCGGCGCCATCCCCATGAACCTCCTCGCCGGGAAAAAGGCGGCCGACTATATCTATACGGGCGAGTGGTCGAAAAAGGCGATCAAGGAGGCGAACCGCTTCTGCGAGATCAACATCGCGGCGAGCTCCGAAGACAAGAACTTCACCTACGCCCCCGGGCAGTCGGAATGGCGGCTCGACCCGAAGTCAGCCTACATTCACTACACCTCGAACGAGACCATCGGCGGGGTCGAATTCCACTGGATCCCGGACACGGGCAAGGTGCCGCTCGTTGCGGATGCGTCTTCGCACATCCTGTCGCGGCCGCTCGACGTGTCCAAGTTCGGCCTGATCTACGCCGGGGCGCAGAAAAACATCGGCCCGGCGGGATTGACCCTCGTCATCGTGCGCGAGGACCTGCTCGGGCACGCGATGGAGTACACCCCCACCATGCTCGACTACAAAGTGCATGCCGAGGGTGAGTCCATGTCCAACACCCCGGCCACCTACGCCTGGTACGTCGCGGGGCTCGTGTTCCAGTGGCTGAAGAAGCAGGGCGGGCTTGAGGAGATGGAGAAGAAAAACATCGCCAAGGCGAAACTCCTCTACGACTTCCTCGATGCGAGCGCCTTCTTCAAGAACCCGGTGCGCAAGTCGGACCGCTCGCGCATGAACATCCCGTTCACCCTCGCCGACCCCAAGCTCGACGGCGAATTCCTGAAAGGCGCCGAAGCGCGCGGCATGGTGCAGCTCAAAGGCCACCGCGCCGTCGGCGGCATGCGGGCTTCGATCTACAACGCCATGCCGATTGAGGGGGTGAAGCGGTTGGTGGAGTATATGAGGGAGTTCGAGGCGAAGCGGGGTTGATTGGTTCATCGCCTTCCTTTACAAGTACGAGCGCATCTTCAAGATTTCCGCAGCCATCGGCGTGAACGTTGCGAATGTGAGCCCTCTTAGTGTTTGCTGAAGTCTTGAGCAACTACTAAAGCAGCAACAAAGACATGGCTGAAGAGAATCTAGAACAAAACACTTTCCCGAGGCAAAGGCGCAATCTTTTCTTAGTAAGTGCAGCTCTGATTGCGGCCCTTCACACTGATCTCACAATTGAGCAGGTCAACTTTTTCGGCAACCACTTAGCGCTTGGTACCCCGCTGTCGGTAGCCACACCTCTATGGTGGCTGTGGGGATATTGGCTACTACGTTTTCTACAAGCGTTCTTTGAGATCCATGACAGAGGAGTTATCTCGACGTACACCACAAAGGTAGGTGTACTCCTCTCCAACAAAGGTTACAGGGCGATTCTCAAAGAGCGTCGCACGTCCCTAGATCTAAACCAGTACCCTGAGCACAGGTTGAGCCTCACTGGTTACAGCATTCTTCCAACCGTAGGTTCGCGCGCGAGTATCCGATGCAGAATTCATGTCGACATCTATCGCGACGGTCTCCAATCCGGCGGAAGGGATTTCGACGAGGACATCACGTTCCACGGCAGGCAGCTGCTTGTATCTAAGGTACTAGCCTTCCTTTGGGTCGTTTGCTGCACGACCAGAGTCACTGAGTACCTTCTTCCATTCGCGGTCGGGATTGCGCCATTGGTGGTGTGGTGGTTCGAAATCTGACCGCAAGGCTGCAACAGAGTCCTATCCGCATCCTCGATATGATGTAGCCGGCTAGCGTGAACGTCAGCCCTCCAGGAAAACAGCATGCCCAATGATCGCAAGAGGGGTTACTTCAAGTTTGAGGGCAGCAATCCAATGGCGATCGTTGAACTGAGCGACGCTACACCCGAGGCGTCGACGCCGGAGCAAGAAGCTATAGCGACAGCGGTTTCGCGGGCCATTAAGAGCTACATAGTGACTACCGAAGCTCTGGCTCGGGGTAAGTATCAGCATCTGCGGGACAAGATTCCCGAGTACATGGGAAACCCCGGGAATGTGCTGATGGCTATCTGCGCGGATGGAATCGTAGTGCGATACGAGAAGAAAGCCCTTCAGGGGCGCAAAGGGGTAGTACTCTTCTTGCGGGAAGGAATCGGACACGCAGCAGCTGTGTTATCCCAAAACCTCGTGCATATTGAGTCTCCAGAAGCCCCGAGTCCATCCCAGGAGAACTTCGGTGTCGAAATCAAGTTCTGGCTGGGCTCTTCCCCACAGGGGATTTCTCAGGAAGTATTGGCAACACGCATATGGTTTCAGGCAAAGAGCGGACTACCGCAGCAAGCCCCTCTGCTCGGCGCAAAGCCCTACTGCCTTCTTTCGGTGCGAAACGAGGTGGATGTTGAGTTTCATGGGGACTTGGATTCGAAACGCGGCGCTGCCGCACATGTTCAGCCGTTTATTGTGCGTTCCACGATGACCCTAGGCGCTGGATGGGAGTGCATCGAAGTCTTTCCAGGGCTCAATCCTGATGCTTGGAAAGCAGACCTTGCCCCTCTTTGGGCGGAACACGATGTACTTGGCGCGGCATTGATTGCCCAGACGAAGGACGCTCAGCTAAGTAACCTCGATCCCCGAGCTTCAACACGTCGCCAGTACGCATCACTCCTCGCCAAGTTCAAGGCCCTCCTTGAGTCGAATCCTGAACACGAGCAAGTCCTTCAAGCGTTCCTACAAGAGTATCCGATCCTCCTGTGCCCGACGCACACGCGCATGTGGGCTAAGTTACAGCTCGGGGCAACGGTTACCGACTTCGTGTTTTGCGATGCCGGTCAGGAGTACATTCTTGTCGAGCTTGAACCTTCAACTCTGCGGCTATTCCGAAATGACGGACATCCCACGGCTAGGTTGACGCATGCGCATGGTCAAATACACGATTGGAAACGCTACCTCGAAGACAACCTCCCGACAGTCCAAAGAGAGCTCGGCTTAGCTGGCATAACTCCGAGTCCCAACGGTTTGATCGTTATGGGACGGTCGCAATCACTCCTTCCGGAAAATCGTCGTAAGCTACAGACCATGACAAGCGAGAGCCCAAGACTTCGCATCATGACCTACGATGATGTGTATGAGAACGCAAAGGCAGTTTTCGAGAACTTGCTGGGTCCGATCTGGGACGCAGGCGGCAACACACAAATCTACTATCCTCCGGGAACAGGTGGTTAAGCGGCAAACCGATTTCGCTGAGAGCGCCGGCACGCTGAGCACGCGGGCGTACAGGGCGGCGGAGGCGGCGACGTCCTTTGACGGCGGTATAGACGCGCTCGATGCGCAGCGCCCGCCGTCTACGCACCCGGCGACGAGCCACCGTCTGACGTCACTCCGCCGGAAACGTTTGGCTAACGGCCTTGGCGACGACGTTGGGGCTGATCGGGCCGGTATGACGAAGC
>Ga0105252_10000587_pt1 | contig 21798 bp, 34 predicted proteins | sample EasRivMeERMZT100_FD_89675 | JGI IMG/M metagenome (GOLD analysis project Ga0105252, IMG submission 89675) | Soil microbial communities from meander-bound floodplain in the East River, Colorado, USA - East River MetaG ERMZT100 | ecosystem: Environmental > Terrestrial > Soil > Floodplain | place... | reverse complement strand
TGATTATATATTTTTGATAACGAAGCATTTAATATTGAAGCATGATTTACTTCGTTAAATTCCATCATGGGTTAAACTGTTTAAAACTTCCACAAGTTGTACATTCAACTGTTCCGCAAGATACACAAGAGTTGTTTATGCTACATAGTTTCTTAAGCATATTTACTTGATCTATTGCGTCTGAATAGAACCCTAGTTCTATATTTAATATCACAGCATCTAATGCTAAATTAATAGAAGTGATTAAACCTTTATTAAGATTGATTTTGCAGTTAGTGCAGTCTTGAGTTTTAACTCTTAAGAATTCATTTAAAGAGCAGGCATAGTAATCATATAGATTATATGTAATAGCCAGTGCAGGAACAAAACATGTAGAACATTCGTCCTCTGGTTGATTGGTTTCAACTTCCATGAACCACAAGTCCTTAAATGAACTTACTCCTAATTCAGCCGCAGTATATATAAGAATCTCTTGATTATTTGTAGCTTCTATTTTAAATGAACCATCTATAGATAACGTGTAGTCTTTAAAGGAATCCATATCCCAGAAGCGAATAGATGTAATTTCAAATCCAATTCCTGTTTCTACGTCTACAGCTAATTGACTACCATTTTCTATTATTGAAAAATTATTTATTGTTATCATATATTATTTCAAAAAAAAATGGGAGAAAGCTTGACTCTCTCCCATTGATTAGGTTAATTATTATATTACTGGTAATGCAGCCGGTACTGTTGCATAAGTTCCAATAGCTAATGTTAAAGCAGCTAATACAGAATTTGTTGCAGCGTTGTTAGCAAGAGTATCGGTAACTTTATCTACATAAATAGAAAGTACTTTATACTGTCTTTCAACAATCGTAGATTTACGCGGAGTGTAGTAAATAACATTAATAACATTATATACTCCAGCTAAAGAAGCGTAATACGGAGTGTCGAAATCTGCAGGATAACCTACTTGTCTTGCTGGATCGTATTTGTATCCTTTAACAAACCATTCGTAATTGATAGCGTGTTTTCCAGTTCCATTTCCAGGATTAGCAGCTGTAGTAGTTACTACGGTCATTAATCCTAAGTTTACTGGTACAGCAGTTAATGAGAATGCGTTGTCAAATGATTTAGCAAATGCATCAAATTCAATTTGTTTTCCGATAATTTTACCAGCAACAGGAGTTTGAAATTTACCAGCTACTGTAAAAGTAGCAGCACCTGTTGAAGCAACTACTAATTCAGAGTTTCCTCTTTTAGCTACATTTCTTTGTAAAGCTAGAACAAGTCCATCTTTAATTGTAGTAGTAGTATCACCTGTTACAGAAACATAGTATCCTGAGATAATTGCAAAGTTTTCAGGAGATAAAGAACCTCCATCATTATACAATCTAATCTCAGCTACATAAGTAACATTTGCAGTTGCAGTACCTACTGTATATGTAACAAGTTTTTGTACTTCAGCAGCATATGTGCCTAATGTAACTCTTTCAACATATCGAGGATCGACTGTATCTGAGAATTCATAATCCAAGTTTTTAAGCGCATCTCCGCCAGTTGCTTGGTAATATTTAAAAGGTACTCCAGCAGCATTGGCGTTTCCGTCATATGCAAATTGCTGAATAGAGCCTAGTGTGGCATTTGTAATGAAGGCTTGTACTGATGCTTCCGTTTCGTATGTGCTACCAGTTATAAACTCGCCTACTTGATTTGGTCCAAACATAGTTTATTTAATTTAATTTTATATTATTATTCGTTTCGTTGATCTAATTGAACTTTTGATTCTAAATTAGAAGGTTTGTAATCTCTAAGAGCGAGCTCTACTGCCCGATCTATTATTTCTCTATGAATCTCTTCATTGAGTTCACATGGTGTATTTGCAGTAATTCCGTCTATTGATAGTCCTTCATTTGGAAACGCCGTGGCTAAGTTCGTTAGCACTATGGGCGATGGATACTTTAAGTATCTTAATCTATATTCTACAATATTGTAAGGACTGATTAATTCGACTACTTTACTACCATTCAATTTAGAATAATCTAATCTCCATATGTGATCAGCATCTGGCTTCTTAAATGGATTCTTTATTTGAAGGTTATATTCATCATGTGTTTTGGGATATACATCAATGTATACTCCGTTTAAACAAGCTTCTCCAGAAACTCTTGCTGACTCTTGTACAATTAAAAATACATTATTTGGTATTGTAAAGAATTGTGAATCAACATTAATCTTGGCTGGATTGTTTAATTCTGTAACAGAAAGGTGATTAACTAATAACTCTCTAAGATCAACTCTTCGTTTCTCTGAATTTTCAAATCCGTCATTATATTTATTACCCATTGGATTATAATGACTCTTAACCAATTCTAATTGAGCTTTAGTTAAGAATACACTTATTTCATAATCATCTAATCCAGGAGCACTATTAGTGGCTATTGCATTATAATGGATAAGAAACTCGTTTTTTAATTCTTGATTTGTCATTCTAATAAATATTTAAGAGTTGTTTTATTTTTTCGTCTACCAGAAAGATAATCATATATTCTATGTCTATTATATCCTAGTAAATTACAAGCTTCAGTTATAGAATTATATATTACATTAGTATCAACATCTATAACTTTTTTATTATTAGCATTTAATGCATTTTTTCTAGCTAAATTACAAACTCCTTTATTAGATTTTTTCATTTTTAATTTTGATTCTTCGGAATGTTTAAAATCTAATCTACCATCTCCTCCACAAGTGAGGTTACAAAGACTTCCTGTCTTTAAATGTTTTCTTCCGTATATTTCTATTAAAAATATTTCTAATTCTTTAGCATCTTCTTCAGACAAATTTTCATATAAAATTTCAACTTTATAATCTATTTTATTTGTTATATTATACCAATATGTATTTCTATTGTTTTTTTCAATAGATCTATAATTAGTCTTTCCTATTCCGATATAAAATATTTCATTATTATCTACTCTTCTATGTCTGTAGACTATAGCCATAGTTATTTGTTGTTTAAAAGTCTAGCTTCAATAAAGCTTCTAACATCTTGATGTTTTGGATTATCTAAATAAGCGATAGCATTATCAAAAGTTGGTACTTGACTATTTTCACACAATTCTAATCCATCTATAGTTTTATATTTATTACCATGTTTCATGATAATGCCTTTTTCTTCGGCGCTATGGAATAATAATTTTGTTTCTAGTTTAGAGTCTTCTAACAAAGCAATGAATGCTTTAGGTTTTTCATCAACAAATTCTTCTACTTTGGTTTGTAACCATTTTAAAGGAGAATCTTTTGATATTGGATTATTAGTAAGTAATTTAAGAATTCCAAGAAGTTTATCTTTATCATCTTCAATCTTACCATAAAGTTTGAAAGCATTCTTTTTGTTGTCTAAGCCAACTTTTTTCTCATTTAATTCTTCATCTGAAGATGTTATTACAAATTTATATGTTTGTCTTTCATTTCGTTCAGCCCATGTTTTAGCAATATCGTCTTTTAAATATAACAATATCTTATAAGATATATAGTCCAATGGACTAGCTAAATTAAATCTATTATCATCTTTATATAATGATACAAAATGTTCTGACCAAAAATCTCCATAAACAGATAAGTCTAACCCTGTAATATTTTCTAATGTTTCTTTTTCTTCTTTAGTAAGTACATTAGCGATTGAGCCATTTCTTAATAGTGGTGCAGAAAATCTATTTACTGCTCCTTGTAACATACCTCCTGCAATAACGTGATCATCACCAACGCCAGAGGCCATTCCTTTTCTTCTGTGAATATATTTAACTACAATCTCTTTATGAGGTAATTCAAATTTATTTACAACTTCTTTAACATCTTCTTTTCCCATTTTCTTCTCCCTTTAGTTTTAAAAAAAAGTGGATGATTTTATTAAGGCTCATCCACAAAAAGCCCTTTTTATATTATTCTAATATAGATGGTTTCAATGTAAGAGTACGCGATGGATCTTTTACCATTGCTCCTGTACCACACATTGCTGTCATAGTAGCAGAATCTTCCATATGTTGCATAATACCACCTCTACGTCCAGAATATGGATCTCTAATACCCGCCATGTAACCACGTAACTCATCGTCACCTTTTACTTTAATTTTTTGGATATTAGGCTCTTCCATAGATCCGATATATAAAATATCATATCTGTAAGATTCAGCAACCCCACCATCTGGGTGTAGAACTTTATTTCTAACTTTATCATCATACATTGGATCTACTTCCAACATAATATGAATGTTATTAGGAGCTCTCCATTCTACGAATTGGAATCCTGCTCCGAATGCATTATCATGAAATTTAGAAGAAACTCCTTTAATTGCATTTTGATTAGTATTATCGAATAAAGTTTTCCATCCTGAAGCAGCTACTGTAGCAGCTCTATTGAACTGAGCAGCACCTCTTTCTCCGGTTCTCATCATGAACTTTCTTTCGCCCCAATCTAATTTACCTTCTGACAATTCTGATAATACATCTTCTAAAAGACGAATAGAGAATTTGTTATAAGTAATAGTATTAGAAACTTCCATTTGCTCACGAATTCCAGAACCTGCTTTAATTTCGATGTTAGCATTCCCTTTATTCAAGTAACGTCCTTTCTCGTCACGGTTAGTTCTACCAAACATGATAGTACGTGATTTAATACGAGAGAACGCTTTTTCAAACTGCCAGTATACTTCTTGCATCCAAGTAGTAGATTTATGAACTTTTCCTGTATTAGGATCTCTAGTTTCGATACCTGCAAAATAAACAGGTTCTACTTTAGCGTCAATCATAGCTCCAGATACTTTATGCTCCATACGTAAACTAGAAACAGAGTTTCTCATTAAGTAAGGAGAAGTGAATTGGATTCCAGCACCTTGGATAGAAAGTTCATCTTCAACGTAAGCACTCTCAATAGAGAATCTATTACCTGCTGTAAACTCATCAAAAGGAATACCTGCTAGTGATTCTTGACCACCCCATACTTCGCACTCATAAGTGATATTAGTTCCATCTTCATATGGCTCACTAATAATTCTAACTTGGTAAACATCAGGTCGTGGACCAGCGATTACGTGTTGTTTTGTAAACCATTTCTCTTGGAAGGTTAAGAAGAATACTGTACGACCTTCTCCTACGTTTCCAGAAGAGATAAGTGTTCCTGCAGCATCTTTAGCAAATCCTACAATAGGAATGTTTCTTTCGTCACTTCCAACTACTTTCCACACAAAGTCATCTGCTGTTGGTAATATTTTTTCAGGAAATAAAGATAAAGTCGTATCTAGATTTTTCATACCTGAATTTTGTAACAACACAGTTGTTAGTGGAGATATCAATTGAGGCTGTGTTCCGAAGATAGCACCAATGTGATTTTTTAATGTTAATCCTGACCAAGCTTTTCCCTTGATCATTACAAACTTACCTAAACTCATTTAATTTAATTTTTAGTTGATTATTATTTATTTATAGTACTAATTCAGAACCAAAGGAACCTCCATAACTATTTGGATCATTCATATATCCAGGAGTTCCATTATCTTCAAAATTTGTTTTACGCAAAGCCTTTTCTAAATTCTTAGTGGCTTTAGAAGTTACATTAGCTTGAAATTTACCTAACTCAGTAAAACCATTTGTTAGTTCATAAAAGTAATACATCTTTGTATCAAACTTAATAGGATCCAACGAACGTTCTTTCATTAGTTTATTTTCAAATTCTCCTGTACCAGGATTCTTCCCAACTATCTCAGTCATACATTTGTAGACTGCGGTTTGTAATGCTTTTGTATTAGGAATTCCTTTTACAATCTCTGGGGTATCAAAGATATAATTCTTAATAGCATTATCAATTTGCTCCTGTTCTACTTTAGCGTTTTTAATTGCTTCTTGGTAACGTGCTTTCTCGACCTCTTCTTGGCGTCTTTCAAATTCTTTTAGACTCTCCTTAGATTCTAGAGCATCTTCGATAATTACATCTTCACCTAAATCAATTGTTTTCTTTAGAATTTTTCTAGCTCTATCTTCTGATAAACCTTGATTAAGCGCATCTTGATAAATAAGATTTTTGGCAACTTCTAAGTTCTCACGAAGATAGTCCTCATCTATATTATTTAACTCTGCTACATTACTTCTTGATGCTGCAATTTTGTTAACATCAATATTAGCAAGATACTCTTCTAGTCTGGCTTGAGCCTGAATATCAATCTCTTGTTTTACAACACCAACTAAATCGTCTGGTGATTGTATTTTTTCTGAAGACTCTAGTGAAGGAATAATTCCTTGTTCAAATAGAACACCAGCGAGGGAAGAATATATGTTGGGAGAAGATTCATCGCTAGAATCGTCGCCTTCACTATCATCGTCTTCATCCCTATCTACGTTCTCCGGAACTTCTTCCTCGACAGGCTTATTATCTTTTATTTCTGTACCGTCTTCTTGCTCTTCTACTTCTTCTTCTTCGTAGTTATTAGCAAATGGGTCATAGTTCAACTCTGTTCCAGAGCCAAATAATGACATTAAATCATTTTCATCTTCCATAATTTCTCCCTATTTATTATAAAGTTCACAAATATACTACAAAACTTATTTTATTCCTAACAAAATGTTATTTATTTTCGTTTTTTTTATATTAAGTAATAGCTTTTATTTGCTTGTTGTCTTCTTTTGAATCCTTGAAATACTATTAGATTCCTTTTTAACTTCTATATTATCTCTATGTTTAATCATATCTTGATCAAGTGTTCTCATCTTTAACATTTGATCTGCTCTTGCTTTCTCAGTATCTAAATTAAACTTATCTCTTTCTAAAGGATTAGTTATACCATCATCTGTTTCTACTTCTTCAGTCTGACCTTTTAGTTGAGCTATCTGAAGTTTAGTATCATTATCTCTTTGATTCATTAAATCCGTAAGAGCCATTTTTCTATCTTCAAGTTCTTTAGCTTGAGCCATTGCAGCTTGAGCGTCTTTAGATTGTTGCTGAGAAGCTTCTTGAGATCTTTGATGTTGTTGTTCTTCAGCTTCTTCTAACTTACGTCTCATATCCATTAATGATGGACTAAAGTATATATCCATTATTGTAGACATTCCTCCACCTGCTTGTACAAATGCTTGAGCTGATGATTTAATAAACTGTTCTAACTCCATTGTTTTAGATGAAGTAGTACATACAAGACCATAATCTGGTTCCGCAAATTCATCTCCTTCTATATTAAGAGTTTGTATACCTTGATCATCTAAGATAAATTGTACTTTCTTGTTATTACCTTTAAGCGCAATCTTAGCTGTCTCAAGGAATGTTTCAAGAACTCTTAACTTACATTGTTCGTGTAACATAAACCAATACTCTGTAACGTGGCTAGATTGATTAACGGATCTTTCAACACCTCCTACAGTTTCTCTATTTTCAATTTGACCTTGACGTTGCGCAGAAACTCCTGCAATTTCGCCCATTTCCATTTTAATAAATTCAAGTAACTGTATATGTTGTTGGATATAAGAACCTGTCTCCATATCCATTACACGCCCGCCTTGGGTATTCATTGCTCCAGCAAGTTTACCAGTCGAGGCACCCTGATTACCTTCCTTAAAGGAATCAATAACAGCTATCTTATTTACGACAGCAAAGTGCATCCATTTATCAATCTCCCAGTTTTCTGGAACTTTAGCGATATCTAATTCAAAGATCTTACCATAATTAGTTGCAATAGCTTTATTAAGTCTATCCCAAATAACATCATACATATATTGGTAGTTCTTACATCTATCTACTAAAGAAACTGCTTTAGATTGATTTGTATTGTATATTTGCCCTACAATGCCAGGATAGCATATTGAAGGATTGTTTAATCTATTGTATTGTACTTTACGTGGTTTAAGATTAAGATATATATCTTTACCTATCTTAACACCTTCCCACCATTCATTAACCCACATCTTTTCAACTTCTTCTCCTAATGATTCGTCTGGAATATATTCTTCTGAAGCAACTTTATATTGTTCATTTCCATATTCATCATAATACTTTACCTTTTTAATCATTTTAATAGACTTCCAGAATACTTTAAGAACTCTTATATTACCTGTATCATCAGTAAAATTAGATCCAAAGAAGTGACCATTAAGTTCTGCAAGATTAAAGATAGTATCATACATTCCCTCTACTCCTGTATTAAGAGCATCACGTAACAATACATGATTATTACCATCATCTGTATAACTTCCTTTAGACGAAGTGGTTGTATACTCCATTATATAATCTATATCTTCAGGTTTTAGCTCATCATGATATACATCTATAATTCTATGAGGAGACCAGTGATCTTGTATAATGATAATAGAAGAGTCTTCAATTCTGTCTGAATTACCAGATCGTACAGAGTGTACTTTTAAAGGATTAAGTTTGGTTAATACAGGTTCATCATGTATAATATCACATTGATATATCTCTTCTGCAAATATTAATGCATCTTTGAATCCATCATTAAATGTTCTATTAAACTTTTGTTCTTGATAGTAATGTCTAAGTATTTGATTAGCTGTCTTTTCTCTAATATCTTGCCAAGTATACTTCATATGTTTACCAAGCTCATCCATTTTAACTTTTAATTCTTCATCTGTATAATTAGCTTGAAGAAAGTCAACTATCTTTTGCTGAAGAAAAGCTTTTTTATCTTCTTCTTTTTTAGATATAGCATCTGGATTAGTTACTATAACTGACCAATCAAATCTTCTTTTCACTTCTTCACCAACTAATAGATCAATCTTAGGAACTAGTATTGGGTGATGAGGTATATTGTCTGGTACAAAACTAGCATCTATATGATGAGGGTTAACAACGTTAGTTAAATCTCTAACGTCGACAATCCCATTATATAGATTTAAATTTATAATCTTATTTTGTAAACTTTTTCTAACACGTTCGTTATTATAAAAAGAATGTCTATCTGAATAATCCACGCAACTAATACGCCATTCCTTAGTTTTCATTTTATAAGGAAGACGTTGCCGTGGCATTATCAGACTATTAATCATTGGTACTGGCATATCAATAAATTTATTTAATTGTTTTTAACCTACTAATATAAGCTATTTTAAGACTAATTCCAAATGTTTTGTAATAAATCTTTCATTTTCTTATATTAAGTAATAGCTATTATTTGTAATTACGTTCGAAGAAAGGATCCGTTGATACCTTCTTAATTTGCTTATATTGGTTGTCTCTAGCATAATTAGTACGTTTAATTCTATCCTCACGTAATATAAATAACATACCTGCAGCTGATACTCTATCAAAGTTTCCATCCGCATTCCAGGCTATACATTCTTCTAAATAAGGTATAGTTCTTATGAGATGTAGATTAAGACGATTATCTTCTTCATCACCTGGATTAAACTGAGTTAGCATAAACTGAGCTTGAAGTAGACGTCCCCACTTATTCACTTCTTTATTAGCATGTGTACCTTTAGCTTTATTACCATATAGATTAGTTGCTTTAACCATATCCATATCTTTAAGTATCTGTGGCACATCTGCTAAATAATGAAGACAATTACGTGAATCAAAGTAACTAAAGAGTCCTTTTAAATTGCTTTCATAATTAGCTTCACCATTATAGAACTTTAACATACGTAATGCTATTTCGTATGCGTCGTTCGCCAAACGTGGTCTACCAGTATACTCGCATACAATGCGATCAGTAAAAGTATCAAAGCCAATAATACTAAATAGAGATGTCCCAGCATCTGCATCAATTGGGTCAATCCCAAATATATATCTTCCACGAGGTATATTTCCTTCCCCATTTTTCTTAGGCATTTCAAAGATTTCTAAACATCCTGTTCTATCTGTATCTGAACTATCATATGCCCGCAAGGGATACTTGTCAGTTGGTCTCCATTCTATCTCTCCTTTAGGATCATATACTAATTCTCCTATATAGTGCTCTGCAAGGAATGATTCTTTTTTAGGCGCTATACTCTCAAGATAATCTTTAATGTCAGCTACAGGGAATACAGTACCCTCAGTTCGCATGATAGCTTCCTGTGGAGTAATAGGCTCCTCTGCTTTACGCTGAGTAATAGCTCCTGCATCAGATGAATTATATTTAATCGTATGACGCTCAACTAATAGTTCTACGAGAGCTTTAATAACGTCTGGTTCTCCAGTCTCAATATCATAACACCCGTTACGATTAAGATATGCTCCCCAAAAGAATCCACATTCAGTTTCTCCATGAGCTCCTTTATCAAATACATTAGGTATTCCATATATATTAAAAGCTGCAGGTCTATAGAATAACTTCTCAGATCCTGCAAATGAAGCTCCTTCAACACCACCTGTACCACCAGCTAACATAAATCCAGTGGATACATTACCATCCTGTACAGCTTTAAGATTAACGTTCCATGCTTTCTCAAGATTAGGGAACAGACCATCTTCTTCATAATGAATTAAAGGTCCTCTAATACCCCTTGCCTTATCAGGGTTATCTTTCATAGATATACAGAAGACAGACGATAGGAGTCCTTTACGTACACCATATTCATCTTTGAATCCTAACTGTACATTCATCTCTTTAGTTGCATCTACAGTTCTCCAACGAGGTAATGGAGTAGTTTCAGCTATCCAGTCAAGCGTATCTAATACTTTACCCCATATACCTTTATCTCCACTCAAGAATCCTTTATCAGATGCTAAATGGAAGTTAGGATTACCTGAACCTGGAAATACATACATATTACGTGGAGACTCAGATGCATTCTTAAATGAGAATCCAATACCCCTTGTCTTAAGTATCTTACCATGTTTACCTATACGTTTAGCGCGTGCTACATAATGATAATAAAGATAGTCACCTAACCATGTCTTGGCAAAGTTACGTACACGTTCTCCTTGACTACGTTCTTCTTTTTTACCTTGAGCAATAGTTTTAGCTAACCAAATAGGAGAATAGTTCCAATAGAAATACAATTCTCCAGGAATCCATTCGCCATCAGGTCGTACCATTCCATACTTCCAACGACGTAGTTCTTCTTTCCAAAATTCTGCATAATCTGATTTAGGGTTTGAGTTAGCTGGTATATTAGTATACTTACCATTCTTAGCAAAGAATAGTGAACGTTCTCTAAAGTAATCCATATCCTCTAATATATGAGGATTAGTTATATCTACTAAGATACGTCCATCTTCATATAGTGGATCTACTGGTCTATCTTTAACATACTCTCTATTAGGATCTATAAGATTCTTTATAAACTTAACTGTAGCTATATACTCCAATAAGTTGTCATAGACTTCTTTAGGTACAGAGTTTTGAAGTTCTATATCTATAGGAGTCTGGTATTTGTTTAATTCCATTGATTTGGATTTAAGACTATACAGTCTGTTGATAGTACCGTCTTAGCGACTGATACTGCATTTTCTAAAGCGCAACGAGTAACCTTAAGTGGATCTATAATATTTTTATCAAACATACTTCCGCTTAATGTATTTACGTTACAACCATTTATGTTTATTTGATTCAATGGAGCGCTAAGACATGCTATCATTCTATTCTGAATAACAAATTCAGTTTCATCTTCAGGTGTAGGCCAATCTAAATGTAATTTTATTTTCATTCTTTCGAAAGCTACTCCTCCACCTTCTATAATACCTTCTTCTAATGCACATGCTACTGCAAGTACAGCATCTTCATATCTGTCTTTACGTTCTTTCATTTCAATCTCTGATTTACCTCCTACTCTAATAATGACAGCTTTACCAGTTAAGTTTTCAATACGTTTAGATAAAATATCTTTATCATGTTCTGTAAGATCAGGAGTTTCATCTCTCATTGTGGCGAGACTAGATACAATATCTTCTACATCAATATCTTCATGTTTAATAAGTAAAGAGTGATTCTTTGTAATAGTACATGATTCTAGTTGTCCAAGTGCTTTACATGAAACTTGTTTATTTGGCATTATAGACACGATCTCTGCTCCAGTGAAGTCTGATATATCTCTGAGGAAATCTTTCCTTATAGGGCCAAATCCTGGCGTTTTAATAACACATAAGTTTATATTACTGGACAGAACATTTGATTCTAGCTTTCTCATCTCCTTTTCAGACACATGTTCTGCTATAATAAGTATGGACTTATCTGTAGATGATATATCTGTTAGGATGTTTTTAAGAGGCATGAGATCTTCTATTTTACCATCTACTAATAATATATAAGGATTATGATATTCACAAGTCTCTTTCTTAGTATTAGAGAAATGTTTAGAAAAGTATGACACATCTAACTTCATTCCATCAATATACTCAATAGAATCCTCAAACTGATTAGACTCCTCTACTTTAACTAGATTAGAAAAATTATAAGCTTGCTGAATAATATTACCAATCTGTATATCATTATTAGCAGATATACTAGCAACATATTTAATTTCGTCTTGTTTAAGTTCTCTAGAGTTATCTTTAAGATATTGAAGAACTTTAGGTATGATTTCATCGAATGCTTTATTAACATCGTTAGAATTAAACTCTTTTAAATTATTTATTAACGCCCACGCAAGTACCGTAGCAGTGGTAGTTCCATCTCCAGCTTGGTTAACCGTTCTTTCTGCAACCTCTTTGATAAGTGTGGCTCCAATCTGTTCAATAGGATCTCTAAAATTAATCGCTCTTGAGACACTAACGCCATCTTTAGTTATACGAGGTAATCCATATTCGTCTGAAAGTATAACTGTTTTACCATTAGGACCCATCGTTGAAGCTACAGCATCATGTAACTTTCTTACGCCCTCAAAAAGCCTATCCCTAGCTTCGTTAGTAAAAAATATTTCTTTATTCATAATATTTAAAATTAAAATTTTTAGAATAATTTAATCTCCAGTAAAAAGCATGACGATTTTTGTTTATTGAATTTGCTGCTTTTACAATTGATTCAAAAACTTCATTTGTATCTGTATTTATTACTTTTCTAAGTCTTTTAAAGTTTGGATTATTTTTTCTTTTTTTCTGAGCAATTGACATATTTCTTCTTGCTTCTGAAGATTTTTCTACTCCTTTCATTGCATTACTTATTTTAATTCTAGTTTCTTCTGATCTAATATTCCCAGGAGATCCTTCTCCTCCATTAGTAAGGTTCACAAGAGTTCCTAGCCTTTTATCTTTTCTTCCATATAATTCTATAAGAAATATTTCTAACTCATAAGCTTCTTCCCAAGATAAGTCTTCATATAGAATCTCTATTTCATATTTGGTTTTATTAACAATGTTATTCCAAAATGAAGTTCTGCCTGATTTTTCTCTAGATCTTCTTTTTGCTCCAATTCCTATGTAAAATATTTCATTTTTATCTAATCGTCTATGACGATATACACATATATTATTTTTCATATCATTTATCTTCAAACTGTAGACCCTCCTCAAATAATCCCATAGATCTACTTCCTTTTGTTCTTCCTTCCATCTCTTTCTGTTCAGCTAAGACTTCCTTATAAGCAGCCTTTAAGTCTTTCATAATAAGAGGTACTGTTTTAATAGATGTCATAATCATAGGAAGTGTAGTTACTGTACCTCCTTTATCAGTTCGTTCAGCTAGAAGGATGTCAGTATCTTCTAAATACTTAGACACATCATCTACTGATTTAAGAGAAGATTTATATAGTTTCTGTATTGGAGTAGTAAACTTGTTATAGAATGCAATAGCATCCTTTATATAGTCTTCCTGAGTCCAATCAGAAGGTAATCCAATATCTTTAATAATCTCCTTCTCCCTTTCCTTATTGTTAACTATATACATATAATCAGATCTAACATCTACATAATAATATATAAATAACATTTCCTTAAAAGCAGTTTCTTTAGTTCTACTTTTATCTTTCTTTAGTATTGCCTTAAAAGGCAAAAGACCCCACGCTTCAACATTGACGTTTAACGTGAAGTCTTTCATTTCAAACAACTTCATTAATTTGTTTTTTTAGATCTTCTTGATTTAGCAGTTTCTTTATTAAGTTCAGTAATAACATGTAATTGTTGTTCTAAATCCATATTATCTGAAATCAATTGCTCGTTCTCATACTTCAATCTGCCAATCTCTTGACTTTGAAATAAACACCAAACACATGAAACAAGACTTATTAATATTAAAATAACTATTGCCATATTATACTGCTTTAGCTTTACGAGGTTTCTTGGCAGGTGTTTCTGCTACTGGTTCAGATAAATCTTCTGTTTTACCAATAAAGTTTACTACTGCTTGAAAAGCGTTAATAACTGCAATTGCCTCTTGTAGAGTAAATGCCCCTGATTTGTTTGCCGCGTTTAAGGCTTTGTCTAATGTAACTAAATTCTCTCTCATCTTATAATAAATTTGTGTAAATTTTTGATTTAATAACTCTTTCGTCCACTAATGCGAACATTTGTCCATCTACTTCTACTGGATCAATCTTGACTTGCATAACTGTTTCATATGCATTTGTAGATTCTTGTCTAACTGGAACCATTAACTTCTCAATATCAATGAGAACTAAATCTCCTGGTTCAATTGTAACCCCTTTCCATTCGAATCCACCTGCTACGATATATTGCCTATCGTCTAGTACATTGTCTGAGAGTACTAAATCTCCGTCTTCATCCATCTTATTTAAAGTAATATATACTCTATTAAACAATGGTGCATAAGGAAAGTTACTTGCAATTTCCTTAATGTCTTCTCCCTTTACTCTTTCTTCCATTTCTCCGTTAAATTAATTTTCTGTTTCTGAATCTTCTCGTATATTGGGAAACTAGTATATAACTTCCCAATATGTAAATATATAAAATTTGTTTTAATCTCTTTAAACTCCTCTTCTGTTTTATCTTGTAATTCTAGATTAACTATAGTTTCTCTTGTAAACTTAAAAGGAGAGTTGACTATCTTCCTAATTATGCTATCTTGAAGATTATGTTCTAACCCTATACTATGTATTAGCTTATCAACTTTGTCGCTCATTATCTATTATATTAAAGTTAAATACAATCTTAAAGTTCTTTGCTGATAAATCAAGTTCGGGTATAAATACCTTAGCTATTTCACCATCTACTATAATTTTCCTCTTACGTAAAGCAGTCAATATATTTTGAAGGGCACCATCTGATAAACCATTCTTAAACACCTCATCTTCTTTTATTTTAAGTTTAGTATCATAGTCAAATATAATCTTCCAAAGAATCTTATTATTAGTAGTTTCTTTTCTATATTTATAATGATAATATAAGAGTAAGGCTAATACTTGCTGTTGCTGGTTATTTAGCTTATGAAAGCTTCTGGTTATATCTAACCACCTAAAGAATAAATCTTTAAGTTTAACGTTCATATTAGCTATCTTACTATTACTCATGTCTAACTTTTCTTTCTATTTTTAATTCAATATCTAATCTACTACCATCTACTAATGAACTATGACAATGTGTACATGATTCTCCTGCTTCTGGCAACATATCTGATTGAAGTGAAGAGAATAGATCTCTTTGATCTTTTATAAATCTTAAGATAGTCTTTAATTCTTCTCCTGTTATTTCTGTCCAATTTACTTTATTCATTTTCTAAATATTTAATTATATGTGTAAGTATAGGATTACGATGGTTTGCTGTAAGTGTTTTAAATCCAACTAGGCCAGACTCTTCTAGTTTCATAATTCTATGTATACAAGAATTGCCATTGATAGATTTGTCGATTTGTTCACGGGATCCACAAAATATCATCTTTGATCCTTCACCTAGCCTAGTTAAGATTGTTCTAAAATCATTATAATCCATATCTTGAAACTCATCTACTATAACTACAGACTTAATAAAGGTAACTCCTTTAGCTACATCAATAGGCATAATCTTAATAAGTCCTTCTTTTAACATCTTATCAGTATTCTCTTTACCTTGACATACCTCTAAGTTCTGTATAATAGGAAACGTATAAGGAGCCATCTTTTCTTCAAGTGTTCCAGGAAGGGCAGCAAGATTGTTTTTAAGCATTGGACGTGTAATCCATATATTATCTATAGAGAATGCTTTATCTCTCTTTCTGAAAGCCTTTAATGCTGTGTGTACAGCAGCTAATGACTTACCTGATCCAAAGTCTCCTAATAGAAAGTTAACATCATATTGATAAAAGAGAGCTACGAATTCTTTTTGTTCTTCATTAAGTTCAACCCTAAGTTTAGGTTCTGTCTTTAATGCTGGTTTTTCTGAATTAAGAGTCTTTGCCATGTTTCCATTTAAGGTATTCGTTAATATTTGAGAACTCTTTCAACTCGTTAATTGCTCCACATTTCATGCAAACATCATTGCCTATTTCATCTGATAGGATATGTAAGTCTTTACAAAACTTACAGGCCACTACCGGTTCTAAATCGTAATCTTTATCTTTATCTTCCATTACTTCTCTTAATTTATTTTTAATACCTTCAACATACTCTGTATCAAATACAGGGAATGGAGCCATTCTATTATAATAGAGTAGGTGGCTCAATAGAGTCCTTAACACCTTCTTTATCTTCTTGCTCATATCTAATGTTTATTTCAGCATACACCTTGTCTTCTGTTGAATTATGAAGTTCTACATTAATACTATATCCACTGTATCTATTTTGAATCTTCTGTAAGTCACTCATTATCTCTTCTGTTTGACTAAGCACGTCTGTTAAATCTTTACCTTCTACTATATAATAATTATTGAATCCCATTGTCTATTTTAAATTTCTCCCATCTAGGTTTACTCATAAGGTTGGGAAACCTTACACCTTTATTACAACTCTTCACTACTGAAGTTTTACCTAAAAAATCACAACCACAGTATACGCATTTGTTATCTACGGCGCAGTCGTCTTTGCATAATAATCTTCTGTATGCAATCTGTTCTCTAATATGCTGTGGCTGACGATTTAGTCCTTCTAATATTAACTGCATATTACCTTCTACAAAAGATAATATATTAGCTAGCGTTATCTTCTTTTCGCTCATGAAATTCCTTACCTATATTAGTACCTCTGTCACTCATCTTACCTAAGATAATAAACTTCTCCATATGATCTAATTCTCTACCATAAATAGGTAATACATATTCATTTATATTCTCTTCATTATATTCTATAGATGGATCTAATTGTTTAGAGATGTCTTCCATTTCTCCAATAATCTTATAGAATGCTTTTACATGTTTCTTAGTCTTCCTGTCAAGCACTTGTCTAGCTTGTCGTTGTCCTGCTTTATTAAACGAACTCATTAGTTACAAAGTTTTAAATAGTTATCTTCATGTTCTTTCATTTCGTTATATCGAGATCTAGATAGAACTATTACATCTAAGTCAAATCTAACATTAGTCATATTATCTTTTGGATATTCTTTATGTACTTCAACTAAATCTGTATTACGTCTCATTGCTGCAAATAGTAAATTCTCTTTAGCGAATCTAATATTATCTTCATCTACAATACCATTAGTTGTACTAAATATTTCTAAATGACTAGAACTAATCTCTCTCTCTATCTTCCTGTTCATGTGTAAATCTTTTTAATGTTAAAATTGAATCTATAATCTTATTATTCTTTAGTATTAGTTGCTCACGTATCTTAGTAAACTTATCTGCTACATATATCTGAACAACATCTTCTTGATTGTCATTTAGAAATATACCTACATTAATATCAAGTCTTACATCTTTGCTTCTATACTTATGTGTATAATAATTCTGTAAGTTTAATAAATCATCCTGATGTAAAATCAGATCTTGTCTTATGTAAAAATAAATATCTTCTACCATTACTTATAATATATACCTATGTTAAAAATTAAAAATCCTATTAAGCATCTATTAATTCTAATAGGCTCATTATCTAAAATTGGTTCACCATCTTCATCTACTGGAAATCCATCAAACGCTTGATTATATATTCCAAGCAACATCTCTGTATCTTTATCTCCTAGGGTAACTTCTATTGATTTTGTTAACCACATATTCTATGTTTTTAAATTATAGTACAAAGGTACGTAAAAAAAACGACAATTCCTAATTTTTTATCAATTATTTTTAAAAGTTTTTATGTTCAGTTAATTCATGCTCTGCACAAACGTATTCTGTATTCCATGAAGTAGCTACTGTGTAGGCATATCTATCAAGTGAAAACGAATAGTTAACCTCTACTATAACACCTTTCTCTGATTCAGGAGTAACATGATAAACCTCATCTCCTATATTAAATTTATTATTTGTCATCTTTCTTATATTTAGCTTCGTATAAATCCTTTAAGTAAGAGTAGAATCCTGTTGAGTTAAAACCCTTATGAGATGTCCATCTCGTCTTATCTATAGTATGTTGATCTGGTAAAATCACTTTATGTTGTAAATGTACTATAGATTCTAACCATTCATTGTATTTGTCTTCAGAGCTCATTGTAGTGATTAATTAAGTAATTAGTAAAGTCATTGTTTTTAAATCTATCATTGATAGAATCCATAAAAAGTTTGTAATCTAACTACGTTCCATCTGGTAGGAATATCTTATGCTTACATTGAGTAATTTGTTTAACCCAATCCTTAAACCCTTGAGTCTGTCCATCAGTGTTAATATCTGCCTCAAAGTAAGGACATTGATCTGAGCAATCTGCTGTTGTTGGTATAATCATGTTTTAAATTATTTATACAAAGATAGTGAAAAAAAATCACATTTCCAAATTTATTTGCAATTATTTTTAAAATAAAAAAAACCCACTCTTTTGAAGTGGGTATATGGACTAATGTTGTTGTTGTATTACTTAGGTATACAATAGTATACTGTTGTTGTCTTATAGATATAGAGAGGTTTCCACGATAACCCGTCTTCTTGGTTATGTGGTCCGCTTGGCTAGCCAGTGTTATGGAAGTTGTCATACCTCTCAAAACCCGTTATCCCAAACCTACTGTGTAGTGCTGCCGTGTCCAGCTAAATTGGGCAACCATATCCTTAACTAGTTGCATCTTTATATCTTAGTACAAAGATACGGAATATATTTGACAAATCCTAATTTTTTTGCAACTATTTTCAAAAAAGTTATATTAAGTAATAGCTAAAATGTCAATTTAACCAACTATATATATATACTTCCTTCTATTACTATCATATATGTTACTGGTTTAAAGTGGTGTTAAGTCTTGTAAATAGTAGCTTTACAAGAACAGTCTATGACACTTTTCCGCAAAATTTTTTTTATAAAATTTTTTTAGGTGTGTGAGAGTGGACTAAGTTGAAACATCACCCCACCTTAATCGAGTTTTGGGGATATCCCCCATAGGTAAAAGTAGATTCACCGCCAACTGCATTACGTATATCGACGCTAAAGGAATTCTTCGAATTCCACCCTCAGCTGTACGAGTTATCGCTTATGCTACACTTGCACACTACCAACTACTAATATAATACATACTATTGCTGTGCTATAGTGGGTAATACACACACTGCGTGTGTGACCCATATGTGGTGTGTACTATAGGCTACACTATGTGTATGCGTACACTATACATATATAGGTATAATGGTATTATATTCATTAGTTGGTATATATTGTATTGCGTTGTAAGTTGAATCATCACTATACCTTCATCGAATTTAGGCAAAGATAGTCTTTGTCATTCATTATAAATCGTGGCTACTACAGCTATGAATCAGCGTGTAGTCACATAATACAATTTCCATTATGTCACAATCTAAGTTACACACGTCCACTAAACCACGTTTAGCAATGAAAAGAGATGAAGTTACAGGCGAGCTTGTAAAGTCTTATTCTCAACGTAAAGACGGAACTCAAGGCCCTCAAGACATTCAAGTCGCGGGAACTGTTTCAAGTCTAAATCCTAATCCACAACCAGCAACTGTGGATAGAAAGGAATTTTACCGCGGTACCGCTAAGGTGCTTATGAACGGTAAAGAAAAAGAGGTTGCAGTTATTTTCAATGGAGGCGAAGACGAGGCAGGAAATCCTCGTATTGCTGTTATTGAGGTAGGTGCTTGCTATTGGTTAACTATGCGTCCATCAGATGATAAGACTCGTGTTAACTTCTCTTGCGGAGGATTAAGAGTTGTTGATGAAATCGACAATGATGATTTCAATGCTATGTTTGCATTCGCACAAAAGGCTTCAGGCGAAGATGTTGAAGAGGTTAAAGAAGAGGCTGTTGAAAAGCCTGTATCTGAAGAGTCTTCCACTAATCGTGTTGCCAAGCTTGCAGGTGCAGACACAGAAGAAGAGCAGGAATAGTATTCCTTATAATAGAGAGTGGTAAAACACTCTCTATTTCTTTTTTTGCTTAGCTCGCTCCGCTCGTGTTTTGTTTTGCGTGCATACTACCACTACTCTCACTCCTTCCTTCATTCCTCACTCACTCCTTCGTCGTTCATTCGTCATTCAGTCAGTCGTTCGAGGTAAAGGTTGCCTTCGGCGAGAGTCTCAACTCCTTCGTCGTTGTTGTATTGTGGTATAAGTAGAGCTTTCGTGGACAGAATTGTCGACAAAGCTACCAATATCAACCTCAAATTTCCTACAAAGCGTCCAATATCAAATACTCAAATTTATATAATAGCTTTTATACGTCGTTAGAATCAGTTTCCCGGGAGACATTGTAGCACTAAACATGCCTGTTCGATCTACAATAAACGGCGTATAATTGCTTATTTTATACAATCTTAATCACTAAACTTATACTTATGAACAATTTAGTTAAAGGACTATTAGTCTTTGTTATCGTATTATTATTACTAATTGGATATTTATGTTATCAAGTTAGTGAATCAGCATTTAATAATTTCCTTATATTCTTAGTGCCTATGGCATTATGTAGATTAAGCTTATGCATATTTAAAATTAAACTTTAACCAAACTAAACCTTATTATTATGTCAAAAAGACGTCTAAGATTCAATAGCTGTGGTCAGTTAGTTGCATCATCTAATCCAGTAAGAGTATCTTTGATTAAACGATTTAATATCGTATCAAGATATAATGACAACATCTTCAGTATTACTCATTCAACTTTAACATTTAAAACACATGAGTAACGAAGATAAACATTTGCTTATAGTTGCAACAACTATAAACTCATTACATGAAATATATTCTACTATTCTTAGAACAGGTAGAGTATCTGATCTCATTAATAGTCGTAAAGACTTAAAAGAAATGCATAATATGTTAGATGAATCTCTTGATGAATTACATCAAATAGTTGCATTAAAGAAGTTATTACACATTAATAACATCAGCGAAAATTAAATAAAACAAATAATTAATTAAATATCTTAAACACAATGAAAAATTTCAATCAAAGCATTAAAGTAGAAGTATCTGTAGACTCAATTGCTAAACAATTGTTAGACAATATGAATCCAGAGTTTAAACATAACGAATTAGTTGTTGAAACTCTTATTGGCCGTATGTTATCATATGATAAAACAGGTATATCTATGTTATATAACTCATTAAATGGTTATAATCAAGAGATAAACTTTGAAGTTGGTAATATTGTTAAACCAACTAATTTAAATAAATACAGTTATTGGGGTACAAATGATGAAGGCGAAAGAGTTCGTTCATCTAAAGATATTGATACTGCTGAAATAGTAGATATTAATCCATATGCTGACAACAAGCTTGAAATAGCTTATGCAACATTTGATTCTAGAGGTAATACTATTACTGTCAAAGAATGGGTAAATCACACACAATGTGATAAAGTTGAATTAGAATTAGCACTTGCACAATAATGAAACAAGTAACTAAATTGATACTACTACTTCTAT
>Ga0105252_10000585_pt1 | contig 21845 bp, 17 predicted proteins | sample EasRivMeERMZT100_FD_89675 | JGI IMG/M metagenome (GOLD analysis project Ga0105252, IMG submission 89675) | Soil microbial communities from meander-bound floodplain in the East River, Colorado, USA - East River MetaG ERMZT100 | ecosystem: Environmental > Terrestrial > Soil > Floodplain | place... | reverse complement strand
TGATCGAGGTCGTAATCCTCGAGGTTCTGGTTCACCACAAAGAAAATTTCGCGACCCGCTTCGGGGATCCAGTGCAGCCGCATGTTGACGCCGGCGGTGTCGCTCACGTTGTCGTACTGAATGAGATTGACCCACGACAGCGTCGAGGAGAACACGATGTCGAAGCCCAAGCGCACGAGCCGCGTCTCGAAGTCGCCGTCCGGCAGTGAGATCTCGTTGTATTCATAGCTCACGTTGGTCCGAAAGTGCGGCGTTGGGCGCCACGTGAGGTCGCCGAACTGCGTCGTCTTGTGGCCGTCGTAGAACTCGCCGTCGATGAACCGTGCCGTGCCTGCAAACTTGCGGTGCCCGCCCGTGCGCAGCTCGATACCGTGGTCTGTGAACGAGTAGTCGCCCACCGGGATGAAAATGCCCGGGGAGATCTGGAAAGGAACGCGCAGCACCTCACGCTCGGCCTTCGGCACGAACAGGAAAACGTCGGCCGTGCGGTTCGTCACCTCGACCGGCATCACGACGGTCTGCGACTGAAGTCCGCCGCCTTCCACTAGATCGATGCGCTGGCCATTCAACGTGGTGAACACCGACTGCACGTACTTGCCCCGCGGCCGATAGGTGTAGCCGACGTCGGCCGTCGTGTCGCGCACACCGGGGCGATCGAGGTAACCCAAGCCCGGCAAGAAGTTCCGCTCGAGCTCTTTGATGGCTGCACCGCCGCGAAAACCCGTCGCCGTCGGAATCTTGAAGCCGAAGCCCGCCGCGGCATCCTCGCCTATGCGGCCTTCGGTGTCGCTCTGCTGATACCAGACGTCGCCCTCGATGGACCGGCCACCTGGGAGGCGCGTGTTGCGGTACAGGAAGTCGACACCGGTCAGCGAGTTGTCGAGATTCGAGCTCGGATTGCCAGCGGTGCCAATCATGCCGACGCTCGACTCCGAGAACACACCAACTTTCGCGCGCACGACGGACAGCGTTTGCGCTTCGACGAGATCGAACTCGTCCTGGCGAATCGACAGCGCACCGAGCTCCACGCGACCGACCCGGCCGCTGACTTTGCCACCGTACTCGAGATCCACCATCTGCCCCGTGTCGCTCAAACCAATGCGCCGCGAGAAGAACGCCCGGCCGTTCTCGCGCGACGGCCGGGAGATACCGAACGCGTTGTTCGAGGCGCCGATACGGCCGAACTCGAAGATGTCGGCCTCGCGTAAGAAGAAGTCGCGTTTCTCGGGAAAAAACAGACCGAAGCGCGTGAGATTCACTTGCCGGTCGTCGACCTCGGTGGCCGAAAAGTCGGTGTTGATCGTGAGAAGCGCGTTCAGCGATGGCGTGAGCTTGTACGCGAGGTCGAGCGATGGTTCCGCGTCGGACTCCGACGTCGCAGGTGTCGTGAAGGTGTGCTTGCGATTGACGCTGAGCGACGGCACGAGATCGAGACCGTGCGCGTCGAGCCCCTCGAAGCCGACTGCAGTCCCTGCGATGCTCGGATTGTACGCGCGATTGCGCGATACCCACGCGAGGTTCTCGTTCTTGCGCACGATGCCGCGCGAAAAATTGAGACCCCACGTGTCCGTGTTCGGATCGAACGACAGCGACTTGAACGGGATCTCGAACTCGGCGATCCAGCCGCCGTCGAAACGGCCGGTCTTGCCGTCGAAGATGCTGTCCCACGCGCCGTAGAAGTCGGTGACGTTGAGATAGAGCCCGTCGGTGCGCACGCCGTTGGGGTTCATGCCGTAAAAGTACCCGCTCCGGTGGTTGAAGAACGGATCGAGCGTCACGTAGAAGCGGTCGTCCTGACCGATGTTGTCGTTCTGCCGCAGGTTCTGCGCCGTGATGTTCGGTGGGTCGTTGTCGTAGAGCTTGGCACCGACGTAGAGCGCATCGTCGTCGTAGAGCAAATAGATCTCGGTGCGCTCCTCGGGGGTCGCGTATTCAACGGGCGCCGTCTGGTGCAGATCGTTGATGACGCTTGCCGTCGCCCAAACGGCGTCGTCGAGCTGGCCGTCGATCACGGGCGGCACCATCGTGCGAACCATCTGCACGGACTTCTCGCCTGGATCTCGAAGCGGTGGAGCCTGCGCGAACGCAGGGCCCATCACAAGGAGTGCCAGCAGCGGCCGCCCCTGCCGACGAAGTAACATGAATCCCTCGGTCACCACGAACGAAGCGCGAACAATAACTGAAATGCTTGCTCGGCAACGGTAGCGAACGCCGGGCCAGTCCGTCGTCTAGCTAGAGTTTTCCCAAGTAACGACGGCTCAACGAGGTGGGTGATCAGCGCTGCCGTCGTGTACCATTTCGCCAACGCGGAGAAGACATGAATTCACGCACGTTGCGACGAAAGTTCGCTGCCGGCCTGCGCACCGGACTGCGCGTCGTGTGGCCAATCCTGTCAGCCCTACTGGGACTGATCGTCGGCCTTGGCTTACTCGTCGGCTGGCGCGAAAACTGGTCGATAGAGGAGTCGATCTATTTTGCCTTCGTCTCCGGTCTAACGATCGGCTACGGCGATCTCGCGCCCAAGTTGCTGCTCACACGCGTGCTCGCGATTCTCATCGGCGTGTGCGGCGTGCTGCTGACCGCGATCGTGGCCGCGATCGCCGTAAAGGCGTTGACGGCGGCGACGGATTCCAGCGAGAAGTGAGCGGTTCGCACACCGGGCCCTGATTCGCGACGCGGGTTGATCGGCAGCGCACATGGTCGATCCCACCGATTTTGCGGTACCCGAGCATTGTCGACAGGAGTAGCCTTGGAGCGGCAACGCGGCCTCGGCCGATGGAGGATCGTCATGAACGCCCGCACTCTCACGATCATCGCCTTCGCGCTCCTAGTGGGTGCCTGCTCGCCGGATGCACCGACTCCGACGGCCGACGGCGCTTCGCTCGTCGCGCGCACATCGTGGGGCGAGCCGAGCATCGAGGGCACGTACACGAACAAAGACGAATTCGGCACGCCCTTCGAGCGACCCGACGAGCTCGCGGGCAAGCGGCGCGACGAGTTCGGTCCGGAGCAGATGACGACCCTGATGGCCGAGCGTCGTGAGCGCGGCCGCGCGCTCGCCAGAACGATCGGCGGCAGCTCGACCAACGACACAGGCGCAGGGCCACCGCACTGGTACGAGTATCTCGAGGCCGTGAACAGCCGTCCGTGGCTCGTGTCGGAGCCGGCCGACGGCAAGATTCCACCGTTGACCGATGAGGCCAAGCAGCGTGCGCAGGCCCAAGCACGCGGTTTCGCCAAACGCGAAGCGCCAGACACTTACACCGATATGAGCCTTTACGATCGTTGCATCACGATCGGACTGCCCGGCTCGATGATGCCGATGATCTACGGCAACGCCTACGAGATCACTCAGTCCCCGGGCTACGTCGCCATTCGCTACGAGATGGTCCACGAGACGCGCGTCATTCCGCTGGACGGCTCGGCGCACGTCCCGCCCAATGTCGACTTCTGGATGGGCGATGCCCGCGGACATTGGGAAGGCGACACGCTCGTCGTCGAGACGACGAACATTCGCGAGGCCGCCGCGTATCGCGGCGCGAGCGAGCATTTGAAGGTCACCGAACGCTTCACGCCGATCGACGAGAGCACGCTCAGCTGGCAAGTCCGCTTCGAGGATCCTGCAACTTGGGCGGCACCGTGGGCGATCGAAATGCCTCTGAAGCGCAGCGCGGAGGCGGCGCCGTTCGAGTATGCGTGCCACGAGGGCAACCTCGGCCTACGGAACATTCTGAGCGCCGCGCGCGCGGTGGAGCGCGACCACGATTCCGCGGGGGCATCCCAAACGCGCTAGAACTAGCTCACCGGGCTCCGCGAGCAAGTGGCACCGCTAGAGGGCCTGCCTGAGTTGCTCACTTGAGCACGGCCGCAATCGCGTCGGCCACCTTGTCCACGTTGCCGTGATTGATACCGGCGATGTTGATGCGGCTCGACTCGACCATGTAGATGTGGAATTCCTCGCGCAGGCGGATGACCTGCTCCTTCGTGATGCCGAGGAACGAGAACATGCCGCGCTCCTTGGCGATGAACGAGAAATCCATGCGCGTCTTGCGGGCCGCGAGCTTATCGACGAACAGGCGCCGGAGACCGTTCAAGCGGCTACGCATTTCCTCGAGCTCCTTGACCCACTGCGCGCGCAGCGCCGGGTCGTGCAGGATGTGGCTGACGATCGCGGCGCCGTGATCGGGCGGCATCGAGTAGATGCCGCGCGCGACGTTCGCCGCGTTGGCCAGCACGAGCTTCGCCGCCTCCGCGTTCGGCGAGACGAAGCTCGCCGCGCCGACGCGCTCGCGGTAGAGGCCGAGATTCTTCGAGCAAGATGTCACGACCACGACTTCGGGCAGCCGCGCGGCCATGAGCCGGGCGCCGAACGCGTCCTCGTCGAGGCCCTCGGCCAACCCTTGGTAAGCGAAGTCGATGAACGGCACGAGACCCCGCCGCTCGCAGAGCTGCGTCAGCGACTCCCACTGCTCCCTCGATAGATCGGCACCACACGGGTTGTGGCAACAACCGTGGATCAACACGAGCTCGCCGGCGCTCGCCTTGTCGAGCTTGCCGACCATCGCGTCGAAGTCCACGCGGTGCTTCACGTAGTCGTAATACGGGTAGTTCTCGAGCTGCAGACCCGAGAGCTTGAGCAGCGGCATGTGGTTGGGCCACGTCGGATCGCTGACGTAGACGCGCGCGCCCGGCTTCGACCGCGCGAGCAAATGGCCCGCAACGCTCAAGCCGCCGCTGCCGCCGGGCGTCTGCGCCGTCGACACTCGGCCGGCCTTCAGCGCCGGATGATCCTTGCCATAGAGCAGCTCTTCGACACCGCTGTTGAAGCCCGCGTTGCCGGTGATCGCCACGTAGGTCTTCGACACCTGCGCGTCGATGATGGCTTGCTCGGCGCGCTTGACGCTCGCCAGCACGGGTGTGCGGCCCTGCTCGTCTTGATAGACGCCGACGGACAGATCGATCTTGCTGGGATTCTGGTCCGCTCGGAACAAAGTCATGATCCCCAGGATCGCGTCGGGCGGCAGCGGCTTCAGTGTCTCGAACACGGCAGGTCCTTTAAGGAAATTGGCACAGGGTGCCCGTTTGGGCGGGCGGTATAGTATGTACATCGCTCCGGCACAACAATAGGCACGCGCAGCGGCGCGGCGAACTCCAGCGTGAAAGCAGTACTGCAGGACGGTTTCGGCGGCCCCGAGGTCCTCAAGGCCGGCGAGGCCGAGGCTCCGGCCGCCACGGCCGGCCGCATCCTGATCCGCGTCCACGCCACGAGCGTGAACCGCCCCGATGCCGTGCAGCGGCAGGGCCACTACCCGCCGCCGCCAGGCGAATCGCCGCTGCTCGGGCTCGAAGCCGCCGGCACGGTGGAGGCGCTCGGTCCCGGGGTCACCGGATTTCTACCCGGCGAGCGCGTCTTCGCGCTGCTCGGGGGCGGGGGCTATGCCGAGCTCGCCGCAGCGCACGCCGGGCACGTCATGCGAATCCCCGAGAACCTGAGCTTCGAGCAGGCCGCCTGTATCTGCGAAACCTATCTCACGGCGTACATGAACCTATTCCTGTACGCGCACCTTACGGACGGCGAGACGGTGCTACTGCACGGCGGCGGCGGCGGTGTCACGACCGCCGCCATGCAGCTCTGCCGGGCGCTCGTGCCGCGGGCGCACGTGCTGGTCACGGCTTCGCCGGCCAAGAAGGACCGCGTCGCAGCGCTGGGCGCCGAGCTCGTCATCGACTACAAGGGCGAGGACTTCGCGGAGGCGGTCCTGCGCCATACCGGCAAGCGCGGTGCCGACGTGATTCTCGACCACTTGGGCGGCTCGTATTTGGCGCAGAACATCAAAGCGCTCGCCGTCGGCGGCCGGTTGGCGCTCATCGGCGTGATGGGCGGCCGCAAGGCCGAGCTCGACTTAGGACGCGTGCTCGTGCAACGCCTCACGATCATGGGCTCGGTGCTGCGACCGCGACCCGTTGAAGAAAAGGCCACCATCATTCGTAGCTTCGAGCGCGACGTGCTGCCCCACTTCGCGGCTGGGCATATGGTGCCGTTGATCCACCGCGTCTACCCGCTCGAGCAGGCGGCGGAAGCGCATCGCGCCATGGAAGCGAGCGAGCACTTCGGCAAGCTCGTGCTGCGCATCGCCGGGAGCTGACCGCATGACGATTCTGCGCAGCCTGCTGTTCGTGCCCGGCAACAAAGCGAATATGCTAACCAAGGCGCTCGGGCTCACGCCCGATGCGTTCGTGCCCGACATGGAAGACTCCGTGCCGGTGGCCGAAAAGGCCAACGCGCGCGAGACCATCGCCAAGTTCTTGCCGCAGCTCGCCGCACGCGGCGTGCCCGTGATCCCGCGCGTCAACTCCCTCGACACCGAGTGGCTCGAAGCAGATCTCGCCGCCGTCGTCGGTCGCGAGATCTTCGGCATCTCGGTCGGCAAGGTGCGTAACGCCGACGACATCAGCGCCATCTCGCAACGCATCGGCACGCTCGAGCGGCGCGCCGGGCTCGCCGTCGGCTCCCTCAAGTTGCTGCCCTGGATCGAAACGGCCGAAGCCATCGTCAATTGCAACGCCATTTGCCGCGCCAGCGAGCGCATCGTCGCCGTGGCGTTCGGCGGCGAGGACTTCACGAACGATATGGGCATCGAACGGCTCGAGGACGAATCGCAGGTGGCCTTCGCGCGCCAATCGCTCTGCGTCACGGCCCGCGCCACGCACGTGCTCGCACTCGACACGCCCTACTTCAAGCTGCGCGACCCGGACGGCCTCGCGCGCAACGCGCAGCACGCCAAGAGCATCGGCTTCAAGGGCAAGTTCGCGATCCACCCCGAGCAAATCGGCGCGTTGAACGAGTGCTTCTCGCCGTCGGCACAAGAAGTGGCGCATGCCGAGCGCATCGTGGCGGCGTTTGAGGAAGCTGAACGACGGGGCCGCGGCTCGACCTCGCTCGACGGCTGGGTCATTGACGTGCCCGTCGTCAAACGCGCGCGCGCGTTGCTCGAGCTCGCGCGCCGCGCGCGCGAAGAACGCTAAACCGGCGCCGCGCACGCCCGCTCTGGCCCAGATGCACTCCGGCTTGCCCATCGACGAGGCCCTCGGACCGCTCTGTGCTGCGTTGCGAACGGGCCGCAACGCCGTGGTCGTGGCGCCGCCCGGCGCCGGCAAGAGCACGGTCGTGCCACTCGCATTGCTCGAGGAGCCCTGGGTCCGCGGCCGGCGCGTCGTGCTGCTCGAGCCGCGACGCTTGGCCGCACGCGCCGTCGCCACGCGCATGGCAACCACGCTCGGCCAAGAGGTTGGGCGGACCGTCGGTTACCGCATGCGGCTCGAGACGCGCGTCAGCAGAAGCACGCGACTCGAGGTCGTCACCGAAGGCGTATTCACGCGCATGCTACAAAGCGACCCCGCGCTCGACGGCATCGCCGCCGTGCTGTTCGATGAGTATCACGAGCGCAGCCTGCACGCCGACGTGGGGTTGGCACTCGCGCTCGACGCGCAGCAGCACGTCGCGCCCGAGCTGCGCCTGCTCGCGATGTCGGCCACGCTCGACGGCGCGCGCGTGGCCGCACTGCTCGGCGCGGCACCCGTCATCGAGGCCGCGGGCCGAATGTTTCCCGTAACCGTGCACCATGCCGGCAAAGGCCTGCCGGTGTTGCCAAGCGGCGCCGAGCCGCTCGAGGGACCCGTCGCGCGCCTCGTGCAGCGCGCGCTGCAAGAAGCACCCGGCGACGTGCTCGTGTTTTTGCCGGGCACACGCGAGATTCGTCGCGTTGAGACGCGTCTGCGCGACGACGGCGTGCTCGACGCCGGCGTCGACGTGTTGCCGCTGTTCGGCGACCTCCCGCCCGGCGAGCAGGACGCGGCGCTCGCCCCCGCTCGCCCTGGGCGGCGCAAAGTCATTCTCGCCACGAACATCGCCGAAACGAGCCTGACGATCGAGGGCGTGCGCGTGGTCGTCGACTCTGGTTTGGAGCGGCGCAACGTGTTCGATCCCGCGAGCGGCATGAGCCGGCTCGAAACGCAGCGCATCGCGCGAGCGTCGGCCGAGCAACGGGCTGGTCGCGCCGGCCGCACAGCCGCTGGCGCCTGCTATCGGCTCTGGAGCGAGGATGCCGAGCGTAGCCTCGCGACCTACGCGCCGCCCGAGATCAGCGTGGCGGACTTAGCACCGCTCGCGCTCGACCTCGCCGTCTGGGGCACGGCCGCCACGGACCTGCGCTGGCTCGACCCACCGCCAGCGGCGACGCTCGCGGGCGCGCACGATCTCCTGACCCGGCTCGGCGCGCTCGACGCGACCGGCCGCGTCACGGCGCACGGCCTCGCCATGCACGCGCAAGGCACACACCCACGCCTCGCGCACATGCTGCTCACGGCGCGCGCCCTCGGCGCCGCGGCCGAAGCGGCGGAGCTCGCTGCGCTGCTCTCGGAGCGCGATCTTTTGCGCGGCGGCGGCGCAGCTGTCGGCAGCCTACGCGAGCGCGACAGCGACATGCGCAGCCGTCTCGATTTGTTGCGCCGCGGCGGCAACTCGCGCGACGCCGACCGCGGTGTGCTCGACCGCGTGCGGCGCGCGCAGCGCGCCTTCCTGCGGCAACTCGGCGTGAGCGACGACGCGGGCGACAGCAGCCCGCGCGAACCGGGCCTACTGCTGGCATTCGCCTATCCCGATCGCATCGGCAAACGCCGACCGGGACAAGAGCCGCGCTACCAGTTGGCGAACGGCCGCGGGGCATTGTTCGCCAACCCCGAGTCGATCGCACGCGAAGAGCTCATCGTGGCTGTCGACCTCGACGACCGCGACCGCGATGCCAAGATCCTGCTGGCCGCACCGCTCGCGCGCACCGACCTGCTCGAGCACTTCGCTGCACAGCTCGTTCAACGTGACGAGGTGGCCTGGGACGCACGCGCGGAAGCCGTCGTTGCGCGCCGCGTCGTCCGCCTCGACGAGCTCGTCCTCGAGGAAAGACCGCTGCAGAACGTGCCACCCGGCGCCGCCGCCACCGCCTTGCTCGAGGGCTTACGCGCGCTTGGCCTCGAAGTGCTGCCCTGGGATGACGACAGCCGCGACTTCGTCGCGCGCAGCGAGTTCGTTCGTGAACTCGGGCGCAAGGATCTCGGCGACTGGCCGGAGCTCTCGATGCCGGCGCTCGCGAACGTCTTAAGCTGGCTCGAGCCGTTTCTCGATGGCGTCACACGCCGTTCGCACTTCAGTCGCGTGCCGCTTCTGGCCGCGCTACGCGCGCGCCTGACGCCGGCGCAGCAACGCGCGCTCGACGAGCTCGCACCCACGCATCTGACGCTGCCGACCGGCACGCGCACGCACATCGATTATCGCGACGATAACGCGCCGTGTGCGTCGATGCGCATGCAAGAGGTATTCGGTCTCGCCAGCACACCGCGCATCGGCGGCGGCACGGTCCCCGTGACCTTCAAGCTGCTGTCGCCCGCGCAGCAGCCGTTGCAAGTGACGCGCGATCTCGCGAGCTTCTGGCGCAACGCCTACGTCGACGTGCGCAAAGACATGCGCGGCCGATATCCGCGCCACTACTGGCCCGAGAATCCACTCGAGGCCGAGCCGACGCGGCGAGCGAAGCCGCGCCCGCCGCGATAGTCAGCACGCAGGGCGCTTCAGCATGAAGCGATATACGGCACTCGGTTTCATCGCTGTTCTTGCCGCAGTCACGACCGGAACGCCGCAGCGCTTTTGTGAATCATGAATCACTCAAGAAGAGAACCGGGTACTAGAGCCCCTGCTCGCCGAGCCATGCGGCCGTCGCGTCGGCGAGCGCCTGCGCGGTGTCGCTGAAAAAGTGCCCCCCGGGGTTCGGGCCCTTCGCGTTAGGCAACAGCACATATTTGATGTTAGGTACGAGCGAACCCTCCGAATTCGCGGCGGAGAGCAGCATCTCAGGCTCGAACGGCTGTATGACCGTGTCGCCCGCATCGCGCACCATGAGAATCGGAAGCGGGATGCGTTTGATCCAATACGTGCCGTCGGCCGTGCTCGAGGCTTCCGAGCGGTACGTCAAGAAGTGCTGAGCGGCGATAGGCTGGCCTGTCCTTCGCATCGGCAAGGGGAGCAGCTGGTCTTCCTTGCCGTCGCGCACGGCCTTGAGGGCTGCGTCCGTCTGCTGGCGGAAGGCATCCTCGTCGGCCGCCGTCTCGGGCCGCGCCTTCAACGGCAGATTAGCGAACATGCCCGCGAGCACGACTGGGATTCCCCGCCTCTTCGTGACACGCAGTTCAGGCACCCCAGTTCATCGCTCTTCAGTCTGTAACCTTTTGCCGGCTCTGTCGTATTACTCCTCGTGGAGACCTCGATCCCGAGGGCATTAGTCAATCGGCTCATGGGGAGCGGCAACATGAGGCAGCAGCTATTGGGTTTAGGTTTGCTTGTCGTGCTGGCGATTTCGTCGAGCGCTGTGGGGCAGCCCACGAGGACAGGTGCCGCTGGTCCGGCACTCTGGATTGTTCGGAGCGGTGACACTGCCGTGTATGTGTTTGGTCGCATGGCCGTGCGCAACGATACGCAGTGGCTTACGCCCACGATTGAAGGGGCGTTCGATGCCAGCGATGTGCTGTGGCTAGAGAACCCCCGCGGCGACGGGGACCGAGGCAACGAACTAATCGGTCGCCTTGGTTTTTCCGAGGGCTACTCGGTGCTCAACGCGATCGACGAGTCAGATCGCAATCAAGTGATCCGCCTACTGGAGCGTGCAGGAATGCCGGCCGATGCGTTGGACGGTCAAAAAGCGTGGCTTGCGTACCTATCTCTGTCGCAACTGATCGATCGCATGAACAACATCGACGGTGCTTCGCTCCCGGACACAGTTCTCCGACAGCGGGCGGACGCGCAGGGAAAGAGCATATTTTCGGAGTGGCGGGACATCGGGGATCTCGTCGAGTACTCCATTGGCTTGCAGGAAACGACTCAGCTACAAATGGTGGGTAAGGCACTCGACGATTCGGAATCCTACGGTGCCCGTCTCGACGCCTGGTTGCGAGCCGATGTCGAGGCTTTATCGAGGATGGCGGGCGCGACTGCGATCGCCTATCCGGATGCCTATCGCGAAGTAAACGTCGAGCGAAATTCGCGCTGGGCCGCCCGGATTCGCACGATGCTGGCTGACGGCGACACGGTGTTCGTTGCCATTGGCATCGGTCACCTTGTCGGTCCGGATAACCTGTTGAACCAGCTTCTGACCGACGGGTTGGACGTTGAGCGTGTAAATTAGCCCGACCGATAAAGCACGTCGCCTCTTGCTCGTGACTCATCGGGATTGACACTTGCATGCAGCCGCCGCGAGGGCCAACGAAGCGCCATCACGTCGTTGTGAACGCTGCCCCCGCGTCCCGCCTGTCGGACGCCATCTGGCGAACTACCATGTCGTGATATTTCCCGCGGTGCGCCATCAGCGCCTCGTGCGTGCCGCGCTCGATGATGCGGCCGTCTTCCATCAGCAAGATCAGGTCGGCGCGCCGAATCGTGGACAGGCGGTGTGCAATCACGAACGTCGTGCGCCCCGCGAGCAGCGTCGCCATCGATGCTTGGATGAGCTGCTCACTTTCCGTGTCGAGATTGCTCGTGGCTTCGTCGAGAATCAGGATCTGCGGCGCAGCCAGGATCGCGCGCGCAATCGCGAGCCGCTGCTGTTGCCCGCCCGAGAGCTTCACGCCGCGCTCGCCGATGAACGTCTCGTATCGTTCCGGAAGATGCGCGATGAATTCGTGGGCATTGGCGCGCCGAGCCGCGTCCTCGACTTCGGCATCCGTGGCGTCGTGGCGTCCGTAGGCGATGTTGTCGCGGACCGATCCGTCGAACAGGAATACGTCTTGCTGGACGATCGCGAGCAAACTGCGGTACGCGTGCAGGCGAAACCGCCGGATGTCGGTGTCGTTCAAGAGAATGCGCCCGCGCGTCGGATCGTGGAAGCGCGCCACGAGGTCGGTGACCGTCGTCTTGCCGGCACCACTGCGGCCGACGAGCGCGACGACCGCGCCTCCAGGCACGCGTACCTTGAAGTCGCGCACGACGGGACGGCCCTCGCGATACTCGAAATCGACGGCGTCGAATTCGATCTCGTTCACGCTGGTCGGCGCGTCGAGTGCGTCGGGCCGATCCGGCTTGTCGTTCGACATGCCGAGCACTTCGAACACGCGTTCGGTGGCTGCGAGCGAGCGTTGCAGCTCGGAGAACGAATTCACGATCTGCCACACGGGGTTCAGCAGCAGAAACGAATACCACTGGAACGCCATGATATCGCCGATCGAGGCGTTGCCTGCCAGGTAGAGATGGCCGCCGTACCAGACGATTGCGACGTTGACTGCCGACAGTGCGAACCCCCAAGACGTCCAGAGCCACAGCTCGCGTCGATGCGCGAACAGCTCTTTGCGGACGATCGTGTGCCGGCCGCGGAGATATTCGAGTATCTCGAGCAGCTCGCGGCGGAACGCGCGGACCACGCGGATGCCCGAGAACGTCTCGCCGACCCGGCCGTCGATGCGCTCGACGTCCTTGCGAATCGACCGGTAGATGGGCCGGATGCGCCGGGCGGACGTGAAGCTGATGAGCACTGCGCCGGGAACGACCGCGAGCGCTACGAGTGCGAGCTGCCAGTTGAGCCAGAGCAGAATTCCCACGGCGATCAAAAGCCGGATCAGCGAGATCGACGGCGATACGATGGCCATCTGCAGCAGACCGGTGGTCGAGTCGATGTCACCCGAGAGTCGCGAGAGAATGCCGCCCGTCTTCATGTCGTGCAGCGTCGCGAGCGGCAGGTGCAGCAGCCGCGTGAACAAGGAGCGGCGCAACGACAGCATCACGCGCGTGTTCACGATGCGTTGCCGGTAGTCGCGCATCATGCTGAGTGCCGCGGATAGCGTGATGACGGCCAAGAAACCGCCGCCCGCCAGGTTGAGCAGCCGCCAGCGCGACGACGCGTCGAGCTCGTCGGTGAGGAGCACTCGATCGGTGATGAAGCGCATGAAGAGCGGCTCGATCATCTCGAGTCCCGCGGACGCCAGCGCGAGCGCGAAGATCGCGCCGATCGCGTACCGCTGCGGCCACAGCCAACGTAGGTAGTCGCCCAGGTGTTCGCGGCGCGACCGGCCGGCGCCCGCGCGCGCGGCCGCGGTATTTCCCGGAGCTGTTTCGATGGCGTCGTCGAGGCTGCGCCTGCGATAGGCGCCGCGAAAGTCATCGTAGTGTTGGCGCGAGGACCGGGCGCGAGTCATTGGAAATCGGCAGCCTCGTCGGGCGATGGGCGGCACTAGTCAGGTTCTCATTCGCGACGCGCGCGCGCAATCACGGCTACTTAGGGCCGTTTAGCGTCGTCGCAAATCCGCGCTTTTGGAGCGCCGCTATCCGCCTCAACGGCCAGGGTAACGCCAGGGCTCAGGAACCATTTCGTAAGGTCGGCGCGTACGGTCGCACCGTCCAGATCGCGCGTGAGCAGATGCCAGCCGTTCGGATAAAGCGCGAATTGCCAACGTCCGGACGGGTCTAGGCTCGTCACCCAAGCGCACATCGCACGCGGCGGGACGATCTCGTCATGCTCACCATAGAGGATCAACGTAGGCAGCTCGAAACGCTGCGGCACCGCTGTGACCGCGTCCATGAGGTTCGCGACTCCCCAGAGCACGTCGACTCGGGTCTTCTGAATCACGAGTGGATCCGCGCGTAGGCCGCGCAACACTTCGGGATCGTCCGTCGGCAGGCGGCCAACGCTGCGCCCGGACAGTTTGAGACCCCGCCAGGTGTGCGCCAAGATCGGCAGCGCCATGCGTTGGTACCACGGCATCGCACGTCGATTCCAAACGGCCGGCGCCGAGAGCACCGCCCCGTCGAGCCAAGGCTGCGGGTGGCGTCCGAGCGCGTGTAACAGCACGGCACCGCCCAAACTCTCGCCGAAACCGTAGACCGGCACCCCCGGATGACGCAGCCGAACCAACCGAGTCACCTGCCACACGTCATCCGCTAGAAGATCCTCGCCCGCCCAGATTCCGCGCGGCTCCGTGGCCCCGAACCCGCGTTGATCGAACGCGTAGGTCGCGAAGCCGGCGACGGCGAGGTGTTCGGCGATGTCCGCAAAGACTGCGGCGTGCTGATTCAAGCCGTGCACTGCCACGATGACTGCGCGTGGCGACGCGTCCGCTGCGTGCCAGCTCACGAGGGGCAGCGTTGCACCGTCGGCCAGCACGACGCGGTTGTCCTCCAGGCGTGGCTCTTGCGGTCGATCGACCAAGTCCTGCGTGCGCGGCATGACGCACGCGCAAAGCAGACAGTTGCTCAACAGCACCAGAGAACGCGCAACGAGCGTATTTGCGCCCGGGCTAGTCACTCCTCACCTCGAACGGCGCTAGCGACTCTGCGTGGCGCCGCTGCCACCGAGCGTGATCGGCACTTCGAGGCGCCGGTCACCGCGGCGCACCGTGAGATTCAACCGATCGCCGAACTCGTGACCGTCGAGCACGCTTACGAGGGTGTCGAAATCCTCGACCTTGCGCCCGTCGACCGCCTCGATGATGTCGCCGAGCAGAATGTTGCCATTGGCTTCCATCTCCGTGGCCCGCAGTCCCGCGCGCGCGGCCGGCGAGCCGGCCGTGACACCGAGCACGAGCACCCCACCCGCGCCCTCCTCGCCGAACAGCTGCCGACCCACGTCGTCGTTGGCCGAGATGCCGAGCGTAGGCCGCACGTAGCGGCCGAAAGCGATGAGACGCGGCACGACGCGATTGATGGTGTCGACAGGCACCGCAAAGCCGATGCCGGCATAGGCGCCCGACGGGCTATAGATCATCGTGTTGATGCCGACGAGTCGGCCGGCGCTGTCGATGAGCGGGCCGCCCGAGTTGCCGGGGTTGATGGCCGCATCGGTTTGAATGACGCTCTCGATGGTGCCGCCTTGCTCGTTGTCCACGGTGCGGTTCAACGCCGAGACGATGCCCGTCGTCAGCGTGTGGTCGAGACCGAAAGGATTGCCGATCGCGAGCACGGCTTGGCCCACACGCAAATCCGCGCTGCTGCCTACGTCCAAGGGCGGCGGCAAGTCCGTCGGCACCTCGATTTGCAGCACGGCGAGATCGTGCTCCGGGCTCGCGCCAACGAGGCTCGCCGGGAAGCTGCGCTGATCGCCGAGCGTCACGAGCGCCTCTTGCGCCCCGCGGATGACATGGAAGTTCGTGATGACGTGCCCTCTGTCGTCCCAGATGAATCCCGAGCCCGTGCCCTGCGGCACGCGCATGACGTTGCGGCTGAAGAAGTCCCGCACGTGCTGCACCGTCGTGATGTACACCACGGACTGGCTCACGTTCTCGAAGACGGCGATCGTATTGCGCTCATCGGCCGAGAGTGGACCGCGCGGCGCCACGGCGCGCGGCTCGGCGACGGCCTCGGTGGCCGCCGGTCGCGGCGCCTGCGCGCCAACCACGCCGCAGCAGAGAACGGCGGCCATGCCGAGAACGAAGCCCTGAGCCTTGATGACGCTGCGCATACGGCGAAAACAGTACCAGCCTGCGGGCCGCGATGCATCTACCAGGCGCTTCGCCCTATTCGCTCGTGATTGCGCTGTGGCCCGCCAGGCACACGCGCATAACGACGGCGGGAAACTCGACGCGGCGCGCTGCATCGTCGACGAACGGCTCGGCCGCCGAGGCGAGGACGCCACTGAGACCGGACACCACGAACAAGGCGCAATACGCTCGAGACCGAGTGGACGTACGTGACGGTTGCTCGAGCCGCACGGCGAGGCTCCCTCACTCGCGGAGCATGTGTTTCGGTATATTCGGACGTATAGTTCGGCAAGTGGCAAGCTTAACGGCGACTCTTGGGAACACGACGTGACCTCACACGCTCACAGGCGCAACTGGGCTATCGGCTTCATCGCATTCTTCTTGACGCAGCACGTTGCGGCCGAGGAGGTGCGAGTCGCCGTCGCAACGAACTTCACGGCGACGATGGAGGCACTTGCGGCAGCGTTCGAGGCGCGCGGCAAACACACGGTCCTCGTGAGCTCCGGCTCGAGCGGTAATCACTACGCGCAGATCAAGAATGGTGCGCCGTTCGACGTGTTCTTCTCCGCCGATGCAGAACGCCCACGGTTGCTCGAGCAGGAGGGCCTTATCGTCCCCGGTTCCCGCTTCCCCTACGCCGTGGGTCGACTCGTGCTCTGGAGCATCCGCTCCGACTACGTAGATGGCGATGGGCGGATCCTCGAGACGGGGGAGTTTCGACACCTGGCTATCGCGAACCCCGAGCTCGCTCCCTACGGCGCCGCCGCGCGTGAGGTTTTGCGCGCACGCGAGGTTTGGGATAACGTCCAAGCACGCTTGGTGCAGGGACAAGACATCGGCCAGACCTACAGTTTCGTGGCCACGGGTAACGCCGAGCTCGGTTTCGTCGCCTACTCGCAGATCAGCAGGCCGTTCGAGACTTCCGGCTCCTTCTGGCTCGTCCCTGAGGCCCTGCATCAGCCGATCGAGCAGCAGGCAGTATTGCTACGTGATGGGCCCGGGGCGCGCGAGTTTCTCGAATTCGTCAAGAGCGAGGAGGCTCGTGCGATCATTCGCGACTACGGCTACGGACCTTGAACCGAGTCAAGTCATCGATGGCAGAGTATCCCGAATGAAACGTGCGAGCCACGCTAGCCACAACGCCAAACCGCCTGCCATCGAGCTACGGATCCGCCTCGATGTTGCGGGAGTGGGCCAGATCGGTCCCGGCAAGATCGAGCTGTTGCGGCAAATCCGCGAGCACCAATCGATCGCCGCCGCGGCTCGTGCCATGGACATGTCCTATCGGCGTGCCTGGCTGCTCGTCCAGGACTTGAACGAAGTGTTTTCACGCCCCGTCGTGGCCAAGTGGCTGGGCGGTAAGTCCCGCGGCGGCGCCACGCTCACGCGAGCCGGAGAGAAGCTGGTCCGCAGCTACGACATGCTCGTGCAGCAGGCGGCCGACGCCAACCGCGTCTTGCTCAAAGATATCCTGCGCAGCACGCAACGCTCGCCGAGATAGAGACTGAGCGCGCCGTCCTCGTCGACGTCCCCTTCGCTCGGCACCGTCATTGGTTATCAGTGCGTGGTGAAACGAAACGCCACGCCGACCGTCCGCGGCTCGCCGGCCTGGCCCAGGATCAGGCCGGAGTTGCCCGTCTGGATCGTGAGCGCGGTGATGTACTCCTCGTCGAACACGTTGCGCGCGAACACTTCGCCTTCCCAACCGCGCTCGAAACGGTACCCGACGTTGGCGTTCGTGACGCTGTAGCCGTCGATCCAGGTGTACTGCGATGCGGATGTGTCGCTGAAGTAGCCGTCGCGAGAGTTCGTATCCAGATGGATCATCATGTCCCCACGGCCCATCTGCCTTCGGTAGTCGACGCCCAGCGTTCCAGATAGCTCGGACAGGCCCGCCAGCGGCGCCCCGGTGAGATCGCAGGCGACGGTAGCGGCAGTCTGCACCTCGAGCGGGCACGCTCCGGAGGGATAGTCCGTATTCTCGCCGTCGGCATACGCGGCCGACACGCGCAGTGTGAAGCCCGTAAAGAGTAGCGCCGTGAAATCCGCCTCCAGGCCTTGCACTCGGACCTCAGGAACATTGGAGGGATAGGAGCGGATCGCCGCAGTCTCCAGACTCGAAACGACGTTCGACTGGTAGGCCTCGACGACGGTCTTGAAGGCTGCGAGATTCACGGTCGCACGGCCCTCGAGCAGCGTGGACTTGAAGCCGACCTCGAAGGTGGAGTTGGTCTCGTCCTCGATCACCGCCGTCGCAAGCGTCGGCTGGTTCTGCGCGTCCAGGGGCAGTCCCGACATGTTGAGCCCGCCCGACTTGTACCCGTGCGCATAGCTCAAGTAGCCGAATAGATTTTCCGTGAACTGGTAGGCGACGTTCGCGCGCCCGGAGAAGTTGCCGCCATCGTCCGCCGCGGTATAGCTCTGCGGTCGAAAGATCGAGAGCTTCGCGCGCAGCAACTCTGCGGCCGTCGCTGGAGGGAGCCCCGCGAGATCGAGGCCGCCGGCTACCTGCGTCGCATAAGTCCCTTCCTTATCTTCGTGCGTGTAGCGAAGGCCCAGGGTGCCGGTCAATCGTTCCGTGAAGGCGTAATTGACCTCGCCGAACGCGGCGTGGCTCTGCATCTCGAAGTCCGACGTACCCGTCTGCCGATAGCCGTCGAGCAGGTTGCGCGGGATCGGCACGGAGAAGTTTGCGGGGTTCAAGAGCCAATACGCGGCTTCCGGCCCATAGATGCTGATTGGCGTGCCGGAGATCTCCTGCGAGAAAAAATAGAGCCCAGCGACGTAGCTGAATGCTCCATCACCGTTCGAACCGACGCGCAGCTCTTCGCTGTACTGATCCTGACGCGAGGGAATGCGCTGCACCATTTGAATGGGGATGCCCGTGTAGTCGCGGTCGTTCGCGACATCCCAATCCCAATAGCGCCAGGCTGTGACCGAAGTCAGGGTGGTAGGCCCGAGGTCCCAGTCGGCGATGACGGAGACGCCACCGTCTTGGGTATCGATCAGGAGATCGGTGTCGATGTCGCTCAACCGGTCGTAGACATTGCGGCTGGGTGGCTCGTAGCCAAGCCCGGCAGCTAGCGCCGGAAACTGGCGAGCGGGACTGCGCAGGCTTTGGCCGACGCGGAGAAAGCTCTGCGTGCAGCACGCCGAGTCGAGATCGGAAACGTCGGCGATGAAGCGAAGATCGAGGCGGTCGTTCGGTACGAAGAGGAGCTGGCCGCGTACCGCGTAGTTGTCGATCTCGTTCAGCTTCTCACCGGTCGTGACGTTGTACACCAACCCTTCGCGCGTGGTGCTTTGGGCCGAGAGACGACCGGCGATCTTGTCGCCGAATGGACCCGAGACGCTGCCCTTCGCTTGAACGAAATCGTAGTCGCCGACGGAGACTTCGGCATTCGACTCGGGCTCGAAGGTCGGCGCACGGCTGATGATGTGAATGGCGCCGGCGGTGGTGTTCTTACCGAAGAGCGTACCCTGCGGTCCGCGCAGCACTTCCACGCGCTCGATGTCGGTGAAGTCGAACGACGCTATGGCCGGACGACTGTGATACACCTGATCGACGTAGAAGCCGACGCCCGGTTCCATACCGTCGTTCGCTGCGCTGATGGAAAGGGTGTTCGAGCCCAGGCCGCGGATCGTGTACGCGGTGTTCCGTGGATTGGCGGAATTGTAGTAAAGCGACGGCACGAGTTGGCTGAGCTGCTGCGTGTTCACCGTATGCGCTCGATCGAGCAGCTCTCCGTCCACAACCGAAACGGCCACGGGAACTGCCTGGAGATTCTCATCGCGGTGGCGAGCGGTGACGATGATCTCGTCGAGACCTCGTGCGCTCGACTCCGCGGGGGCTTGGGCGACGAGCGGAGAGGCAACTAGACACGCCGGCACACCAACGAGCGCAAAGTACCAACGCACGGAGACTCCTTGGGGGACCAGCCGCGCGTCGTGGCGCGCTATATTCAGACGAATATAACGAGCGGCCGCGCGTTAAGTCAAACCGAGGCACCCCCGCGTCGCGGCATGTTGAGTTTTTCTAAACACGTGTTCACGTGTTCGTGACTTCCTGCCACGCCGCGCGCTGCACACTGCTCCTCGAAATGTACTTACCCCCTTTGAGGAGACAACCATGCGTAGCTCGTACTCGATCGGAATCTTCGCGCCCGCCCTGCTAGCCGCTCTCGTCGGCACTGTCGCGACACTCCCGGCCCGCGCCGCAGGGCCGGCCGTCGAGCAGTCCACCGCGGTCCGCTACGACGATCTCGATCTCGACAAAGCCGCGGGCGTCGAGGCGCTCTATGCGCGGCTGCGCGCGGCTGCCGAGAAGGTCTGCGATGCGCGCTTTCTCCCCGGAACGCTCGTCGTCGCCCCGGCCTGGCGGACGTGTATGGCCGGCGCCCTGGACCAAGCCGTCGCGGCAGTAGATCAACCCGCCCTGACGTCTTACCATGCGGCGAACACGAGCCGAGCCGACGCGCGCAACGCGGACCGGTTGGCCGCCAGGAACTGACCTTATCGCCACGAAGACGCGTAAGCGGCAGAGTCGCGCCGCACCGCAACCGCCCCCCCGCAGGCTGCCGCTCGGCAGCCTGCGTGTTTTCGTGGCCGTCGCCGAGCATCTGAGCTTCACGCGCGCCGGCGAAGCGCTCGGCGTCACCCCAGGGGCCGCGAGCCAACAGATCCGCGCGCTCGAAGAATACTTGAGCCGGGCGCTGTTCCGGCGCAACGGCCGCCTCGTGACACTGACCACCGAAGGCGCAGCGCTGCTGCCACGCGTGCAGCACGCGCTAGGCGAGCTCGAGCGGGCGCTCGACGCCACTCGCGGCGATCGCAGCGGCGGACCGTTGCGCGTGACGATGCTCGCTTCGTTCCTGCAGAACTGGCTGCTGCCGCGCCTGCCGCGGTTACGCGCCCACGACCCCAGCCTCAATCTGCAGGTGCACACCTCCGACGCCACGGTCGATTTGGTCCGCGACGATCATCATGCGGCCGTTCGGTTCGGCGCCGGCAATTGGCCCGGACTCAGCAGCGAGAAGCTCGTCGACGAATGGCTCGTGCCGGTTTGCACGCCGGCCCTCTATCGGAAGCACGGTCCGCTGCGCGCGCGCAACGACCTCGCGCGCTATCCGCTCGTGCACAGCACGAGCGAGCCGTGGACGGCGTGGTTGCTCGCCAGTCAGGTCATGAGTGAGGACACCACTTCGCCGTTCACGGGCGCACGCATCGACGATTCGGCCGCGGTCGTGCGGCTTGCCGTGCAAGGCTTAGGCCTCGCTCTGGCCCGCTGGAGCCTCGCGGGTGACGACGTCATAGCCGGCCGTCTCGTGGTTGCGAGCGCCAAACCGCTCCAGATGTTTCGCAGCTATTGGCTCGCGCATTCGAAGCACGGCCAAACCCATCCGGGGCTGCGGACGTTTCGCGATTGGCTCGTGGCGGAACTGGCGGAGTTTCCGCGGCCGCCAGGGCTCTGACTACACGCAATCGTGGCGGCAGCGGCCGCGCACACTAGGGCGTCAAGGTTCGATCGGTTAACGCGGCATCGAGCGGCGCCGTGGTGAGCTCGTCGGGAAAGTACTCGAATTCGCCGTTGCTCAAAGGGCGAAAGAACTTCCACGTGTACTGAATGGCATCCGCGGTGAAATACAGGTTCTCGAAACACATACCGCTCGCGGCCCCCGGGCATTGGTTCGGCGTTTGGATTTGCTGCTCGTGTCGCGTCGCGAGGTTTCTGACGGTGATCACGTTAGGATGCTCGTAGTACGCCAGCAGATTCCGCTCAGCATCGAAAGCGAGCGGACGCATGGCGTGCTGCGTTTCGCTGTCGGCCGACACGGGCAACACGGTAGCAGACCAGCAAAACGTGCCACATCCGGCGGTCAATACGACGAACTCCGCGCTCTCGAAGTCGAGCATCGCCGGCGCACAGCCGCGCGTGAGCGTGAATGGGCCCCGCGGCACACCGCCCGCGCCACCGCGCGTCGCGATGACGAAGTAGCCCTCCGTCGCCAAGTTGTAGAAATACGAGAGGTGATTGCCTTGCGGCGTGTCGACCTCGAACGGCAGCTCACGCTCGGCTTGAACGACGCGAATGCACTGTGCCGACGCACCGGAGCACAGCAACAGCAGAGTCGCCGCGATGGTCCACGAGGAAATGTAGGTGCGAGTCATGCGCTCCTTGCTGTGAGGCGCATCGGGACCTGTGCGTGCCGGGCGTCGCCCCTAGGCGTCGCGGATCGCGCGCGTGACGAGGTTCTGCAGCAGCGGGATCTTGAAGTGGTTGAAGTTCAGCGGCGTGGCTCCGCGCACCGCGCTCTGCCCGGCCAGGGCCGCCGTCTCCGCGC
>Ga0105252_10000584_pt1 | contig 21846 bp, 21 predicted proteins | sample EasRivMeERMZT100_FD_89675 | JGI IMG/M metagenome (GOLD analysis project Ga0105252, IMG submission 89675) | Soil microbial communities from meander-bound floodplain in the East River, Colorado, USA - East River MetaG ERMZT100 | ecosystem: Environmental > Terrestrial > Soil > Floodplain | place... | reverse complement strand
GTTTCGTGCCACTGATGACGCTTTGCCAGGGTTTTCTTGCGATGGTTGCCGTTGATGCCAGCTCGGACGGCGAGTCCCATACGGACAGTCCGCTTGCTGCCCAATCCAGCAATCGGGCGGGACACGCCCGCTTTTCCGCAATGGTTCAGGCCGGCAGTCAGCATTCGCGCATGCGACTGGCACCGTTGACTGAACGCGCTATCTTGGAATGGTTCGATCCAGGGCTCCGCCCGTTGGGCCAGTTTGTTCGGCCCTCGGGTGAAACGGAGCTTCCTGACTCCTTGAGGATTGTGCAGATAGACATCCCCAACTGCGCCTTTGGCTTGACGAGCACCAAGGTTCTTGGTTGCGCCAGCCTGTTACGCGACGAGCTCGTAAACCCCCAGTGCGAACACGAGAATCCGCATCGTCGAAACTCCGGGCACGATTATCCGGTCAGCTTCGATTGGCTACTACTCTCGCAATTCTGACATTTGCGTCAGAATTGCCCAAATCCGTTGCGGCCGACCTTGGAGGTAGCCACAATGGGCGGCAAAAGGAGAGCAACGATGAAATGGGTCACACGTGAACGCCCCAAAGTTGATCGAATTGCATGTCCCTGGCTTGTCTCGCGCTTCGTCGACAAAGAGGCGGAATTCCTGTTTGTTCCTCCGGCCGACGTGATGAAGACTGCCGGACGAACCGGAGCCATTCCTTACGACGTGCCGGGCGTGGAGCTGACGCACGACGGTCCGTTGTGCAGCTTCGACGCGATCCTCAAGAAGTACAAGCTCGACGATCAGGCCTTGGATGAACTCGCGACGATCGTTCGTGGTGCGGACACCAGCCGGCCGGACCTTGCCCCGCAGTGTCCGGGCCTTCTTGCGATTTCGCTCGGCCTATCCCACGTGTTCAAGGACGACCATGAGCAACTTCGGCACGGCCTGGTGCTTTACGACGCACTTTACGCATGGTGCAAGCACGTCCGGGGCGAAACACACAATTGGAACCCGCAGCGTAAGGAGCGGTCTTAGTTTCTCAATTGCGTTCTAATGATTTGCGTCCTCTTCGCCCTCGTCGGCCCCAATTGCTTCCTCGACGTCTGTAAAGGCGAGGTGCTTCTCACCATTAACTGTATAGCTCTTTCCGTCTCCGGCTACGAGAATGATTATTTCTCCGACCCGTTCCCCCCGGTTGGCCTCAAATACTCCAAGGTCGAATACCCATGTTGTCGCGAACTGACGACCGGTTTGTGCAGCACGGATCACCCACTGGGCTCCCATCGAATTGCGGAGCCGTGAGCACGCGCACGCGGATCGAGGTCGCCTCGCCCGGATTCGCCGGGGTGATCGAAATGTACCGGCTCTTCAGGCCGCATTCCGCCGGTTCGGTGCAATCGGCGTCCGTCGAGCACGGAATCCCCGTGTCCGCACCGGAGGTCTGGCAGGTGTTATCGCCGACGGTCGGTGGATCGAAGCCCGAATGAGTGCACGAAATCTCGAGCACCCGGACAACCGATTCCGCGGAACCAGGGACAAGTCGAAGCTGGCCACGCCGTACGTCCAAGTGAATTCCACCATCGACACCGTGCGGCGTGATCTTCGGCCCAGAGGAAGTGAGGCGTACGACCTCTCGGGCCGAGTCGAAATGCATGGCGGGATGCTGCGGTGCATCCCCTTGGGATTCCAGAACAACTCGGCACTCACGTTCCGCGCGGATTCCCGCCCGAACAAGCGCAATCGCGATAAGGATGGCGGCAACAGCCCCGACGCTGACGACATAGAGCGTCCGGCGCCCGGACGGCCTCTCCGCCACGGCGTTCGGAAGGCTGGCTTTGGTCCTGCCGAGCGTGGCTAAGGTTGCCTTAGCCTCGCGTTGGGCTTCCAAGTCGGTTCCGCTGGCCTCCGCAGGCTGCGGGTCTTTGCCGTTGCCACCGGTTTCCTCAACCTGAGCCGCTAGACTCGCCAACTCTTTCCGCTTCGATTCTGCCTGCGCCCGGAGGTCATCGAGGTTCAAGGCGGCCGCGGCAGTATCGATCGTCACGCGGTCCCACTCAGCGCGCGCGGCCACGATTGCGGCCTCCCCTTCCGCCTGCTGCTTGGTCAACCGCGCTGACTCCTCTTCTCGCGCCGCCAACTCCGAATCTGCGCACGCCAGAGCATCGTTCGCCTTGCCCACCTCGACATTGAGGGTGGCCAGCCCATCCGGTACGTGGGATACAGTATCTCGTTTCGTCGCGGCGTGGATCGCCGATGGCATGTCTCCGTCCGGATTGCTCCAGACGAGTACCTTCGGCTTAAGAGTTTCCTTGTTGGGTTCGCCGTCCATCGGTCGGTGGACAACCTTGTGGCTGCATTGCAGGGGATACCGTTCGAGCCGTATGCTCCCGTTCGCAGGCAACTCTTCAACATCCTGCGCGCGGTGAACCGCGCTCGTCACGCGGCGGGATATGAGCCGGTACCGGCGTCGGCGTTACGCCTTCGGCGACGACCGGTGAAGCCGTTCTTGGAGGCGTCAACGGGAGGACGGCGACATGTCGAACGACTATCGCATCGTGGCGAGAAGCTCGGCCGGGGTTACGGCCACAATCCCGTCGGTCTGGTAGCGAGTGAAATCAGCTTTGTTAAGGGTGAGCAGGCGGGTCATCGAGTGCGTGAGCATGAGGGCGACGGAGCGTGCGTCGTGAACTTGGACACCTCGGACAGCGTGTTTCTGGACGAGGGTCTTCCAGATTTCGGGGGTTAATGGAGTTTCGGTGAGGACTCGGACGCCAGCTTCAATACGCCGGAGTCGCTTAGCGGCCTCATCGAGCGGCAGGTTGAAGCCGCCGCGTTCGCCGGGCGGACGAGTGCTCACGTTCCAGAACTCGGCGAACTGTTGGAGTCCGGTGAAAATTGGGGTCCGGTCGTTAAGAAGAACGCGGGTAGCATTTCGGACTTCGGGGTAGAAGGGATCGGCGCGATGCATTGCCCGAAGCAAGATCCCGCTGTCAACAAAGATAGCCATCAATCGTGGTCCGCGTAAATGTCTTTCGTGGAAAAGTCACGCGGTAACGGTGGAAGTTCAGGGAGTCCCTCGATAAGCTCGTCGAGCCAACGGTCTGCCTCTTCGATTCCCCCGTTGCCGTTTGCACCAGCGAAGTGCCTTTTTAGGTAGTCTTGAACCGAAAGCCCAAGGGCAGCTGCATAATTGGCAAGCGATTCCGCGGTCTTTTCGTCAATCTGAATCGTAGTCATTGCTTATTGTTCCTTGCGAGGTCGGCCTTAAAACAAGCCCCGCGAGCGTTACCTTTAATCATAACACGAGGTCGGATTGAAAGCACGGGGTTTCTGTAAGTGACGATGACCGCCGCCGGAGTGCGGGGTAGCTGCTTGATTACGCTTTTGATCGTCGCAAGAAATTGAGCGACGCGAGTTGTTGCGAGGCTGGGTGCGTTTTCGACCAACAAAAGCGGGCGGACCGGCGCTGGTCGAAAGGAGAAGGTGGCCGGTGAATGAATGTTCTCAGCCATGTCCGGTGAATAACTCCTGTTGCACTGCCCATGGACGCGACCATCGGCAGTACTTGGCGAGCTCAAGGTTGACCTCATGGAGGTCGAAGGCTCTTGGGTCGAACGAATGATTGGGCCATTCTCCAGCCAATCCAGTCGCAATGGATGGTTCGGTTTCTTCAAAGCCACGAGAAACTCCACGTAACCGTCAATCCCGCCAACGTCCTCGGGCGGGCAAGCGCGCTTGCCGTCGATACAGACGATGCACGCTTGGTGCCCTTCCGGGACTTCGTCGATCCTCTCAACCAGGAGTTCGTGGCGCCAAGCATCGCCGAAGTCGTATTCGTAGATGAACTTGATGCCTGCTCGTGGAACGAGATCGCGGAGAATGAACCCAGCTTCTTCCAGCCACTCCGCGTCCATGTCCTCATCGCTCTCGCTGAACTTCCGGCCATCGATTTCGAAGCAATGAAGGTGCGATTCCTCCCAGCCCATGATGATTTGGACCACGTCATGGAGTCGGTCAAGTGTGATTTCGCCCGGAACGCAGAAGCGTCGCCAAATGGCTGGTTTGCTTTCGAGGAGTGTAATCTTGAACATGTACGCGGTCTTTGGCTGGTCATCGTTCATGAGCTTCCTTTGGGCTATCGCGCGTTAAATCGAAATCCTTTCCACGATGTTCCGGGTCACTTGCTTTTTCCGCCGGTCGTACAACCTCGTGGTTCGCGGATCGGAGTGACCGGCAAGATATTGCACATCCTCAAGCGGCACACCCTGGTCGAGCAGGTTCGTAATTGTTGTAGCACGAAACGAGTGGCATGTAAGGTGCTGAGCGGGAAGGCCGGCGGCGCGAAGGCGTCGCCCTTTCGCGTCGAGGCGTCCGGAAGGAGAGCGCTGGTCGCCTGGCCGGCGTAGATCACGTCTTCAATCTGCAAGTCCGAAATATGACCCTCGGCGATGATCTCCGCTGGTAGGTGGTGCCGATAGGTAACGTCGGGCGGTTCGACGGATGCCATCGCCGTTGATTCGACCACGTTGGCAGGATGCGCGTGAGCGCTTCGGACGATGGCCTTCTGCACGCGATAGGCGGCGAAGACGGTCCCCTCCTCGATGTTCAATTCCTGTGGCGTAACGATTGTTTCGAGTTGGCCTACTCCATCCCAAGCCTGCCGAGCGTCGCGAGAAGCAATTGAGCTGCCCACGTTCTCATGGCGTCCGTTTCCGTCGGAAGGCCGACACGCTCCGTTTCTAGCTCCCGCGTCATTGTCCGAATCAACGCCGGCCGGTGTTCCAAGGAGAGTCGATTCCACGTAAGCCACTGCTCCATTGTGACCGGCGCCTTCGGCGGCGAGAGAATGCCCCCTGGTGCACCATCTGCCGAGCCCACTGGCCCGTCCGCTCGCCAATCAGGCTCGCCTTGCCCAGCAGGTAGACCGCGCCTTTCTCGATTCCGCTGCGTTTTTGCGGGGCGATGTGCCGCGACTGGGTGCTGAACCGGCCGGGTTCGTGTTTGACGTGGAAGGCGATCTGCTCCATCCGGTGGTTGAAGAGACGAACCATCCGGCTGTCCCAACGCACCCAGACCTCACGCCCGAGATATTCCGGCGGCGCCGAGTAGTAGGCCTTGTCCACTTCGACGTGGCCGTCCCGGTTGACCTTGCGCTGGACCTCCTCGAAGAACGGGAACCGCGCTGCCGGCATCGGCGACAGCGCCGCTCGCTCCACTTCCTCAAAGGCCTTCTTCACCTGCTTGCGCGTCGTGCCGTGGATGCGGGTGTCCGCGACTGTCGTCTCCCAATCGAGCAGGTAGGTGTTTTGTTCCTGCAGGCTGCTGAACGTTTTTCCTTTCAGGGCGTTGTCCTGAACAAAGCCCACACTCCTTTCCACCTTGCCCTTGTGACGCGGGGTATAAGGCTTGGTCGGCAACGTGACTGTCCCGTAGTGTGCATGGAAGGCCTGGATCTTGGGGTTGAGATCCGGGTCGAACCAGTCCGCCTTGCTCACCGCCGCCTTCAGGTTGTCGATGACCAGCGTGCGCGGAACTCCGCCGAAGTAGCAGAAGGCATTCTCCATGCAGCGGATAAATTGCTCGGTCGTCTGACGGTAGACCGCTTCGCTGTAGGCCTTGCGAGAATGGCTCAGCACCATGCGGAAGACATGCGTCCGCCGACGCTTGCCGTCGGGCGTGATCACCGGCGCCCCGGTGCCGAAGTCGATCTGAGCCTCCTCGCCCGGTGCGCATTCCATGCGGCGGAAGGGAAGAGGCGTGCCGGACGCAAGCCGGCGAGCCAGGCGCTTGACGCTGTCGTAGCTCCCCGCGAAGCCGTGCTCGGTCTTCAGGTCCTGCCAGATGCGCTGACGGCTCAGCCCGTGTTCAAGGCCTTGTGTGATGGCCTCCCGGTATGGCTCGGCCGTACTGGCCGGCCCCGACCCGGCGGGCAGGTTTGGCCGGTTTTGATCCGGAGGCCCGACGAGCACCCCTTCATCGAACTCAGCGGTCGGCTGAGTTGCACCATCCGACCCGGCGGGCGGGTTTGGCCGGTTTTGGGCATCCGACGCAACCGACGGATCACCGGCGCTCGACTCCGCCAGCTGCACGTGCCGGCGCACCTTGTCCCGGTGGATCCCCAACTCGCGGCCGATCCGCCGAAACGACCAGCCCCTCGCTCGAAGTACATGAATCGCCTGAACTTGTGCCATCCTGAGACAATTCGCCATCGACACCTCCTCCATACCACGGTGCATACGTTGGGGACGTGCGTAACGTGATTGCCGAGGGCGATCGCGTCAAGGTCCAAGTCATTGATCATGATCTCGAACGAAAGCGGATCAACTTGAAGCTAATCGACGTGCTCGAAAAAGCTGCATCGAAGGCCCCCGCGACGCCGGCCGATGAGGGAGACCGCGACGTTCCATTCAAAGACTGGAACGACCCCGAATGTCCCTGGACCGAAGGCGAGAACGCCATCCGCAAGGCAAGAGACGAGCGCCCACATGATCCGCCGCCGCGTCCGGAACAGGCGCCACTCGAACAACGCCTTTCTCCGCTGGCGTGGTCGCTCAAAGTCACCCCACTCCTCGGATTCCCCTATGATGACCCCCATGCCGGGCGGCTTCGAGCGATTGCCCGCAGATGCATCATGGTGCTAAACCGGCTGCGTCAAACGGTTCAACCCCCTTCCGCGAGGTTTCCACGACGGGACGACAGAATTCATGACCAGTTCGATTCTCGCGGCCGGACCGTCGAGAACGAGAGGAAGCACTTCGGAGATTCTCGTTCGAGAAAAGAAGAAGTAGTCGGCAAATTGTCAAGCATGATCGAACTTCCCAAGGCACTAGATTGGCTCTCACGTTGTGCTAAGTGCAACGAACGATTCCAGGCGTGGAGTAAGGAGTGGCTCTGCGAGAAATGCCGAAAGGCAGAGAACCCGGAGTTCGGCGCAACGCATGATGCCAAAGACGCGAAGTCCGACAGCGACAAGAACGATTTCGAGTGATTTGGTCACGAGCCGGTTCCCGAATACGTCGCTTCGCTGCCTCGGAGCAGATGCACGGGGGTCATGTGGGTCGACACTGCCGACTCGGTCCTGATCTTCGTGTGGAGCTTGAGCTTCCGCGAATCGACGGTTCGGCTACTCGTGCCGCCTGACCACCCCGGCTGACACTGTGCCGGCTGCGAGCGCACCGAGTCGGATCGATCCAGGTCATCCTGATACAAGACAGCCGGGTCCATTACGGGAACTTTTACGGGAACTCCACCTGAATTCCTTGTCAGTGCGTGTCCTTCTGTGTACCTTGGTGTCACTATAAGTCCAGCGTCGAACGGCGATGTGGGCTAGATGTGGTGTTTTGACCGATGGATCACGTTTCTCTGCACAATCGATTCCCCCCGCCTCCAGTATCGAAAAAGTGGCGTTCTTGCCGAAAAAACAGCGGTTTTTTTGCGGGAAATACGCCGAGTTCAATCTGACCACTCAAGCCCGCTAGAGACCGTCCAAAACCAGTTTTGTTTTGTACTTCTTTTGTACTCTTGGACCGCAGGCGTTGCACAGCGGCCCTACAGCCCCTCTGCAGCGCACCGTTATTGCCATCGTCGGAAAGGTCTTGGGACCACGGCTCCGCGCCGTTACTCCCACTACGGAGTCCGGTATACTGTCCGTTGCATGAAAGACTACTCTTTCCTTGACCGGCGGTCGTTTCTCGCATCCATAGGCGCGTTGTCCGTGGCGCAGGCATGCAGCGCCGGCCTTGCACAAAGGCGCCGAGCCGACCACACGATCAGGACTGGGGCCGAACGTGAACCGTGGACTGGCGAATGCTGCGGACGTCTTGCTCGCGCCAGGTCTCGCCTATTTGCAGACGGGGAGCGCCGGGCCTTCGCCCAAGCCGGTGGTGGATCGCACCCTCGCCGCCTGGATGGAACTGGAAAAAAACCCGGTTCACCAGGGTTACCAGATTCAGTTGCCTGCGTTGGAGCAGGTCCGGGACAAAGCGGCCGCAATACTCCGATGCACGCATGACGAGATTATTCTGACGCGCGGCACGATCGATGGCATGAACGCCGTCGCCGTCGGCCTGGATCTTGGGCCAGGCGATCGCGTGCTTACAACCGACCAGGAGCACGGCGGGGGCCACAACTGCTGGAAATACTTGGCGCGGCGCCGCGGCATCGTGCTCGACCAAGTTCCCATCCCACTCGGCGAGAACGACGCGCCGGCCATCGTCGATCGCTTTCGCAAAGCGATCACGCCGAAAACGCGCGTGCTGTCATTCGCCCACGTGTTGTACACCACCGGCTTGCGCATGCCCGTGTCGGAACTCTCCGCCCTGGCTCGTGAGCATGGGTGCCTAGCGGTCGTCGATGGAGCGCAGGCCCCCGGGGGCATTGACGTTGACGTGCAGGCGCTAGGTTGTCACGTCTACGCCACTACCGGCAGCAAATGGATGCTCGGACCCAAAGGAACGGGCTTGCTTTTCCTGCGCGAGGATGCGAGGGAACGTGTCCAGCTCATCGCCGAGCAGGACGGGCGTACGGCTCAAAGTGAATCAACCGGCCTCACAAACTTGCCTGGAGTGATGGGGCTTGGCGCGGCGATCGACTACGTCCGTGCAATCGGAATTGGGAAAATCGAGACGCATAACCTCGAACTGCGCAATCGACTGTTCGACATGCTCAGCAACGTCACCAAAGTCACTGTGGTCAGTCCGCCGCCAGGGCCGCTGGCGTCGCCCCTGCTGACCGTGCAACCTGTTGGCGCCATGAATACCCTAGAACTCGTTGAGCGGGTGCTGGAAAAGCACCAAGTCATGTTGAAGCCGCTTCCGAAGCTGCCGAATGGCCTTCGATTTTCCACGCACCTCTTCAATTCCATGCAGGACGTAGAGCGAGCTGTCGAAGGCCTCCAGATCGAACTTTCATAATTCGATCTCGACGCATCCCATCTATTCCTGCCGTCTGAATCAACAAGATGCGTTCACTTTTTTGAGGAGGATCGCGGTGGTTTCCGGGTCTGGTTTGAAGCTATGCAGGCCCGTCGGATTAACAAAGATGAGGTAGGCGAGGGGCGCGGGCAATACGCTGATCGCCACCTCCGATCCAGCCGCGTATCCCGCGCGCGATAGACCTCGCCCTTTCCTCCCGCGCCCAGACACTCGTACAAGAGGCAGCCGAAGGACGAGATATCGTCGAATGTCCCGGGCAAGCTCGCCGGCCGACTGGTAGCGGCGGGCTGGGTCCTTCGCAAGACAACGAAGGATGACTGTTTCCACGTCGTCGTCGATTCGTCCGTCAAGCGCGCGAGGCTGGTCCGGCTCAGATTCGCATAGCCGCCTCGTGGACGTGCTAGGTACGAATACGGAGAAGAATTTGCTGGTATCGCGGTGATGTTACGCATGCGACCAGATCGCCCGTTCGTCGTGGCATCGGTTGCCTCGCCGAAGCGGTCACGCTCACGGAGTGTAACGGGTAGTCACCTCAAGCAGGAGTTTGCCTGGACGGGGGCCAGCCAACAAGCGGTTGCAGCGGACGGCGCTGGTACACCGCCGCTGAACCGCGACGTTAGCTGCGCTGAAAATGAGTACACGATGGGTACACGCAAAAAGCGGTGTCTAAAGGTTCCGAAGAGTCCCAACGAGTCGCGAGTGGTCAGGTCGACTTTTCGCGTATTCCTCGGCAAATCCGCATTTCTTGATTGAAAAACGCGTTTTTCTCGTGTTTTCGTGGTCGAATTCCATTCCCCCCGCCTCCAGTACGTTGGAACAGGCCAAAATCGGCGTTTCTGGCCCGTAAACCACGTTTTTGCCGAGGCTTACGGTCGGACTCAACCTGACTACTCGAAACTGTTCTAAACCAATGAAAACCGCCTTTATTAGGAAGTTACTAGGAAGTTCTTGGAGCACTTCTGGCTCGGGCGCAAGGATCGACCAGTTCCCCGTCGCTGCAACCCCATCACAAGCGGCCCGGAAAAACCGCATTTGCCCAAGGCGGGATTTTCTCGTTCTATGGTGCACGAGGCCCCCAGTGTTTCTATCCTTAACTGCTGCCTTTGCGGCTGAATGCAACAACCATCCAATTCAAGTGACTACCTGGACCCTGAAAGGAAAGCCACGCGCTTCGGAGCCTTTCCGACCGGCGCCTTGTTCAGCGACCGGATCTTTCCATCTTCTCCAACTTCGATCAGCTGCAAGGTTCCGTCGCTAAGCCACGAGAGACTACAATAGGTCCGCGAACGCGGCTGCTGAGCGAGTGTCGCAAGACCGAGTCTTGGAATTCGACCTATGACCAAGGACGCTGGCCACAGCTAGGCTGCCGAATCTGTGAAAAGGAGAGATGTCATGGGTGTCCGTCCGACTTTTCTCATCAGCGCCGCATTTGCCGCCGCCTGCCGGATGTTGGCGGCTGGGGAACAGAGCCCCCCGACCGTCTCGATCACAGCTCCCGCCGCGAGCTCGATCCTGTCCGGCGTGGTCGTCGTCACAGCGGATGCGACCGACGACCACGGCGTTGCCGGCGTGCAGTTCCACGTGGACGGAAACGCCGTGGGATTCGAGGACACCGATGCGCCGTACGCGGTCAACTGGTTCACGACCACGGTAGCGAACGGTCTCCATACGATCACGGCGGTCGCGCGCGACGCGGCGGGGAACGAGACGACCTCGAGCGGTGTCGTCGTCGAGGTCGCCAACCCCGACGTGTTCCAGAACGACATCCTCGCGACCGGATTCGATCTTCCGATGAAGATCCTGTTCCTTCCCGACGATCGGATGCTGATCGCGGAGCTCTCGGGCACGATCAAGATCCTGCCGCCGCCCTACACGACGACGGAAGTGGAGCACTTCCTCGAATTGAACCTGGACATCCCGGGGTATGCCGGCCTTCAGCAGGGAATCATGGACGTGGCGCTCGATCCGGACTTCCTCTCGAACCGCTACTACTACGTCTTCTACACGAAGGACACCCCAAACAAGGACCGCCTCTCACGGTTCACCGCCAACGGCGCGCTCGACGGGACCGTCCCGGGGAGCGAGGTCATCCTCTACGAGGACCCCCAGACCGCGAACACCGAGCACCACGGCGGAGCGGTCAACTTCGGGAACGACGGCAAGATCTACTTCACGACCGGCGAGCACTTCAACGCCTCGATCGCGCAGGACCTGACCAGCCCCCGCGGCAAGATCCACCGCATCAACCCGAACGGCACGACGCCCACGGACAACCCTTTCTACGACGGAGCGGGGCCCAACTGGGATTCGATCTGGGCCTACGGCCTGCGCAACCCGTTCCGCGCGTACTACGACGCGCCGACCGACCGGCTCTACGTCGCCGACGTGGGCGGCAACAACTACGACACCGCGTACGAAGAGGTGAACCTCGGAGAGGCGGGCAAGAACTACGGCTGGCCGAACTGCGAGTTCGGCACCTGCGGCAATCCGGATTATACCGCAGCGATCTATGCGTATCACCACCTCGGTCGGGACGCTTCCATCACCGGCGGATTCGTGTACCACGGCACGCAATTCCCGGCGGCCTACCAGGGCAGCTACTTCTTCGCCGACTACACGCAGAACTGGATCAAGCGTCTCACCTTCGATGCGCAGGGGAACGTGAGCGGCGTGTTCGATTTCGAGCCGCCCGACGGCTCGCTCGACGGACCCTACGGCGACATCGTCAACCTCGCGGAGGGCCCCGACGGCGCGCTGTACTATCTCGACCTCGGCTACTCGGACGTTGGCGGCCAGTTCGGCGTCAGCAAGCTCCGCCGCATCCGCTACATCTCGTCGAATCTCCCACCGACCGCCCTGGCGAGCGCGGATCCGACGGCGGGTCCCGTGCCCCTCATGGTGAGCTTTTCTAGCGCGGGCTCGGTGGACCCTGAGGAGCAGCCGCTCACGTATCTCTGGACCTTCGGCGATGGCGACAGCTCGAGTGAGGCCAACCCCGTGCACACCTATTCAGCGGAGGGGCAGTTCACGGCGAAGCTCGCGACCTCAGACGGGCCCAACGAGACGCTGTCGACACCGCTCACGATCCGCGCCGGCACGCCGCCCACCGCGACGCTCCTCGAGCCGCAGGACGGGAGCTTCTTCGTCGCCAGCGAGATCATCGCCTACAGCGGCGAGGCGACCGATGGCCAGGGCGGAGCGCTCCCCGCGAGCGCTTTCACCTGGGACATCGACTTCCTCCACGAAGGCCACGTCCACCCCGGCGTTCACGCCGTCGGCGTGACGGGGGGGACGTTCACCATCCCCACGAGCGGCCACGACTTCAGCGGTAACACCCGCTACCGCTTCATGCTCACGGTGACCCTCCCGAACGGACTGACCGACGTGAAGAGCGTGTTCGTCTGGCCGACCAAGGTGGACCTGACCTTCGACACCGAGCCTCCCGGCCTCACGCTCCACCTCGACGGCATCGCGCAGCCGACCCCTCTGGTCTACGACACGCTCGTCGACTTCCAGCACTCGATCGAGGCGCCCCATCAATCAACCCCGACGACGATCTACACGTTCGACCATTGGTCCGACGGCGGCGCACAGGTGCATACGATCACGGCGCCGGCGACTGACGCGACCTACACCGCGACCTTTACCGAGGAGCCGAACACCGCGCCGTTCTACATCGGGGAGACGGAGATCTTCAACGAGTTCGATTGCTGCAACGGCGATCTCCTGCTGGTTCAGGATGCCGTGCTCGCCCAGCCCGGGACGCTCCACAGCCTGTCGTTCTACGTGACGGCCGCCGCTGGCGACCTGCGGCTCGGGATCTACGACGCGACCGGGCCGGGCGGGAATCCGGGGGCGAAGCTAGCCGAGACGAACGCGGCCACGCCCGTCGTCGGCTGGAACACGGTGAACCTGCTCACGCCCGTGGCGCTCGCGGCGGGCGATTACTGGCTCGCGTATCTCCCTTCGAGCAACGGTCTCGAGTTCCGCGCCGATCGCAGCATCGGCACGTTCAAGTACTACGCGTACCCGTTCGGCCCGATGCCCGCGACCTTCTCGACCTCGCACAACACCGGCGTGACGCGCTGGTCGTTCTACGGGACGCTCCTTCCCATCGCGGCGATACCCACCGCCACAGCCTGGGGTCTTCTGGTGATGGGGCTTTCGCTGATGTCGATCGCGACGCATCTCCTGCGCAGCGGGCGGCCAAGAGCCTGAGAACGCCGCCCGCAACGTCCGGGCGGCCCTATTCATTCGCGTTCCTCCGCGAGGTGGCGGAACAGGAACAGCATTTGCGAACGGCGTAGTGGTCTATTTCTTCCGCGTGTACTTGCCGGTCACGAAGGTGGTCCAATTCCCGTCATCGCCCTTCATCGAAGAGGAGAAGGTCTTGTGGTCCTTGTCGACAATCTCGATCGTTTCGCGATATTGCGCGGTCTTCCCCGGGACCATCATGTTGGGGCCTTCGGTGTTGAGGGTGAGCTTCTTGCCGGCTTCGTCGAGCGTGCCTTCATAGCGCCACATGAAGGGCAGGAACGAATCAATCCAGGTGCCGACAAACTTTTTCTTCTCCGGGTCATACCCGATGGTCAAGACCGCGGACATCGGAATGCCCATGGGCGAATCGCCCTTGATCTCGGAGACCAGCCAGATGTCGCCGAGCATGCGCCCGGACTCGGTGCCCTTGAGCTTCATCGGCGGCGCACCGGGTCCCATGGTGATTTCAGACTCCGCATCCCACTCGCCGGCGAGCTGCTTCAGCCAGGCGTGCTCTTTCACCGGCTTGGGCATCTCCGGCGGCTCCTGCACGGCCATGACCCCGACGCCCGCAATTCCCACCAGCACAACCGCAAAAAGATTTTTTTTCACTGCCGATCTCCACATATGTAAGTTCAGTGATTCCCAGGTGGCGCAGCGGCGCGCCCGCGGCCAGGAAAGCGGGAATTCTGAAGCAGGCCCAGGGAGTTGGCAACTGGCATGTGAGGAAAATGCGTAACGAGGGAGAAGATGGCCGATGGAGCGGTTATCGCCGGTTAGCCTCCTAGCACGGGAACCGCCTGAATCGGCGTCACCGCCCAGATCACCAGAACGATCGCTGAGCGTCCCCCCCGTGGGGGCGCTTCGTTCCCCAAAAACCACCCCCTGCTGCTGTTTCCGCTCGCCTTAATCACCGGTCTGTACTGTCCGTGCTGCTGATGCCACCAAGTGGCGCAGCGGGCGGCGCACCGATATAATGAATCTATCAGCCGGAGAGAACGCAATGGCCATCACAACGTCCAAGACGTCGGCGAAGTCGCAAAGAAGTCCACCGCCTTTGCCAGATTAGACAGACTGTCCAATCATTGTTAACGCCATAGACAAACAAGAAAGGAGTCACAGCAGTGCCGCAGAAGTATGAATACAAGTTCGTTCGGCTGGGCGAGGGCTGGATAACGGTGAGGAAGGACGGGAGGGAAACATACCAAACTACCGTGCATGAGCACGCTCGGGAGGGATGGCGTCTGATACAAGTCTTCGCACCCGGCACTGGCCTGTATGGCGCCGCGCAGTACTTCGAGCTGATATTCGAGCGTGAGGCATAAGAGAGAGCGTTAAGAGCCCCTGGAGCTGAGTAACCTATGGCGGGGTTCCCCTTGATCGTGCCCTTCGAGGTCGAGGCCACCGCAGTCCTGGAGTGAACGCAATGGCCGGCAAGACATCCAAGAAGTCGGCGAAGGTCGCAAAAAAGGCTACTGCCAAGCGGGTCCAGCGCATTCGCGAGCTCGGCGATTCCAAAACCGCTTCCAAGATCCGGTTCAGTGCAACACTCTTCCGGCCGGCGGCGGCCACGAAGGCCGAATCTTGGACCTTTCTGACCCTGCCCAAGGACGCCAGTGCGAAGCTCCCCTCGCGGGGACAGACGACCGTTGAAGGCACCCTCAATAGCTCCCGCTTTCAAGCCACGCTCGAGCCGGACGGTAAGGGCGGCCACTGGCTCAAAGTGGACCGGAAGATGCGCGAAGCGGCGGGCGCGGAGGCGGGCGACGTCGTCACGCTGGAACTCGCGCCGGTGACAGAGGAACCGGAACCCAGCGTGCCGGCAGATCTGCGGAAGGCTCTCGCGGCCGCTTCGACAAAGGCGCGGGAGGTGTGGTCGGACATCACTCCCGTCGCGCGCAGAGATTGGATCCAGTGGATCACTTCCCCGAAGCGGCCGGAGACTCGCGTGCGACGGATCGAGAGCGCCTGCGACATGCTCGCCAAAGGTAAGCGACGCCCTTGCTGCTTCGATCGGTCAGGGATGTATAGCAAAAGGCTCAGCTGCCCCGTAGCTGAACCATGAAGTCCTTGCTTGCACGGACACTCGACCAGTGGCGCGACTGGCTCATCGAGCACCATGCATCGGAGCCGGAGGTCTGGCTGGTCTTCCACAAACGACACACCGGCGTTGCGTCCATCGACTACCAGGACGCGCTCGACGAGGCCCTGTGCTTTGGTTGGGTGGATAGTCTCGTCAAGCGGTTGGATGACCGGCGGTTCGCACGAAAATTCACGCCGCGGAGAGCGGACAGCCGATGGTCGACCGTGAATCGGAAACGCTACGCCGAACTCAAAGCCCTCGGGCGATTGAAACCGCCAGGGCTCGAACGCCGGCCCACCAACCACAGCTCCGCTCCTCGGCCAGCGCGGCTCCCGCTCCCCTCAAAGCTGCCAGAGTACATCCAGGCAGCGCTGAAGAAGCACCCGAAAGCCTTGCGCCATTTTGAAGCCCTGCCACCCTCGCACCAGCGGCGGTATTTCGCCTGGATTGAGTCCGCCAAGCGCGAGGAAACGAAACTCCGGCGCCTTGCGGAGGCCATTCGTCTCCTTGCCAGCGGCAAAGTGCTGGGACTGAAGTAACAGGGATCGAAGAAACGGGCCGCCCAATGGGTCGTAATGGGGGCGCTTGCAGCCAAGCGGCGGGCCTGGAACGCCAAGCAAGGCCTGGGCAAGATGAAGCAGTTCGGCGTCGCGACGGGCGATATCCGCGCTCTCGCCAAGAAGATCAAGACCCCCGACAATCACGCGCTGGCGCTGGAACTTTGGAAGAGCGGCAACATCGATGCGCAACTGCCGGCGATCCTGCTGATGAAGCCGAAGTCGCTTTCGGCCGCGGAGCTGGACAAGATGGTGCGCGCGGCCACGTTCGTGTGGGTGGCGGACTGGTTCAACGCGTACATCGTCAAGGAGCAGCCACCCGCCGACAAGGAGACGGGGCCGATGTGTTTTCAGCCGTTCTGATTTCGGCTCGTACAATGGTCGGATGTCAGCCGTGCACGTCACTGACCTTGCGATCAATCGTGCGATGGGGATGCGGCTTGCGCCTGCGGGCAGCGATCACATCGTGACGTTGCCTGCGTCGGCGTTGCTGCTCAATCACGTCGGCAGCGTGCATGCCAGCGTGCAGTTTGCGCTCGCTGAGGCGGGCAGTGGCGAACTGTTGCTGCAACATCTGGGCGCCGCGCAGGATCAGGTCTTTGCGGTGCTGCGCACATCGAGCGTCAAGTTCCGCAAGCCTGCACATGGCGAGCTGCGCGCCGCAGCGCACTTTGCGGACACCGATGCTGAGACTTTGTCAGCGAACCTCACATCGCGCGGTCGCGCGCTGGTCGCCGTGCTTGTCGAAGTCGCGGACACACAAGGCGTGGTGACGATGACCGGCCAGTTTGATTGGTTCCTGCAGCGGCAGACAGGTGAGGTGTGATCTCGCTCGGGCGAGCTAGAGCTTGCGAGCTCGGATGCCCCCTCGATAAAATCACGGCCATGAACCTCAAGGAAGCGCTGACGAAACTCGAAGCACTTGGCGATGAAAAGCGGCGCGCCTGGAACGCCAAGCAAGGCCTGGGCAAGATGAAGCAGTTCGGCGTCGCGACGGGCGACATCCGCGCTCTCGCCAAGAAGATCAAGACCCCCGACAATCACGCGCTGGCGCTGGAACTTTGGAAGAGCGGCAACATCGATGCGCAGCTGCTCGCCATCCTGCTGATGAAGCCCAAGGAACTCTCCGCGAAGGAACTGGACAAGATGGTGCGCGCGGCCACGTTCGTGTGGGTGGCGGACTGGCTGAACTCCTACATCGTCAAGGAACACCCCGACAAGGAGACGCTTCGCCTGAAGTGGATGGAGGATGATGACGGGTGGGCGGCCCGCGCGGGGTGGAACCTCACCGCGAGTCGGATCGCCAAGGGTGGCGACAGACTCGACCTGCCGGGTCTGCTGGATCGCATCGAATCGGAGATGGCCGATGCGCCGCCGGAGACGCAGTGGACGATGAACGCGGCGCTTGCGGAAATCGGCATCCACTTCGCCAAGCATCGCAAGCGGGCCCTCGCCATCGGCGAGAAGTTGGGGATCTATCGCGACTATCCCTGCTCGAAGGGTTGCACCTCACCATTCGCCCCGATCTGGATCAACGAGATGGTGAAACGACAGGGCTGAAATCCCCCACGCCCGAGCCGGGATCGCCGGAAACCAAACTTCGGCGCCTCTCAAGTAGGCCATTCGTCTCCTCGCCAGCAGCGCTGAAATGACAAGCCGCCCAACAACTGCTGGGCCGCCTGTAGGATGGATTACAAAGGAGACCTTCGATGAACCACCGTGTTCGCCGCATCAGTTACATCTTCCTTTGCGTGTTCCCCTTTCTCGCCCTTGGGGCCGCCGCGGCGCGTCCTCTTCGTGTTGCGGGCTTGTTTCACGTCATCGGCGGCGTCTTGTTCACGGCAGTCGCGATCGCCGCGTGGTCCGTCGGCGCCCGTGTGATCAGCGTCAAGGAGGCTGGGGCGCGAAAGCTGGCGCTGGCCGGGGTGCTCTTCATTCTGCCTTGGGCAATCATTTCGCTATTGTGGGTGGGAATTGGTCCACCGTTTCAGGCCACCCTCCCAGAGAACTACATGCGTTGTCTGGTCCTCGTTTCGAATTCGATCCTCGTGACCAGCGCATTCGTCGTCCTGAAAGATGCTCTGTACGAAGTCGGCGAGCACTTCTACTCGACTATCGGGTTCGCCGCGAGCCTAGCGGCCGGAGGCGCCTATCTCATTTGTCTCAACATGAGCCTCGCGGGAGTTGCCGTGGTCATGGGCGGGGACAAGACACCTCCGCCCGCGATATTGGCATTGCTTTTCAGCGCACTCGAGTTCTTCGCGTGCCTGATGACCTACGTGACGACGGGGGTATTCGCCGTCGCGATGGGGCAGGCACGCCTTCTTGGCCGGGGCGCTACTCGTGCTTACTTGATAGCGTGCGGAATTCTCGTGCTGCTTCTCGTGTTGAGGGGTCTCCAGTTCCCGGAAATCTCCGCCAACACCGCACCGTGGTACACACGGCCTGGTGTGATCGCCGGGATCCCGGCTATTCCATGGTTTATGCCCTGCCTTCTGGGCGCCGTGCTGCTCCGCCGGGCAGGAGATGCCCAATCATGACAGGTGAGCGGCCCGCGCGGGGTGGAGCCTGACCGCGGCGCGGATCGCGAAGGGCGCCGAAGGGCTTGATTTGCCGGCGCTGCTGGATCGCATCGAGTCAGAGATGCCCGACGGCGCGCCGAACGCGTTTCTTGATCAACCGATAGCACCTGAGGCCAGCAATGCTTCGAGCTTGTCATACCCCGCAGCCATGCCTTGCTCCATGCCGGAGGCCAACGCGGCGTCGCGCGCTTCCCTCGACGGGTAGACGACCGTGATCTTCACCAGCGTGCCACCGCGCTGCTCGACAAACTCGAGCGTGGCCAGTTGCTGGCCGGCCTGTGGCTCGCAACCAAACTCGAATTTCTCGGTGCGAACCAGGCGTTCGTTGGGCACGACCTCGCGATACACGCCGCCCATGGCCATCGCGATCTTGCCGTCCGGACCGGCCCACTCCCAGCGATAAGCACCGCCCACCCGCACATCCTCCTCGCAGCGGGTCATCGTCCAATCCGGCGGCAGGAAGAGCCATTGGCAGATCAACTCCGATCGCGTCATGGCCCGCCAGACCAAGCGGCGCGGCGCATCGAAGGCGCGGGTAATGACGATCTCAAGATCAGTGGGGGTGGTGATTTTCAGCGCGCTCGTTTTCTCCATCGTTCGTCTCCTTCAATGACTGGGGTGTCCAGTTGGCCTGTCTCGTTCTTCAGCCTTCATCTGGTCCAGCAGGGCATCCAGCCGCAGGAAGTTCCGCTCCCAGTTTCGGCGGTACTCCTCCAGCCATCGGTTGGCTTCCACCAGCGGCTTGCCCTCGATGCGGCAGATGTGCGTGCGCCCGACGATGCGGCGCCGCACCAATTTCGCCCGCTCCAGCACCCGGACATGCTTGGATGCCGCGGGAAAGGACATTTTCAGGGGTGCGGCCAATTCGCTGAGATTCTGCTCCCGGGCGACGAGACCGCGCAGAATCGCCCGGCGTGCCGGATGCGCCAAGGCATGAAAGACCCGATCCAGCATAGGCGATCGATCTATAACCATATGGTTTAGTATACGACGGCTCCACGGATTGTCAACCCTTTGGTTTAATATTTTTGTGCGGACGACTCGTGCCGCTCAGCGGTTGTCTCGCCCGTTACTTGAGTATCGCTCGTCAGCCCTTGGTATCATCGCATCCCGTTTCCATCAGGGTTTTCCATGTCGAACAGCTTATCACGTCCTCGGCCAATCCGGGGATGATCCAACCACCAGGGGAAGCCACCAGCCCAGCCGCAGACCGCCCGACCGGCCTGTAAACGCCCCCAGCCCGAACTGCCCTGGGAGCCCTGAGCCCGAGTGGAACATGATCAAATCTCGGTCTTGAGCAGGCCGGGATCAGGGGGTATACATGCGCCCGTGTTGCGCCTAGACGCGGAATCAAATTTCGTATCAGTAACCATGAAACGCCTAGAAAACGGCTTGAAAATGGTCCACCGTTTCCACGCGCCCAGCCGTCCGCTCCTCGCCCTCTCTCCCGTGCTCCTGCTTCTCGTCGGCTGCCCGGCCAGCGGTCCCGGGCAACAGCCGGACGACCAAACCGGCTCGCCCGTGCCCGAAGCGCTCCGCGGCAATTGGCAAACCATCCTCACCTACGTCCCCGCGTACTACACCGGCGTGGTCGCGCTCGATGATTTCGGCGGCTCGCTCGGCGCCTTCTTCTACTTCTACCCCGACGGGCAATACCAATTCGACCTGAATACGGCCCTCACCTACTTCAACGGGAACTGTTTTCGCACAACCTCGTGGACGGAAACCGGCACGCTGAACATCGCCGGCTCGCAATGGACCCTGACGCCGAATCACGCCTCTTACTCTCAGCTGGACTCATGCGGCGAAGCCCAGTTCATCGACCCGGCCGCGGCCGTCGTGGCGACGCTCACCGTAACAGAGGACCAGGACGAGACCGGCTGGCCGTTGTTGCGCATGGTCCTCCCCTCCGGCGAGGAGCTGGTGCTGGAAAGATGCCGGGATTGCAGATGAGAACCGATCCAGCGGCGCGTCAAGGGTCCGCCAACACTTATGTCTATTCCCTTGCGTTCAGTCCGGACGGCCGCCGTTTGGTTTTCCGGCTCTGGCGATTTCACGGTCCGTATCTGGGAGACGCAGCCGTTGCTTTCGGGTCCAGGCGCAGCGCGAACGGCGTTGCTGGCATCGGGTGATATCCGCTGACGGTGAATCGCGGTCGGCGCGCCGCCCGACAAGCAGCCCGCTGCCGCTGCATTCCGCACTTGGCGCATTTGATTGATCACGTGGAATCCGTACCATCGCCAACCGCCGTGGGCTCCTGCTCGGGAGCCCGGGCGGCTGGAGGCTTTTCACATGGTTGTGCCAAGCGGTCGCTTTGTTGCTCCCCTCGTGGCGTTCTTATTGCTGATCTTCGCTCCCGGCGCCCCTGCCGAGTCCATCGTCTTCCGAGACGTTCGGCTCTTTGACGGCGAGAAAACGCGCGGTCCAACCACGGTGGTGGTGCGGGACGGTGTCATTCAATCGACCGGGCAGGATGCCCCGCTCCCGGCGCGTGCTGATGTGATCGACGGCACCGGTTCGACGCTGCTCCCTGGCCTGATCGACGCCCACACCCACACCTTCACCACCGACATGCTTCGCCAAGCCCTGATTTTCGGAGTAACGACCGAACTCGACATGTTCACCGCCCAGGAATTCGCCGCGGCAATGCGCGCCGAGCAAAAAGCCGGTGAAGCTCGCGATCGAGCCGACTTGCTCTCGGCCGGCACGCTGGTAACGGCGCCCGGTGGCCACGGCACCGAATACGGCCTCCCCATCCCAACAATCACCTCCGCCGATGAGGCCCAAGCGTTCGTCGATGCCCGCATCGCGGAGGGCTCCGACTACATCAAGATTGTTTACGACGACGGGCGGGCCTACGGCTTTTCGATCCCCACGATCAGCAAGGACGTACTGGCAGCGGTCATCGCCGCCGCGCACAAACGTCAGAAGCTGGCCGTCGTCCACATCGGCGACGTTGAGGCTGCCCGCGAAGCCATCGCCGCCGGAGCCGACGGCCTCGTCCACGTCTTCTGCGATCAGCCGATCGACGATGAGTTCATCAAGCTGCTCGTCGAAAAAAAGGCTTTCATTATTCCGACCCTATCCGTGATTGAGAGCGTCACCGGCTCCGTGACCGGCAAGTCCCTAGTCGATGACGCCGATCTGGCACCGTTCATCCCACCGGGCGAGGGCCGCAATCTGCTCAGCTCGTTCCCGAAGCGCGAGGCGGCAAAGTGCAACTATGCACACGCGCGGGAGGCCGTGCGCCGGCTCAAGGCCGCGGGTGTGCCGATCCTGGCCGGTACCGACGCGCCGAACCCGGGAACGGCTCATGGCGTAAGCATTCATCGCGAGCTTGAGTTGCTGGTCGACGCCGGCCTATCGCCCGTGGACGCATTGGCCGCGGCGACGTCCGTGCCGGCGGCTAAGTTCGGACTCGCGGAGCGCGGACGAATCGCTCCCAAGCTCCCGGCC
>Ga0105252_10000581_pt1 | contig 21913 bp, 23 predicted proteins | sample EasRivMeERMZT100_FD_89675 | JGI IMG/M metagenome (GOLD analysis project Ga0105252, IMG submission 89675) | Soil microbial communities from meander-bound floodplain in the East River, Colorado, USA - East River MetaG ERMZT100 | ecosystem: Environmental > Terrestrial > Soil > Floodplain | place... | reverse complement strand
TTTACGATCAATACTTGTTGGAACTACAGAAGTAGGTACAGTTACTGGATTTGTACCTGGAATAGTTGTCTCAACCGTTGTAGTTGGCTCTACATGCACTGTAGTCGTCGTTGAATATCTAGGCTCAGTGCTTACTACGCTTACATCCGGTGAACTAGGCTCCATTAGAAACAAAAGAGCTCCAACAGCTAGCAATGGCATAGGCAAAGCTGCTTGCAGTGCCCGATATCTCAAACTACCTCCTTATAGAAAGAGAAAGCATGAAAGCCATGTAGAATTCACACAGCTCTCACGCTCTCACACATCCAGGATGGATGCTGGCTACTTCGTTCTCAAAATTAGCCCCATCCCCTTCGAGACCATGACATGCTTCTGCTCGTATGCCACGATGATCAGGATTCCGAGGAGATTCCCGAGCACAATCGCCATCGTGTCAGGTGTGATGCGATGTCGGCGTTCATTCGCCTTCAAATTCACCAACCTTTCCAGATAGTCGACTGCTACTCGATATTCCTCAGTATCAGGACCATACATGTTCATCTCGGTCAAAAGCTTTTCAATGGGCTCGTCGAAGACTGAGGGTGGTTCGATAAAGAATCGCCTCAACATATATCCTTTCTGTTGTCTCATTATAATCAGTGTTTATTCTGCGAGATCAGTTCCACTTATTATCTTGAAGGATACAACATCCATGCCTACAAGCTCGTTCGGATCCGTTTCGAGCTCGAGACTGAATATCTTTGTACCATCTTCACGTTCTGTAATAACGATTTCGCCAGAATGTGACTTTTTGTAATTTTTAGAGCTTACTAGCAGAATAACTCCAAGAACTAGGATGAAAATTAGGATGATCCCAAGAATATAACGAATTCCTGAGATACTAAAGATTAGGGATAAGAAAAAGCATATTACTCCTACTGTTGGTAAAATAACGTCCGCAGTCACTGATAATACTGCGTATGTTTTATTGCTTAAGCTTTTTTTGGACAACAAACCCCCCTAAGTCAGGTTTAAGAATATGATGACCAACTGTAGCTTCGCCAAACGGAAGAGCTAATGTCGGATGACCACTTTCTCCATTCTCATCTTTAATCTCTGTGTATTCTATAACTCGCATAACTGCGATTTGCTCAAAGTTAGCATCGAGAGCTACGAGATCTCCTACATTATAATCTCGACGATATTGATAATTGGTGACTTCAGAAACATCAGTTTGTCCAAGTACAATATTATTTTGAGTTGAGATCGCAATTCGACCTCGTTCGATCATCTTTGCTCGAACAGCATCATAATCAACACCAACTGGTGGCTCTGTAAAACCTTCATCAATATCGCTTCCATCAACGACCATTTGACGACGGAAATAATCTGTATGGAATGGATCACCATCATCAATATTAACCCACATATAACGTCCAACAACAATTGCAGCATTCTTAGTCTTCTTGTTGCTGAACAAATAATTGATGGCATCTAGATCGCCAGATTTCCATGAGAAAATAACACTATTGATCTTGTTTTCACCTTCATGAATTTCAAGAATATTCCATTCACTATATGCAGGTGTATCCAAAGGATCTTGACGACCTGCCCAACCTCTACGAATTGTTCTAATTCCTAAATCAGATGATGATAAAAGCTCGAGTACTGCCTTAAGTACATCGCCCTTTGGAACAACTCTTAACGCAGTCTCGTATGGAGGTACTGCAGCAGGCAAATAAGTAAATGCACGAAAGCCAGCAACACCATCATCTGTGTTGGCCCATCCACTGAAATTATCATTAATCAAAAGTTGAATCTGCCAAGGAGGAGTTTGAGATGAATCAAGCACATACTCTTGAATATAACCATATTGTCTAGCATCTTGATTACCAATAATTCTTGCTTCAAGAAAGGCTAAAAGACTTCTTCCCGTAATGGAAATCATTGTCTCTTCGCCTTCTTTTTGTTCCTTAATTTCATGATTCTCTACCATCATAATTTCAGGAGTATCAACATGCGAAATAAGACAGCCAATAGGCAACTTTGCTCGAATATCGGAACTAAGCGGGGCTTGAATCTCAAATTCACCAGGTTCAGCGTATCTTTCTGTCCATACAATACTTCTAATTCCATTAATGTATTCACCATATGTAAGTTGAAGCCAAAAATCTTCGCCGAAGTTGAATCTGAAAATATCCATTACACCCCCCAATAGCTAGCATAGTAATCAATTGAAAGCCAGTCAATATTAGCAGCTGGAGAGAAATATAGATAATTTTCTCCTGGAAAGATGACAGGCCATACAGATCCAGGTTGAACCATGTCAATAATAGGAAAGAAATTTCCTCCCCGTTCCAATACGAGAGATCGGTTTGCAAATTCACTTGATAGATGTAGAATATCGAATGGGATAAACCCACCGTCAAGAAGCACAGTAAAGAACCAGTCGTTATCACTACCTTCTTTATCTTTAATAGTTAAACCTGCTGTATTAGCCTTAAATGTAATATCAGTTGTAAATCCATGCGGCGCAGTAGAAAGAGTATCTGAAATATTAACATTAGGATAGTCCAATGCCGCAAGACCAACAACATCTTCAGGCAACAATTTAGCTGGAATAACTGACCTAAACATCGGGTCATCACAACGAATAGTGATCTGAACTTCTGGTTCCTTGTTGAAATATCCGACTTCAAATTTAGTGATAAAGCCTTCGATCTTAGCCACATTGGTTGCGTCTGCATTGAAGTGTAGTGTAATAATACCACTTCTGTTGGCAGAGATCATCCTGTAAAGTTCATCTCTGACATCAGAAAATGATTCGCCAAGTTTGTAATTAGGTCTAAGAACAAGTCGCATTACAATGTCTCTAGATCTCAATCCAAAGTTATAAAATCGTTTCTTTGAAACCGTCCCAAAACCATAGAACATTGGCGTAATCTCTTCGGCGTCCAAACCCATAATAGCTCGGATTAGGTATTTAGTCTTAATAGCCTTATCTCCGAGACTGAAGTTGACGGGTTCAGTTGAGTTGGGCGAATACATCGCTACGTTTGTTGTTCTCATACGATGCTCAACTCCTCCTTAGCCAAAGCAATCTGGTTACGAGTCTGCTTGTAAATATCGATAGCAGAAAGTTGAGTAGGTGAATTAACGGTTTGAATGAACGTAACTCCTTGCGGCGTTGTTGGTACAGCTGTAGGATCTGTAAGTGGTGTAGACGTACCAGCAATTGCATTAGCTTGAGAATATGAGAATGCTGGATTTAGACTTCCATTTTGAAGCATAGAATTAATCTTATCAGCTCCTACTTGAACTTGTGTAAGATCGATAACTGGTGTGATAATTGGAACTACCTCACTAATAGTGTCAAGGCTAGAAGCAATAGAAGCAACAGCATCATTAACACTGTTGACAAGTGCTTCTGTAGGATTAAGCTCACTCATCCAGCGTTCAACATCTTCCCATTCATCTTCCATGCCGATTTGCAAACCAGCCATGATCATTTCACCATAATACCTAGTGACTCTTGACGGAGAGAAAATACCAAATGGATTAGTAAAGAAGTCCTTAAGACCTTCAATTTTGTCACCAAGCCAACTAGTAAGACCACCCCAGGCATTTTCAATACCATTCTTAAGTCCTTGAACAACATCCTTACCGATGTTATACAGAATATTCAAAGGATTCGGAATAGCATTCTTGATCTTATCGCCAAGACCCTTGAGCCAATCGAATACAAACTTAACTCGCTCCGTAATACCTTCCCACAAACCAACGATGAAATCTCGACCTATGCTCCAAAGTTTGCGAGCAACATTCCCAATCCATCCAAATACAGTATCAGCAAGACCCTTGAACCAGGTTGCAACAGCCTTGATTCGTTCGTCAATACCATTCCAAAGACCTACGATAAAGCCCCAACCCTTTTCCCAAAGCTTGGAGGCAGTATCGCCGATCCAATTGAATACAGTACCGGCAAGACCCATAAACCACTCACCAACTGGCCCAGTGGCTTGCATAATACCTGTCCACAGACCTGTAATAAGGCCAACACCAACACCGATAAGAATGGTTGGAACTGCACGACCAAGTTCAAACGCAACTGTTTCAAAGATGGTAATATATAGATCAACGAGAGAACCGACAATTTGAGGAACTTGCGCCGCAAATGCATCCAAGAAAGCTGTGATAATTCCACCAACAAGAGTGACAACTTCACCAATATTATCTCGAATGCCTTGAAGGAGTGATGTAATGATAAAGAGGCCAGTCTCAATCAACTCGCCAGCATAGGTACGAATGGTCTCGAAGATCCCCTCAACCAACTCGATAACAACGTCGATAACTTGTGGGATCAGCTTACGAAGCCCCTCGATAATATGACCAAGAATAACCATCAACTGCTCAGCGATTACAGGTGCGGCGTCTGCCAACGTTTGAAGGAACTCGAGAGCACCTTCAGCGATACCTCTACCAAGAGCCGACAGAGATCGACCGATAGCATGTAGAGATTCCTCGAGAGCTTCTGCGCCAGCAGAGCCAGCCTTAGCCAAACTTTCAAAGGCTTTAGCTACCTGTGCTGCGCCGAAGCCAAACAAAGCAAAGCCTGCGCCAATAAGAACCAACGCAGCTCCAAGAGCCAACAAAGCTGGAATAGCTGGTTGAATAAGAAGCGCTGCAATCCCAAGAGTTGCTAGTACAGCAGCAATACCAATAAGACCATGGAGCAAATCACCCCAACTGATTCCTGCCATTTCCTTGAGAACCTTAGCGAGTACCAGAAGCGACACTGAAACAACACCAATCGCAACAGCACCGCCAAGAGCTCCACTCATTGCGATACAGCCAACAGCAAGAATAAGCAGAGATCCTGCCAATGCAGTTAAACCTCTAGCAATTTCATCCCAGCTCATAGTAGCCATGATCTTCAAAGCACCAGCAAGAATATTGATGCCAATAGCAGCAAGAATAAGACCTGGACCTACGAGGAGGATTACTGGAGATATGAGTTGCATCGCACCAGCAATGATAAGAAGGCCGCCGGCTAGAGCAGCCATTCCCTTACCGATCTCTTCCCAAGACATCGTAGCGAAAATCAGAAGAGCTCCAGCAAGAATACTAACTCCAATAGCCAGAAGAAGTAAGCCGGCACCAAGTAGAGGAGCTGTAGCAGGCATAAGTTGCATTGCACCTGCAACAATAAGAAGAGCTCCTGCGAGACCGACCATACCCTTGGCCATCTCGTCCCAGTCCATAGTGGCAAATATCTTTATAGCTCCAGCAAGAATAGATAAACCTGTGGCTAGAAGTATCATTCCAACGCCAGCAAGAATTAGATTGCCTGCGCTACCAGACAATAGCTTAGAAGCTCCAACCATTACACCCATAAGGACAATAATGGCGCCAAGCCCCTTAGCGAGTTCTTCCCAATCGAGATTACCAAGAATTGCAGCCGCTCCTGCAAGAATAAGAATTGCACCAGCAAGAATACTCATACCAACAGAAATAGCAACAAATGAAGCTGCTCCGGAAGGGCCAGCACTGATCTTAGTAAGAACAGCGAAAGCTGCCATCAACTGAGCGAAGCCAATAGCCATCGCAGTCAATGCCTTGGTCAAAGCATCTGAATCAATCAACGACAATGCAACAACAGCTGCAGCAAGAATAGCAACTGCACCAGCGATCTTCAGAAGAGCATTAGCCTTAATATCCGTTTGCATTGTCTTGAGTACACCAGTAAGTTCTTCAAATACCTTGGTGATTTGACCAAACATCCCACCACCAAGATCGAAATTAATTCCAGAACTAAGAAGCTTGCCCAGCAACCCTGCGATACCACCAAGCAAAGCGACGTTCAAAGCATCGAGAACTGCTTCAAAATCACCTTCTTCGGCAGCATCTGCCATCTTACCACCGAGTTCTTTAAACCAATCCGCAATAGCATCCCAAACTCTATCGAGAACGTCCTTAACCTTTAAAAGAGCGTCCTCAAATGGCTGCCAGAGCTCAGTGACTTTACTAAATCGATCCTTAAGGGTATCGAAACGATCGCCAAGTCGACCAAACGATAGACCCATTTCATCTGGGAAATCAACATCAGCGCCAGTAAACATACCAATAATAGCGTCTTTAACCTTTGGAATAAGTGCAATAAGTTTATCAATATTCTCTCGAAGATCCATAAAGAATCTTGTAATGCCCTTACCTTGAACCAATTGCTTGTTGAGAGAAATAAAGAAATCACCAATCTTGGCCATGAAACCAAGAATCTTACCTTCGCCAAGACCAGTAAGCGAATCCACTAAATCCTGGACGAAATTGATACCTTCTTTAAGAATTGTCCAACCGATTTCAAGGAGCGCAAAGAACCCCTTGAATATACGCTTAAGCTTATCTACTGTAGACCAACTTGGTTCGAGCTTCTCCATAAGAATGCTAAAAGCTCGTGTAAGATTGTACAAACGTGCTGCTGTCATTGGTGGGAAAATATCTTGGAAAGCATCCTTAATAGGCTTGATAATCTTCCCTAGATTCTTGATTCCTTCAGTTAGACCCTCAATAAGAAGATTTCGGCCACCAAGATCTTTCCATCCTTGAAGAAGTTCATTACGAGCATCAGCAGACTTACCTACCATTTTGCCGATAGCATCGGAAATACCACTGAAGAGTGTTGTAGCTTCTTCGAAATTACCAAAGACGATCTTAAATGATTCAGACCAACCCGAGCCAATTTGTTCTTTAGTCGTAGCGATAAGTCCAGTGAGAGTACGAACCTTAGTAGCTGCCTCAACACCAGTCTTACCGAGTTCGATAAATTCGGCTGCTTGTTCCTTTGTATAACCAATAGCTAGAAGCTGACCTTCGGTAAGCTCGCCAGTAAATCCCTTAAGTGTGTTGGTCAGAACTTCTGCTGTCAGCCACTCTTCTTCGAGAGAACCTCGGAAGGAATTACCAGCGTCCTTCCACTCTTCGAAAGTCTGCTTCATAGGGACGTCTTTAAGAGTCTTCATAGCCTTGCCGGTTTCGAACAAGGCCTTTTGGAAGACTTCACCACCCATACCAGCATTGACGACTGAATTCCAGTCGATAAGCTTAAGAGTACCAGTTGAAACTGCCTGCGAAAGCTGATACATCGCAGATGCTGCTTGTTCTGCACTTGAACCAGAGATAGCAGCGAGATTAGAAATACCCTTGATGGACTGCACTGATGTTTCTAGATCAACACCCGCAGCCGTGAACGTACCAATGTTTCTGGTCATCTGACCGAAATTATAGATTGTCTTATCTGCGTAATCATTCAATTGCTTAAGAGCATCATTAACCTGACCGAGATTAGTTCCATCAGCCTTTGTATTAGCCAAAATAGTTTGGATCGAGTTCATGTTCATTTCGTATTCTTTGAAACCCGAAATGATCTGATCCAAACTCAAAGACTTAGCTAGTTGGATACCAGTGCTAATAGCCTTATTGGTAATATTAGCTAGAACAGTGATAGCAACAGTACTAAGAGCAAGGAATTTAGCACTTGCCCCCTCAATAACTGTACCCAAACTACCAAGATTAAATCTACCAATTGCTGAACTAACATCAGATAAACCCTTCTGGGCTCCTTCAAATTTAAGTGATTTTTCCAGCTTAGCGAGGCTGGCAATGGTAGCGTCTAGCTTCCTTTCAAATTGAGCATTATCGAACTCCATCCGTACAATTCGATCATCAACGCTAGGCATTTGTCACCTGCCTCCAAATATCAGCTACTGCTCGGTCAAAGAGAGGACGAAGAGCTGGGTTAATATAATCTCTACCTACAACATAACCACCAGTTCCAGTACCATGCCCATATTGAAGAATAACAGCGACATTAACGCCACCTTCTCTATCTGTATTAAACCAACTAATAGAATGAACACCATTTGTATGCCCAATTTGATAACCCCACGATGAGGCGGCTCTACCAGTATCTACAGGTGTAGCACTAGAAAGAAGATCTACTCCTTGACGTCCGTAACGATCAAGATCTCTAAATAACTTTCCACTCTTCATGAATTGAAGAAATTTCTCAGTATTTTTAGTACTACCTGCGGATATTACTTGGATCATGGCTATTCCTTACGGTAGAGCGAGAATCCAATCTTTGATCATCTTCATAAGTTGACTTGCTGGAGGCAAATATGCATCTTGCGTATCAGTTCCATAAAGTACCTCTTTAATTTTAGACATAACCTCCGGAGCAATTTTACGACTATCAAATATAAGATGGGCCGTGGGACGATAGTTTTCTATTTCTTCTGGAATTGCAGAAACAGTCCATTCAAATTCATGTGGCTGTGATTCAAGAGACATTGTTTGATAAGCTTTAGTTGAAACAAGCGCTGTTAGATTGTAAATAACATGAATCTTATAGTTTGCTTCTAAACCATTAATATCGTCGCCAACTTGTGTTTGATAACATAATCCGAAACGTTCATATGGCTGATCGGTCACCATAACGCCATAGTCCGTTTCGATAATTCCCTCATATGGAAGGAACTCATCGGGATAAGTAAACGCTCTCAATGTAGCAGAGAAATTACCTAAAGTTATAATGTCATTGATCTTTAGTCCATCGAAAATAACTGCTTCAACTTCAGTATCAATATTCTCATCAATAGAGATTAAACCATTCCAAGCAACACCAGCGCCTACAAAATCATAAAAGACGCCCTTACTAACACCAGTTTCAAAAATACGTTCGCCAATACCGTCCCAAGTAAGTGTAGCCATTTAACCTCCAATCACCCTCGAGTATTTAATTCTGCTCTACGTTGCGCATTTAACTCACGATTCCGCATTGCAAGTTCACTCTTAGACATCTTCTTTGGTTTAGAATTCTTAATGTTACAAATACGAACTAAAGCAAATAATCGATTAAGATGCCATGTTTCACATTCAAACGGAATAGTGAATGCTACCATCCAATAATAGATAAGCTCTGAGGTAATGATTTCACCTCGAGCTTTTTGTTCTGGAAGTTTACCAAACGTAGTTGCAGATTCTTTTGACTCGATGTAAGCATTAATCTGATCAAGATTTCTTTGTGAAAGTCTACTTATGATATCATCTGGGAAATCTTCATTGAGAATCATACATCGTATGTAATAGAGAATTTCATCTGAAGTTTTAGTAGAATTACTCAGAAAAGGTTTTTGGTGTTTTGACTCCCATTTTGACAGGGAGATTAGAGAATGCTCTAATCGTAATTCAATGGTACCAACAGTTTCAAAAGTCTCTGTTTCTTCATTATAGTATTCAGTACCGTCAACAATGATTGTAAGCATTCTCTAATCTCCTACTATTACAGAGGCTCGTTAGAAAGCACTCCACCAGAAGATGAACCACCAGACGCTCTAGCCGTTGTAACAACACCACCGAACATTGTAATGACTTCATCCGGAGTAGGAAGATTAGGCTCCGCAGCAGCTCCACCATACAACTCAGTCTCAAGCAAAGCAAGCTTAGCCGAATCAACAATACCTGAGTCAACCACAATCAGAGAGGTTGGATTGTAGCCAGTCACAGGCACTGGGGTAGTACTGATCTCCCAGCTGAAGGTAATCGCTTCTGGGGAGTCATTGATAGTATTATAAGCCTTTTCCGAAGGACTAGCAATGCAGCCATAAACAAGATGAAGCTTATAACCATACGCATCGCCCTCGAGATCATTACCCACTCGAGTACGATAGGAAAGCCCAAAGAGCTTCCTAGGCTGTTGACCAACAAACACCCCTGGCTCTGGAACAGCAAGTCCATCGAATTCAGCCCATTCCTCGGGATAAGTAAACGCCTCGAGCGTCGCACCAAACTCTTCTGCCGAAATAAGATTCAGATACTTAATGTTATCGGCATACTGAGCAGTAGCTTCAGCTCCGGTTGGCGACTCAGTAACACTAACAAGACCATTCCAAGCAACGCCTGTTGCATAAACACCAGTAGCATCTGGTGTGTAAAGCACGCCATGATCGACACCCGTTTCATAGAAACGATCACCGATCTGATCCCAAACAAGTGCAGCCATCGGTTCTTCTCCTTAGAAGAAAAGTTTGAAAACATCGTGATTGAGGTTGTCTGCTGTATAAAAACGATCAAATACGCATAGAGGTAATTCAGCCACCTTATCTGGAATATCGCTATCTGGATTTCGATCAATGATCGTTACCAAATATCGTTTTCTACGTTTATATGGTATATCATCAGCATGATTAGTTAGTAGATAATCTCGTTGATAAACGATACAAGGATATTCCATTTGAATTGTTGGTGGCGGTTGAAAATAAACACGTTCTGTTCCTAAAATCTCCATCAACAGAGCTTGGAGCTCAAGGCGTTGGGCCATTGTAAACGCTCCCTAGATGAAGAATCAGACGAGGACTCCGAACTTCAACGTTTGTGACAGTCCAAAGAGTCCCCGCCCAATTCACGTACTTGATCTTAAAGAAATGTTTGATGGCATAGTCATCAGCAACGATACTAATAGAATTACCAACAGTTATATCGTCATTGAGACCTTCTCCAGTTTCTGTTTTTCGTGTGTTACGAATAACATCCCCAAAATATTTTGTCTCAGTAATAATATCTTCCCACACACCAGAACCTTCTGGAGTTTCTACGGGATCAGCATAACCGATTTCTCCGTAAAATCTTGCCATCATGACTCCTTATCAACTATTCAGTGGGCCTCTTAGGAGGAGTCTTGGCTTCACTTGACCGGGTAGCGAGAGGAAGACCGTCATCCGGAGGAAGCGATCCATGAACAGGAGGAACGCTCTGTCGCTCGTTCGGCGGCTCTGGGACAATGACATGACCACTACCACCAGGAGGAGCAACAAACGTTCCCTGCTTAACGACGATCGCTGACTTCAGCTTAACGAGAGCTCCCGAACACCGAGTCTCAATGAGATACTTGTACTGGTTGTAATCGATGTCGAAATCGTCGAACAGGCTAACCTGACCGCCCTTGTCCGAACCAACCACATAATCGTTCATGTTGACAATAATGGCAAGAACAGTGCCAGCACCAGAAGCTGGATCAAAGATGTCAACCGGAACAATCGAAGAAACACGAAGCTCTGTGGCAAGCTGATCGAGAGAAGTATAGATACGACGACCAAGCGTATCCTTCAGAAGCATCGTCTTGGAGAGCAGACCTTCACTGGTGTACATCGTCGGCATTCCGCTACCACGATACAACGAACGATACTGAATCACAGCATCGACGAAGTCCGCAATATCGCCACCAGCAAGATCGCACAGAACCTGAATCGCAAAGAGGGGATCGTCAGTAGCAATAGGACGAATGCGATCTTCCAGAATCTTGTCGGGGTCGGGAACCGTACGACCATCACCAATGAGAATTGCTCGAGCGAGTTCCTCATCGAGCATGAGTCTCATCTCGCCCTTCATCCAAGCAACAACGTCGAAGTCGGTGATGTCAAGAATATCATCCCGATCGAGTTTCTGCTTCTTATAGATAGTCTGCGGCATGGTCTCTCGACGAGCAGTACCGTAGAACTCTTCTTGCTTCTCAGTCCCAGTAATATAACCCTTCGCACGGGCGTCGTCATAAGTAAGATCCGCCCAGTGAGTCTTGACTCGACTGAATGGAGTCTTACGAGCACCACTAAGAACCGAATTCACCCATTCCGTCCGACGAGTATAGAATTCGGGCGCAGATGTAAGAGCCTGGGCTTCCGGGAAGAGCGTGTCGATTTGGTTAATACCATGCGCCAGAGCATAAGCCTCGACGGCTTGCTTCAGTGATCCAATCTTAGTCGCATCAGCGACAATACCCTGAACATCCGCATGCGAGAGAACTGGCGAAGTATCCTTGTCGCCCTTCTCGAAAACGTTACGGGTCATTGTTGAACCTTCCTGATCGGAATTGTCGGAATCATCCTTGATGTTGTCTTGCTCTAGCTCGCCGGCATCACTAAGAGCCTGCCCAAGCATGAAATGAAGAACCTGCTTCTGCTTATCCGACATTGAATCATAAACATCTTGTACAGTTTCTTCATCGTCTTCATTATCATTATTGTCTTTATCATCACCATCAGCATGCTCAAGTTCGAGGCCCGAATAAATAATAGCCTCATCATCAAGAGTGTCTTCGCCACCATCTGAATGACGAATTGTAACGTTTTCGATAAGTGCGCCAGGATTAGCCCCTGAAAGAACCAAGCTCACTTCTCGAATTGCTCCATGAAGAACTCGACCCGCTCGTTCGACGAGTTCATTTGCCCAGATAGAAAGCATGTTAATATCACCATGCTCGATAAGACCCTTTGCATGAGACGCCTTGGACGACGTATTGAAATAACCATAAGTATAAACGCCATCATCTCGATTCTCGAGAATAGCGTGGCCAAGAACATTCTCTGGATCAGTATGACCATGCTGCCAAACAAGCGGAACCTTGGCCTTGTCTTGATGCTTGAATGCGCCTGGCATGATGGTTCGGCCATCAGAACACTTCAGACCGGCCTTAGTTGCATAGCCGCTGAAATCTGGTTCCATTTTGACTGTTCCTTTCAAAGAGAGCTAGGCCCCGGATCTTCTGGTTGAGGCATGTTACTGTTCTTCAATTCATCTGCCTTTGGATCGTCTGCTGGCGGAATTCCCATAAAGCTTCTGATCTCATTTGCTGTTAGAATTTCATTACGAGTGAACTTATCAGCAATCTCAGCAATTTCGTTAACAGGAACAAGCTTAAACGGATCTCTGAAATACTTAATCCGTTCTTCCTTCTGCGTACCATGGGGCCCAAGGAACGCTCTTTGCATAGCTTCGATAATTGCATCAATAATAGGTTCGATTGTACGATTGAAGTAATTAAGCATGGCTTCTTCATCAGCTGTACCATTCATTACTTCTTCTGTAAGACCGAGTTGATTATAAAGCATGGTAGTAAGGTACTCTACTTGCTTAAGAAGATTGTTCTCAGCTGGCCTATTAAGCTGCGTGATCTTCTCGGTACCATCGGTATAGGCAATACCGTATTGGCTACCCTTAAGTTGAAACTCAATGTCTTCACGTCGCTTCTCTGCTTGCTGTCGACGAGCCTCTGATTTAATTACATATGGAAGTTGGATAATGATGTCCAACTTTCCTGAGCTCGATTGTTCATCAACAGCATCAAGAAGACTCAATTTACGAATCAATCGCTGAAGAGTTGAGTTTGGTTCATTCATTACAGCATAAAGAGGATTCTCAACAATAGCTACATAACGCTTTTCAAGAGTAATCTCCTCACGTTGCCCACGATTCTCATTATACACGCTAAGTCGAACGTGCTTTGGATACCAAGTAACAACTTCTCCAACTCGAATGGAAAAGATGTCAAAGATCTCATTCGTTGCGGGATTTCGAGTTGTATCTACAGGAACAACTGCAGCAACACCCTTGTCGAATAATGTCATTGCAATGTCTTGTCTAAATGCTCGAGGTGCTTGATCAAGATTAGATTCTAAAGTTAGACATTGATTCAAAGCACTATCCATATCCCCAGAATAACGACCCTTTTCATCCAACTTAACATGTTTAATCAGAACCCCGGCTACATCCACACTAATTCTTGTATAAATAGAGGAGACAATAGAACGTTCGGAGTAGAAATGGAGTCTTTGACGGGATGGTGAACTGCCGCCATAATACGACGAGGTACCACCAAAATCAATTTCTTGAGAACCTTCAGTATTACGAAAAGCATTCCATGCCTTCTTTACTCTATCTAGAATCGGCAAGGTTCACCTCCTCGATCATGAATCAGACTTCTCTAATTTACGATCTCCATGTCTATCTAAAAGTTTTTCAGCAATTTTAATTCCACCAATAGAAGCTCCTGCACCAGCCACAACTGTTGCCGGAAGACTTAATGTTCTAGCTGAAACAAATCGTGAAGCAAGTAATCCAGCAACGCCACCAGCAGCTAAAATAGCTACTTTTTGTTTCCCAGATCGTTCACCAAAAGATTTCTTTTCTCCTGTTTTACGAACTCCCCACTTCATTCCCTTTTTACCAAAATGAGAAATAATATCTTCTGCGAAATCTTCTCCTATAGCTGTTTGAGACATAACTTCTTCTTTAACACTTAATGCTTCAATAATATATTGACCATCATCTGCTAATTCAATAGTAAGTGAAGGAGTTTCTGAATCAGCTTCTGCATGTTCAACTTTAGTTGGTGTAACAGTTACTTGCCAATTACCACCTTTATTTTCTAGTCTAGCTTTCATGTTTCCAGAAGGACTTGTCCCATGAACTTCTCTAACCGCTTGCGCAGTAAATTTAAGAGACATACCTTCATAATCTTTAATATATGCTCTAGTTTCTGGAGTATCACGATCAAGATGTGCTTTTGGATGTCTTTTATTTAAAGCAGCAATTCCTCCATTATTCATTTTATCAGCAACATTATTATGAATTGCAACAGCGCCTTGAACAGAATAAATATTCTTTTGCCATTTCTTATCTGCTTTAGCTGCTTGTTTTTGAGCTCGACGAACACCCCATTTCATACCTTTTGTACCAAAATGTTCTACATAATAAGCTTCTTCAACAATCATTCGAACGCCTCCTTGTTAGCTTTAAAAGCGACATATGCGTCCATTAGAGCAGATACATTATCAATCTTTTCATCAGCTCTTTTCTTTAATAACTTACGATTTCCGTTAGTGTCTTCCAAAGTAACAGCATTCCCCATAGCAAACGACATAAGTTCTTGATCGAAAATAAGCTTACGTTCTTCAGCTAAAATTTTCAATTCGCCAAGAGGTACTGATTCTGTTCTTGCTCCCTGAATTACTTTCTCAATTCCAAATGCACCATTCTCAGTTTCCCATCGAGTAACAAATTCTTTAGCATTATATGGGTCAAATCCAAGACAGCGCACATCATAATCACTTTGTTGAATGAAACCATCGAGATCATCATAAACTTCCATCATGTCAAGAACTGTTCCATCTAAAACATGAAGACTTCCTTCGGCAATAAACTCTTCGTACTTCATTCGCATAGCCCCAGGAAGTTTCATTAATGTTAAAGAGGTAATGTAACTTCTAGTCTTTACTCCAAACGTATAATTTGGAAGTGGAAAGAGAAATGTAAAGGCACAGAAGTCATCACCTTGTGAAAGATCGGCTCCAAGAGCGCAAGGCATACCCCAAAATTCTCTAATACGATGCGGAAGTGTTTCTTCATAAGTAAAGAAGTAAGTATAACCTTCCATTGGAATTCCAAATCGCTTTGCAAGAGTATCATTACGAGTTGAGGGAGCTTTTTCAGCTCTTTCGACATCCAAATGATAAACGTCATATGTAACTGTTTTACCTAAATTAGGATTTGCCTTGAGCCACATAGCTGGATCATTAACTTCTTCAAGTTCGTCCAATTTGTAATGCCAGATAGAAATGTGAGGAGCTTGATACTCACCTCTAAGTATCGTAGCGAGTTCCATTTTGATTGTGTCGCCAGAACCATTTCGAACAGTTCCTTCTGAACTAATAGCAACAATCAAATAGTCCTCCATCTTGGAGGCTCCCTGTTCAATAGCTCCAACAACATCTTCTCTGATGTCTCCAGACAACCATTCATCAATTGTAGATACTTTAGGACGAAGTCCTTGTAACTTATTGATGGTCATTGGACGTACTTCAAGAAGAGAACCTGTAAGAAAGTTCTCAATACCCTTCTTTGTAGAAGCAAGCTTTACTCGCTGAGCTCTAGAGCCAGTAGTATTCTGTAATGAACCTTCTGTTAGAAACTTAAACAAAGGTCCTCTTGCTCTAGTAATAGCAGTTCTAAAAGGAGACATTACTTCATCGGCCTGCTTCATTGTAGGAGCAGTTGTGATTTGATGAGTAGTTGCAGTATCTACATTTAGGAAGTATGCTTGAATGCAATTAGCATACATTGATTTCGCAGCACCTCTGGCAACAATGAGATACTGCTTAGTTGTCAATCGCTTCTTGATAAGCTTCTTAACGTAATGACCGCCAAGCCCATCTTCATTTGGCTGATAGACGCTTCTTTCGACAAAGTAATACCAACCAAAGATTTGTTCAGCCCAAAGTTTAAAAGTATCAAGAAGATGAAGATCACTTCCATCAGTTAGTGTAAGTTCAAATTCGCAATACTTAATGAAACCATGAACAGCCATGTCATCATAGTAGATGTTAGGATTCGCAATCAAATCATCTATACGATTCATCTCCATAGAAATTTCTCTATTAACTGGAATTTCTCCACGAAGAACAGCTGCACGAAATTGTTCATAGTAATGAGGAGTTGCAGTATTAGATAAAGTCATACTACCTCCTATTACTTACCTCGCTTGGTAATTGCGCTCGCTGCTCCAGGACCCATCTTCTTCTCAATCGCCTTCTTAACAGCATACAATACAGCACCTGTAGCAACTGTTGTAGCAACTGTCCTACCGGAATTAGTTAGAATCTCATGGGCAAGTTGTGATCCTCGACCAACATCTCGTTTATTGAGATCATTATATCTTTTCTCAGTTTCCATCCTCTTAATGCGTTTATCTAATTCTGCTGAAGTTAGTTTCTTAGGTGATCTACTATATACAGTGCGTTCGGTATTTCTTGACCCACGAGACTTACGTTTGCCCCAACGCATTCCTTTGACTCCATAATGTTCAATAAATTCCTCAACAGTTTGAGTCACGAAGCTTCCTCCTTAGGATATGAGTAAGTGGGCGGATGATCCTTAGATAGCTCATACTCAGGAAGCGCATACTCACGGAAGACGTTGAGTCTCCATTCATATTCCTTGATCTGCTTTTCCGTCGCCTCAATAAGAAACGAAGTAGTAGGTGGATCAAAGAGTGATCGAACCTTCAAATAAATATACGTCTTAACTAGATGAAGCTGATCAGGAGGAACAATAAAATCAGCCCAAACATCGCTCGCATCTTCAATGTAAAAACCACCTTCCGGGCCTACGCCAAGCTGACTAAGAATGGAGAAAGCGGCATTAATATGAGTAATAACGTCCAAATCAAATGCTGTATAAGCCTCATCTAAACCAAGAATTTTCTTGGTGCTTGTTAGAATGCTTTCTTCCATAATTCACCTTCCTCACTACCAAAGTTTTGTATCGTTCGGAATACGAGAAATAACGACCTTAGGAAGCAGGTTATCAGTACCGAAATGTATGGCATTATGTGTATTTTGTGTCGTTGTAATCAAATATTCTGGATCAAATATCCAGTCTTCGCCATGAATTATGTCATCGACACTTATAGGATTAACATGATGAATAAGCAAAGCACCATAAATTTCGTATCCAGATATACCTAAATCACAGCCGTTATCTCTTACAATAACCTCATCTCGAGCTCTTCTCCACTCATTTGAGGTATAAAATCGTTGATTAATATAACGATCAAAGCCAAAAGTTGAAGTACCAACTTCTCCATTTAAACGTAAATATTCGAATCTATCTTCAAAAGTATGAAGTCGTCTAAGTTCAGAATATGATCTATTCTTCGTCATACTCTTCGCCTACGTCGAGTTCACGACCAACATAAGACCTCATAGCATTCAAAGCTTCTGCATATAACTCTTCAACCTTCTTAGCCGATGCTAACATTTCCACTTTTGAGTCAAGTAGAACATTTTCACGATGTAGACGTTCTTGTTCTAGCTTTTCTCTTGTGGAACCCAGTTTCAAATAATGAGTAATAACTTGTGAAGATGCAGTTCCTTCAGATAGCTGCTTTTCAGCCAGATCTATTGCAAGGGAGACCAACTGACTTTCTCTACCTTCATCTGTTGTTGCTGGTGCCCGACTTGGGCGACGCTTAGCAGCCATTTAGCCTCCTTTCAATTAAGATACATGCAAATCAAACTCAGCCCCAGTCCAAGTGTGCAACGTATCACCAGTCGGAAGTGGACCAAGCAAAATCAAACCTTGGAGATCCGCCATAAACAATTCTCGTTCCGGAGCTTTCAATGTCTTGTATTGATCATACTCTGCCTGAGTTCTAACCCATGAAATAGTATGGCCAAGACCATTGGCATCTATCATACCGACGAATTTAGCATTGGCTCGTTGATCCGCTGGAACAGAATTATCTCTCTTGATAGCAATACGATATAGCACGTCATCTCCTCCTTGTACGGGTGGTAAACCGCCAGCCATTCGACCGGTTACGCCATTACGGAAACCATTCATTAGCCATTCATATGGGCCAGTATATGGGAAACCTGGGGTAGAAGTGTTACCACCCCAAGGATCAATCTTACGACTTGGAGCCCATTCGAAATGCGCAGCAACATCTGGTGAAGGTTGAAGAATATAAGCCTTACACATAGCTGCTACACCAATTTCATAAGACGCAACCATGTCTGGGCTCCAGTTTTCACCCACACCATTGTTTTGAGCTTCAATCCCAATCGATCTACTATTAGCCGAATCTAAAGGTACTTGCCCCTTAGATGTATTCCATGGTCCACCCTTACCAGCATGATTAGAAGCACCGCCAGCATGAACTCCCCATTGTCCTTGTCGACCGAGAAGACAATTAGCTACTGGTGCATCCTGATGTCCTTGAGCGCAGTAAGACCAATCGTTTTGAAATGATGTACCTGATCCTGAAGCAGTATGATGGACGACAACCATCATAGGACCGGGTGCATTAAAACCACCTGTAGAACGAGAACTATATTCCCATCCATTCCAAGTTTGAACATCGAGCCCTTCGGCTCTAAGTACGTCGGCGAGATTTGGGAGACCATCGCCATTCATCCATAGACTACCCATTAGTCCTCCTCGTCTCCTTCATGTCCAGGAATATCGTATTGTCGTAAAAACGACCACGCAAACCATGCAAGAGTAGCTACACCAGCTATTAGAACGGCTAATGGAATGTCTAAAAAATATTCATAAATTTCAGCACTTGTTTTATAATTATCAATAAACAATAGCCCATAAGAAACTACTACCAATGCTACAAAAGCTCCGCCCCATTCCTTACCCTTGGGCGTCGCCATTTAAAGTGGTTCTTTCTGCCACTCCCGATTCAACTTTTCAATAATATGAGCAAACACATACAGCATTAAAATTCGAACGAGTTCTGGTTCATCGTCGAATCGTGAGGGTCTTGCATCATCTGGAGCAAGCTCGTGCCGCTTGCGATAGAAATATCGAACTAACGCCTGGGGATCCGGCGGATCGGTGTCTACTACATCAGCTGGTTCAATATCTCCGAAGTCGCTCATGCTGGTTCCTCACCTTCTGCCCATGGCCAATGTGCGTCAATAGCTGAAGTCAATGCAGCATCTGTGATAATATCACTATCATGACCAGGAGCACCACGACCTGCTTGAACAGCGGCTTCATAAGCAGCTTCAGTATCTACTGCTACTGGATACATCAACGCATCAACACCAGTAACACCAGCGCTTAGACTCTTACCAAAAGTGCTATTAGCCTTTGCTTCATCAAAGATGACTTCTTTATTTGCCATCGCCAAAACCCTAGCACGAAGTTCTGGGTCATTAGCAGCTTGACTAATAGATGCAGCACTCATGTAGTTGCTCCTTCAAGTTCGGAAACTCTATTAGACAGTTCTCTTACTGCTTGCCAAAGTACACCAATAAGACCACTCAAATCAATACCAGGACCATGATCTGGTGTATGACTTACCAATTCTGGTGCTGCTTCTTCAACTTCTTCAGCAATTAGACCAAATCGATAATTAGGTTCAACTTGTACTGGTTCACGAGGAGATCCATCAGGATATGGCGCCAAAACTTCCATTGCCATTTCATGTTGAAGGTCTCGATAACGCACTGGCGCAACATGATTAATAATATTCAATGCAAAATTATTACGCTTTGAACGAAGTCGTTTAATTTCAGCCTTAAATCTTCGACTACTATTTACTGTAAATGCTGATGCATATGACTTAATATAAGCCGAATTAGCTGAATTAAGGAAACCAATATATGGTGTGCCATCGTTATGTAGCTGAAAACATCCAATATTTCCTGTTGTATTGTTGATAAAAGCCAGACCACATTCACCAGCACCACCAACTTTATTGAGTGTAAGCTGACGTTGATAATATTGATTTCCATTCGGATAAGCATACAAACTAACAGTAGGACCAGCACCAACGCCATATTGATTACCTACACTAACACCAACTTGTTGAGCTCCAAAACCGCCAGCAGCTTGAATTTCTGCATAACTAGTTGCTCTAATAACAAGTGCTGTTCCAGCAGCTGCTTGAAGATAAGGTGTTTCAGTGTACCATGGAGCCATTAAACCACCACTAACAGTCCAGTTACCTTTTACTCCGCCATTACCACTTGCATCAAGAAACATTTCAGCGTTTGTGCGATCGGCTCCATTAAACCAACGCATATAACCATCATCATTATCTGAAATAAACCAATTAGCAAATCCATGTTCAACTTCTGTATTTGAAATTCGCTTAAATGAAACAACCGGCTTAGTTATAAATCTACTAGAAAGCAAGTCAAGTTTATCACCAAGCAATTGCCATGTGTAATCATATGGATTTGGACTTGTCCCATTGTTACCATCCCCATTACCAAATATTAGTCGAGGAATCGAAGTACCAACGGCGTCTCGAATAGAAATAGCATCTGCTGTAAGGGAAGATACTTGTGGAACAGATGACCAAACAGCATCTCCATCAGTGGATGACGCCTTGACCAACAGATTGTAGATTACTCCGCCAGGAGGAAGACCAGAACCTGTACCACCAGTTCCAGGAGTCCACAATCCAGTAGCAGCATTATACCTCAACACTTGACCATCAGCTGCGGTTGGTGCTGATACATTAGCTAAACTATCCAACGTGCCAGGATTCATCATCCAAACATTAGACGCAATCTGTTTGAGCATCACAGGAGCGTTTGGCGCTAGAGTTACCGGAGAAGTCGAACCATTAATAGTTACAGTAGCAGCGGGAGTAATCGTTACTGTTCCAGTACCTGTCTGAATTAGATCTAGGCATGTACCAACAAAGAATACTCCGGCCGGAAGTGACACTGCGACTGCAGCAGCATTAGTGAAACGAGTTATGCATCCAGCATCAGCAACAGCCATAGTGTATGTAGTACCATTCTTGCTGTTGACTTGTTGAGTAATGTAATGACCGTTTCCACCACCACCAAAACCAGACTTCATTGCTGCAGAAAGAATTGCTGGAGTAATGGCATTTGTAGCATTGTCAAGAATCATGTCTGTGGAATCTGCCAACTCCACAACACCCTTAACTGTTTCAGTAGCTGCTACAAAGCTTGACCATTGAGTGGCGAAATCAGCAGCACTAGTCTTACTCAGATATTGACCTGTAGTTCCACCGACAGGAACTCCACTACCAGCAGCTCCAGCTGGACCTTTTAGATTTCCTCTTAGAGTCCAAGTACTAGGCAATGTCGTTAGATCATAGTAATCTCCATTAGTTGAATTAAGATACCAATCGCCAAGAAGTGCACCAGAAATAGTATTAGGTGCACCAGCACCAGTAAACCAAACTTCTCCACGAAGTCCTGTCTGACCTGGAATACCTCCTGGGCCTTGAGGCCCCATGTTGATTACAGATACAGATCGAGTAGTTGGGTTGACTACGATCATCTGAACTCGAGAGATCACATTGACTTCACTCATGCGGTCACCGTCTCTCTGAATTCAACCTCGAGGGGTCGATCGAATACAGGAATTGGCTCACCAGCACTGGTTCTCTTAATGTCCATATAACCTTTTGATTCATCAATAGCAGCTGTGATAGTATTATCCAAAGTAAGAATCAATCGACCATCTGTACCATCAGTCAAATATCCGATAGTCCATGTTGCAATAAGATCAGAATCTGAGGAAGCTTCGGAACGAATTTCACTCGCTA
>Ga0105252_10000576_pt1 | contig 22105 bp, 24 predicted proteins | sample EasRivMeERMZT100_FD_89675 | JGI IMG/M metagenome (GOLD analysis project Ga0105252, IMG submission 89675) | Soil microbial communities from meander-bound floodplain in the East River, Colorado, USA - East River MetaG ERMZT100 | ecosystem: Environmental > Terrestrial > Soil > Floodplain | place... | reverse complement strand
GTCAATGGCCTGAGCAAGCCGGACGCGAAGTATCGCGCACTCATTAATGATTGTCTGCGGGAATTCAAAGAACTGCAGAAAGACATGCGTCGTCAGCGAGCGAAGACTGTGCGTCTCCGCGCCTCATCCCGCGGCACCATGAAGGATACGTGGGAGGTTCTGCGCCGTGTGGAAGCAACTCTTTGAGCTGTTTCGTGGCACACTGTTTTTGGGGCGCGAGGTCGCAGAGTTGCGCAAGGAGGTCACAGAATTACGTGAGGAGATGGACGATGTCCAACGGGCGCTCAACCAACTGGTTCACAACTTTGAGCTTTTAAGCGAACGCGAACGATTCGAGCGGGAGAAGCACCTGTTGCAGCTTGAGAACGCGGTTCTCCGTCTCGAACGCCGTCTGCCCCCCGGTAAACCACCCAAAGAGCGGAAATGAATTCGCCGCGATGTACGGCGACCTTCACACCCGCACCCGCATCCACCCGTAGCGAGTGTGGTCCGGCTCGAGGGCCAGGGCGGCGTAGGTTTCTTTCATCTTCGACATGTTGTCTGCGGTGACCTTGTCAAACTCCAGCAGGGTCTTCAGCTCTTTGGTCATCCGCGATTCGTAATCCTTCGGCACGGGCTTGTAGGAACCGGTGTCCACTTTCCCGATGCCATATAGTTTCGCCGAGGTCAGCCCCAGGATTTTGCGTTTGGCGGATTCGGTGAGAGCGGGATAGCCATCTTCTCACGCATCGCGTCCGGGATTTGGAACCGCCACAGAGCCTCGATCTGCCATTGTGGGGAGCCGTACCAGACTGAATCCGAGCCGAACACAATCCGGTGATGGTATGCTGCCGTGACGTGTGCGGCAGCGGCGCAGCCGGTTCAGCGCTCATCGCGGCAGAGTTTACCAACCATTTACACAAAACATTTTGACCGCAGAAGTAGTCCACAACAATCTGACTTCAATGATAAAAAAACAGTTCACGCATTCGCACGTATCCAGTTGCCCAGGCTGTGCGATTCGCAAACCAATTAGGAATCCATTATGTTGCCACAACTAAACCGCAGGCGTTTTCTTCACACGGCGGCCACCGGAGGCGCGCTCCTCGGGCTTGGAAATCTTAGTGCCTTTCGCCACCTGGCTGCGGCCGCGCCGACCGGGGCTCAGGGTCGGCCCTGGCAGGTTCGCTACGGCGCCGACATCGAGCCGATCGTGCGGCTGATCGAAGAGACGCCAAAGGAGAAGTGCGTTGAGGTGATGATCGAGCGGCTGCGGCATGGGTTGTCGTACCGGGACTTCATGGCCGCCCTCTTGCTGGCGGGTCTGCGCAACGGGGGTGATTTCGGCTATTACCACTGCATTTACATGATCCACTCGGCGAACCAACTGAGCCTGGATGCTCCCATCGGGGAACGAATGCTGGCGATGTTCGCCGTACTGGAGAATTTCAAGTATTGGCAGGGACGCCGGTCGGGAGGATCGGATCATTTCGGCATGCAGAAATTCCCCGGAACGATCCCTGACTCGAACAGAGCCCTGCCCCAATTTCACGAAGGCATGGCGAGCGGCGATTCGGATGCCGCCGAGGGGGCGATCATTTCGCTGGGTCGCAGCGAAGGCACCTCCAGGTTATTTGACCTCATCGCACAGTACGGCTACCGTGCGGCTGGAGTCCACCCCTGGATCTTCGTCTCCAATACGTGGCGGGTTCTCGACGTGATCGGTTGGGAACGCGCCGAACCAGTCTGGCGCGCGATGGCTCGGTTGCTGACGGGGAAGAGTGAGTGGGCCGAGAACTGGTACTTACCCAGCCGCGAGAAGGTAGAGATCGAGTCGCTTCCGGCAAACTGGGCCGAGGCCAAGGGGGATTCCGGCCTGACGCGGGAACTGCTCGCCGTGATGAGTGAACGGAATGCCGACGGGGCCTTTCAGCTTGCCATCACGCAATTGGCACGAGGCAACGTTCGGGCGGGCGCCATCTGGGACGCCGTCCATCTGGCCGCCGCAGAGGCATACATCCGGGGCGACGCGAACAACGGACTCCACTCGAACACGGGAGTGAACGCGCTGCATTACGCGTTTCGCGCCAGCGGCGATCCAGAGATACGACTCCAATCGCTGATGAGGGCGGTGAGTTGGCTGTGCCAGGGCATTTCGGCGTATCCCACGAAAGACAAGAACCCGCTCAGGATCACCGAGATTTCTCCGTTGGACATCCCGGCCGCTCCCGAGTTGGCAGCCGAAGAAATCGTGTCTGTCGGCACGGCGCTCGCATTTGCCCAACAGCACCCGGACTCGCAAGCGTTCTGGCAACTGCAACGCCGCCTGGTGTTGACGAAGCACACAGGTGTGCACGATTACAAGTTGCTCGCCGCGCTCTGGGAGGACTCGCAACTCGTCTCTCCGCAATGGCGACCCTGCCTGGTAGCTGCTTCGGTCGGCATACGTAGCTCGTATCACCGCAGCCCGGACTACACAACGATGCTCCAGGTTCGCGAGGCGCTCCGAAGGCAGTAAACAGCGAAGAACATTATGAAGACGCGGTTGCTCGTGGGTCTCGGAAGCGCGACGAAGCTCTTCTTGACTCTCGCGATCGTGTCCGTCGGGACCATGATTGCGTGTGCGCAGCCAGGCTCTCGTCCGGTGGGGGGCGGGAATTCCAATTCGGTTTCAAAAACCAAATCGGAACCGGACGACGCTGAGGTTGCCGGAATTCTTAAAGCGCTTCGGGACAAAGACGGCAATATTCGCTCCGGCGCAGTCATAGCGGTGAAAGCGCTTGGTGTTCGTGCCAAGGCCGCGACACCGCTGCTCATTGACCTGTGGGACATCGATGAGAAGGACAACGATCAAATCCAAAAGGCTCTCGCAAGTATTGGCCCGGCTGCGATCCCTTGGCTTCTTGAAATGATTCAGGACCAGAGCGGTCGACGTCGAAAGGCAGCCGCTTGGTCGCTGGCGCTGTATGGTCCATTCTCAAAGACCGCTGTCCCCTTCCTAATTACCACACTTAAGGACACTGAGCCAGAAGTCCGTGCTGGAGCAGCCCACGCCTTGGCTTCCATCGGCCAGGATGCCAGGGAAGCAATCCCCGCACTGATTCGGACCCTGAGTGACGAGGACACTGCCGTCCGCTTGAAGTCAGCCTCGGCCTTGGGCGAAATCGGTCCCGATGCTAAAGGAGCCATCCGACCGCTTGCTCGGGCGCTGAAAGACAAGGACCATGCCGTCCGCTCGGCCGCGGTGATTGCCTTGGGCATAGTTGGCAGCGACTCCGAGGAAGCGATTGCGGCACTCATTACCGCGCTCGACGATGAGGCCGGTGATGTTCGTTTGAGCGCCGTCTCGGCCTTCGGCACCATCGGCGCGAAGAACGAGTCGGCTGTTCCCGCGCTGATCGCAGCGTTACGAAATGACGTCGGTTATGTTCGATCACGCTCCGTATTCACGCTGGGTGAGCTGGGCGTCAATGCCAGGCCCGCAGCACCGGAGATCATCAAGCTGCTCGGCGACGAAGCCCTTCAGGAAGAGGCCGCGGTGGCCCTTCGGCACATCGGCCTGGACGCGAGCACGGTGCCAGCACTCATCGAGTTGCTCAAGCACGAGAGTCTTCGCACCCGTCAGTTGGCGGCCACTGCCATCTCCCGCGTCGGTGCCGGCGCCAGAAACGCAGTGCCGGCGTTAATTCAATCGCTTCAGGATGAACCCGTGCAGCAGTTCGCCATTCATGCCCTGGGCCGGATCGGTCCCGAGGCGAGAAATGCGGTGCCTGCACTCGTTGAGTTACTCAAGAGCGAAACCTATTACATCCGTGCTGGAGCCGCGGAAGCTTTGGGGCGAATTGGTCTAGACGGCAAAGCTGCCGTCCCAGCTCTCATGGAGGCGCTGAAGGACGAGCAAGCCCAAGTACGACGCCATGCGATGGAGGCTCTTAAGAAGATTGACGGAGCTGCGGCAAAGAGAGCAGACGAGCGGTAGATCAAATGCAGGTCAATCCAACCGTGTGATGCATTCTCTGCGCAAAGCCTTCACGTTGATTGAACTGCTTGTAGTGATTGCGGTCATCGCGGTGCTAGCCGCCCTGCTGCTCTCTGTCATTAGCAAGGCCAAGGAGAAAGGCCGGGCCGCGAAATGCATCAGCAATCTCCGGCAATTGAACCTGGCGATCCTGATGTGGGCCGATGATGAGGAGCAGCGGATGCCCCCGTTTTGGGTGGATGAAGGAAATTGGAATCGGCGCTGGCCGGCCTACACCTGGCGCGACGTTATTTTTCCGTATGTCACGACGAGGGAGGTTTATTATTGTCCAAGCGCTCCAACTTTGAGCACCTGGACTCCGATGAGCAGCGTTTGGGGGTGGGGCCAGTCGGGTTACGGCGGCGCCAAGGTGCATCAGGGTGAGGGACCGCCGACGGATCCCTGGCAGCAGGGGATGGGAAGTTTTGCCGCGCCGAGCGACACGTTCCTGGTGATGGACTACGATGATAATCTGGAGGATCCCGCCGGGCCGACCGATTCGGTCAACGAGCATCTGTATATTCGAGGCATCACCCGTCGGCTGGACCAGGCCGTTTCGCGACACGCTGGGAGCGCCAATTATGCCTTTGCGGACGGGCACGTGGCCAGGCTCGATCTGCAGGGCAGGATCTGCAATACGATTGGCGGCGGTCACGATAACTGTCCGTGGTCCGTTGAGTGAAGGGGTCAATATTCCACGCGAACGCCGTGCGACCTACCTGGCCCGTTCCATGAGTCTGGCGTGAGATACGTTTTCTCAGGACACTATCATCGTAACGCCTTGGCTCGGGATGGCGACATTGAAGCTGTCACGACCGGACCCGTGGGCAGGCCGAGCGGCGGTGACAAATCAGGCATGCGCATCGTCATCGTTCGCGAAGATCGGATTGAACACCGGTACTATCAGTTCGGAGAGTTGCCCAACCAGGTGGATTTGCAGTAGTCGTCGTAAATCCAATAAGCCGCGACGGCGGTGTTCCTAGAGCATCTGTTGCAAGTTGGGCTGGGCGGAGAGGCTGGCGGCGGAAAACATCATCGCGGCGGCGCCGACTGTGAGTGGGAAAGTGTGTTCATGTTCAATAATGCATTGCGTGATTACCGTCCTTCATAGACGCGAGCCGCGAACATTTGCATTGGGTTCAAGCATACCTGCTCCTGTAACGCGTCATTGGCCCAGCGTGACTTCGCCGTTCCAGTCTGTTTGTGCTCAGCTTGCAAAGTCTGGCGCTAACAGTTTGAGATCCCGTGCGAACCTCTCGATAAGAACCTGCTGGAACTCCAGGCATCTTTCGATATCTCTGCGTTCAAAGAGCACTTTGCCTCGCTGCTCGATCAGTTCGTTTACTCCTCGCTCATCGAGCGTTTTCAACGCAGCAGTTAGCGTTCGTCCGACGGCAGTCACACGTTCGAGCACGGTCTTAGGCGGCGTACCAGGCGCGATACCCCAAAAGTGGCCAGCTTCGCGGAAATACTTCGGCCGCGTCGGATCCTTCAGCCAGTCTTTGAATACTGGATGCTCGATGATTCGTTTCACGGCCTGCTCCAATTGCCTGTCCGCTTTGTCACGAGCGATAGTGTCGGAGGGACGCAGGGCGCTCGCCTCAGCGAGGCCTGTGGGGGTAAGCCGAAAAACGCGGCGGTGAATTTTTTCGAGCAACCCTTCGCCTACGATTCCCTGTTTGCCAGCATGAGCATCAAGTTCCTTGAACAGCTTTGAAGAATCGGGGTGGTCCTCCTCGAAGCCTCTCAGCCCCCAAGCCTGCTTGTCATTCTTCCACCCGTGAACGAGCAACTCTTCCGCTGTAAAGGTTTTCGTCAGGTCGCCTCCTGTCAGCTCGAATGCTGCCAGCACGATTTGCTGCTTAAGACCCAGACCTTTGACATTCATACTTGGTCGAGTCCTGTCCCGGCTTGAACGTATTGTTGAAGCTTCTGCCACATCGGTTCAGCAAACTGAACCTGGTAGCGTTCGAGAGCGGCCTTGTGGCTCACCCAAATGTCTTTCCGCTCTGCTTCTCCCATTCTGGTAAATTCCTCCTGCATGTGGACTTGAACAATCATCTCCACAACTTTCTGTGCATGGAACGCCCGCCAAAGGTCGGCTCGCTCCACGCGCTGCTTGAAGAGAAACGCAGCGTCAGGAGCGCCAAGGTTCAGCCACCAGATATTGTATTGGTAGTCGGTGACTTCCTGCCACAACGCGGGCTGATCAGGATTGCTGGGCCGCTTCTCACCCGTCGCCGGGTCGCTATCCCGGTCCGTCATCAGTAGCTGCGGGAAGCCACCGCCGCGTTCCAGCTCATCTTGATTCGGAATCACCGTGACCTCGGCCCAAATCCTCGCCCACACACCGCCTGCTGAGGGATCACCGGCTCCCGCCGTTATGCTTGTCTTTCCCACACGGTTTCCTGTGACCCAACCTGATGGATGGATGCGGACAATGAGCTGATCGTCGGCATCATGCCGCCAATTCAGGAATACGCTCGTGTTCCTCTGCCCTTCATCGTTCGTGACTTCGGCTACGATCTGCTGTTTCTTGCCGACTTGGATTTCCAGACTGCGGGGAGTCAACAGCACGTGATCAATATTCCAAACTTCAAAGCGCACTTTAGCTGATTCGATAGTCGTACCGTTAACAAGGGCCCAAATCTCCGTCGCTCCCTTGCCCGCTGCCTGAACCTCGCTACCTCGCTCGAACGTCACTACGTGGCGGTCACCAACACACCATTCCAACTCGAGATTGGGAACGATACGCCCCATCGCATCGCGGATGTGGGGACGTAGGATTGTCGCCAAATTTAGGACCACACCTTTACCGATGCGAAGTGTTTCATTAACGTCCCAAGAGATCTCCACAACCTCCGGCACTTCACCAAGATCACGTTCGTCGTCCCCGCCGCCCCCTCCTCCGCCTCCACCTCTGTACCCATAGTCTCCACTTGGCAGGAACTGATTTTTGAAATCATTCAGCAGCTTGTTCTCGACGTGAACTTCGTCCAAGGATTCTTGATCCTGCTCTTGCCGGCGTCGGTCACTGATCTTTTTGGCGAGTTCTCGAATCTTTTCCGCGACAAACCGATCCACAGCTTGCATGAGGGGCCCAGAGCCAGGCCGCACGCGTCCGAGCTCAACGTAGTCCGGTTCCAACGCTGACAGCTCAACCGTGGCGTAGATGAAGTATGATCCTGGAATCGCCGGCACAAGCTCCGCAATCGATTTGGAGCCGACCATTTGATGTTCTGTGCAATAAGTGACTTTCCAACGCGGTTTGAGCTTTTTGTGGGCATTGGGCATATTCTCTGCCGACGTGTAGAGAATTAGCCGCCCTTTCGGGCGGGTTCCTCCGAGCGTGGTGGATTGAATCTTTCCGCTGTCGTCGGACAGTTCCTCGGGCATCTCAAATGGCGTAGCCTCCTCAAAGCCCGGGTATGGCCTGATTTGTTCCAGTTCAAGCGGCTTCCCGGTCCTCAAAAGCCGACCGTTGTGTGCCCCATACAGCCGGAACTGTTGGACAGCAAGCGTGGCTTGGTCGTGCCGAAGTGTCCTCTCAACGATGTCTTCCACGTCGATACGGCCCTTGTAGGTGTCGATTGGGCCAACGCCTTCGACAAGTGTGAACGCCTCGCGTTCACGCAACGAGCTTTGCAAATCCTTTGGCAGCTCACTGAACGTGATGTGGTAAGGCTCCAACGCCCGCTTAAGCTCAAGCTCCCACGAAGAATTCGGCAAATCACGGGCGGCCGCTGCGTTGGGGATGAAGCCTGGCGTACCGCGTTTGACCGTCTGGGGTTGGCCGTCAAACCCCTTGCAGTTCAACTTTCGATCCCGGACACCGAAAATACGCGAGACACCGGTGAACAGCTTGAACATATAAGCCTTTGCACCGTTGCCTTGCGTCTCTTCCTCCAAGCGGCTAGATCCTCGACTCGACGCGTTGGGATCCATCCATGTGCTCCACGCCGTGACGTCGTCGAGCGACGCACCGCCAACGTCGAGCAGGCCAATTCTGGCAAGCCCCTTCGCCTCGGCGTCTCGAAAGATGAGCAAGGCCGCTCGGTGCTTCTCCTCAACGTTTGCCCGGTCTGGCTGATACGCACGGCGGGTATTCTTAAGCCACTCCGCGATACCCTCGTCGTGACTTCTGATACACCGCGTGACGGAAATCAGTGTTCCCGTTTCGTGAAATCGAATAGTCGGATCTCGTTCGATGCTCATGCTGTTCCTCCGTTCATTTCAGCCAGTTAATTCGAATCTCCTTCTCTAGCGGCTTGAATTCGGGGTCTCCTGTGACGAGTTCGGCTTTCCTCTCCTTCGCCAGCGCGGCGGCGAAGGCGTCTGCCAGACTGATTTTAAAGCGCGATTTGAAATCGGCGGCGGTGTCGGCCAGCGAACGGCCCGCAGGATGGAACTCAAGTGGGAGGCTTTTCAGAACGTCCTCGGCTTGTTCCCAGGCTTCGGCGCCGTCCTTTTTCAGGAGCATGTATTTCACTTCGGCGTAGTTCACCTCGGTCATGTGCAGCGGACGATCAGCGCCGGCTGCCTTATGAAGCAATTCTTTCACGGGCACCGCGATGTCCTCGCCACGAAAGAATGCAAGCAGGGCGTGGGCGTCAAGAACGGCTGCAGCCATTTATTTGTCCTCCAGTTCCCGTTCCTCTCGTTTGTGCTCCGCCCATTCGTCGCTGAAGGACTTTCCGCCGGGTTTGCGCTTCAAAAGTCCGAAGCCCCGTTCAATCGCCCAACGGGTCACCGGCTTAAGCAGGATGCCTTCGGGTGTCGCCTGAACGATAGCCTTCGTGCCATCCTCAATGTTAAATTGCTTGCGCAGCCAGCTCGGGATCACCACTTGACCTTTTGTAGTGAACCATACGGAATCTGTTTTGCTTGTCGTGCTCACGGCTTCAACTCTGGTATCCTGATAAAAGTCCGTCAATATAAAAAAGTAGGATCTTACAACACAAGTCGGATTTTGGGTCCGCGTGGCCAGACCGAGTGTCGAGGCAGTGGGTTTCCATGTAGCGTCGGAGCTACGCGCCGACGCGTATGGGAACTGGTGGAAAAGGAGAAAGAGGAAGGTCTGACGCCAGAAGAAAAATGCGAACTGGACGACCACGAACGGCTCGAACATCTCCTGATTCTCTCCAAAGCCAAGGCCCGCACCCCCGGCGCGCATGGCTGAAAACATCAGCCTCGCGTTGCGCCGTGAAGTGACGAGGCACGGCGGCTTCCGCTGCGATTGTTGAAAGCCTTTCCCAACTCTCGGGCGGGGCCGCGCAGTTTGACATCTTCCTCTCAGGTGGGCAGACTACCGGCAGTATGAGCAGGCAAGTTATCTTGGAACTTCCCGAAGGCGCCTTCTCGGCCTTGCGTGCCGAACCGGCTGAACTGGGGCGGGAACTGCGCCTGGCCGCGGCGGCGAAGTGGTACGAACTCGGCAAGCTTTCACAGGCCAAGGCGGCCGAATTGGCCGGATTAAGCCGCTACGAGTTTATTCACGCGCTGGCGCGCTTTGAAGTGTCGCCCATTCAGGAAACGGTTGAGGAGATAGCCGAGGGACTGGCGCGTGAGCAATAAGTGGGTCGTCAATGCGTCGCCGCTCATTCTGCTCGCGAAGGTTGCACACATCTATCTGCTCCCGAAACTGACGGAACAACTGGTCATCCCCGCCAGTGTGGTCGTCGAAGTTCAGGGAGGCCCCTCAACGGATCCGGCGCAAGCCTGGCTGAATGGCGAAGGCGCAACTTGGATTCGGTCTGACATCGCGACGGTTTCGTCTGTCGCAGCGTGGGATTTGGGTGTTGGAGAAACGGCTGTGTTGAGTTGGGCTCACGAGCATGGAGATTTCGAGGCCATCCTCGACGATCGCGCCGCCCGCAAGTGTGCCGTCATCGAACGCATTCCTGTTCGTGGCACTCTCGGTGTCGTCCTTGCCGCGAAGATCCGCGGCTTGATTCCTCACGCCAGACCCGTGTGCGATGACATCGTGCGAGCTGGTCTTCGCATCCATCCCACGGTCTTGTGCGACGCATTGAAGCTGGTTGGGGAGTAACCCTATTTCGACCGCGACACGCGGTTTGATTGCCCGTGAGGCGTTAGAAAACGACGATCACAGCTTGAGATCGCGCGCCGTCGTTTGGTCGGCTTCCCAGTCAGCCATCGTGTAGTGGAGCGGCACTTCGCGTTGCGCGGAGAAGGTCATGAACTCTTCCACAGAAACCCCGGCCAGTTCCGCTGCTTTGCCCAGCGAGATGCGATGCTCACGGAACAGTTCAAGAGCAATGAGCTTGGCGGCGGAGCGCGAAGGTTGGGCATCGGACATGCCAGCGGCGGTCAAGAGTTCTTCAGCCAGTTCCACATTCACAGTGCTCATAATCGTCGCCATAGTTTGCCCGCTCCAGAGATGGTTTTCAAAGCATTTCCCGAAGAATCAAATCGTCTGCGCGGGCATTCTGGCGTGTCCAGCCCTCACCTGCCAAGCGCGGCTGGGGAGATATTCTGCTTGCATGTCCTGCCATCGCGGAAATCGAGAAGACAGTGTTGGCCTTGCCCGTGGAGCAGCGGGCGTTGCTGGCCGAGTCGTTGCTGAGTTCCCTGCCGCCGCTCGGTGAGGACTGCTCGGAAGCGGAAGAACTGGCCGAAGTGGAACGGCGCGAACGTGAAATCGAGAGTGGCCAGGTCCAACCGTTGAACGAAGCGGAGTTCTGCAGGCGCGTCGAAGCCGGACGCAAACGGTGAGGGTCGAGTATCATCCTGCCTGTGTGTGATGGAGTCGTTCTGTCGGCTTGCGGAGACGCTTCGGGTCAGGCATCGTGTCTGCATGAGCACAGTTGAGTTGATTCTTCAGAAGGCAAGCGCGTTGCCAGACGAGCTTCAGCAGGAGGCTCTCCATTATGTCGATTACCTGCTGGCGCGCCAAGCCGAAGGCCGTGAGGCGCGCGAGTGGAGCCGGTTCTCGGCTGAACAATTGACCGCGCAATACGCCGAGGGCGACGCCATTTACGATCGGGATTGATGGCCGCTCCCGCTTACTCGCAAGGGGATGTGTTGCTGGCGTTTTGCTCACTGAACTTCGTCATCGAAGTTGACCCGCGTCCCGACATCGTCGGGACTTGCGCGAGGACGACCCGTGCGCCTACCTGCCGATAGTTGATGGGCGCATTGCGTTTGCCCTTTTGCGTGGATACAATATTCCCATGACGACGAAAGCAACCACCGTCAATGGCCTGAGCAAGCCGGACGCGAAGTATCGCGCACTCATTAATGATTGTCTGCGGGAATTCAAAGAAATGCAGAAAGAGATGCGCCGTCAGCGAGCGAAGACCGCGCGTCTCCGCACCTCATCCCGCCGCACCATGAACGATACCTGGGAGGTTCTGCGCCGTATGGAAGCAACTCTTTGAGCTGGTTCGCGGCACGCTGTTCCTGGGGCGCGAGGTCGGCGAGTTGCGCAAGGAGGTCACAGAATTGCGCGAGGAGATGGACGATGTCCAACGGGCGCTCAATCAACTGGCTCACAACTTTGAGCTTTTGACCGAGCGCGAGCGATTGGAACGGGAGAAGCAGCTCTTGCAGCTTGAGAACGCGATTCTCCGTCTTGAACGCCGCCTGCCTCCCGCTAAACCGCCGAAAGAGCGGAACTGAATTCGCCGCAATGTACGGCCTCCTCTATACTCGTGCCCGCATCCATCCGTAGCGGGTGTGGTCCGGCTCGAGGGCCAGGGCGGCGTAGGTCTCTTTCATCTTCGACATGTTGTCGGCGGTGACCTTGTCGAACTCGAGCAGGGTCTTCAGCTCTTTGCTCATCCGCGATTCGTAATCCTTCGGAACCGGTTTGTACGAACCGGTATCCACCTTCCCGATGCCATACAGCTTCGCCGAAGTCAGTCCCAGGATTTTGCGTTTGGCGGATTCGGTGAGAGCGGGATAGCCATACTTCTCGCGGATCGCTTCTGGAATTTGGAACCGCCACAGAGCTTCGATCTGCCATTGTGGGGAGCCGTACCAGACTGAATCCGAGCCGAACACAATCCGGTCTTCGCCCATGAACTTCATGAGCTGGCCCATGATGTGCGCCGCCACGGTCGGGAAGGTCACCACGGACGAGGCCCACGTCGTGCCGATCTCCGCGTAGCAGTTGGGCAGGTCTTTGACAAGCTGGGCGTACTCCGTTGTCCAACTGATGTTCGGCACCCCTCCGCGAAGTTTGTCGGCCTGAATGTCCTTCAGCATGTCGGCCAGGAAAAAGTTCGGCTGGATGCACGCGTGGTAGCTGATGAAGTTGAGCTTCGGCCAATCACGCGCCGCTTTCGGCAGGTCGCCCGGATGGCCGCGCAACGGGTCGGGCGGTCCCGGCGCCAGGCCCTTGTGGACGCAGATGTTGTTGAAGCCCGGCTTGCGGTTCTTGAGCTTCTCGTAGTTTTTCTGGATGAGCGCGAAGGTTGGATAAGCCACTTCCTCGTCATCGTGGCGCCATTGCTGCATGAGACTGTTGGGATCGGTGTCCACCTTGGCAGCGTTGGAAATGTTGTAGCCCTTCCATGAATCCGGCTCGTTTTGATCGATCTGTTCCTGAATGTAAGCCAGGTTGCCTTTGCCGGGGTAAAGCATGCCATGACAAAGCATGCGCGTGGAACCGGAAATCTCGTTGATGAAGTTGCGCGCCGCGGCGGTCTGTGCCGCCGTCAGAATCTCGCCGCGCTGTGCTTCTTCCGCATTGCGCGGGGCCCGGGCCTTTTCGCCTTCAATCTGGACCATGGAAGCGGTGACGTTGCTCAGCAGCCCAATCGTGACCTGGCTGTCGAGATACACGTCCTTGATGAACCGCGTCAGATGGGCGTAGGCCGGATCGATGGGAAGACCGACCAGCGCCGGGTTCCAAACACCCCAGCTTTCGCCGCGCTCATCGAGCTGGCCCCGGGAATTGAAGGGATTCGACTTCACAGTCGGAGCCGATGACGGCCCTTGCGCGATAGCACGAAGACCCGCCGGGGAAGGTTTGCTCCCTCGGACGAAGTGCAGTTGATCGTCGAAGACGAACAGGTCCCTGGGCGGCGCCGCCGCGGCGTAGGCTGCCGGTTCGAACATCTCGATCAGACTGACGTTAAAGAACCGTCCGAAGACCTCGTTCATGGCGATCAACGTGGCCGCCATGCCTCCGGAACTGTGCAGGAACTTCCGCCGGCTAATGCCGAGTTTTTGGCTGGCCTCGTCGGCGAGCGCTTCGACCCGCGCCTCGACGCGCCGCTGCTGTTCCGTCTGCGGCACCGGCATGTACTCCCCGTTGGAAATCATCCGCGTCGGGATGGGCGTCCCGCCGTCGCGGGACTCGGTGACGTCGGCGCGCTCGCATTTGGCGACCTGTTCCTCGTCCAACATTCCGTGGTCTTCCTCCCAGACTCGACCGATTTCATTCCATTGTTTCATAGACATGTCTCCGTGTGTGGTTTTGAGTTACGGGCGATGTTGCGACGATAACGCCGCGACAACGTTCCGCACAAGGCAAATGGGACTCTTCTACCTTACGGACTCAGTCGAATCAACGCAGCGCCATCGCTGGGCATCCGGCAGATGGCGCCTTGGCAGGAAAGCGCGATGGTGCGCCCATCTGGCGAAAGCACCGGCTGAATACCGCCAAAGGCGCGACGCGGGAGAGATTCATCAAACTGCGCCAACGCACTCGAGGCAGCGAACGTCAGAAGCCACGCCAGCAATCGAGTTTGATGCGGCCGCGATTTCAGCACTGGCAACCTCCTATCGCGTCATTTCTGTTCCTTCGCCGGCAGCACGCGGATTTTGATGTTTCGGAACTCCAGGCGGTCGGTGTGGTCTTGCAGAGCGATGGGCCCCTTTTTAAACGTGCCGAATTTGGCGCGGTCTTTGTGTTTGCTCTTGGCAACGCGTTGCTTCCAGTCGTCGCTCCACAACTCGTATTCCACGACTTTTTCGCCATTCAGCCAGTGCTCGACATGGGCGCCGTCCACGAGGACGCGCATGTGATTCCACTGTCCCAAAGGCTTCGCCATGTCCTTCGATGGGGCGTACAAATCGTAACAGGCAGCCGCGACCTGCCGCTTGTCGCGCGTCAGATGCGCGGTGTTGTCGAGAATCTGCACTTCGGGCGCATAATGCCACGCCGTGACCGGCTCTTCGGACACATGGTAGAGAACGCCGCTGTTGCCGTTGGGGACCGTCTTCCATTCGAGCTGCAAGTCAAAGTTCTCGAACTCTTCCGTCGTGACAATGTCATCCCCACCCCCCGCGCCTTTGCCACCCGCGCCTCCCTTCACGCGGACGAGCACGCCGTCGATCACGGTCCAGCCGGGCGGCATCTTGTCCATCTTGTAAGCGCGCCAGCCGGTGGTGGTCTTGCCGTCAAAGAGAAGTTTCCAACCCGCCTGCCGTTCGGCGTCGGTGAGCGTGTTGGGTGGAGATGCTGCGAATGAAACCGCAGGAGGGGAAATGAGCATCAGGCTCAAAAGGCATTGGAGTTGTGTCTTGGTTTTCGTGATCATAGGATTAACAGAATGCTCCCACGAAAGCGGTTCGGCAATGCGAGAGTTTGTAAGTCGGGTGAGGGTGCGGGTCATGTGGCTTGCTGAATGCGTGCGATAAACTCCGCGACTCTCACAATTTCGATCGTCCGATACTTTTTGAGGGCCACTAAATCACGATCGCCGGAGACGATGTTCGCTGCGGCGGCGGCCACCGCACAGGCGAGCACCGCGTCATCATCCGGGTCATGCAGAATGACAGGGGTGATCTGCGCCGGTTGAACGACGGTGGCGAGGGCCGCATAGCCCGTGACCAAATCCCGTGGTTGAGCCTGCGCGGCGGTGAGTCGTGAGAGGAATTTCTCGCGCTGCAAAACTTCCTCCAATTCGGCCAGCAACTCGCCGCTCGTGAACAGTTCCACCGTCCCTCGGCGCGCTGCGTTGAGGAGTTAGCGGGACGGCCCGTGCCAAAGCAAACCAGAGACAACGATGTTCGTGTCAGCGACGACTCGCATCGTCGACACGCCGCTGCGCACGTGCGGCCTGGACTTCCGATTCAACTTCCGCCTCAGTCAGCACGGGCAGATTCTGCGCGGCCAAGCGGTCCGCCACGGCGAACAATTGATCCACACGATTCCGTTTTAATTCTGCGCGCAACATGCGCTCGACGGCACTTGGTTCGAGCAAGCCCTTCCTTTTGGCTTCCTCGGCGAGACTGTCGGACAGATCCAGTTTGAGTTCCAGCACCATGAGAGCACAGTAGCCCTCGGCCGCAGTGCTTTCAAGCTGCGAATGTTCGGTGGTCATGCCGTCTGACACTGCCCATCAGAACGGCGGCTTGACGCCCAGTTCCGCGCCGAGAACTTGCAGTTCGTCTCGCAGTTGAGCATTGAGTGGAATCCCCTCCAAGCGGCGCCGTTGCTCTGTTTCGTGTTCGATCTCGCCGGGAACAAAAATACGTTCGACACCACGCGCGCTCGGGCAGGAATGCATCAATTGAATCATCTCATCCATGCGCTGGCGAAATGTCGCCAATGGCATGAACGCGCCGATGCGCAGCGCGGCGCAGGTGTGGGCCACTTGCGCGGGAAGCTCGATCTGTTTATAGAGAGTGTTGACGTGAGTGGAGAATCCGCCCCCAGACAATACGCCCGTCAGGATGTCGAGCAAGAGGCTCAACCCGTAACCTTTGTAACCGCCAAAAGGCTGAATCAACCCCTGATGTGCCGCGGCATTCGGATCGTCCGTCGGCACGCCGTTTTTGTCCAGGGCCCAGGTGGTTGGGATTTTCCTTTTCTCCTGCTGCGCGACAAAAATCTTCCCCCAGGCGACAGCCCCGGTCGCCATATCGAGCACGATGGGCGGGGAACGACCGGCTGGCACGGCAATGGCCATGGCATTATTACCCAGCCGCCCCTCGCGCCCGCCCGTGGGCGCCATGGTCGGACCAGCATTGGTGGAGGCAAAGCCGATCATTCCGTGTTGGAGCGCTTGCATCGCATAAAACGCCGACGCGCCAAAGTGATTGCTGTTCCGGACGCTGACAACCGCCACGCCCGTTTTCTTCGCCTTGGCGATGGCCAGTTTCATCGCCGTGGCTGCTGCGACCTGGCCGACGCCGTGGCGCCCATCAACCAATGCGGAGGACTTCTGCTCGCCAATGACTTCAGGCCGCGCTTTGGTTTTGAATCCTCCCGCACGCAGCCGATCCGCGTAGATTTTCATCCGAATGACGCCGTGCGAATCCACGCCGCGCAGATTGGCGAAAATCAGATTGTCCGCCGTGAGTCGCGCGTTCCGGGCCGAGAGTCCAAGCCTTGCAAAGCAGGCGCTGCAAAACGCCGAGAGTTTTCCAGCGGGCACTTTTATCGCGTTCATGTCGTTACACTGTGGACTGGACCTTTACTACTCGGTTTTTGCCAGCCGACGCAAGGCCCGTTCTGATGGTTTGAGATGGTTTGACCCTTCTGAGCCGCCCGGCCTACCATGCCGGGCCATGATATTCTCGCGGCAGACAAGCGTAGCGTTGACGCGTTTGTCAGGCCTGGCAGCGCACAATCCTTGCGCCTGGATTGCAACGTTGCTCGCCGCCGCCCTCGGCACGTTGCTCGTTCACTCGAGTCGTGCGGTTGAGCCGGAGCCAGTCGTTCCGGTCGCGGCGCAACCGCTGGCTGCGAACGTGACGCGGCTCATGGAGGCGCTCGATCTCCTGGGCGCACCGCTGCCGGCGGATGTGAAGCAATCACTGGCCGAGGCGGCGCGCAAGCCGGACGCCGAGCGCTTGCAGCAGCTGCTCGATGAAAGCGCGCTGTTTATCGTGGATCTGAACCCGGAGTCGCGCGTCAAGGCGCGGCGCGGCCCGGCGAAGGCGGTGCTTCAGCAGGGCGGCTACACGCCGGTCGTTGTCAAAGTCGTCAACCTCAGCACGGTCACGAAGGAGCTTCGCGTTTCCAGTCCGCAGGCCGGGCAGGTCTATGCCGGCATGACGCCGCTTAGCGCAAAGCGGATGCAGCGCGAGCCATTGCGCGAACTGGAAGCAAAGACAGCCGGCACGAATCAGTTCCTCGACCTGGAGATGTTCGCGCGTCCGCCCATGACGCCGCATCTGAGCGGCCTGGAAGTGGAATACACGCTGGCTCTCATCCATAGCCGCGACGCAGGCAAACGCGAGGCCACCGTTGCGTTCGATGTGGGCGGGCCCACCCAAGACCTCGGCTTCCGCGCGGAAGTGCCGGTTTTGTTCGACATCCAACCCGCCGTGCACGTGACGTTGCGCGTGCGCGACCACGATGGTTCGCCGGCGACCGCGAGTTTCATTTTCCGCGACACCGCCGGCCACACGCATCCGCCACAGGCGAAGCGGCTGGCGCCGGATTTTTATTTTCAGCCGCAGATTTACCGGGGTGATGACGACAGTGCGCTGCTGCCACCTGGCAATCTCGCGGTTGAATTCACGCGCGGCCCGGAGTACCGGCGACTGCGGCGCACGGTAACGATTCCGCGTGGCGCGCAGGCCGAGCTTTCATTCCAGCTCGAACGCTGGATTGATCCCGCCGCATCCGGTTTCTACAGTGGCGACCATCACATTCACGGCGCCGGATGCGCGCATTACACGAGTCCGACCGAGGGCGTCACGCCGGAAGACATGTTCAAGCAGGTCGAAGGCGAAGGATTGAACGTCGGGTGTGTGCTCACGTGGGGCCCGTGTTTTACGCATCAGCGAAAATTCTTCGCGCCAGACGTGAATCGGTTGAGCAAACCGCTCACGGTGATGAAGTACGATCTGGAAATCAGCGGCTTCGGCTCGGAAGCGCTCGGCCATGTCTGTCTGCTCAACCTCAAGGACCAGACGTATCCCGGCTCCGAAGGAACGAAAACCAAGGGTTGGCCATCGTGGACCTTGCCGGTGATGAAATGGACGAAGGCCCAGGGCGGATTCACCGGTTACGCCCATTCGGCGAGTGGCCTCGAAATTCACACGTCGTCCGCGGTGAAGCGGCTTTTTCAAAAACACGATGCCGACGCAGACGCGCGTCTCACCACCGGCGAAACGGCGACCGCATTACTGCCGTTCGCTTTCCCCCAGATCGACGACGACCGGGACGGCGTATTGACCGACTCTGAATTGGCCGCCGCGCACGAACGCGCTGCCGTCGAGCTGCCCAACTTCGCCGTGCCCGCCATGAACGGCGTCGGGGCGATGGAGATTTGTGTAACCGTCGCCCACGGCGCGTGCGATTTCATCAGCGCGATGGACACGCCGCGCATTGCCGAGTGGAACATGTGGTATCACATCCTCAACTGCGGCTTCCCACTCAAAGTGAGCGGTGAGACGGATTTCCCCTGTATGAGCGGCGAGCGTGTTGGTCAGGGCCGCGTCTATGTGCAGCTTGGGAGGCAGAAGCGCCTGGACTTCGCCGCCTGGTGCGACGGCCTCGCGCGCGGGCGTTCATACGTAAGCGATGGTTTCGCGCATGCGCTCGCCTTCAAAGTCAACGGAACGGCGCCCGGCTTTGGTGACGTGCGTCTCGACGGCCCCGGCGAAGCGACGGTCGAAGCGGAAGTCGCCTTCGCGCCCGAAACGCCTGCCCTGGTCGCGCACGGATTCGCGCTGCCGCCCGATGGCCAACGCTGGAGCGGCGACACCGTGACCCTCCACGGTCCGCGCACCGACGCGATGACTCCGGGCGGCGAGCGCCTGGTGGAGATCATTGTCAACGGCCGGCCCGCCGTGTCTGCGCGCGTGCCTGCCGACGGGAAACGACACCTCTTACAGTTCCGCGTGCCGATCGCGCGCAGCAGTTGGGTAGCGCTGCGCCAGTTCCCGCAATTGCACACCAACCCGGTGAATGTTCACATCGGCGGCGCGCCCATCCGCGCTTCGCGCCGCAGCGCCCGCTGGTGCATCGAAACCATCGAACGTCTCCGCGAGCAGCGCCGCAATGCCATCCGCGAATCCGAACGCGCGGCGGCCACGCAAGCGTATGACGAAGCGGCGGAAAAGTTCCGTCGCATCGCCGAGCAGGCGCCGGAAGGGAGTTAATCTTTCAAGGTTCTGCGGCCTTTGGCGCGCCAGTCTTGAGATGGCTGCGCAGCCAGGCGAGCAAATCCGCAACATCGGCCGGCTGGAGTCCTTCCGCATACGAAGGCATCAACGACGACGCCAGCCGGCGCACACCCAGCACATCCTTGCGCAGCAGAACCTGCTCGACAGCGCCAGCCTGCACCAAAGTAAGACTGGTCGCATCGTCGCTTTTCAAAAGCCCCGTCATAGCCCCGCCATCGCGCATTTGCACGAGTGTCGTTTCGTAGCCAGGCCGGATGCGTTCGTTGGGCATAAGGATGTCTTTCAACAACGATTCCTCCGCCATGCCAAGTTGACCGAGCATGTCGGGTCCCACTTCGCTGCCTTCCTTTCCAATGCGATGACAGGTCGCGCATGCTTGTAGAAAAATTTCATGACCGTGCTTCAGGTCGCGCGGTCCCGCCAGCGCCGCGACGAATTTCCGGAACGTCTCGTCACTGATCGGTTCGATGGGCGGCAACTGGCCTGGCGGAATCAGCCCTTCATCGTTGCCCACGGTCGCGATGAAAGTATCCTCCAGAGCACGAGCGGCGGCGCGGACTTCGCCAAGAGGACTCGCGGCGAGACTCGCGAGCGCAGCCCGCGCCGTGTTGTCAGCGAGCGGCTTGCGCGGCGCATTCTTGCGGCCCTTGGCCAGCGCATTGAGCACGGCGGTTTGCGTGTCCGGCTTCGCCCCAGCCACCAGGTGGAGCGTGCCGGCCAGTTCGGATTCATTCCGGCGCGCGGCGATGGTCTGCGCCAGGCCCGGCAGAAATGGGGCAGAATCGCCAGGTTCGCGAATCAGTTCGGCAAGCATTTCCAAGCCACGCCCATGCAGCGAGGACAACAAAGCCGTATCCATCCAGCGGACGGCGAGTTTCGTGCGAGCGAACTGCCCCAGCATGGCGAATGCGCGCGGGTCGCGCGTTTCGCCCAGACTCAAAGCGAATTGAATTTGCACGCGCGGATTCGCCTCGATGGCGGCGCGGGTCAGCGTCGCGTCAAGCAGTGCGCGGCCTTCATCTTTGGCGAACCAGCGATCGGCGAGCTGGAGCGCATGAACGCGAACGGCGGCGTCTCCGTGGTTGATGAACGGCAGCACGTCGGATGGCGTGAGCATGGGGAGCGCGACCGTCCCGGTCGCAGCCATCGGCGTCCCGCCGACGGCATTCGGGCGCACTGCGGACTCAGGCGCGGTTGATTCGTCCGCACGCTCGTTCTGCCCGGCGGGACGCCGAGCAGTGCGGGCGGGACGCCCGCGCTCCCCATCCAACGACGCCAGTTCAGCGACTTGGTCTAACGTTCGCAGCGCAGTGATAATTGCTGAAGGTTCAGAAGATTTGTCCGCGAGGATTTCGCGGAGTGTCGACACGGCGGATTTTTCCCCGCGTTCCACCAGCAGGCGCTGCGCGGTTTGTCGCCGCCAGAAGAGCGGGCTGGCACATTCGCGGGCGAGGGCCTTCGTATCGAGCGTGCTCATATCGGCGGCAGGAGCCCGCGCTGCGTCGCGGTGAGTCAGGCGATAAACGCGGCCGCGATCGTGGCCGGCATAAACGCCGTATTGCTGTTGGAGATGGCGCGGGATGGCCGAGTAGTCCTCGATGATCTCGCGATAGTAGTCGGTAACCCAGATGCAGCCGTCCGGCCCGTGCGTGAGGTTCATCGGGTGGCTCCAGGCGTCGGTGCTCGCCGCGAATTCGGATTTCTCCTCGCCCGGCGCGCGGCGAAGTTTCAGCGCCGAACCGTCGGCCTCGATCTGCGCGCGATGGATGAGATTGCCCGCCGGTTCGCAGACGAAATATTGCCCTCGCAATCCGGGCAGCACGCGGTCTTGATACAACATTGGGCTGCACGCGGCCGTGAACCAGCCGTCGGCTTCGCTCTCCGCCGCGCCATAACGCGAGTTGTAATATTTGAAATAGACCGGGTCGTCAGCGCGTTTCTGCCGCCACGGATGCGGCTTCGAAATCGAGTGGACGCGCCGGTCGCCCGTGGGAGCTTCGAGCGACGGCGTGGCCGCATCCGGATTGCGCGCCAGATAACGCCACGGCAGCGGCGCGATGAAAATGCCGGGAACCGTCGTGGTCACGGTAAAGCGGTCGCCGGATTCCGTCATCGCGAAACCAAACGTGTGCGTCGCGCCTGTCACCGGTTCGATGGCGCGTCCGTCCGCGCGAATGCGGAAGTCGGAGCCGGGCAACGGCACCGGTTGGCGCAGATGCGGCCCGGTGATTTTTCCGCCACCCCAGCCGCGTCCGAAATAAATCCAGCCGTCGGCGCCCCACTGCGGAGCGTTGATGCCGCGCTCGAGTTCGCCCGTCGGAAAGCCCGTAAAGAGCGCCTCGCGCATCTCGGCTTTCCCGTCGCCATCGCGGTCGGCAAGGAACAGGATGTCCGGAGCACACGCCACGATGACCCCGCCGCGCGCGGGCACGAGCCCGTAAGCCGGCGGCAGGTTCGTGGCCCACACATCGGCAGCGTCCATGCGACCGTCGCGGTCCGTATCTCGGAGCAATTTCACCACGCCGAACGTCCCGGCTTTGGCGGCGAGTTGAAATTTCTCATCGGCCCGCACGCGCCGCACCTGCGTGTCGAGTTTTCCCCTTTTGTTGAGTTCCTCGATGTCGAGCTGGCCGGCGAGATTGTATCCGTGCAATTCCGAAACAAACATCCGCCCGCGCTCATCCCAGCACACGGCCGACGGCGAAGCGATGAGCGGCTCGCTGGCGACGACCTCCATTCGAAAACCATCCGGCAGCTTGAACGTCGAGGCGCTTTGCGTGGGGGTCATAGGCTTGGGCGCGTCTGTGGGTCTTGGAATTTGGGCGGGGGCGAGCTGTGTGGCGAACAGCGCGGCCCATGCGAGCGATGCGGCTTTCAACATGGCTTTGTATGGCCCAAGCGAAGGCATTGAAGTCCGTGTGTGTGAGGTTATAGCGATTGCCAAAAATAATTTCCGACCAAACCAAGAGCCAAGGCTGCTGCGCCTCACAGAGGCGCGCTCCGGGAGCGCGGGTCTGCGACCCGCAGCATGTCCAATAGGTTGCCAATCGG
>Ga0105252_10000574_pt1 | contig 22109 bp, 24 predicted proteins | sample EasRivMeERMZT100_FD_89675 | JGI IMG/M metagenome (GOLD analysis project Ga0105252, IMG submission 89675) | Soil microbial communities from meander-bound floodplain in the East River, Colorado, USA - East River MetaG ERMZT100 | ecosystem: Environmental > Terrestrial > Soil > Floodplain | place... | reverse complement strand
TGTCCGAGATCGACGACCTCGCCAAGCGGATCCGCCGCATCGGACTCGGGATCATGGGCTGGGCGGACTTGCTGGTGCGCCTGGGCATCCCCTACGACTCCGATGAGGGCGTGGCCCTCGGCCGCAAGTTGATGCAGTTCGTCGACGAGGAGTCGAAGGTCGCGTCCGAGAAGCTCGCCAAGCAGCGCGGCACGTTCGCCGAGTGGGAGCGGTCGATCTGGGGTCCCGATGCCACGTGTGCCCGCAACGCGCGCGGCGAGCGGATCCGGCCGATGCGTCGCTTGCGCAACTGCAACCTGACGACGGTTGCTCCCACAGGCACCATTTCAATCATCGCGGGGTGCTCGTCCGGCATCGAGCCGCTGTTTGCCGTTGCGTTCATGCGCAACCAGGCCGGCGTGCTGATGCCCGACGTGAACGAGGCCTTCGTGGCGATCGCGAAGACCGAGGGCTGGTACTCCGACGACCTGATGCAACAGATCGCCGCAGCCGGCCACATCCACTTCGACGCCGTGCCCAAGAAGTGGCAGCGCGTGTTTGTGACCGCGCACGACGTGACGCCCGAGTGGCACATCCAGATGCAGGGGGCGTTCCAGGATTTCACCGATTCGGCGATTTCCAAGACCTGCAACTTCTCGCACGAAGCCACAGAGGAGTACGTCGAGCAGATCTACCGCTATGCCTACCAGCTGGGCTGCAAGGGCGTGACGGTGTACCGCGACGGCGCGCGCGAGAACCAGGTGCTCTCGACGGGGTCCACCGCGAAGAAGGTGGCGGAGAACGCCGCCGCGGCAGGGAAGGACGCCCTCACGGAGGCGTTGAGCCGCATCGCCGAGTTGGAGACCGAGGTCCACCTGACCAAGGAGCGGCTGCACGACGTGGAGGCGGAGAATCTGCAGCGCCGCGCCAAGCGCTCGCGTCCCGATCTCCTCAAGGGCTCCACGCGCCGGATCGAATCGCCGCTCGGCACGATGTACGTGACGATCACCGAGGACGACAGGGGCCAGCCGTTCGAGGTCTTCATGTCGCTCGGCAAGGCGGGCGGCGCGCTGATGGCCGACGTCGAAGCCGTGGGCCGGCTCATCTCACTCGCGCTGCGCTCGGGCGTGCCGCTGCCCGAGATCTACCGGCAGCTGCGCGGCATCTCGTCGGACCGCGCGGTGGGCCTGGGTCCCAACAAGGTGCTCTCGGTGCCCGACGCGATCGGCATCGCGATCGAGAAATGGATGCAGGAGAAGCAGGGCGTGCAGCAGGATCTGCTGGACAGCACCGCTGGGAAAGCGCCGGCGGCGGCGGAGGTGGTGCGGGGTGCAGCGGGTGATGCCGCCCTGCGTGCGGCGCGCGGACCCGAGCAGGATTTCATCGGCGCGTGCCCCGATTGCGGGTCGCAACTGGCATTTATCGAGGGATGTGCTAAATGTCACGTCTGCGGGTTTTCCGAGTGTGGGTGAACCCTGACGCGACCGCAACGCCTGTGACTCCAGTCACGACGATCCCTGGACCGCGAGGGTAGTCTAGAGACTATGGAAAGCGTCAACCGCATGCTCACGCCGACGCGCTTGCAGGTGAAAGGTTGGGCCCGTGTCGGACCGTCCGGCGCGCACACCCTGCGCCGCGGCGCCTGGTATCCCGTCGTTCGCATCTCCTCGAGCAACATCGTCGTCCTCGACGTGAACCGGCACAACGTGCCGGTCGACCGTCGCTTCCTCGAGATCCGCTATCATCCGCCGGAGCGGTGGACGATCGTCCGCTGCGAGCCGCGTGTGATCGAGCGGCTCGGCCGCATCTTCCCGTTGACGTACGCTGTGTGCCCGTCCTGCCGCCACCGGCAGGGGATCGAGGCGCGCACGAATGACATGACGTGCGATCGGTGCAAGAAGACGGCGGCGATGGCATGGGACGAATTGTCCTAGACGCCTAGACGCGCAGACGCCTAGCGGCATCTAGCGACAGGGGTCAGGAAGGCATGCTTTCCTGACCCCCGGTTTTTCCTAGAACCCGCTAGGCGTCTCGGCGTCTAGCTTTTGCCTGTCCTAAAGCACAGCGACTGAGTCTCCCAGTGAGACAGTGCCGGTCCCTTCACCTACGCAATAAAACCCGCGCATTCCGCTATCGAGAAACTGCAGATGCTTTTTCAGCTCCTCGGGCTCGACGTGTTTGCCGAGTGCCCACCCCGTGAATGGTCTGCACGGGTGCGCGACCTGGAGAACCTTGAGCCGCACGCGCTCCGTGCCCGCGGGGGATAGGATCGCGACTCCGCCGGCGAGCTCCTCGTAGGTGAGCCGGCGATCAACCTCGGCGATGATGTTCTCGCCCGCGCAGCCAACCGCGATCCGTGCTCCGAAGTGCTCCTGCATCGCCGCGTAGTGGGATGTGAACCCGATCGAAATCCCGTGCAGCCCGTCTTCGTTCTTGGTCTGGGGGTGCGCGCGGTGATGCACGTCCACGATCCACATCTCGTCGTCGCTCGGACTCACGCCCAGCGCGCCGTCCGGCGACACGTTGAGCGCCGGCACCGACAGCAGCGGCGTGGGATCGTACACACGAGTGGGTTTCTCGCCTCGTTTCAGCGAGCCGCGCTGGATCTGCAGGCGGGTGACCGGTCCGATGGTGCGCATAACGAAATCTAGCAGGATGTGCTAGATTGGCCCCGCTCATGGCACGTTCCTCATCTCCGCCCTCAACTCCCCGTGGTTGGGCGCGCTGCCTCGATAACGTTGCCGACGTGCTGCGCCGGGGCGCCTGGTATCCCATTCTCGACGAAAGCGGCGACAAGGTTGTGCTCGAGGTCCGCAAGAGACAGGTGCGCATCAGCCGCATCGACGTCGACGTGCGCGACACGCCCCCCGATCAATGGAGCGTCGTCGTGCGGACCGGCGTGCTCCGACCCACCCTGGGCGGCAGGGAAGGGGAGGGGCCCACGATGACCTACGCCGTCTGCCCCAACTGTCACGAGCGGCAGGATCTCACCGGCAGACCGGCGACACTGACATGCACCCGGTGCAAGCGGGAGGCGAAGGTCGACTGGTCAGCCACCTGCTGAGCCGCCGTCTGCCGTCAGCCGTCTGCCGTCGGCACTCTGAAAACCTCAGTACTTGCGGGCGTGAATGTATTTAGTATGTTAACTATCAACATGTTAACAAATGCCCCACAGATGGCTGACGGCTGATGTCTGATCGCTCCGAACTCGCGCTCCAGCTGACGGACGCGGTCGCAGCCGCCCAACAGGCCATCGAGCGTGCCGGCAACAGGGCCTACAAGAGCTTCGGGCTGTCACAGCGGGCGCACGCGGCGATGTCGGCTGTCGATCTGGGGGGACCGGACGGCGCGCGGCCCAGCGACGTCGCGCGCGAGCTGGGGGTGTCCCGCGCGGCCGCCACGACGTTTATCCAGCGGCTGGAGGCCAAGGGCCTCGTCGAGACCAATACCGACCCGGACGACGATCGTGGGGTACGTGTGACGCTCACGCGACGCGGTCTCGAGGTGCTGCTCCGGGTGGGGCAGCTCGAGCGGCGCCTCGCTGCCCGCACCATCGAGGGGATGCCGGCCTCCGCCATGGCCCGCGCGATCCACGTGCTCCAGGAGCTCAAGGCCAGGCTCGAACAGAAGTCGCTCGAGGTCGTGCGCTGAGCGCCTATACAGATGTGCGAATCTTTATGCAGCCGTGCCCCCTCAGCGGTCTGCCTACTGTCACTTCACGTAGTGCTGCAGGCACTCTCGCTAGACGCATTTTTCCCAACGCATTATTGCGAAGTTTCGGAACGCCACTGTCATCACTCACCGGGGGCGCGGCTCTCGTTTCATTTTGTCTAGTTTTCCACATCTCAATGGGCACGTGCATTTGTGGATAACCGAACCGACAGCGCATCGATGATGCGCCGTACCAAAATCGTGGCGACCCTCGGTCCGGCGACCGGCAACGAGACGATGATCGGCGCCCTGCTCCAGGCTGGCACCGACGTCATCCGGATCAACGCCTCCCACGGTACCGCCGAGCAGCGTGGTGAGTGGATCGCCGCAGCCCGGCGCGTGGCGGAGAGCGCGGACCTGCCGGTCGCGATCGTGCTCGACCTCCAGGGTCCCAGGATCCGGGTGGGGGCCTTGTCGTCCCCGCGCGAGTTGACCGCTGGGCAGCAGGTCGTGTTCGCGCCCGAAGAGGTCGCGCGCGGCGACGAGCTTCCCACCACCTACGACCGCCTGGCCGCCGACGCGCGCATCGGCTCCCGGATTCTGCTGAACGACGGCCTGCTCTCGGTCGAAGTAACCGGCGTCGACGCACCGCGGGTCCGTGGGCGCGTGGTGGACGGCGGGATTCTCACGGCTCACAAAGGAATGAACCTTCCAGGCGTCCAGGTCTCGGCACCGGCGCTGACCGAGAAGGATCGCGAGGACGTGCAGGACGCGATCAAGGCGGGGGTAGACTACCTCGCGCTTTCATTTGTGCGTCGCGCCGAGGATATCGAGGAGCTGCGGAAGCTGGTCCCGAACACGATCAAGCTGGTCGCCAAAATCGAGAAGGCGACGGCCCTCGACACACTCGAGCGCATAGTCGCCGCGTCCGATGCCGTGATGGTCGCGCGGGGCGATCTGGGCGTGGAGCTCCCGTTCGAACAGGTTCCCCTCGTACAAAAACGGCTGATCAGCGAGGCCAACCACCAGGGCAAGCCGGTGATCACGGCGACGCAGATGCTCGAGTCGATGGTGCACCACCCACGCCCGACGCGCGCCGAGGCGTCCGACGTCGCCAACGCGATTCTCGACGGGACGGACGCCGTGATGCTCTCGGCTGAGACGGCGGTGGGGCAGTATCCGGTAGAAGCGGTGCGCGCGATGGACCGGATCATCAGCGAGATGGAGCGTCACCCGCTGCGCCTGCGCGAAGAGCGTCGCTCGGCAGTATCGGGCGTTACGACGGATGATGCGATCGCTTGGGGGACGGCCGCGGTGGCCCGCATGCTCAAGACGCCTCTCATCGTCACGCTGACCCAGGGTGGCTTCACGGCTCGCAAAGTCGCCGCGCTCCGTCCTCCCGTTACGATTCTTGCTGTGACGACCGTACAGACCACGTACCGTCAGCTGGCCCTGGTGTGGGGCGTGGAGCCGGTGCTGGTGGACCGTGTTCCGGGATACGACGCCATGCTCGAAGTCGTGCGCAGTCTCATTCTCAAACGGGGGCTGGCCAAAAAAGGCGATTGCATCGTGGTGACCGCGGGACTCCCGTGGGAGGTCTCGGGCAGCACCAACCTGATCAAGGTCGAGCGGGTGTGAAGTGCGGCTGACGTTGCTCGGCACCGGCACGTCGTTCGGGGTGCCGCAGATCGGCTGTCGCTGTCCCACCTGTACCTCCACCGACCCGCACGACCGGCGCACCCGCACCAGTGCCCTGATCGAAACCCAGGGCAAGCGCCTGCTGATCGACACGCCTCCCGAGCTGCGGCTGCAGCTCGTGGCTGCTGGCGTGGATCATGTCGATGCGGTGCTGTTCACCCACGGGCATGCGGATCACGTGCATGGCATCGACGACTTGCGGGCGCTCTCGGTGCGCCTGGGCGCAATGCTCCCCGCCTACGGCCCGCATGACACGATGGCCGAGCTCGCCACGAAATTCCCGTACATCTTCGACCCGTCGATCGTCGTGCCGCTGGGCACCAGCAAGCCGGAGCTCGCGGCGCACGTCCTCGCGTCGGGTACCACGGTGTCGATTGCCGGCGTGCCCGTCCTGCCGCTCGCGCTGCCGCATGGCGCGCACGACGTGTTTGGATATCGCGTCGGGCCGGTCGCGTACCTCACGGATGTAAAGGAGGTCCCCGACCGTGTGGCCCGCGTTCTGGAGGGTCTAGAGGTTCTGGTACTGAACGCGCTACTCACGCGCCCGCACCCGCTGCACCTCTCGATCCCGGAAGCGGTCGAAGCGGCGCAGCGGATCGGCGCGCGCCGCACCTACTTCACGCATCTGACGCACGAATTCACCCACCAGGCGCTGGCCGCGCTGCTTCCGGCCGGAATCGCGCCTGCGTACGACGGGCTGGTTATCGACGTAGCCGGGCCGTAAATTCCGCCGCGAGGAGGATTTCGGAAGCTCATGCTCAAAGAATTCGACAGTCCGGCGGTCCGCCAAAGCTCCCGGATGGACGAGCTGGTGCGCCAGGCGGTATTCGGGACGGAAGACGAGAAGGCCCAGGCGCGGTGGTTGATCTGGGAAATCGGGCAGCGCGCCGGCGTACGGCCCGCCTCGATTCACGACCTGTACCTGGCGCGGGGGCGGGGTGAAGTCCCGCCATTCACGACGCCGGCCATGAACGTCCGGATCATGTCGTACGACACGGGCCGCGCGATCTTCCGCGCGGCGAAGCAGCTCGACGCCGGCGCGATCATCTGCGAGATCGCCCGCAGCGAAATCGCCTACACCGACCAGCGGCCCGCCGAGTACGTGGCGGTGATGACAGCCGCGGCGCTGCGCGAGGGATTCGTGGGACCCCTGTTCATCCAGGGCGATCACGTTCAGGTCAACGCCAAGAAATACGCGGCCGATCCGGATGCGGAGCTGAAGGCGCTGCGGCAGCTGATCGAGGAAGAGCTGCACGCGGGGTTCTACAACATCGACGTCGACACGTCGACCCTGGTCGATCTCTCCAAGCCCAATCTCGACGAACAGCAGCGCACCAACTACGAGCGCGCGGCCGAGCTGACCCAATTCGTCCGCGACCTCGAGCCGGAGGATGTCACGGTCTCGGTGGGCGCGGAAATCGGCGAGGTCGGCGGCAAGAACAGCGACGTGCACGAGCTCGACGCGTTCATGCAGGGCTACAACCGGACCCTGCGGCAGCTCGGCAAATACCCCGGGATTTCGAAGATCTCCGTGCAGACGGGGACGAGTCACGGCGGGGTCGTGCTGCCGGACGGCTCGATCGCCAAGGTCCAGCTGGATCTCGACGCGTTGAAAGCGCTGTCGCAGGCCGCGCGCAAGCAGTACGGCCTGGGCGGCGCAGTGCAGCACGGCGCGTCGACGCTGCCGCCCGAGGCGTTCTCCCAGTTCCCGCAGTGCGAGGCGATCGAGATTCACCTGGCGACCAACTTCCAGACGATCGTCATGGATCATCCGGCGCTGCCGAAAGACCTGCGCCGCGAAGTCAACGAGTGGGTCAAGACGGAAGCCAACGAAGAGTGGAAGAAGGGCGATAGCGAGGAGCAGTTCCTCTACAAGAGCCGCAAGAAGGCGATCGGCCCGTTCAAGCGCCGCTTCTGGGACCTCCCCGCCGTTGTCCGCGCGGCGATCGGGGCCGATCTCGAGAAAACGTTCGCGTTCCTGTTCGAGCAGCTGCGGGTCACAGGTACGCGCGCGGTCACCGACAAATACGTCAAACCGAAGCTCGTGTCCCATGCGGCGCCGCGCGCCGCCCTGGTCTCGGCTCCGGACGACGCGGAGGCAGGCGAATGAGCGACAGCGGGGGCGGGGGCGGGGGGGGGGGCTTCGGCGCGTTTCTGTTTGGCATGGCACTTGGTGCGGTAGGGGGTTTCGTATTCGCCCCGACCGAGCGCGGCGAGAAAGCGCGCAAGAAGGTGACCAAAGGGCTGCGCAATCTCAAGGAGCTGGCCCAAGACAAGGTGGAGGAGGTGCGCGGCCTGCTGCAGGAAGCCGAGGACGAGGCAGACGAAGCAGAGGCAGAGGGCGAGGACGAAGAGGCCGAAGAGGCCGAGCTCTCGACCCGCGATCAGCTGCGCCGCCGGCTCGATGCGGCGCGCCGTCGCCGCGCGCGGCCCGCGCGTCCGGTCCCGCCTGCGAGTGAGGAGGAGGACGAGCCGCTCGCGTGAACGGTGAGGGCGGCTGGCACCGAACGGCCACCGGCGTCGTCCGGCGGACTCTCGAGGCAGCCTACGAAGACAACATTCCGTTTCTCGCCGGTGCGCTGTCGTTCGACATTCTGCTGACGGCAATTCCCTTCGTCGGGCTCGTGCTCGCCGTCGTCAGTCACCTCGTCGACTACCAATTGGCGGTCCAACAGCTCAACGTGCACGAGCTGCTGCAGCGCTTCTTCCCCGACGACGCCAACTTCGGCTTCATCGAGCGCGCGCTCGGCGACCTGGTGGCGCGGCGCGGGCGCCTCACGATCCTGGCCGTGCCCCTGTTCCTGTGGTTCTCGACTCGTATGTTCGGGGGACTGCGCGCCGCGCTGAATGAGGTCTTCGACACGGAGGAGAACCGCCCCTGGCCCGTCGCCAAGCTCACCGATCTCGCCATGGTGTTCGTCGCGGGTGCGCTGTTCCTGGCGAATGCCTTCGCCTCGACGAGCGGGAGTTTTTTCTCCTATCCGCTTTCGCTTCTGTTCAGCACGCTGCTGTTTTTCGTGATCTTCAAATTCGCGCCCAGCCGCCGGATCTACTGGCGCACGAGTCTGGTGGCGTCGCTGTTTTGCGCCGTGGCGTTCGAAATCGCCAAGCGGCTCTACGCCCTGTACGTGTCGAGCTTCGTGACGTTCGACCAGGTGGCATCGGACGCGAATCTGATCGGCATCCTGCTGTTCTTCCTCTGGATCTACTACACCGCGTACATGTTCCTGCTGGGCGGCGAGGTGGCGGAGACGTACGACCTGATGCGCATGCGGCGCCAACAACGCGTGCGCCTCGGATGACGACATCCCAGCCGATCGATCTCCGCTCCGATACCGTCACGAAGCCGTCGCCCGGCATGCGCCGCGCGATGGCGGAGGCGGAGGTCGGGGATGACGTCCTAGACGGCGATCCCACGACGCGCAAGCTCGAAGAACGCATCGCGGAACTGCTGGGCACCGAGGACGCCTTGTTCTTTCCTTCCGGGAGCCAGGCGAACCAGACGGGCATCTGGCTGATCACTGAGCCGGGAACCGAGCTGCTGATCGAGGCGAACGCACACCTCATCCATTACGAGATGGCGGGAGTCGCCGCGCTGTCCGGGGTGCAGATCCGTCCCATCGCCACGCCGGACGGCGGCGGGGGGGGGCGCCTGACGCCTGAGCTCGTGCGCGGAGCGCTCCGGGCGTCGTCCCCCCACGTTCCCCGTATCACCGCGCTCGCGATCGAGAACACGCACAACCTGGCGGGCGGGCGCGTGCTCGACGCCGCGGCGGTCGACGGCCTAATCCAGGCCGCCCGCGACGCCAGCCTCGCGGTGCATCTCGACGGGGCACGGCTCTGGAACGCCGCTGCGGCGGCCCAGGTGACGCCCGCGCGCCTGGCGCAGGGCGCCGACACCGTCATGGTGAGTATCTCCAAGGCTCTCGGGTGCCCCGTCGGATCGTGTTTGGGATTCCGCAAGGACAGGCGCGCCCGCGCGTGGGAGATTCGTAAACGCTTGGGGGGCGGGATGCGGCAATCGGGCATCCTCGCAGCGGCGGGACTGTACGCGCTCGATCACAATCTCGACCGCATTGGGGAAGACCACGCCAACGCAAAGCGTTTTGCCGAGATCCTGTCTGACAGTCAGACCGTCCGACCGTCCAATCCAGAGTCGAACATCGTGATGGTCGACCTACAGCGCGACGGCGCCAGCGCCGAAGCGGCCTCGGCTCGGCTCGCGCACGCAGGCGTGCGAATGTCGGCATACGGACCGAAGCGACTGCGCGCGGTCATGCACCTCGACGTGAGCCGGAGCGACGTCGAGCGCGCCGCACACATCATCCTCGCAACACTCCGATGAGCCCGAGGCCCGAGCCCCGGTCCCAAGTCATGCCGCTGGATCGCTCGATCCTGTGGAATCCCTCGATGCCGGGCGTGGAGAAGACCGAGGGCACGACCCGCGCACCCTATCCGATCTTCTTCCAGCAGGAAGCGGTCATCGCGCTGCAGGATCACGTCAAGGGCTCGCCGACCCAGGCCATCTTCGGATTTCTGGTCGGTGACCTGTACCGCGATCCCGAGAACGGGGTGCTGTACTCCGTCATCGACAAGACGCTGAAGCTCAGCCAGACCATCTACGGCGATAGGACGGAAGTAGTTGTGGGGCGGCTCTGGGACCGGATGCAGGAGCAGCTCACGAAAGCCTCGGGCACGTTGTTGGGCTGGTATCACAGCCATCCGGGGCAGGGCGGGTTGCTCACCGCGCACGATATCGAGACGCACCAGAGGTTTTTCACCGATCCCTGGCACGTGACGATTCTGGTGGCCGCGGAAGCGGGCGGCGTCACGGGCAAGTTCTTCCGCCTCTCGCAGAATGACGATTGGCACAAGACCCCGCTGCCGTTCTACGAGCTGCTGCAGCCGGAGTCGATCAAGCCCGACGGGAAGAAGCGCTCGTTCATCACTTGGAGGAACTACAAGGCATACGGGCCTTCGCTCAAAGGTCCCAAGCCCAAGCCACCCGAGCCGGAACCACAACCCGAGCCGCCGCCTCCGCCGCCGCCACCGCCGCCGAAGGCGAAAGAGAAGGCGAAGGAAGAGCAGGGTGGTTTCCGGATCATGCGCTCGAGCGCGGATGACATTCCCGTCATCAAGACCAGCGCCGATGATGAGCCGGCGCCCCCGCCTCGTCCGGAGGCTCCGCCACCGCCTGCTCCAAAAATCAGACCGGCTGCGCCGGTGTTTGTCCCCGATGAACCTCCGGAGCCGAAGGCGCCGCCCCCCCCGCCCCCGCCCGCGCCGCCACCCAAGCGGACGTCAGCGGATGAGCTGCCGTGGCAGGTGACACCCGAATCGGTGGCATCGCTTCCGCCGTCGGTTGCCGTTCCGCCGCCACCAGCGCAACGACGCACGCCGTCACACACCTTCCGGCTGCTCGACGAGGGCGAGGAGCGGAAGGAGGAGAAGAAGAAGCCGGCACCGAAGCCGCGACGCGCCAGGCGCCGCCGGCCCTGGCTCAAGCGGCTCGTGGTTTTGCTCCTCGTCGTGGCCGCGGGCGGCGGGGGGTACTGGTACTTCGTGTTGAAAAACCCAGGGAAGCCTCCGCCGTGGGCGGGGCTCGTCGACAAAGCCAAGAAACTGGTGTCGCGCTCGACTCAGCCACCCGCCCGGCGTCCCGCACCGCCGCCGCGACGGAGCACCGCGCGCGCGCCAACGCCAACGCCGCCGCCGGCGTCCGCGCCTCCCGCCTCCCCGTTGCCCCCACCAGCGGCTGCGACACCGCCGCCCGTAGTGGTCGCCTCGCCGTTTGGGCGGTTTGATCGCCTGAGCGATTCGCTGGCCCGCGTTGTTCGCAACTTCCAGGATCGCGCCGCCCTGTTCGATGGGGGCCGGATGGATTGCAATGGTCTCGCGAGCGGGCTGGTCACGGTCGAGAGCGCGTGGAGTACCTACAGCGTCGAGCGGAGAGCGCGTCTGGCGTCACTCGATCAGCCGCGCGTGGTTCGGGACCAGGCTCTCTATGCATCAGTGGACGCGGTGTCACGGCGATTCGACACCTCAGGGTGCCCACGCCCCTAGCGGGGCGAATGTCCAATGTTCAATGATCATTGATCATTGATCATTGATCATTGAACATTGGTCATTGGACATTGTACATTTCACTCGCCCCAGGTCCGCAGGCTTTCCGCTCGTGAACCGCGTCAGGCCCCCGCAGGGAGCAGCGCTAAGCGATGTCGGGATTCGTTGCGGGGTGCCTGGGGCATTTTACTTGTCAACGGTAAGCCGTTCACGGGAAACAGACGCACGGCGGTAAACAGGGAGTAGATTCCCCTCAATGATTGCCCTCGCTCGAAAGTATCGCCCCAAGCAGTTCTCCGACCTCATCGTCCAGGACCACGTCGCGGCGGCACTGCGCGGAGCCGTGGGCCAGGGTCGAGTGGCGCACGGCTACCTGTTTGCGGGACCCCGGGGGACCGGGAAGACGACGGCGGCGCGTATTCTGGCGATGGCGTTGAACTGCGAGCGCCGCACCCCTGCGGGCGAGCCGTGCGGCGAGTGCGATTCGTGCCGGCGCATCTGGACGGGCGCCGCCAACCTCGACGTGGTCGAGCTGGACGCTGCCTCGAACCGCGGTGTCGACGATGCGCGCGATCTGCGCGAGCGCGCGATGTACGCCGCGAGCACCGAAGCCGGATCGAAGGTCTACATCGTTGACGAAGCGCACATGCTCACCCGCGAGGCGTGGAACGCGCTGCTCAAGATTCTCGAGGAGCCGCCGGCACGCGTCGTATTCGTCTTCGCGACGACCGAGCCGCAGAAGATTGCCAATACGGCGGCACCGATCCTGTCCCGACTCCAGCGATTCGATTTCCGCCGGATCGGGCCGCATGCGATCGTGGGCCGGCTGAAAGCCGTCGCCAAGGCCGAGCAGCTGACGGTCGAGGATGACGCGCTGCACCTGATCGCCCGCAGTGCCAACGGTGGGATGCGCGACGCGCTTTCGCTGCTCGATCAGGTGCTATCGTTCGGCGAAGGCCCCGTCACCGCCGCGCGGGTGCGCGAAGTGCTCGGCCTGATTCCGGACGAGCTGTATAGTGAGATGCTGCGCGCCATCGCGGAGCGCGATGCGGCGGCCATCTTCCCGCTCGTCGAGCGCCTGCTCGAAGCCGGCGCCGATCTCGGCGAGTTCGTGAACGGCGCGGGCGAGACGCTGCGCGCGCTGATGCTCGTCGGTGTGGGCGGACAACCGGAAGGTCTGACTGAAGGGTTGCTGGCGGTTGTGCGCGAGTACGCGCCTCAGCTCCCGCCGGCCGACGTGGTGCGGCTGCTCACGATCCTGGCCGAGTCGGAAGAGCGGCTCAGCCGGAGCGCCAATCAGCGGATCCTCGTCGAGGTCCTGCTGCTGCGTTGGGCGATGCTGGATAGGACGGTCGAGCTGTCGGAGGTGATCGACGCGCTGAAGGGCGTCGGACAGTCGGACAGTCGGACGGTCGGACGAAACCCTTCGCAGTCGCCGCCGCCCAATCCACCACCAGCCCCTGACCGTCCCACCGTCCGACCGTCAGACAGTCCGACCGGTCAGAAGCTCGAGCCCACCATCGACAACGTCCGTTCGGCATGGCCACAGATCGTCGCCGACGCGCGCGCGAAAACCCCGCTGCTCGGCAGTCTCCTCGCCGAGGCGGAGGTCGTCGCGGTCGAGGGGCGAACCGTTTCGATCCGCCCCGGACACGCGGTGCACGCTGAGGGACTCGAGCGCCAGCGCGACACGATCGCCCAGAGCCTCGGTCGGTTCGTCAGCGAGGCGCCCCGCGTGAAAGTCGTCGCCGGAGGCTCGAGCGCCGCGACGCCGCCTCACGAGCGTCTGACGGAGCAGGGTGCAACTGCCCAACGGCTCAAGAGCCTGCGCGCCAAGGATCCCACGCTGAGCGCGGCTGTGGACGCATTAGATTTGGAGTTGCTCGAATAAGCTTGCCAACAGTGCCACGAGGGGTAACTTTCGACGTATGGCGGATTTATCTAGCCTGCTCCAGCTCTCCCAGCAGATGCAGGGGCGGCTTAGCGAGATACAGACACAGCTGGCGCAGCAGACGCTGACGGTATCGGCCGGCGGGGGCATCGTGCAGGCCACGGTCGACGGGCGGGGGCAGATTCGCGGGATCAAGATCGATCCCCAGGCGGTCAGCCAGGGTGACGTCGAGATGCTCGAGGACCTGGTGCTCGCCGCGGTAGCGGAGGCGCAGAAGCGCGCGGCCGAGCTGTATCAGGCCGAGGTGCGCAAGCTGGCCTCGGGTCTGCCGTTCCCGTTCCAACTGCCGCTGTAGGTTTTTCGGTGTCCGCCATCGAGGAGCTCGTGGCGGAGCTAGCCAAGCTCCCCGGCATCGGGCGTAAGACCGCCCAACGACTCACGTTCCACTTGCTGAAGCAGCCCGCGGAGGTCGCGGAGCGGTTGGCGGAGGCCATCCGCAGGGTCCGCGACCAGGTGACGGCGTGCACGACATGCGGTAATCTGTCGGACGCCGATCCGTGCCCGATCTGCCGCGATCCGCGCCGGGATGCCACCCTGTTGTGCGTCGTCGAGGAGGCGGGGGACGTCAGCGCGATCGAGCGGGCGGGGCGCTACCGGGGGCGCTACCATGTCCTGGGTGGCCGAATCTCACCCCTGGATGGTGTCGGACCGGGCGATTTGCATGTGGACCGCCTCCTGGCGCGTTTGGCCAACGGTTCCGAAGTTCGCGAGGTGATCGTGGCGACGAATCCGTCGATGGAGGGCGAAGCCACGGCCACGTATCTGCAGCAGGTGCTCAAGCCAAGCGGCGTCCGTGTCACCCGGATCGCGCGCGGGTTGCCGGTAGGGGGCGACCTCGAGTATGCCGACGCGGTGACGATCGCTCAGGCGCTGGCGGCACGGCGCGAGATGTCCGAGACCGACTAAGCGGGACGGGGGGGAACGCATTTGGCCGGTGCCGCAAGTTGGTCCTTCAACGAGAACGATTTCAAGCAAATCCAGACGCACCTGCTGGCGTTCCTGCGTGACTCGAACGCCCGCTGTGCGCTGCTCGTCGACCGCAACGGCCAGCTCGTCGCCACGGTGGGTGAGACGCCGCAGTTCGACCCCACCGCGTTCGCCTCACTCACCGCCGCCGATTTCAGCGCCAACGACCAGCTCGCGAAAATGATCGGCGAGGCCGAATTCGCCTCGCTCGTGCATCAGGGTGAGCGCGAATCGATGTATCTGGCCGATGTCGCCAAGCGCGTGATTCTCGTCGTGCTGTTCGATCAGCGCGCCACGCTCGGGCTGGTGAAGCTCAAAGCCAAGGCCGTGGTCGGCGTGCTCAACAAGGTGTTCGAGGAGATGTTCAATCGGGTCGGGACGGGGCAGGCCGGCGGGCAGCCGAAGGGCCTGCTCGAAGGGGCAGAGGACGAAATTGACAAACTCTTCGGTTAGAGGGACGCGCCCATGTCGATGATCAACTACGCGTCCCGCGAGATCAACTGCAAGCTCGTCTATTACGGACCGGGCCTCGGCGGCAAGACCACCAACCTGGAGCATGTCTACCAGAAGGTCTCGCCCAACACGCGCGGCAAGATGATCTCGCTCGCGACGGAAACCGAGCGCACGCTCTTCTTCGACTTCCTGCCCGTGGATCTCGGCACGATTCGCGGTTTCAAGACGCGCTTCCACCTGTACACGGTGCCGGGTCAGGTGTACTACAACGCCAGCCGCAAGCTGATTCTCAAGGGCGTCGACGGCATCGTGTTCGTCGCCGACAGCCAGATCGAGCGGATGGAAGCCAACGTGGAATCGATGCAGAACCTGTACGACAACATGGCGGAGTACGGCTACGACCTCACGAAGATTCCGTTCGTGATTCAGTACAACAAGCGCGACCTTCCGAACGCGGCACCGATCAAGGATCTTCAGGCATCGCTGAATCCTGGCTGGCCGATCGATGATGCCGCCCGCCAGAAAGTCACTCCCGATCCAGCGCATCCGGGTGAAAACCTGATCGAACAGATCGGCAACGAGTGGACCGGCCGCGCGCCGTACCACGAGGCCGTGGCGGTCCGCGGAGACGGCGTATTCGACACCCTGAAAGCGGTGAGCAAGCTCGTCCTCAAGACGCTGAGCTGAAGGCCCGGTCGATGCGGTGGACCCTGCCCAACATCATCACGCTGGCGCGCATCTGCCTCACGCCCGTCGTTGCGCTGCTTCCGTTCATCCAGGGATACTGGCCCAAGGTCATCGCGTTCATCGTCTTTCTGATCGCGGCGTTTTCCGACCTGCTCGACGGCTATCTGGCGCGGCGGTACGGCACGACGAGCGAGCTGGGGATCCTGCTCGACCCGATCGCCGATAAGCTGCTGCTGTTCGCGACGCTGATTCCGATTTTCTGGATGACGCGCCATCCCACGATTCTGGCCGCCGACAAGGTGGACTACGCCATTCCGTGGTGGGGCAGCTTCCCGCTGTGGGTCGCGCTCCTGCTCGTGGGCCGTGAGGTCCTGATCACGGTGTTCCGGTTCTTCGCCCGGCGCCAGGGGATCGTCATTCCGGCGGTGGGCGCGGGAAAGCTCAAGGCTGTCGTGCAGAACATCTTCATCGGCGCGACGATCGCGTGGTTTGCCTGGAAGGACGCGATCGCCGAGCTCCGCCTCGCCGGCGCGTTCCGCAACTTCTGGGATCAGTTCCACGGCTGGTTCGTCGCGGTCACGCTGGCGGGCGCGATCGTGCTCACCGTGTACTCGCTCCTCGTGTACCTCTACCGCTACCGGGCCCTCCTCAAAGTCGGGAAGTGAAGCTCGAAGTCGTCACCATCGGCAGCGAGTTGCTGCTGGGCCAGGTGGTCGACACGAATGCCGCCGAGCTGGCGCGCGTACTCGCCGCGGCCGGCGCCGAAGTCGTACGCCACGTCTCGGTGGCGGACCGCCCCGAGGCCATTCGCGCCGCCGTCGCTGAATCGCTGGAGCGAAGCGGATTCGTCATCACGACCGGCGGCCTGGGACCGACGCGCGACGACATGACCAAGCCTGTCGTCGCCGCGATCTTCGGGAAACCGCTCAAGCTCGACGAAACGGTCCTGCGCTCGCTCGAGGAGCGGTTTCGGCGGCTCGGAAGGACCATGCCGGCCGTGAATCGCACACAGGCCGAGGTCCCTGAAGGGGCGACCGTCCTGCCCAATCCGCGCGGCACCGCGCCGGGACTCTGGGTCGAGGATGGGGCCGGTCGCGTCGTCGTAATGCTTCCCGGCGTGCCCTCCGAAATGCGCGGCCTGCTGGCGGAGGAGGTCTTGCCCCGGATTTCGCACCGCACCGGCGGAACTGTGGTGCGCTCGCGCACCGTGCGCACGACTGGAATCGCCGAGTCGGCGCTGGCCGAGCGCGTCGGGGCAATCGAGGAGGACATCGCGCCGCTCACGCTGGCGTACCTGCCGTCGGTAGAAGGCGTGGACCTGCGTGTGACCGCGTGGGGAATGCGTGCAGACGAAGCCGAGCGCTTGCTCGGCTCCGTCGCCGGGCAACTGCGCGCGCGGGCAGGGGAGCACTTCTACGGTGAAGACCACGCCGATCTCGCGGGGCTCGTGCTGGACCAGCTCCGGGGGCGCAAGGCGCGCCTCGTCGTCGCCGAATCATGTACCGGCGGCCTGCTCGGCGGCCGAATCACCGCCGTCCCCGGAGCCTCGGACGTGTTCATCGGGGGCGTCGTCGCCTATGACAATGTCGTGAAGAGCGGCACACTCGACGTGCCGCCCGAGCTGCTCGAGCGACACGGCGCGGTCTCGGAACAGGTCGTGAGCGCGATGGCGCACGGTGTGCAGCGCCAGTTCGCCGTGGACGCGGCTCTAGCCATCACCGGGATCGCCGGACCGGGCGGCGGCACAGCAGACAAGCCGGTCGGCACCGTCTGGATGGCCGCGCGCCTCGGCACAGAGGCGCGCGCGCTCAAGCGGATCTTTCCGGGTGACCGCGGTGAGATTCGCGCGCGGGCAGCGCAGGGCGCGCTCGATCTGCTGCGCCGGTTGATCGCGGGGCAGTCATGAATCGCGTCAATGCGCCCGATGGGACGCCGCTCGTGTACGATGCGTACGAGCCCTCGTCAGCGCCTGCGCGCGCGGGCGTGGCCGTACTGGTGCTGGGCGACTGGCATCCTCAGCCCGCGCAGGGAGCGGAGCCCTGGGCGGAAGCCGGCGCGGCGCTCCGCGACGCCGGATTCGCCGCGTATTTCCTCGACCAGCGCGGCCATGGCCGCTCGGGCGGCCGGCGCGGTCATCTCTCCCGGTTCAGCCAGCTGCTCGGTGATCTACAGGCGTTCCGGCGCGCCGTACGCCGCCGGGTCGACATGCCCCAGGTCCTCGTCGGACAGGGTTTTGGTGGCCTGGTCGTGCTGCGGTATTTGGAGACACAGCCCGGCGAGCCGCCGGCGGCGGCCGTGATTTTGAGTCCCTGGCTCTCGCCTCGAGTGCCGCCCCCGACATGGAAGCGCATTGCCGCCAAGCTCGCCGATCTGTGGCCGACGCTCCCGACGGGCCGCGGACGCGGCTACATGACGGCCGGCGCGCGGGCCGAGCTGCAGTGGGCGCAGCGAGCGGTGCTCGCCGATCACCAGCGAATCGAACGCCCGCTGCTGCTCCTCCTCGGCGCTCAGGACTCGGTAAGCGACCCTAGGGTGGCCAAGACCTTCGCGGACAATCTTGCGGCACCGGCGCAGGTGCAGTGGTATCCGGACCTGCCGTACGATCTATTCAATGTGCGGCAAGTGAGAGCAGATCTGATCCGTTTCATCGCCCAATCTCGTCCCTAGGGATGCATTCCTCCGAGTCTGCGATTCCGATGGCTCCCGGGTTATAGTCCCCTAGGGCGTTTACCACAACAAGGGAGCCTCAATGAAACGCATGTCTTTGAGCGCGCTTGCCGTCGCCGTGGCGCTGTGTGCCGCGATGCCGTTGCGTGCGCAAGTCATACCGCCGTCGGAGGGCTTCAGGTTCGGTCTCGGTCTGGGCGCGACCCAGCCGTTAGGTGACTATGGCGATTTCAACAAGATGGGCATCAACCTGCTGGGCATTTTCGAAACTCCGATCGCAAACGGCCCGCTGTACCTGCGCCTCGATGGCATTTATTCCACGACGGCGCACGATGGCACGGGCGCCACGGGTAGCACCTCCATTCTCGGCGGCAACGCCAGCGCGCTATATCACTTCAGTGCGCCCAACGCGCAGGCGCGTCCCTACGCGCTCGCAGGACTGGGCATCTACAATGTGGATCCGGGCGCGGACACCGAAACCAAGATCGGTCTGGGTTTGGGCGGCGGCGTGACGTTCAGTCTCGCCGGGCTCAACGCCTTCGCTGAAGCGCGGTACGTGAGCGTCAAGACGAGCGGTTCATCCACGACGTTCGTCCCGCTGACCGTCGGCTTGCTGTTCGGCTACTGAGTTTGTAGGAGGGTTTCTTCAGACACCCCGGGGCGGCTTTCCAGACAAACTGCCCCGGGGTATCTTGTTGCCAGACCGAAAGTTCCCAGACCAATGACCAACAAGCGTCACCCACATCATCCGCCGGCGCCGTCTCTGGATCCGGACACGCACGAGCCTCTGCCCACGGCGGAGACTGCGGAGCCGCCCGGCCCACCCGCCCCCGCCCCCGCTGCCCCGGCGGGGCAGCAAGACGTCGAGGTCTGGAAGGATCGGTATCTGCGGACTGCCGCGGAGTACGACAACTTCCGCAAGCGGACCAATAAGGAGCGCGCGGAAACGTGGACGCGTGCGCAGGCGGAGCTAGTGAGCCGCCTCGCGGACGCGCTCGATGACCTGGCGCGTTTCGCGCATCTCGATCCAGCGGAGATCGATTCCAAGACGTTGCACGAGGGCGTGGACTTGGTCGAGCGCAAAGTTTGGAAAGAGCTCGAAAGTGCCGGCGTCACCCGGATCGATAAGGCCGGAGTGCCGTTCGATCCAAACGTGCACGAGGCCGTCACGACACAGCCGGCGGCGAAACCGGAGCACGACCACACCGTAGGCCAGGTGGTGCAACCAGGCTACAAGATGCGAGACACGTTGCTGCGTCCGGCGCGGGTCATCGTGCTGACCTGGCAGGATAAGTAATGGCGGCACAGCGCGACTACTACCACGTGTTGGGAGTCGCCGAAACCGCCACGACGGACGAAATCAAGAAGGCCTTCAGGCGGCTGGCCAAGCAGCACCATCCCGACCGCAATCCCAACAACCCCCAGGCGGCCGAGCGCTTCAAGGAAATCAATGAAGCGCACGACGTGCTGAGCGATGCCGCGAAGCGCAAGAAATACGATCAGCTGCGGCGCTATGGCGCATTCGCGGGGCCGGGCGGCGGCGGTTTCAGCCCCGGCTATGGCGGCAGCGCGCGACGAGGTGGGGGGGGAGGGCGCACAGCTCCGAATGAGAGCGGTGATTTCGACATGTCCGATCTCGGTGGACTGGGCGATATCTTCTCGTCGATCTTCGGACGTCGCGGGGCGGGCGGACGAGAAGCGGAGCCCGAGGAGGTCGAGACCAGCGTCACGATTCCGTTCCGAGTCGCGGCGCTCGGCGGCGCGGTGCCGATCACACTCGCGATGCCGGAGGTTTGCCCAACCTGCGGTGGCAACGGCGCCGCGAAAGGCGCGACCGTCAACCAGTGCCCCGAGTGTAAGGGGCGCGGCACCGTCTCGTTCGGCCAGGGCGGGTTTGCCGTCAATCGCCCGTGCCCCGTGTGCCGCGGCAAAGGCACAGTGCCGTCCCAGCGCTGCCCGACATGTCAGGGCAGCGGCGAAGTGCGTGTTGAGAAGCGTGTGAACGTGGAGATTCCCGCGGGCGCCGAGGACGGCGCGCGGCTGCGTCTCAAGAACCAGGGGCCCAAGGGCCGCGGTGATCTGATCGTGCAGATCCAGATCGCGCCCGATCGCTTCTTCCGGCGCGAGGGGCTCGACCTGATCGGCGTCGTGCCGATCAACCTGGCGCAGGCGTTGTTGGGATCTCGCATCAAGGTCAAAACCCTGGACGACAAGCGGGTCGTGTTACGAATCCCGCCCGGCACTCAGCACGGCCAGAAATTCCGGATTCCGGGGCATGGGATCGAAAAGAACGGCCGCCACGGCGACATGTACGTGGAGGCCCACGTGACGCTCCCGGAACGGCTCAGCGCCGAGGAGCAGGAGGCGGTCAAGAGTTTTGCAGAGAAAACGGGCATGAAGTACTAGCGAGTCGTCGTCCGTTCTTGCAACTTTGCCGTCTGCGCAACTTTGCAACTGTTCGTATTGGGGTGTAGGTCAACTGGCAGACCGCCCGGCTGTTAACCGGGAAGTTGGAGGTTCGAGTCCTCCCGCCCCAGTATCCCACCTGAAGAGCTAAGCCCCTCCCCGCATCGGACCGATTCCCCGCCGTGTACCGTCGTGTGATTGTTCACAAAACCAGACTTCATACCTGATCCGGAGGGGTTTATGCAACGCATACTGGCGGGCACGCTCGCGTGCGCGGTAATGGTGCCGCTGCTCACAAGCTGTGCGACGAAACGGACGCAACGCGACGAAAATCAGGCGGTGGCGGTTAGTGCTCAGCCATTGGGCAAAGAGACCGGCGCGACGGTTCGAAATGCAATCATGGGTGCGCAGGCCACGGGGCCCGCGGCGACGACGATTGCGCGGCAGATGGACAAACAGGCGCAGGAGCTCGCCTTTGAGCTGCCTGGCGCGGTCGTGCAGCGGTTGGGCAGCGGGATCGTGGTGATTCTGCCCGAAGGTATGCTGTTTGCGCAGGAATCCGACGAGTTGGCGTCCCCGAGCCGTGACAACCTGCGGCGTCTGGCGACGCGCTTCGAAACGTACCCCAACACGCGCATCATGATCGTGGGGCACACGGACACCCAGGGCGGCACCGACCGGAACCAGAGCCTGTCCGAGCGGCGTGCCCAGTCCTTGGCCAGCTTCCTCGAGCAACTCGGCGTGAACCGGGGTCGGATGACGACGATCGGGCGCGGCGACGCGGAGCCGATCGCCACGAACGACACCGATGCGGGCCGGCAGTGGAACCGGCGCGTCGAAATTGCGATCTATGCGGATGAAGCCACACGGTTTGGATCCGCGAACTAAGGACCAACATGCCACTGCTGCTCGCGATTCTCGCTGTCCTCACCCCGCGCATCGCCATCGTGCTGCTGTGGCTGTTCACGAGCTGGTTTGATGGGTTGTTCACGTTGTCCCTGTGGCCGATTCTGGGATTCATCGTCTTGCCGACATCCCTGCTCTGGTATACGGTGGTGTTGCACTGGCTCGGAGGAGTCTGGTCACCATGGGCGATCGTGGGTCTGATTCTCGCGGTTCTCATCGACGTCTCGCCGGCGCGTGAGCACCGGCGCTTCGTCGGGCGGCGCGCGGGCGACGTCCTCACCTAGCTTCACCGCGGCTGCGAAATTCGCGTACTGGTTGGATGCCGGGATTCGGATTCCCGGCACCAACCTGCGATTCGGTCTCGATCCCATTGTTGGCTTGATTCCTGGTGCCGGCGATGCTGCTGGCGCCGTTCTTGCTGGGTGGATCCTGGTAGAAGCGGTCCGCCTGGGCGCGTCGCGCGCCACCGTCCTGCGGATCGCGGGCAATGTGGCGCTCGATGCGGGACTGGGCGCCGTTCCGTTCATCGGGGACATCTTCGACTTCGCATGGAAAGCCAATCTCAAGAACGTGGCCCTGCTGGAGCGTCACCTGGCAGCGCCGGATCGGGCAGCCCACGCCGATCGCTCGTTCAACGTACTCGTGCTCTGTGGCGTTTGTGCTATGGTCCTCGGACTGCTCG
>Ga0105252_10000573_pt1 | contig 22156 bp, 35 predicted proteins | sample EasRivMeERMZT100_FD_89675 | JGI IMG/M metagenome (GOLD analysis project Ga0105252, IMG submission 89675) | Soil microbial communities from meander-bound floodplain in the East River, Colorado, USA - East River MetaG ERMZT100 | ecosystem: Environmental > Terrestrial > Soil > Floodplain | place... | reverse complement strand
TGCCGGCGGCCAACGGGTCCACTGACGACATCAAGCCTGCTGTAGTGGAGACCTTTTGACTGTGCAGATTGATTTTATTGCCTTTTCTCTTCTCTTATCCCTCCAGTTGGGAAGGTTGGGCTAACAACCGGTTGGATGCCGACGCTCGCAAGACTCGCGCGGCTCACCCGGCGCGTTAGGCATATCTGGGACAGCGCAGAAGCACGGAACTGGCGTCGGCAATAAAACCTATCGTTTCAATCGAATCGCGGAAAATAGGAGGACCGCATATGACGAATACTCTCCCAACTGAAAAATGGGGAACGGAGAGCGCTGATTGGTGGAGCGCTGGGCAAGCGCGGCGTCAGCAAATCTATGGACCTGCAACTGAGATGATGCTTGAAGTGGCCAGTGTCCAACCGGGTAGTCGAGTGCTGGACGTTGCCGCTGGTACCGGTGATCAAACGCTCATGGCGGCTCGACGCGTCGGGCCAACAGGCAACGTACTGGCAACAGACGATTCCGCCAGCATGCTAAAGGTTGCCGCCGAGGCGGCGCGCAATGAGGGCCTCACGAACGTAGAAACCCGCGTAATGAACGCTGAGAACCTGGCGCTCGATGTGGACTCATTTGACGCGGTGATATGTCGGAATGCTCTGATGCTATTTCCGAACCCGGCAAAAGCGCTAGCCGAGATGCGCCGCGTGGTGAAGCCTGGCAGTAAAGTCGCAGTGATGGTATTTTCCGCCGCAGAAAGGAATCCGCACCATGGGATTCCCTTCGCAATTATTCGCCGCTTAGGAAACATACCCCCTCCAGCGCCAGGAGAACCCTGGATGTACGCGCTCGGAGATCCAGGGGTGCTTGAAGACGTCTACAGTCGGGCCGGTTTTCTGAATGTGTCGGCTCATGCGGTTCCTATACAGCGACGTCTCCCGTCGGCCGTCGCCGCTGTTGAAAACATGAGAAAAGGCGCCGGTGACACACGGGAGCTTATGAACCGGCTAAACGAAACTGATCGAGAGCGGGCGTGGGCAGAGGTCGCGGAGCAGTTTAAAAGATTTGAAGGGCCGAACGGCTTCGAGATTCCAGGTGAGGTACTTGTCGGCGTCGGGATGAAGTAATACCGACGGCGGATAAGAAGGCATGAGTTCAATTACACATAAGATTCCTAACCCTTTGGGTTGAGAAAGACGCGGCGGACCGCGCCTCTCACCCAAAACGTTAGCCGTGGCGGAGTGCCTGTGGTAGAAGTGATTCGTGGCGCAATCGACGGAAACTACTCTGCCACCTCTCGGAGAAGATGGTGATCTTCCACCTGGAATTTACCGTACCACGCTGAGGGAGACGTTTTACCGCTTCGGCAAGGGATCACGGCAGCGGTTTGCGGTGGCGCGGCGGCTTGAACGAATCTATCACGTCTCCGTCGGCACTGGCCACTTGGCTCGGTTTGTGGTTTTCGGATCGTTCGTCACAACTAAGAGGGAGCCAGCTGACGTTGATGTATTCCTGCTTATGGAAGACGCGTTCGACATAGGACAACTGACCGGTGAGGCCCGAGTTCTTTTCGACCATGCGGCGGCGCAGGCACATTTTGGAGCAAGCGTGTTTTGGCTGCGCAGGCTTGCAGCGCTCGGAGGCGAGGAGCAGGTTATTGCCGGCTGGCAAATCAAGCGCGACGGAACTTACAGAGGAATCATCGAAGTCGTCGAGGAGCAGACATGATTGCCAACGATAATGAACTCAAGGTGACTCTGCAGCGCATTGCTCGGTTTCAGGAGCAGGTTGCGCATCTACGGCGCGTGGAAACAAACCCTGAAAACTATCACGGTGCAGTTTCGGGGTTTCTCGCAGAGATCGACCGCATGCAGCTTGAAGTGCGGGAATATCTAAGCATTCACCCCGCCGAAGTGGCATCAACCAGTACGTCGTAATCACGAACGGCTAACCATCGGCTTGAGAAAGACGCTTTGCGCTTCTCAGCCTTCGCGTTGGGCGGCATGAAACGAATGATCAACTATGAAGACTCAATGCAGAGCCCTCTGAAGCTCGGATTTTTCATCCAGCCGGTCCACCCGCCGTCCCGTTCCTATGCGGACGTTCTCCGCGAGGATCGCGAAGCGGTCGTGCTTGCCGATCGACTCGGCTATCGCGAGGCCTTCATCGGCGAGCATCTCGTCGACTCCGCCGAGACGATCACCTCGAGCCTCGCTTTCATCGCGAGCCTGGCCGATGCCTGCCCTTCGATCACCTTCGGTACCGGCGTGCTTCCGCTTGCCAATTACCACCCGGCGATGGCGGCGGCGCAGGTCGCGATGGTGGACCAGCTGGTGCAAGGCCGGCTCGTGCTGGGAGTGGGGCCCGGCGTTCCCGGCGACGCAGAAGCCATCGGAGATTTGGGCTCGGACCGAAATCGCAAGACCCAGGAGGCGCTCGAGCACATGTGCCGGATCTGGAGCGAAGAGCCGCCGTACCGGATCGAAGGCAAGTTCTACCGGACCACCACGGAGCGCTCGCTCGATCGGACGATCGGGTTGGGCGTCGCAGTCCGTCCGCTGCAAAGGCCGCATCCGCCCATCGCCATCACCTCGATCCGACCGGACGCCCAGGGACCGCACGCGGCGGGAGCGCGCGGCTGGACCGGAATCTCGGCCACCTACATTGGCGCCTACGTCGTCAGGGCCCAGATCAAGAACTACCTGGAAGGCCGACGATCGGCGGGCCTGTCCGCCGATGCCTCCGGGTGGCGCGTGGCGCGCAGCGTCTTCGTGGCCGATGACGAGGCTACGGCACATCGCTACGCGCATCGCGAGGACGGCGCGCACGGCTTCTACTTCCACGTCATGAGAACCAAGCTCGCCAAGGCCGGCGCGCTGGATGTGATGCGCGACTTTCCCGGCCAGCCGGATTCCGAGCTCTCTACGAAGCGGTGCATCGAGCGTCTCGTAATCGCGGGAACCCCGCAGAGCGTCGCGGACCAGATTCTTGCCTTCCGCAACGAGGTCGGCGCGTTCGGCACCCTGCTCTACACGGGCCACGATTGGGCCGATCCAGCGCTGGCCCGGCGCTCCATGGAGCTCATGGCGAACGAGGTCTGGCCCCGGATCGCTCGGGCCGTAGATGGGACGACACCGAGAGAGCAAACCGGCGGGAAGGTATATTCTTACTGATAGATCGCCCAACCATTGCGTGCAGCCGACCGCCTGCGGCGGCGGCTGAACGCGAACGTTAGGTTGCCAGGAGCAGTCTGGGTTGAGCGAACTCGCACTGGGAGAGTGACGGTTGCCCCGATTCACCAAGCGATACCGGTTGGTAGTCCTCCTAGGACTGGCGAGTATTTTTGCGCTGGTACTCGTCGGCAGGTGGCTGAATGCGACAAAGCGAGGCGGACAGGGTCCCGCCGAACCGTTCCGCATCGCCGGCAACCTGTACTACGTTGGCGCGACGGATGCCGCGGCCTTCCTCATCACCGGGCCCGAGGGCCATATCGTGCTCGATGGCGGCTATCCCACCACCGCACCGATGATCATCGCGAGCATTGCGAAGCTCGGCTTCAGCATCAAGGATGTCAGAGTGCTCCTGAACTCAGAGCCTCATCCCGACCATGCCGGCGGGCTGGGAGTGCTCCAGCAGGCGTCTGGTGCCGAACTGTGGGCGAGCGAAGCGAGTGCCTATACCCTCGCTTCCGGTGGCGACGACCCCGACGGGATCCTGCCGCTCAGAGCCCTTGTCCGGATCGGGGTCGTCGGGTACCCGGCGATGCGGGTCGACCACCGGTTCAAGGACGGCGACACAATCCGCCTCGGGCCGCTCGCACTCACCGCGCACATCACCGGCGGCCACACGCGCGGATGCACCTCATGGTCGTTCCACGTTCGTGACGGTGAGCGCGTGCTGAACGTCGTGAGCGTGTGCGACTTGGGACGGTTGGCCACATCGCAGTATCCAGAGCAACAGGCCGACCTCGAGCGCAGCTTCAGAGTGCTCCGAGGCCTCCCCGTTGACATCTGGGTGACGTGCCATGCGAGATGGTGGGGCAGATATCGCAAATTCCTCGCTAGCGCTGCTGCGAAGGACGCAGTGGAACCGTTCATCGACCCTGAGGGGTACCATGCCTACATCGACGCTGCCGAGGCGGAACTCCGCAGCGGACGCCTGCACTAAGATGACCCTGTGGCGAGCGGCAACCTAACAAGCGCTTGCAGCCGACGGCGCGCATGTCATCATGTGAAACCTCTGAGGAGCGGGCGCGCCGCGGCTGAAGCGGCACGTTAGGCGGGCCCGGAGGCGCTGGAACACATCTGAGGGAGGATTAACGAATGGCCAACGATAATCTCTCGACCTCGATACACGACGAGCATCAAATCGCCAGCCTGCTCATCCGTTGGGGACATGCCCGAGACAGTGACGATTGGGAAACACTCGCTGGATGCTTCCACGACGATGCGACGATCCATATCTCGTGGATATCGGGATCTGCCAAGGATTACATCGCCCGTTCACGCGCTATGGCTGCGGCGCGCAAATCGGGCGAGCACGCCAAGCATTTGATTTCAGGGCCGTGGATCCAGGTCAACCGAGAACGCGCCTTCAGCCGGTGCCAAGCGAACTTATATGTCCGCACCACCATAACCGGCCACGAGTTTGATCTCCAGTCGTGGATTCGTTTTTTCGATCTGCTGGAAAAAAGGGACAGTGTCTGGCGAATCGTCAAGCGCACCGCCGTCTATGAAAAAGACCGCTTGGAGCCAGTCGATCCGCGCGGCGTTCCAAAAGACTTCTTCGACGATATGGAATTGTCGGCATTTCCAACATCAGCCAAGTTTCTCTGCTATTGGCAGCTGTGCAGTGGTCGTTCGCCTTCGACTGACATCATCTCTGTTTACAGTGATGAGGAACGTGCGCTAAGGGAGCAGGGTAAGGTATGGCTAGAAAATGCCTAGCACAGTGGTTGCCCTCCTATCGACGACCGAATTCAGGACCGCCTAACCCGCCCGCTGGAGCCGACGGCGAAATCTAGTGAGGATGAAGCGATTTGGGAGAGCGGCTCAGCGGCATAACGTTAGGTGGCGCCAAAGGTGAAGCTGTGTCAGAGGTCAGATGCGTCAAAATTAAATTGAAACCTGGGTCACAGGAACGGGTGCGCGAGTGGGCGACAGAAATAAACCGACGCAAAACGGAGGCGCTTGCTACGCTGTCAGATGAAGGTGTCTCTATTGAGTCCGCCTTCTTGGACGTCACTCCGGACGGTGACTTCCTCATCTACTACATGCGAGTAGAAAACTCGGAGCGGGCACAGCAGATCGTACGCCAATCCGCACACGCAATTGACACGTATCACAAGCAATTTCAGCTTGAGACCTGGGAAGAAGGAAAGCGGTTGGAGCTATTGATAGATCTTATGCTCCCTGTCATTAACCCCAAGGACTGACCGGAAGGTGAAGGGAACAAACACGAGACTTGCAAAAGAAAGGCAAGGGAAGCGATGGGACACGCTAAGGAGGAGGAACGCTCCCTAACCAACCCGTTGCACCGTATTGCCGCCCGCGTGTGGTTCCTGCTGAATCTGAAAGGTCTCGGCTGGGCGGCAAACGGTGATCGGGCGCGTTAGCTTCGGCGAATCGTTGTTGGTAGACTACGTCAGTCATGCCGTCTTCCGTCTACGTTGAAACCTCCGTCATTAGCTATTACACGGCTCGATCGAGCCGAGACATCGTAACTGCTGCCCGCCAGACCCTCACGCAAGAATGGTGGCAGGACGCCCGAAAGAGGTTTGATCTTTACGTCTCGGTACTTGTGGTGGAGGAGGCCAAGGGCGGCGGTGCTGAAGCCGCTCAAAGGCGGTTGGCAGCCATATCGGGGCTGCCCATTTTGGAGATTAACGACGCTGCCGAACAATTAGGCAAACGTCTGTTGGAAGAAGGAGCGATACCTTTATCGAGTCCCGAAGATGCGCTGCATATTTCACTGGCAACCGTGCACGGGATGGATTTTCTCTTGACTTGGAATTTCCGCCATATCAACAACGCCGAGATGAAAGCACGAATCGGGACTATCATTGAAGCGGCAGGGTTTGAGAGCCCTGTGATTTGTTCACCTGAAGAGCTAGGAGGTGGTGAGCCATGAAACCAGATCCCATAGTGGATGAAGTTCGCAAGGTAAGAGACGCCCATGCGGCAAAATTCAACTATGACCTTTCGGCGATATGTGCCGACCTGAAGAAGAAAGAAAAAGATTCCGATCACCCCGTTGTATCTCGTCCACCCAAGATGCGGCTGAAACCTACCGGAAGCTAACCATTGGGTTGGGAAAGACGCGGCGGAAGAAGCTATTCATCGCCGCGCGTCTCACCCGTGGCGTTAGCGAGAATCGCTGCACCCGTGGTATGGTGTTACCGACGAGGAGGAGATTGATATGCCGCAGTCTTTGCCCGAGATTGAGAAGGACGCTTTGCAATTATCTGCTGAGGATCGTGCACGGCTTGCAGTTCGCCTCCTGTCGAGCCTGGAGGAAACCACAGAATCTCCAGAACAGATTGAAAAACTCTGGATTGCCGAAGCAGAGCGGCGGTTCCAAGAACTGCGCGATGGGGTCGTACAGGGAATACCCACTCAAGAGGTTTTCGCTGAGTTGCGGAACAAAAGAGCGTGAAGGAGGCGGTTTTCCACCCGGAGGCTCGGGCGGAGATGCGCGAAGCTTTCAATTTCTATGAAGCGCGGCTTGATGGGCTCGGTCTCCGATTCTTGTCAGCCGTCGAACAAACAGCCGAACGGATTACTATCCATCCTGACGCAGGCGCCCCGCTCGCCGGCGAATTCCGTAAGCGGATCGTTGCGGGTTTTCCCTACAATATTATTTATCGCGTCTGGAACGATTACATCTACCTCGTTGCCGTGGCTCACCATCGTCGTCGTCCGGGGTATTGGCGCGAGTGAATCGACCATCGCTAACGATCGGGTTGAGAAGGACGCGGTGGACCGCGCCTCTCACCCGTGGCGTTAGCGGCTCTGACATCGGAGGAGATATGAGACTCTTGTTCGTTTTGCTGACTACCTTGATACTGTCAACCCAGTCGAGCGGGCAGGGGCTTCCGGCGGCTGATACCTCAACCTCGTTGCTGTCGGCCAGGGGGATCGCTGGACTTGATTCGGTCATGACGCGCTATTCGGAAAAAGACCGCTTCCCTGGTGTAATGTTGATGGTAGCCCGCGACGGGAAAGTTGCCTACTGGAAAGCGTTCGGCGTGCGTGATCTCGACCGTAAAACGCCGCTTGATCGCAACGATGTCTTCCGCATCTTTTCGCTGACGAAGCCCGTAACGACGACAGCTCTGCTCATGCTGATGGACCAAGGCAAGCTCAAGCTCGACGATCCCGCCGAGAGATACGTGCCGGTGCTCACGAAGCTGCGTGTTGCCGATGATTCGGGGCAAACCCGTCCTCCGCGGCAACCGATGACGATCCGACATCTGCTCAGCTTCACGTCCGGCTTGTCCTATGGACTGTTTCCCCCATTTCGCCCGAGCGATGCCCAGATTCGCGAGGCAGACGTGTTCGGGCGTTCACGCAATCTCGACGACGCGATGGAGCGCATCGCGGCTCTGCCGCTTGTAAACGACCCCGGTGCGGCTGTCAGCTATGGCTGGCAGGTGGATGTACTCGGCAAGATTGTCGAGAACGTGAGCGGGATGCCGCTGGACCGTTTCTTCGAGCAGAGAATCTTTACACCGCTGAAGATGCGCGAGACAGCGTTCCTGATTCCCTCGTCGGCACTCGGCCGCGTGCCCACTCTCTACTTACTGCAACCGCAAAAGCTGCCGGTTCGTGCCGCTGACAGTGAGTGGGACGTCTTACACAGCGCAAGTGCAACCGCCAGACCGCCGCGGGTGCTCTGGGGTGGCACCGGACTTGTGTCCACGCCGAGCGACTATGTTCGCTTCGCCCAGATGATAGCCAATAAGGGCGAAATCGACGGCGTGCGCCTGCTGGGTACTTCGACGGTTGAAATGATGACGGCGCCGCAGGTACCAGTAACGCTGCCCGGCGTTGAACAGCGCGGAAAGGGAGAGACATTCGGATTCAGTTGCAGGGTAATCACTGATATTGCGGCCGCCGGCGGTGGGGGACACGATGGACTTTACTACTTCGCAGGCGCGGGTAATTCATTCGTGTGGACGGACCGGCAGAGCGGTATCGTGGCGCTCGCATGGGCGCAGACGTTCACGACCCAGCCGCTTCCATTCTTCAGAGATGTGCGGCGTGCAGTAGCCAGTGCCGTTGAGCCGTAGCGATGTAATCGAGGCACGACGGCCGGAGCTACGCTATTTATCGCTGCCCTGCAGTTCTTCCGAGGGTCTGAAGTAAGGTTGGGGTCGCTAACAATCGGCTTGAGACGGATCTTCGGACCCGCTCGCTGGCCGCGCCCGCTCAGCCGCTAGGCGTTAGCCACACGGATGATACCCAGCATTTCAACGATGCTTTTTCTGCTTACAGACCTTCGCTCTCATTTCTGGTAAACTACAGGCAATGCCGTATGAGATTAAGTTCGCCGCCGATGTGAGACAGCATTTGGAAGCATTGACGGCGAGAGAGCGATCAACGGCGTTGGAAGTGATCGAGCGGCAGCTTTTGCACGAACCATTGGTCGAGACGCGGAATCGAAAACCTTTGCGTCCGAACCCCGTCGCCCCTTGGGAGTTACGAATCGGAAACCTTCGGGCATTCTATGAAGTCGTTCCTGGCGACCCTGACGTGGTCCGCATCGTGGCCGTGGGGAAAAAGGAAGGAAATGTTGTTCGAATAGCCGGTAAGGAGATCGAGTTATGAAAACCATAAAACTTGCGAACGCTTCTCGGTCACTGGCGGAGTACGCGAAGGAATTGGATGAGCAAATAGTACTCGTCACCGAGCGCAACAGACCTGTCGCGGCGGTTGTTCCATTAAAGAATGTGGATCGAGAATCCCTAGCTTTGAGTTCACATCCGGAGTTTTTGAAAATCATCGCGAAGTCACGCCGGCAATTTGCTGCTGGCAAAACTTTGTCTCTAGAAGAGATGAAAAAAGCGGTTCTACCTCGCCGCGCGGCTAACAAAAGGATGGAGCGAACGCGGAAGGCGCGTCGCTCATCCTAGCGTTAGCCGTGTTTTCGGTTTTGTGACATATGGAAACTCATGTACTTCGAGATCATCGGAGAGGTCGAGAGTATCGAGCCAATCGCCATTGGAACATCGATTCGCGATATTGCGCGGCTTCGGAAACGCTACGGGACAGGTCGTTGGCGAAAACTGAAGGGAACAGCCACTGTTCGGCTGAGAAGTGGCGCCGTGCATCGAGCTGAGATACACTGGTATTGAAGCCCACGGGATCGGAAAGGTGAAATTTAAGATCAAGCAATTCTTGGATTAGCACACATGAAGCATCAGAAAAAACAGTTTGCGATCTGTATTCGGAACAAAGGGGCCGAAGATCTAGAGATCAGGAAGATTTACCAGATTCTTCCCGACGCGCGAGCCGCCAAGGATAAGTACCTCAGGGTTATTGACGAGTCCGGCGAGGACTACCTCTATCCCGCAGATTTTTTCGTGTCCCTGACGCTGCCACGTGAGGTGGAGCGTGCCCTTTCAGCTCCTACGCGTTAAAGCCGAGAGAACGGCTAACCATTGGGTTGAGAAGGTTGCTGCGGACCGCGCCTCTCACCCATAACGTTATGGGGTTACACTTAAGAAAGTTGATACATCTGATGTCGAAAGATCTCGCGACCCCACTGCTCACGAATAGCGCACTGCTAGGGTGCTTTTTTGTCCTGCAGTACGTGTCGTGGCACAAAAAGAAATCGCTTGTCGGTGCCTCACGTGAGTTTGCGGCATGCGCGGTTGGCGCAAGCCTTTTATCAATAATTGCTGTGCTTGTCCTAGCTGCTGCGATCAAGCCCGAATTCAGTTTCTTGAGAGGACTGATCTTCACGTTTACTTTTTTTGGCGCGATATTCAGCATGCTCGTCATGCCAGGCCTCATATTGATTGAGCTCGGATTGGTAGTGGAAATTGGGTTGCTAAAAGTCGCAACGGACATACGCACGCTGCATTGGCATTGGGTCGCGTTCCTTGTCTCAGCATGCTGGCCACTGTCCATAGCTATAATGCGAGTGGCATCTCAGCCGAACCCATAACCCGCCGCTGGAGCCGATGATTGCGTCTTGTCTTTGACTCGAATCTTGGCAGTAACGGCGGCTCAGCGGCATAACGTTAGACGCAGCCGAGTGGAAGAGTCCGAATGGATCGAGCGTATGGTTTCGCAGCGTACTGCATCGTGGTGGGACTCACGTTCGTCCTATTTCGCCGCTGGTGGGTGCGGGACCGGACCGACTTTCTCCGGCGCGCCGTCAGGATCGCGATTGGTGAGCGGATGCGCCAAAGAGCCGAGGATAATGCCCGATGGTACGAAACGCATCGGGTAGAAGCCGAACGTCGATGCGCCTGTCTCGGTCTTGCCCTTATTCTCGTGGGAACTGTAGTGTTTCTTCTGCGGTGGAATCCGGTCGGGATCACATCACCGTTCAGCGCAGCGCCTAACCCGCGGCTGCAGCGGCCCGCGGCCGCGCTTGATTCTGATGTGGGCGAATCGAAGTGAGGCACGGAGCAGGCTAGTGGCCGCTGAGCCGCCGAGTCGTTAGACGGATTAAGCGTTGACATGAACAACATCCGCTTCGAAGCCCGCGATCTCAAACCCTACGGTGAATACGTGAAATCGTCCGGTCTTGTCCAAGGGGAGACCTACTTTGCGGTTCACTTTCTTGACGATCAGATGTTAGTGCCCCAATTAGACCCACTTGTGTTCATCGGTCGAAACCTTGAGCCGGGTTATTCTGGGCGGCTGTATTTTCAGGATGCAGCCTCTTACGCGAGTGGCATCCGATACGGAAACAGGGGCGATCGTAAAGACAGCGGCGAGATCAAGATTCACGTTGTGGAGGAAAATACTCCGTTTGTGCTCGAGTTCGAGAGAGCACTAAACGAGCTACTGCGTTGCTCTCTGAGAAGGGAATGACGATGAATCAGTCGAGGCGCAGCGGCTTACTTGAACCCGCGGCTTAAAGCTGATGTCGAGAACGCTCGCCTCGAAGGCTCGCTTTATTCGTCACGGCTTAGCCGCATGGCGTTAGGCTGAAATCCTGCCGAGAGAATTGCGGTATGAGCGAAGTCCGCAAAGCCATCATTGCCACCTATGCCGAATGGACGGCGATGTCAGCACTACGCTCGGGAGCGCCGATCAAATCGCGCCGCGAGGTGTACACGGCCGTTCGCCGGGTCGATTTTGCAGTGCTTTTCGACAATGCACTTGGGCCGATCAATCGTACCACTTTCGACGCGTGGCATGCTCATGCCGTCCAGGAGATGATCAAGCACGAGCCGCGTCTGACCGTCGGATGGGCAACGAAGATTATCAACGTTTATCTCAAGACACGGGTTTACATTGGTGCGCAAGGACGACATCATCTCAAGGAGATGATTCACCCACCCATCGATGCTGGCTTGTGGCTCGGACTCAAACGGCGATTCGCAGATCGACCCGATATCTTGGAGCGTACAAATTGTGTGAGTCGGATCAAGGACATCGTTGATTACGAATGCTATCGTCGCATCATCGATGGGTGTAGAGTCGCAGCAAGGGTCCTCAACTGCGAACTGATCGAGGTGGAGCAGCTTTGGGCCGGGACAGAGTTCGTAGCCTCGGCCTAACAATCGGCTTGAGAAGGATCTTCGGACCCGCTCGCGAGACTCGCGGGCCGTGCCTGCTCAGCGGAAACGTTAGGGCTCCATGATTGTGGTGTATTGCCATCAAGGTGCTTTTGGCTCACGTTTTGTGAGATAATTTCCCAGTGGCGTTTCAATATCAGCTTGAGTGGGACCCTGCCAAGGCTCGGCAAAATGCGAGAAAACATCGTGTTACGTTTGAACGTGGAGCCACAGTGTTCTTAGATCCAAACGCCTTGTCACTGTTCGATGAGGAACACAGTGATGATGAAGAAAGGTGGACAACTCTGGGTTTGGATCACACTGGTACGTTGTTGGTTATTTGTCATACATATCGTGAGGAAACGGAAATCAGTGCGCGAGTACGTCTGATATCAGCGCGAAAAGCTACAAAGAACGAAACGAAGCAATATCAGAGGAAATAAACTATGAAACGAGAATATGATTTTTCGAAAGCCGTCCGAGGAAAGTTCTATCGGAAAGGCGCTGAACTGCGACTACCGATTTATCTAAACCCTAAACTGCAAAAGAAACTTGAGCGTCTTGCTCGGAAGAAGGGGAAGGATGTCGGCGAGATGGTCAATCAGTTGCTGCGGAAAGATGTCGAGTTTCTTGAAGAACTGATGTGACCCCACTCGCCCTAACCATCGGCTGGACTTGACCTCTCGGGCAAGTCAGCCTCGGCGTTAGCCGTCAAGGAACCGCCGCATGCCAGCGTACCTCCTCACCTGGAACCCGAACAACTTTCCGTGGACGGATTCCAAGGTAGTCGACGAGATGGCAGGAGGGGCAATACCGCCTCTCAGGTGGAGTTGCGGCAATACTCGCACAATTGATATTGGTTCGAGAGTGTTCATTCTGCGACAAGGTGTTGAGCCGCGTGGCAAGTAGGGTCCGGCTGGGTAACGCGATCACCATACCCTGATAGACATTGGAATCGTTCGCGCGCCGCAGCGGGGCACAGCACCTATTACGTAGACTTCATGCCGGACACATTGATTGATCCAGAAAATTCCTCGCCACTCGATGTGCGCGCATTTCGTTCTGGCCCGCTTGCGTCAGTTAACTGGCGAACCGCTGCTTCCGGTATAAGTATGTCCGATGCCGCTGCGGAACTGCTCACTACGGCATGGTTCGCTCAGGTTCAACCGTCCTCTAGTCTTGGCGCAGCACCAGACGACATGGAGCGAACGGAAGGTGCGTTACAGAGGCGCCTTGTCGCGCACCGATCACGTGAGCGAGCACTTCGCGATGCCAAACTCGCTCAGGCGCGTCGGGAAAGCAGTGACGATCGCTTGCGGTGTCAGGTGCCGGGGTGCGGTTTCGATTTTGCGCAAATCTATGGTAGTGCCGGTGAAGGCTACGCTCAAGTTCATCATCTTCGACCTCTGGCTGACGCGATCGGCCCAACTACTACACGGCTTGAGGACTTGGTGGTGGTATGTGCCAATTGCCACGCAATCATTCACCGTGGTGGCAAGTGTCGTGAAATATCGAAATTGATTGTGGCCGAGAATTGACGGCTAACCGCGCAATGAACACCCGACCGTCCAACAGCGGCGCTTCGCTTGCTGTTGTCCGGCGGTGACGGTGGTCGCCCCTACATCAAGAGCAGATACAAGTGTGCCGACGGCTGGGGTAGTCAGTCTGGCTTTATCGAGCGCCGCCGCGTTCCGTCACGCATTACGATACTGCCGGTGCATCCAGACTACGACGCGCTTGAGAAAGAGATTGGGTATGACATGCTTGGCTCTCTTCGTGCGGCTGGTGATATCATCGAGACGAATGACGATGGATCGATCACCTGCACACCCAACCCGAGCATTTCGCGCAAAGAGCGATTCGAGCTTTCACGACAATATGTGTTAGCAGAGCAGCGCCGCCGCGAGGCATTGGCCAAGATTTGACATGACGAAGAAAGAAGAGCCTAACCATGCGCTGCAGCAAACGGCGGCATCGCGCGCCTGTTGCAACCGACGCCCCTCGTGGCCGCCGTCGCTCAGCTTGGGTCGTTATATCTCCGACACTTGACCCATATGCATGACTGAGGCATCTTGATGCATATGAGAACGACACTTCACATTGATGATTCTCTGCTAAACAATGCTGCCAAGCTGACCGGAGTCAAAGAGAAAACCTCATTGGTACGTCTGGGACTTGAGGCGCTGATCGCTAAAGAGAGTGCCCGCCGCTTAGCCAATCTCGGAGGGACTGAGAGACAACTTCGCGCGATTCGGAGACGGCGGCCTCGAAAGAGCGCATGATTCTAGTCGACACCTCGGTTTGGATTGAGCATTTGCGGTCCGGAAACGATCGTCTAAAAGCTCTGCTATTTGACCAACAGGTCCTTTGTCATCCATTCGTTATCGGCGAGTTGGCATGTGGCAGGCTGCACAACCGACAGGAGATTCTCCGTATGCTGAAGGCCTTGCCGGAAGCGCATCTGCTCGAACACGAGGAAGTCATGAGCTTTTTGGACGCACGGCGTCTTTACGGGCGTGGTATCGGTTGGGTGGACGCTCATCTGCTCGCGTCGACGCTGCTAACACAGTGCGCGATTTGGACGTTCGACAAGCCGCTCCGGAGAGCAGCGGCTGCCTTGAGCGTCCTGGCGTGAACGCTTCGATAGAGATAACCCGCCGCTTGAGCGAATCTAAGAAGATCGCTCAGCCGCATTGGTTAGGCGTCAGAGTCGTTTGGCACTAGAATGATGGGTTTGCAGTGGATACCCAAGTCGATTCACCAATAATGCGAGGGATGTGAAGCAATACCACGGGTGAGAAAATTGGTGGTTGACTCCACACCACCCTATCGGTTCAGGATCACCCGCAGTTACCCACCTATGAGGCATCTTAGGGTCCTCCATCATCAAAGGGGAGGGAATAGTATGAAAGCCGTTTGCATTCATCAGTTTGGCGGTCCAGAGGTGCTGCAGTACGAAGAGGTGCCGACCCCTACCCCAGGCCCTGGCCAGGTGCTCGTCAAGCTCGCCGCCGCCGGCCTGAACTATAGTGATGTGCATCAACGCGCTGGCCACTATCCCAACAAGCTCCCCTATACCATGGGTCGGGAGGGCTCCGGGACCGTGGCGGCTGTCGGGCCGCAGGTGACGAGTTTCAAGGCCGGCGAGCCAGTCGCCTACACTGGTGTTCCAGGGGCATATGCGGAGTATGCCTTGGTCCCGGCAGAGCGTCTTGTGCGAATGCCCCCTAATCTCGATGTCAAAGTCGGTGCAGCGGCCATGTTACAGGGCATGACGGCGCACTACTTGGCCTACACCACCTATCCCTTGAAACCTGGGGACAGCTGCCTGATCCACGCGGCGGCAGGTGGCGTTGGCCTGCTCTTGGTGCAAATGGCCAAACAGTGTGGTGCCCGGGTGTTCGGCACAGTGTCTACTGAGGAAAAGGCAGCATTGGCCCGTGAGGCCGGTGCCGATGACGCTATCCTCTATAGCAAACAGGACTTTGAAACGGAGGTCAAAGGACTCACCAACGGTCAAGGCGTCAATGTGGTATATGATTCGGTCGGAAAAACCACCTTTGAAAAGAGTCTTAATTGCCTGAAGCCTCTGGGATACATGGTACTCTACGGGCAATCCAGTGGACCGGTCGCGCCATTTGATCCGGCTATTCTCAGTGCCAAGGGATCTCTCTTCCTGACGCATCCCAGCCTCCCCCACTACATCGCCAACCGTGCCAGTCTGGAAAAACGCGCTGGCGATGTACTCGGCTGGATTGCCTCAGGCAAGCTGAAGATGCGTATAGAATTTACCTTTCCGCTCGCCAACGTGGCAGAGGCGCACCGCAGCCTGGAAGGGCGCAAGACCACTGGCAAAGTCTTGCTCATCCCCTAACTCCAGCGTGTGGACGCTACACCGCAAATGGGGCCGGAGTAGATTTTCCGGCGTTCCCAGTACCCGGGGCTGTAGAGCGGGGGCAGAGCATCACGGTTCACGCGGGCCGCGCCGAACTATTCGCTCAGACCGATCGCTAAAAGCGCCGGCTGAGCGTCAACGTCCGTTAGATTGCGCTGGATCGATCGCCGCATTCATGGAGGGAGCTGAAGAATGAAGACCTCGACGAAAACGCTACTCGCATCAGCCTCCATCCTCATCTTGACGGTGTTCCATCACTTCTATGCCGCTGCCATTTTCGACACTCCGTGGCGACGCCACGTGGCCATTATCGTCATGCCAGTACTGCTCGTGATGATCGTGCTCTACGTACTTTACCAATGGCGTCCCATGACCTTGGTGGGCAAGACTTCTCTTTGGCTGTTCATGCTTGTCGCAGTGCTGGTTCCGATTGCGTGGCTCGGTTTCTATCATGGGGGATACACCCACCTAGTCAAACTCATTCTCGTTTTTGTAGGCGTTCCGCAAGCTACGTTCGAGCGACTCTGTCCGGTGTGCGAAGTGCCTGGCGATCTTGTCTACGAGGTGACAGGAGTTATGGAGTTCTTGTTCGCGCTTTTCGCGGCGTACTACCTGTTCAAGTTGTGGCTGGAGAGCCGCGTTGAGCAACGCGCCATCTAACCGTGCAGTCGAGAATGACGCTTCGCGAGCGTCGCTCGCACGCGCATCTCACTGCAGACGTTAGAGAGCAACAGTAACTTCAAGTGAGAACGCAATGCGTACGACTCACCCCGGGTGATGACCGCGATAGTTGGGCTGCTGCTTACGGGCTGTACGGGCATCCGTACCGCACCCACTCCGGAGGCGCGACAGGCATTGGCTCCAACCGGAAATCTTCGGGTCGGGTTGTATCTCGGAAATCCCTTATCTGTAACGCGGGACTCCGGATCGGGTGAGATGAAAGGGATGGGATTTGACCTCGGAAAAGAGTTGGCCCGGCGCATGGGCATTCCGTTTGAGCCGGTCGTGTATCCGTCAATTGGCGCCGTTGTCGACAGCGCACAGCGCGAAATCAGACCAATGGGACGTCGCTTTCATTACGGTGGTTACTGGGCGGGCGAAGGACATGGATCTGACCGCGCCGCACGTGGAAATCGAACGCGGCTACCTCGTACCAAGCGGCTCGTACATCTCAACTGTGGCTGACGTAGATCGGCCTGGGATTCGTGTTGCCGTGCCGGCGAATGGCGGGTCAGATATCTTTCTTTCTCGCGCGCTAAAAAATGCCGCAGTGGTCCGCGGCAACGTCGGCGCAATAGAGATGCTCAAGTCCGGCAGAGCAGACGTATTTGCTTCCAACAAGGCAACCCTCTTCGAATTGTCGAATCGGTCGCCCGGTTTCCGAGTTCTCGACGGTCATTTCGCCACCGACCCAGTGGCTATGGCCATCCCGAAAGGACGGAACCTCGGAATGGCCCACGCGCGCCGATTCATTGAGGACGCGAAGTCTGAGGGGTTCGTCAAAGCGGCGCTTGAGAGGGCTGGAATACGTGGAGCGGTTGTGGCCCCTCTTCAATGACGCTCTCTAACCATCGGGTTGAGTAAGACACGGCGGAGACCGCGCAGCCACCCAGAACGTTAGCCGCAAGCTTCGTCGGTTCGTGCCTGATGACAAAAGGCATACGGCAAGCTAAAATACCATTGTGAAGCCATTCCGGTGGAACTCGGACAAGAACGAACGATTGAAGTTAGAGCGCGATATCTCTTTCGAGGAAATCGTTCTCGCAGTTGAGGAAGATGGACTCAAGGACATTCTCGTTCACCCGAACCAAACGCGATATCCAGGGCAGGTTGTGCTGGTCGTGGCCTACCGCGACTATGTTTTTCTTGTTCCATCGGTCGAGGAAAGCACACACTACTTTCTGAAGACTGTCATCCCAAGCCGGAAAGCAACACGAGATTATCTTGGAAAGGAAGGCACAGATGAAGAAACTTGATCGTTACGAACGGGGAATATTGAGCGCATACGATAAGGGTGGGTTGGTTTCTGTGCGTCCTGCGAAGGCGCAGCTCGGCGCATTCCGCGACGCTGCGCGCGCGACCTTCATTAAGAATCGACGGGTGAATATTCGACTTTCCGCTGCCGATCTGATGGACATTCAAGCGCGGGCGTATGAAGAAGGAGTTCCTTATCAGACCCTGATCGCAAGCGTCCTACATAAGTATGTGGCCGGGCGACTGCATGAAAAAAGATCGCGTCTAACTACACGCTCAACCGGACGCGACGACAAACGCCGCGCCGGTTAGCGCGAGCGTTAAATAAAGCTCTCCCTTTTCTACCATTTTCTACATTCTGCGAACGCGACGTTTCTTTCCTGTAGCAGCTCAATCATACCGCCCTGAAGCTGTTGTGGGTTGCTGATCTCGTTCGTTTGCGTCCCGCTCGGGTGCAGGACAACTTTCCCGGAGTTCCCATCCATGGCTTCATCTTCCACACAAAAACTTCGTCCCGTTGTTCCGCAAACGCTTTGGACACTCGACGAAGTCGCTGGGCGGCTGGTGGAGATTTCCAGTTCGACGGCTGCGGCGGCGCTGACGCTTACTTTTACTTTGATTCATGAAGCGCAGCAGCGCGGCGAGCCGGTGGGCTGGGTGACTTTAGCGGACAGTTTTTTCTACCCGCCGGACGCGGCGCGCGGCGGCGCGGATTTAGCCGCGTTGGTCGTGGTTCGATTGGCGCATGCCGAGAGCATTGCCCGCGCCGGCGAGAAACTTCTGCGCTCCGGCGGCTTCGGCGTGGTCGTGCTCGATCTTGGCAGCGCCGATATTCCCATGCCGCTGCAGACGCGTCTGACCGGTCTGGCCCATCGCCATCACACGGCGCTCATTTGTCTCACCGAAAAAGCCCGCGCGGCATTTTCGCTCGGCTCGCTGGTGTCGTTGCGCGCCCATGCCGAAAGGAAACGCGTCGAAGATAGCCGCTTCGCTTGCACTTTGCAGGTGCTCAAAGATAAACGGCGCGGCCCCACCTGGAACTATGAAGAACTCTACAGCGGGCCGGCTGGCATGTGTTGATCTGCCGGCTTTTCCTCTGCAATTGCTGCTTCGGCGCCATCCCGACTGGGCCGGTTGTCCGGCGGCGGTGGTGGCCGAAGACAAGCCGCAAGGTTTAATTCTCTGGGTCAACGAAGCGGCCCGCGAGTTCGGCGTGCTGCCCGGCCTGCGCTACGCCGCGGCGTTTTCTTTGGCTGCCACGCTGCGCGCCGGCGAAGTCGCTCCGGCCGAGAGCGAAAAAGCGATCGCCGATTTGACTCAGTGTCTGCTGCGCTTCACGCCCGAAGTCGAGCCGTCGGCACAAGAGCCCGGCGTCTTCTGGCTCAATGGCTCTGGGCTTCAGCATCTTTACACTTCACCGCGACAATGGGCTGGCGCTATTGATCAAGCTCTGCGCGCGCAAGGATTCTCTCTCAATCTCGCCGTCGGCTTCACGCGCTTCGGCAGCTACGCGGTCGCCAAGGCGAAAGAGGGGATGACGATTTTCCGCGACCCATCCGACGAAGCGAATGCCGCGCGCGCGGTGCCGCTCGACCGCTTAAACATCGAGCCCAAGTTTCGCGACGCGCTGTTCAAGCTCGGCATCATAACCGTCGGCGCGTTGCTCGGGCTGCCGCCGGGCGGGCTGCGCGAGCGCTTCGGCAAAGAAGCGCATCGGCTCTACCGCTTGGCCGCCGGCGATCTCTGGGTGCCGCTCGAACCGAGTGTGCCGCAAGAGCCGGCGTGGCAAACGATTTTGCTTGACGACGGCGAAGCCGACAGCGCACGGCTATTGTTTTTAATCAAACAACTACTGCATCCGTTGCTCGCGACTTTGGCGCGGCGCCATCAGGCGCTCACCGCGCTCTGGCTTTCGTTACAGATCGATCATGGCGACCGGCTCAAAGAAGCGCTGTGCCCGGCCGAGCCGACGCTCGACGCGGCGCAGATTCTCGATTTAGTCCGTCTCCGTTTGGAATCGCTTCAGCTCGCCGCCGGGGTGAGCGAAATCGAACTGCGCGCCGACGCCTGCGCCGCCACCAGCGAGCAGCTTCGTTTATTTGCCGAAAAACCGACGCGTGATCTCGAAGCCGCCAACCGCGCGCTGGCCCGCCTGCGCGCCGAGTTCGGCGACGACGCCGTCGTCTGCGCCAAGCTCACCGACGGCCATCTGCCCGAAGCAAGATTCACCTGGGAGCCCTTGCGCCGGATTCAGTTGCCGCGAAACGTTTTGAACGACTTGAACCCTTCGACCGTGCTCAGGGCAGGCTCCGCAGAGCGGTTGAACGGCTTGAACTCCCCGGCTGCCAAAGTATTGATCCGCCGCGTCGCGGCAAAACCCATCCGCCTCGCCGGCGGCCCTTACCATTCGCATGAAGACGGCTGGCTCATCCTCGGCCCAAAACACGGCAACATCGACAAACTCACCGGCCCCTACGTCTTCGCCGGCGGCTGGTGGAACAAGGAAATCCAGCGCGAATACTACTACGCCGAAACCCGCGGCGGGGATTTGTTGTGGCTTTATTACGATCGGGTGAGACGGAGGTGGTTTCTTCAAGGCGCGGTCGAATGACGGCGAGGTTCAAAAGTTCAAGGGTTCAAGCGTTCAATCGGAAGGAATACGCGTCTAACCGAACGGAGAATTCAAACTAAACGGGAGGTTTGTATGGCCGTGAAGCAATTTGAGGATCTGGAAGTTTGGCAAGAGGCGCGTCGCTTAACTCAAGCAATCTATCGACTCACAAAAGCAGACAGGTTCTCAAAGCACTTTGCTCTGCGGGATCGAATACAACGGGCTGCCGTTTCCATCATGTCCAATATTGCCAAGGGATTTGAACGCGGCGGCAATCAAGAGTTTATCCAGTATCTCTATATCGTCAAGGCTTCCTGCGGCGAGGTGCGGTCGCAAATCTACGTCGCTTTCGATCAAGGCAATATATCTAAAACAGACTCTGAAGAGTCGATCGTCGCTTTCAGGCGTCTATCCGGCATGACCGGCAACTTGATCTATTACCTGCACGCAGCGGCATGAAGGGATCAAAGTTCAACTCCTCGCAAAAGTCCGATTGAACCCTTGAACCTTGAACTCTTGAACAGTTTTTCGCTGGACCACTGGATAGTTTTGAAATCCACCGAGCCGAGGGGGGGATAAATCATGATGGATACAGCCAACACCCCGAAGCCCATAAACCGCACGCTTGCCGTGATCGATGGCGGATTGAATTTCAAAGCTGCGGTTCAGACGCTGCCAAGCGCGCCGAAACTCAAGCTGCTCGACCAAGTTCGCCAAGCGATTCGCACGAGGCATTACAGTCCAAAAACCGAGGACAGCTATGTTCATTGGATCAAACGGTTCATCTTTTTCCACAACAAACGACATCCCGCCGAGATGAACGAAAAACAAATCGCGCAATTTCTTTCTAGCCTCGCCAGCGAATCGAATGTGAGCGCCTCCACGCAGAACCAAGCATTGAACGCCATTTTGTTTCTTTACCGTGAAGTGTTGCGTAGAGAAATCGGCTACATCGACGGTGTTATTCGGGCGAAAAGACCGCACAGGTTACCGGTGGTATTGACACGACAGGAGGTGAAATACATCCTTTCTGTCCTCGATCACTCCGATTGGCTCATGGTGGTGCTTTTGTACGGAGCCGGCCTCCGACTGATGGAGTGTTTGCAGCTAAGGGTCAAAGATATCGATTTCACGAGTAACCAAATTGTCGTTCGTGCGGGTAAGGGCGATAAAGACCGCCACACGATGCTTCCCACGGCAGCGAAAGAACCGCTTACTAGACACCTCGAACTTATTAAACAACAACATGAGCGCGATATCGATCAGGGCTTGGGCCGAGTCGCTTTGCCGAACGCCCTCGAGCGCAAATATCCCAACGCGGGGAAAGAATGGGGATGGCAATGGGTTTTTCCTGCAACGAGCCATTACATAGATCGCACAACCGGAGAGAAACGCAGACATCACTTGCATGAATCTGTGTTGCAAAAGGCGGTGAAAGAAGCCGTTCGCAAGGCCGGGTTATCCAAGCCGGCAACCCCGCACACGTTTCGCCATTCTTTTGCCACTCATCTTCTGGAGGACGGCTATGACATCCGCACGGTTCAGGAACTCCTCGGCCACCGCGACGTGAGCACTACGATGATTTACACCCATGTGTTGAATCGAGGAGGGAGGGGCGTGAAAAGCCCGGCTGATCGTCTATGACACTGGAGCGCCGTCCGGAGAAAGCCGCCGATCGTTAGGGAATTAACCCGCCGCGCCGGTCGGCTTTTGGCGGGAAACTTAAAATTGACAAACTGAGGTAGCTGGTGGATATTGCAACTGATTTGAGTTTTTGTTGTCAGAGTCGCCGCCGGGCTAAGCCGACCCGCAATTTCCGCCCGTACGGCGGCTCACTTACTAGTTGAACTAAACCGCTGCGCGGTGGGGGATGCCGTGCGGAGTTTTCTGCTATAGTCTGCATTTGTTTTCTGCGTCAGGTCTCACCGTTTCAAATCCACTCCCGGTTTTCTAATTTCACGTG
>Ga0105252_10000572_pt1 | contig 22200 bp, 16 predicted proteins | sample EasRivMeERMZT100_FD_89675 | JGI IMG/M metagenome (GOLD analysis project Ga0105252, IMG submission 89675) | Soil microbial communities from meander-bound floodplain in the East River, Colorado, USA - East River MetaG ERMZT100 | ecosystem: Environmental > Terrestrial > Soil > Floodplain | place... | reverse complement strand
GTTCATCAGCCTCGCAGGGCGATATCTCGTGCTGATGCCGAACAATCCCCGCGGCGGCGGCGTGTCGCGCCGCGTCGAGGGCGAGGATCGCGACGAGCTGCGCGACATCATGGACAAGCTCGAAGTCCCGGCTGGAATGAGCATCATCGGCCGCACCGCCGGCATAGGACGCACGTACGAGGAGTTGCAGTGGGACTTGAGCTACCTGCTCAAGCTGTGGAGCAAGATCATCGAGGCAACCGAGCCGATTCGCGACCCCGAGGGCAAGCTTCTCAACCCGGCGCCTTTTCTGATCTACCAGGAAGGCAGCCTCGTCATCCGTGCCATTCGCGACTACTTCCAGCCGGACATCGGCGAGATCCTGATCGATACCGATCCGATCTTCGAGCAGACCATGGCGTTCATGAGCAACGTCATGCCGGACAACGTCGGGCGGGTGAAGCGCTATCGCGACGACGTGCCCTTGTTCTCGCGCTTTCAGATCGAGCACCAGATCGAGACTGCCTACTCGCGCCAGGTATCCCTGCCTTCGGGCGGCGCGGTCGTGATCGACCACACCGAAGCGCTGGTCTCGATCGACGTCAACTCGGCGCGCGCCACAAAAGGGCACGACATCGAACAGACCGCGTTCCACACCAACGTTGAGGCGGCCGAAGAGATCGCGCGCCAGTTGAGGTTGCGCGACCTGGGTGGCCTCATCGTGATCGACTTCATCGACATGGAGAACCAGCGCAACCAGCGCGAAGTGGAGAACCGCCTCCGCGACGGACTGCACTTCGATCGGGCGCGGGTGCAGATGGGCAAGATCTCCCGCTTCGGGCTGATGGAGCTTTCGCGGCAGCGCCTGCGCCCTTCGCTCGGAGAAGGCAGCAACATCACCTGCCCGCGCTGCAACGGTACGGGACACATTCGCGGCACCGAATCGACGGCGCTGCACATCCTGCGCATCATCCAGGAAGAAGCGATGAAGGAGAACAGCGCGGCGGTGCACGCCCAGGTGCCCGTGGACGTCGCCACGTTCCTGCTCAACGAAAAGCGCGCCGACATCCACTCGATCGAGGCCCGGCTGAAGGTCAACGTGGTTCTGATCCCGAATACGCATCTCGAGACGCCGAACTACAAGGTGGAGCGCCTGCGCCACGACGATCTCAATCAGGCCGAAGCATTGCCTGCGAGCTACAACCTCGTGGCCGCGCCGGCCGAGGAACAGCAGGCGACGCCACTCACCCAGGAAGTACGACCGCAAAGACCCCAGGCGGCCGTGCAGGGCGTCACCCCCGAGCGGCCCGCACCGGTGCCGGTGCAGCCCTCAAGACCGGAAGCCTCGCGTCCCGTTGAATCCAGTTCAGGGATCCTCGGCCGACTCTTCGGTTGGCTCAAGGGCGAAGCGACGGTGGCTCCGGCACGTGTGCAGCCTGCCCCCGACCGTCCCCAGCGCTCCGAAACCTCTCCAGAGCGGCCCGGGCGTCGCGACCGGGGCGAGCGCGATCGTTTCCGCGGGCGTCCCGAAGGTCGCCCGGATCAGCGCTTCGGCCGCGACGGGCGCCGCGAGGAGCGTGGCGAAAAACGGGGCGAGCAACAGCCGCGCAACGAACGCGGCGAGCGCCACCCACGCCCCGATCGTGCGCCAGGCGACCCGCGACGCGGCGAGCGCCAGGAGCGCAAACCTGCGGAACAGCAGAAACAGCCGGATGGCGCAGCCCTCCAGCAAGCAAGTGGAACCGAGCAGCGCGAAAGCGATCAGCAGCGCGGGCGGCGACAGCGCGGCCGAGACCGCGGCCGAGACCGCGATCGCGGCCAAGGCCGCGAGCGGGACCGCGCAAGTCCACCGGTGGCCACGGGGTTCGAGGAGCAGCGTCCGGCGCAGTCTGCTGAGCCCACCCCGCCGGCCGACGCAGCCCCTTCCCAACAATTCTTAGCTGCCGAGGTCACGGTCCCGCAGCGCTTCGAATCGATGGTCGAGCCGGCCGCGATCGAGCCACAAGCGCAAGCCGTTCCGGAAGTGCGACCGGCTCCGCCCCCGCCGCCTCCGCCGGTTCCCGAAGTGCGGCCGGCCCCGCCCCCGCCACCCCCGCCCGCTCCCGAAGTGCGGCTGGCTCCGCCCCCGCCGCCCGTCCCCGATCCGGCTGAGATCGACCGCGCCTTGAGGGAAAGCGGCCTGGAAATGGTTCAGACTCGGCCGGGCAGCCAGGCCGCGCCGTCACCCGAGCCGGCATTCGTTCCCGCCAAGCGGGAGCGTCGCGCGCCGCCGCCCGATCTCGCCGAACCGCTGGTCCAGGTGGAAACCGGGCGCGACTCCTCCAGCCCGAAGGACTGACCCGGGAGGCTCAGGGCGTTCCGGCTCTTGCCGGCCCGCCCCGATCCTTGCGCAAGGATTCCAGCAATCCTTGTGCCGCGTCCTCGAGCATGTCGAGCACGCGCTCGAATCCCTGCGGGCCGCCGTAGTAGGGATCGGGCACGTCCTGCTCGCTGAAGCGCCGCGCGTAGGACATCATCAATTTCAGCCGGTCGCCTCCGGAGGGCTGCGCCATCCGGGAAAGGATCGAGTAATGATCGCTGTCCATGGCGAGGACCAGTTCGAAACGCTGGAAATCGGCGCGCTCAAACCGGCGCGCGCGTAGTTCGCTGAGATCGTAACCGCGCTTTGCCGCCGCGGCGACTGCCCGGGGGTCCGGCGGCTCTCCGATGTGGTAAGCGTGCGTCCCCGCAGAGTCGGCGAGGATCGTCTCGCCGGCACCCGCGTCCGCGGCCAGCTTGCGGAAGATCCCTTCCGCAGTCGGTGAACGGCAGATGTTTCCGGTGCAGACGAACAGAACGCCTGTTCTCTTACCGGACATCGATCATCGATTCCTCGGGCGAGGCGCCAAAAACGCTGCGCTTGAGCTCCACCAGCCGGTCGCGCGCCTCGGCGGCTTTCTCGAACTCCAGATTGCGCGCATGGTCGAGCATCTGCTTTTCCAGCCGCTTGATCTCCCGGGCGAGCTGCTTTTCGGACATCGCCTCGTAGCGCGCCTGCTCCTGCGCGGCCTTCAACTGCGACTGCACGTTGCCGAAGTCGCGAGCGCCTTCGATCATGTCCTTCACCAGCTTGGAGATGCCTATAGGCGTGATACCCCGCTTCAGGTTGTACTCGACCTGCTTGTTGCGCCGGCGCTCGGTCTCCCCGATGGCGCGCTTCATCGAGTCGGTAACCCTGTCCGCATACAGGATCGCTCTGCCGTTGATGTGGCGCGCTGCGCGGCCTATGGTCTGAATGAGCGAGCGCTCCGAGCGAAGGAACCCCTCCTTGTCGGCATCGAGGATCGCCACCAGCGACACTTCAGGCAGGTCCAGGCCCTCGCGCAGCAGGTTGATCCCGACCAGTACGTCGAATTCCCCCAGGCGCAGATCGCGAATGATCTCGACCCGCTCGACCGTTTCCACTTCGGAGTGCAGATAGCGAACCTTCACGCCGTGCTCGGACAGGTAATCGGTCAGCTCCTCGGCCATGCGCTTGGTGAGCGTGGTCACCAGCACCCGTTCCGAACGCGCAACGCGCAGACCGATCTCCGTGAGCAAATCGTCCACCTGTGTCGAGGCCGGCCGCACCTCGATTTCCGGGTCCACCAGGCCCGTCGGCCGCACCACCTGCTCCACGATCTGTCCAGACCTGCCCCGTTCGTACTCGGCGGGGGTCGCCGAAACGAAGACGGTCTGGCGTGCGATTCCCTCGAACTCCTCGAACTTCAACGGCCTATTGTCCAGCGCCGAGGGCAGCCGAAACCCGTAGTTGACCAGGTTTTCCTTGCGCGAGCGATCGCCGCGATACATGCCGCCCAACTGTCCTATGGTGACGTGCGACTCGTCGATGAACATGAGCGCCTCCGGCGGCAGATAGTCGATCAGCGTCGGCGGCGGCTCCCCTTCCTTCCTTCCGGACAGGTGCCGGGAGTAGTTCTCGATACCCTTGCAGAACCCCAGCTCGTTCAGCATCTCCAGGTCGAACCGGGTGCGCTGCTCGATGCGCTGAGCCTCCAGGAGCTTTCCCGCGCTCTGGAAGTACTCGATCCGCTCGGCAAGCTCGACCTTGATCGCCTCGATCGCGCGCAGCGTCGTTGCCCGGGGCGTCACATAGTGGCTGGAAGGATAGACGGTGAAGCGCGGCACCCGCTGGTTCGCGCGACCGGTGAGCGGATCGAACAAGGTCAGACTCTCGATCTCGTCGTCCAGGAGCGCGATGCGCAGCGCCGTTTCGGAATTCTCGGCAGGAAAAACGTCGAGCACGTCGCCCCGTACGCGGAAGCTGCCGCGCTTGAATTCGAGCTCGTTTCTTTCGTATTGCATCGCCGCGAGGCGCGCGATCACGTCGCGCTGGGAAATCCGCTCCTTCTCGCGCACGTGCAGGATCATGCCATGGTAGTCGACCGGATCGCCGATGCCGTAGATGCAGGACACGGTCGCGACGATCACGCAGTCTTCGCGCTCGAGCAGGGATTTCGTCGCCGACAGCCGCATCTGCTCGATGTGCTCGTTGATGCTCGAGTCCTTTTCGATGTAGAGGTCCCGCGACGGGACGTAGGCTTCCGGCTGGTAGTAGTCGTAGTAGGAAACAAAGTATTCGATGGCGTTCTCGGGAAAAAACTCGCGCATTTCTCCATAAAGCTGGGCGGCCAGCGTCTTGTTCGGCGCGAGGATGAGCGCAGGCCGCCCGAGGCGCGCGATCACGTTCGCCATGGTGAAGGTCTTCCCGGAACCGGTAACGCCGAGCAGCGTCTGGTACGCAAGCCCGTCGCTGATGCCCTCGACGAGCTTCTCGATCGCCTCGGGCTGATCGCCCGCCGGAGAAAACGCCTGGGCGAGACGGAAAGGACTGTTGGGAAACGTGGGGATCACAGGTACAATCGCAGGCGTAACAACTTTTTCAGTCTAGCACGATGAACGCCCCGCACTCACCCTCCCCGCTCGCCGGGGTACGGATGGCGCCCCGCGATCCGATCCTTGGACTTACCGAAGCGTTCAACACCGACCGCAACCCCAAGAAGGTCAACCTCGGTGTCGGCGTCTACTATGATGACGAGGGCAAGGTGCCGCTCCTGGAGTGCGTGCGCCGCGCCGAAAGCATGCTGATCGAGCAGGCCGCGCCCCGCAGCTACCTGCCGATCGATGGACTGCCGGCCTACGACCGGGCGGTCCGCGAGCTGGTGTTCGGCGCGGACTGTCCCGCGCTCAAGGAAGGCCGCATCGTCACGGTGCAGGCGCTTGGCGGTACCGGAGGCCTGAAGGTCGGCGCGGATTTCCTGAGACAGGTGGCGCCCGCCGCGGAAGTCTGGATCAGCGATCCTTCCTGGGAAAATCACCGCGGCCTGTTCGAGAACGCCGGGTTCGCCGTGCACACCTACGCGTATTACGACGCGAAGACTCACGGACTCGATTTCGAGCGCACGATCTCCGCCTTACGGGCCATGCCCGCAGGCTCGATCGCGGTGCTGCACGCCTGCTGCCATAACCCCACCGGCGTGGACTTGTCCGGCGACCAGTGGAAGGCCGTCATCGAGGAAGTCACCTCGCATGGCCTGATTCCGTTCCTCGACTTCGCCTACCAGGGGTTCGGCGAAGGGCTGGCTCCGGACGCCGCAGCGGTGCGCAGCTTTGCCCGGGCGGGAGTTCCCGTTTTCGTTTCCAGCTCGTTTTCGAAGTCGCTTTCGCTCTACGGAGAACGCGTCGGATCGCTTTCCGTAGTCGCCCAAAGCGGGGAAGAGGCCGAGCGGGTGCTGTCCCAGCTGAAACGCCTGGTGCGCACCAACTACTCCAACCCGCCTACGCACGGCGGGCGCGTGGTCGTAACCGTGCTGACCACGCCGGACTTGCGAACGCTCTGGGAGCAGGAGCTCGGGCGGATGCGCGAACGCATCCGCGAGATGCGCCGCCAGCTCGTCCAGAAGCTGCGCGTGCGCGTACCGAAGGTCGATTTCTCCTTCATCGAGCGCCAGCGGGGGATGTTCTCCTACTCGGGCTTGTCGCGCGAGCAGGTCGTGCGCCTCCGCGAGGAGTTCGCCGTCTACCTGATCGAAAGCGGCCGCGTCTGCGTCGCCGCCCTCAACACCAAGAACATAGACTACGCCGCCGACTGCATCGCCCGCGTTATCGAGTAAGCGGGAAACCGCGGGCCGTTTCTAGGCGGCTCCCAGAAGGTTTTCCAGCGCGTTCACCAGGAAATCGATATCGGCTTCGGCGATCACATAGGGCGGCATCCAGTAGACGGTGTCCCCGAGAGGGCGAAGCAGCACGCCCTCCTCGAGCGCGCGCCGGAAAAAGTCCTGGCTGAAGGCCGGTTCCGCGCCGCGCATATCGAAAGCCCAGATCATTCCCGTATTGCGGAAATGCGCAATGCGCGCATGCGAGCGCAGCTTCTCGGCACGCCGGTTGAGGGTGGCGGCGGTGCGGCGGTTGCGCGCAATCACGTCATCCTCTTCCAGGATGTCGAGAACCGCGAGTGCGGCGCGGCAGGCAAGTGGGTTGCCGCTGTAGGAGTGGGAGTGTAGAAAGGCCCGCTCCAGCCGGTCGTCGTAGAAGGCCTGATAGACGCGCTCCGTCGCCAGCACCACCGAGAGCGGCAGATAGCCGCCGGTGAGGCCTTTCGAAAGGCAAAGGAAATCCGGCGCGATTTGCGCCTGCTCGCACGCGAAAAACGTTCCGGTCCGGCCGAACCCGACGGCGATCTCGTCGGCGATGAGATGCACTTCGAAGCGATCGCATAGCTCACGGGCGAGGCGCAGGTATTCCGCGTCGTACATGGCCATTCCACCGGCGCATTGCACCAACGGCTCTACGATGAGCGCCGCAATCTCCGTGGCGCGCCGCTCGAAATGCAATTCGAGCGCCTGGGCGCAACGTCGCGCGTATTCCCGCGGCGTCTCGCCGGGTTCGGCGCGGCGCCAGTCGGGCGAAGGCACCTGGGCGCTCTCGCGCAGGAGCGGTGCGTAGGTGTCGCGGTATAGAGGGATATCGGTGACCGACAGGGCGCCCAACGTTTCCCCGTGGTAGGCATTGGTCAGCGTCACGAATCCGCTCTTCCTGGGCCGGCCGGCGTTCCTCCAGTATTGATAACTCATCTTCAGCGCTATCTCGACCGCAGACGCTCCGTCCGACGCGAAAAAGCAATGGCCGAGTCCGCCGGGTGCGAGCTTCGCAAGACGCTCGGAAAGCTCGACTGCCGGCGCGTGGGTGAACCCGGCGAGCATCACGTGTTCCAGCGAATCGAGCTGAGCACGAAGAGCGGCGTTGATGCGGGGATTGCCGTGCCCGAGCAGATTGACCCACCAGGAGCTGATCGCATCGAGGATGCGGCGACCCTCGAAATCGTAAAGCCAGACACCTTCGGCCCGGCTGACCGGCACAAGGGGCAGCACCTCGTGGTGCTTCATCTGCGTGCAAGGATGCCAGACCGCCCGACGGCTGCGCTCGGACAGGTCTGCGTTTGCGCTCATGCCGCCGCGTCCACCAGGCGTTCGATCGATAGAAGCGGGGCGACACGCGCCGGAACCAGCTCGCGCTGAAACGGCACCGCCCCGAGCAGCGGACAGGCGAGCCGCTGCTCGAGCGCACGAACGTTCCCGTCCAGGAAAGGCATGTCCGGGAGGATGCAATTCGCCACCCAACCCGCACAGCGCAAGCCGGAAGCTTCGATCTGCCGCCGTGTGAGCAAGGCGTGATTGAGGCAGCCGAGCCGCATGCCGACGACGAGCACTACGGGCAAGCCGAGCCGCATCGCGAGGTCCGCCGAAGTCTGGCGCGCGTTCAGCGGAACGAGGAATCCTCCGATACCTTCCGCCACGACGACCTCGGCCAGCCGGGATAGCTCCTCGTAGGCACGCACTATCGTTTCAAGATCAATCTCGATACCCGAGAGCTCCGCCGCGATGTGCGGCGCGACCGCCTGTTCAAACGCATAGGGATTGGCAATCCGCGACGGCGCGCGGACCGTGCTTGCGCTCGCGAGGGCGTCCACGTCCGCCCAGCGGCCAGCCTCGCACCCCGCTGCAATCGGCTTCATGCCTGCGACGGATTTCCCGGCCTCCGCAAATGCACGCAAGAGAGCGCAGGCCACGAGGGTCTTGCCGACCCCGGTGTCAGTACCGGTGACGAAGAAACCCTGACCCACGTGTGGCCACCCCGGTTTCTGCGTTCAAGCGTGCGCCGCCGCGCTGCTCGGGCACACCTCGCGCAGTGCCGCGGCGAGGCGCGCAATGTCTTCTTCGTTGTGAGCCGCCGAGAGCGAGATGCGTAAGCGTGCGGTACCTTCGGGAACGGTGGGCGGGCGGATCGCCGGCGCCAGGATGCCGCGCTCGCGGAGCGCCGCGCTCGCCGCGACTGCCTCGCTGTTTGCGCCGATGATAAGCGGTTGAATGGGCGTGTCCGAGGGGGCAAGCGCGGGCTCCGCCCCGTGCAACGACTGCTTGAGCGCCGCGATGAGCCGCCGCAGTCGCTCGCGGCGCCACCCCTCCTCTCGGATGAGTTCGAGACTCGCTTCGACTGCGGCGGCGAGCAGCGCCGGGGCGGCCGTAGTGTAGGCATAGGTGCGCGCCCTCTGCAGTACGGTCTCGATCACCTCGGTTGCGCCCGCGACGAAGGCGCCCGACACGCCCGCCGCCTTGCCGAGCGTTCCCACATAGACGATGCGTGGAGAGCTCAACCCGAAATGCGCCGGCGAACCCCGGCCATCGGGGCCGATGACGCCGAAGCCGTGCGCGTCGTCGACCAGCAGCCAGGCGTCATGGCGTTCGCAGAGCTCGAGCATGGACGGCAACGGCGCAATGTCGCCATCCATGCTGAATACGCCATCGGTGACGATCAGCTTTCCCCGAGCCTGGGAGTCCGCCAGCGCCCTTCCGAGAAATTCGAGATCGGCATGCGGGTAGCGCACGACTTGGGCGCGCGACAGCCGCACCCCATCGATGAGGGATGCGTGATTGAGCGCGTCGGAAAAAACCGCGTCCTCGGGGCCGGCGAGCGCGGTGACCGCGCCGATATTTGCCTGGTAGCCCGTGGAAAAGAGCAACGCCCGCGGCACCTCCAGGAATTCGGCAAGCTTCGCTTCGAGGCGCTCGTGGACGATGCTATGCCCGCTCAGAAGGTGCGAGGCACCCTCCCCGACCCCGTAAGTCCGGGCGGCGTCGATCGCGGCCTCGACGATCTTGGGATGGTTGGCGAGCCCCAGGTAGTCGTTGCTGCAGAACGCCAGGTACTCCCGCCCTGCGACGACGATGCGCGGCCCCTGCGGCCCCTCGCGGACCAGGCGGCGGCGCAACAGGCCGCTGCGCCCGATTTCTGCGAGCTGATCGGCGAGGCGTCGAAAGATCAAGGACGAATCGCGCGCCGCGAGACCGCGCGCCTCATTCTTGCGGTTTGAGGCGGGCGAGGGCCTTCGCCCGCCACATCGGCCAGGCGCGCTTGTAGTCCTGCGCCGGGACGGAGGCCTGGACTTCGCGCTCGTCAAGGTAGGTAATCTTGCCGCCGGGTCCGGCGATGCTGATTGCCTGAAGCTGCATGCGGGCGCTCATCTCGAGATAGATACTGCGTCCCACCGCGCGTGGAAGGCTTTCGCCCACGGTCACGGAGCCGTGCCCGCGCATGAGCGCCGCCGGACATTTTCCCAGTGTCTTCGCGAGCGCCTGCCCCAGATAGGGCGTCTTGACGAGCAGATCGGTCCCTTTCTCGGCATCGCGGATTTCGAAATTCGGGATCCCCTCTCCGACAAACGCGGCCATGTGGAAAAGCGGCCGCATCGCGACCGCCGTGACGCTGAAAGGCACGACGGAAGGCGAGTGGTTGTGGACGACTGCGTTCACGTCGGAACGCGCCTTGTAGATCTCCCCGTGGATGAAGCGCTCGCGCACCGACTCCCGCCCGCGGGGATCGACCGGGTTGCTGTCGAGGTCGTACTCCATGATGTCCTCGGGCATCACCAGCTCCGGCGCGAGCGAGCGCGACAGAAGATAGCGATTGGGGTCTCGCTCCGAGCGCGCGCTCACGTGCCCGTATGCGTCGATGACGCCGTGCTCGGCGAGAATTCGGTAGGCGGCGACGAGGTCTTCGATCAAGACTTTCATGCTGGAATCCATTATGCCCAAGAGACGGCCGTTCCGTCTGCATCTCAGGCAAATTCCCGAACGGCGATATTTGACTCGATCGCGTTGACCGCCCTCCTACCTGGACTTAGAATACGCGCCTTCCGTTCCTCCGGCGACGCGCACGCTGGAGCCCGCAATCCCCGATAGCTCAGCTGGTAGAGCGACGGACTGTTAATCCGCAGGTCCCAGGTTCGAGCCCTGGTCGGGGAGCCATCGCATCGTTTCGACTACATGCAGACGCCGAAGGCTCGCGCGTGCGCGTTCATGGTGAAGCCGAGGCGATGATGACCCGATTGCGCCCGGCGCCTTTTGCGGCGTATAGCGCCACATCGGCCGCACGCAGGAGCGAATCGATGTCCCTTGCGTGGTCCGGAAACACCGCTATTCCAAGAGAGGCCGTCATCTTCCCCAGCGACCTTCCCGCGTGGCTGAGGTCGAGATCGGCTATTGCCAATCGGGCGTCCTCGGCACGCCTGTTGGCCGCATCGACGCCGGCTTGGGGCAGGACGAGCAGGAACTCCTCGCCCCCGTAACGGCAGGCTATGTCGCTGCCGCGCACCTTGCTCTTGAGCAGGGCCCCGACGCTCGTAAGGACGATGTCCCCGGCCTCGTGACCGAAAGAATCGTTGATGCGCTTGAATCGGTCGAGATCGATCATTATCACCGCGACCGGCGTTGCGCTTCGCCCGGCCCGCACAAGTTCGCGCGAAAGGAATTCACTCAGGTAGCGACGGTTGTACAAGCCGGTCAGCGGGTCGGAGATCGCCTGATCATGGAGCTTGTTCTCACGCTCCTGAAGCACGCCTGCCATGTCGTCAAACGCGCGCGCAAGCTGGCTCAGCTCTTCTCCGCCGTAGCGAATGCCTGTGCGGGCCTTGAGATCGCCGGCACGCATCCGCTCCGCCGCGCTGAGCAGCGCCCTTACGTTACGCAGCATGAACCACTCCGCGCCATACCAGGCCCCTACCAGCAGAAACAGCGTGGCGATGATGATCCCCAGCAGATCCCGCACGAGCGCCGTGTTCGCCTCGGCAAAGACCTGATCGAAGGGAACGGTGACCAGAACCCGGAGCGGGAAGGCGCCATCGGGGTTCTGAATGACGACCTCGTGCGCCAGCAGCCACGCTACGCCGTCGGGCCCGCTCGCCTCAAACACGCCCTCGCTGTTGGTCAGAATCTCCTCGATAACCCGAGGATTCCAAAGTCTGCCGCCGATGTGCTCCGGCATCGCGGGCTTGCGCGCAAGAATGGTCCCTTTGACGTCCACCACGCTCAAGATGCCCCCCCTCGGCAGCGGAGTCGCCTCGGCCATCCGTCCAAGGTTCCCCAGGTCGAGCCCCGCAAACGCGATGGCGAGGACCTTGTCGTCCGGCCCCTTTATGGGGTACCCGAAGTTGATTGCCGCTTTTCCGGTGACACGGCCGATCTGGTATTCGCCGATCGAGAACTTGCCCGTCTCCTTGGCAAGCCTGAAGTACAGCCGGTCTCCGCTGTAGACCCTCTCCTTCGAATCGGCAGCGTTGCAGAACAGCTCCCCATTCGCCCGGAAGAGTCCCATCGCATGGTAGGTATCGCTGTTGTGCGCGAGCAGGTTCACAAAATATTGCGTGCAGCGCCGTTTGTCCTCGATCAGGGTCGAAAGAATCTGCGATGAGGCCACCATCATCTGCCTTGCGCCCTCGACGACCTGCCACTGCTGCATCGCGGCAAGCTTGACCAGCCGCCTGAGCTCCTCGCGCGTCTGCGTCTCGGCCAAAGCGCGCCGCTCGATCGCGCTATAGACGGTGAGGAGCAGGGCCGGAAGGGCCGCCAGGATCACCAGGATGAAAATCCGAGTGCGGGCGTTCAGGTCGGCCATCTTGGGGATCCCTCGCCCCCCCTGCCCGACCCGGGCCGACATTCGGGTCAGCAAGGACATGGGATGGTTTTCACGATCTCTGCACCGCCTATCAGAAATTCCCTGAGTCTGTCCAGGAAAAACTCCCTATGGACCCGCGGGTCGGTGCCGATGACAATGGCATAGGACACTGGCATAGGACATTGGAATACGCCCACTTTCTGGCGGCGCGGGTTTCAGAGTATAGTCGTTGCAAAGAATTCATGAACAACCCCCATTTCCTAAACCAACCACCCATGAAAGGATGGAAGCCATGAACGCACCGGTCGATTTCAAGGCGATAGAGGGAATGTTTCAGCGGAAGTACCACCAAATCGAAGTCAGATTCGATCCCGAGCATGCCATAGCATGGACATTCTTCAGACCGACTGGGGTGCCGTGCTTTAATCTCGGTATTCTCAACGAACTGCGTGCCCACGACGAATCAATTGAAGCAAACGGCGGGCGCATGCTCCACAAAGGCGACCTCCACCAGATCCGCTATTACGTGTGCGCCTCGAAAATCGACAACGTCTTCAATCTTGGCGGGGATCTGGCGCTGTTCCACAGGCTGGTCACATCGCAGGATCGGGACGCCTTGATGGACTACGCCAAGTTGTGCATCGACAACATGTACCCGCGGATCTGCAACTACAATAGCCCGCTTACGACGATCTCGCTGGTACAAGGCGAAGCTCTCGGCGGCGGATTCGAGACCGCTCTCTCCTCGAACGTGATCATCGCCGAGCGCCGCGCACGCATGGGAATGCCCGAGATCCTATTCAACCTGTTTCCCGGCATGGGCGCCTATAGCCTGCTCGGCCGGCGAGTCGGGATGAAGCGCGCCGAGGAAATGATACTCTCCGGACGCATCTACACGGCTCAAGAACTGCATGAGATAGGGGTGGTTGACCTGCTCGTCGACAACGGAACCGGGGAGGCGCGGGTGCACGATTTCATCCGGCGCAATGACCGGCACCGCAACGGCATGCAGGCCGTGTTCAACTGCCGCCAGCATTTCCATCGGGTAAGCTACGAGGAGATGCTCAACATCACGAATGTGTGGGTTGATGCGGCGCTGCGTCTGGACGAGAAAGACCTCAGGATGATGAGTCGTCTGGTGCGCTCGCAGTTCAAGCGCGTCCAGGACACCATATCCAGAGACATGCCGGAAGTAGCTCAGCTTGCCATGGCCTGAGCGAAGCTCTGTCTCGTCAGGCCGGACGGCCAGACGTGTACAGCAGCAGCGGCCTTTTCGCCACGAGGTAGAGATCCGCCGGGTCAGGTTCGGATTCGTTCCGACCGGTGCAATCGAACGCGCCCCGGCAGCGCACCTGCGTACGGCTAGCGCGCCGCGCTTTCGTTTTTCTTGAGGTATTCGAGGAGCGAAGCGTGCGCGTGGTGGAACTGCTCTCGCACTACCTTCAAAACCCGCGCCCCGCTCGCCTCCATTTCAGCGGCTGTCTGGCCGCTGAGACCCGCACAGGTCTTGCATAGCTGCTCGGCGCCGAGCGTAACGGCCGAACCCTTCATGGCGTGCGCGAGATCTCTCAGCGTCTCGTACTCCTGCGCGGCCGTCGCCGCCTCCATTTGCCTCAGTAACGCCTCGCCATCCTGAAAAAATCCGTCGATGAGTTCCGGCATGAAGGTGCTACCCGAGCCGATGAGCTCCAGCTCCCTGAGCGCAGCGGGATTGATGATTGCCAGGTTTCTATCGGTGTTCCCGGCCACGGCCGCCGCGCTCGTTCGCTGGGCGGTCAGACTTGAGATGGTGTCGAGCAATCGGCGCGCTTCGACGGGCTTGGGGAGAAAAGCGTCGATCCCCGCGTCTTCGCATTCCTTGATCGCCTCCGAGGTCACGTCGGCTGAAAGCACGATTATCGGAACCTGCATCGACTCCGGATCCATGAAGCGGTAGGCGCGCGCCACGTCCAGCCCGCCCACCTCCGGCATGTTGAGATCCATGATGATCAGGTCGAATCGTTCGTTCTCCAGCACATCGAGCGCCTGTTCCCCGTCGCTGACGACCCGGACCCTGTGACCGGCACGCTCGAGTATCCCGACAATGACTCGCTGATTGACTGCGTTGTCTTCCGCGACAAGGATCTGGTAGCGTCGCCGATCAGCATCGCGCGCGGCATAGTAGTCGCTCAGCGAGATTACGCCTTCCTGAGTCCCCTGAGCTGCGCTGGCCGAATGAATGGCGTTAAACAGAAGCCTCTTCTCAAACGGCATTTCCAGCACCGAGGCAAAACCCCTCGCAAGCACCTCGGTGCGGTGGGTCTCCGATACGCCCAAGGTGCACAGTACCGCCGGAGGCGATTTATGGCTACGGCCGTTGCGTAGCCGCGCGAGGATCTGGCTCGAATCGGCCTCTACGTCTTCGCGGACCAGCACCAAATGGTAAGGGTGGCCTAGCGATTGCGCTTCGGCCAGGCGAGCCGCAGCCGCCTCGACGCCCGCCGCGCGTCCGGTGTGCGCCCCCCAAGTCGCCAGGTCCCGCTCGACGGTTTGCAGCTCGGATTCCATGAATCCAAGCAGCATGATCCGAGTATCGTTCAAGCGGAAAGACGTTTCGGGAGCCTGGCCCGCCGTCTGTTTCTTGAAAGGCAGTTCAAACCAGAACGTGCTGCCCTTACCAAGCGTGCTTTGCAGGCCAATCTTCCCGTCCATCATTTCCACGAGCTGCTTCGAGATCGTAGTTCCGAGCCCGGTGCCGCCATAGCGGCGCGTAGTCGAATCATCGGCCTGGACGAAGCTTTCAAAAATGCGCTTCTGCGCTTCGGCTGCAATTCCTATCCCGGTATCCTGGATCGAGAAGCGCAGACGCACGGCGTGGTCGCTTTCCCCCTGGCTCGACACGGTCAAGATCACGCTGCCCGATTGCGTGAACTTGATTCCGTTGCCGATGAGGTTGTAGAGCACTTGACGCAGATGATAGGGATCGCCGCGCAGCGCGTGCAACACCTCCGGCATCACGTGAGCGCGAAGCTGCAGGCCGCGAACCTCGGCCTGAGCCGCCAGCACCCCCACAGTGCTGTTGATCAGGCTGTGCAGATCGAAATCCGTTTCCTCGATGTTGACCTTGCCGGCCTCGATCTTGGAAATATCGAGAACGTTCTCGATCAGCTTGAGCATGGATTGCGAGGCATCGTGCATCGCCTTCACCATCTCGGTCTGCTCCGCATTCAAGGCGGTGTCGCGGAGCAGGTCGTTCATGCCGACGATTGCGTTCAGCGGCGTGCGCATTTCATGGCTGACTGTGGAGAGGAATCTGCGCTTCGCCTGATTCGCGGCTTCGGCGCGGTGCAGCGAATCGAATAACCGCGTCACGAGCTTGGCTACGTACATCGAAAGCACAATCATGCCAATCAGGAGGCCGAGCCCGAGAACCCGATTTTGTCCCCAGTATTCGTTCGCCACGATGACGAAGCCGAAGCCAGCGACGCTGAGCGCCAGAGTGTTGTACAAGTACGGCGTGCCGTAGCGGAAGCCGTTGCCGAAGATGATCCACAAGTAAACGATGTACAACGGCGTGCCATACTCACCGGTGTGATACATGAAGAACGTGATGGTGCTGGCGTCGAGCACCGCCGCGGCGATGCGGCGTACTGGCGATGATGCCGGAAAGACGCAGATCCAGCCGAACACCGCACCCGCGAGCAGCATGAAGCACACCATGGCGAGGAGGAACTGCAGGTCCGCCCGCCCGTGCGTTTCGTAACCGATGAAGGCCTGCGGGAGAAGGTACAGGAACAGCACCGCCCCTACGGCGAGCCGGATAATCGCCTGTTCGTGCTCGGTGTCCGGACGCCCGGCAAGATGCGCTTGCAGGCGTGCCAGGGTCGACTTCAGCGCCATAAAACGTCTCGGGGCTATTTGGCCAACTGATCGGTGAATCGCTCGCCGATCGAGACGACTTCTTCGCGGTTCCTCGCCAGGGTTTCCACAAGCCGCGGATCAAAGTGCCTGGCGGCGTGCTGCTCCATATAGGCGAGCGCCTCCTCCACCGACCACGCGGCCTTGTACGGGCGCACCGAGGTCAGGGCATCGTAGACATCCGCGATCGCCACGATGCGCGCCTCGAGCGGGATGTGGTCGCCCCGTAGGCCTGTGGGATAGCCGCTGCCATCGTACTTCTCGTGATGGCCCAGGGCGATGACGGCGGCCATCTGAAGGTATCCGGAAGAGCTGTCTTTCAGCATGTCGTAGCCGATGCGCGCGTGCGACTGCATGACCAGCAGGTCCTCGCCCTCGAGCTTCCCCGGGTTCTGAAGAATGCGGTCCGGAATGCCGATCTTCCCGATATCGTGCATCGGCGCTGCCAGTTCAATCGCATCCTGCTCGGCCGAGGACAGACCGGCGCCCTTGGCGATGAGCGCGGAATACTTGGCCATTCGCACCAGGTGCATTCCGGTTACTTTGTCGCGCTGCTCCGCGGCCTTCGCGAGCCGGAACAGCGTATCGACTTCGCGCCGCCGCAGTTCACGCGTCGCCTCGTCGATCTTCTGCTCGAGAATCCGAGTGCGATTTTTCTTGAGAATCTCGTGCCGGCGCAGGCTCAGCAGATTGCGGCAGCGCGCCCCGCATTCGAGCCGATCGATAGGCCGAATGAGAAAGTCCGTGGCTCCAGCCTCGAGTGCACGGTAACGGACTTCCCGATCGTTTACCACGGTGATGCATACGATCGGAATGTCCTCGTAGCCGAAGATACGGCGCAACCTGCGAATCGCTTCGATGCCGTCCATGCCCGGCATCTTGTAGTCGGTGAGCACCATGTCCACCGGGTGCTTGCGCGCATATTCGATCGCCTCGACCGGATCGGCAAACGTGGCGACCTCCAGGCTGGCGTCGAGGCCTCGCATGATTTCGCCCAGCACGATCCGCCCCGTCGACTGGTCGTCGATAATCAGGACTTTGAGCGGGGCGAGTTTTGCCTCGCTGGAGTCGTGAACCAGCGTCAGTGGTCTTGATGTGAGAGTTTTCATGGCTGTTGGGCAAACGTCATCAACGATGGATACTCGTCATTCTTGCTTCCCAATGCCCGTCGAATCCAGGAATTCACGAGGGGCAATACCCAATAAGCAAACTTTATGCCAGTAGCATAAGAATTGAGGAAAGGGTAGCAAGTTGCCCGAAACGATTAATCCCCACTTATTCAGAGACATGAAATCTATCTCTCAAGCCGCGCGCTGCTCCGGCGATGCAAACGTCATTTCCATCTCGCGCCGCAGCCGTACCGCGTCGCTCCCGCTATCGCAGACCACATCCGACCACAACACAGGCGCTCCGGACTTGACAGGATTGAGGAGTTTGACCTGGTGTGCGAGCCCGAGCGGCAGCGCGCCCATTCGCAATGAATCCGCCGCCGGCAAGAGTCTGCCAACCACGGTGAACCCGCCTTCGCCGTCCAGCATCTCGCCCGCCCGGAGATCGCGCTTCGCGATCGCCACCGCATCGGCGCGAAAGCCGGTGGCGCAGCCGGTCGGTTCTCTTCTCAAGCCGACCGACGCCACCGAGATCCCCACTTCCAGCCCGATCAAGTGCCAGCGCTTGTACATGCACGCATAGCGGCCGGAAGAGTCGGTGCGCACGCCGTATTCCATGAAGCAGCGACGGATATACTCGGTCTCGCCCTCGAATACCACCCATACGCCGAAGCGGATGTCGTAGGGGATCGCCCGGCCGTCGCGCTCGAGCGACGAGACGACCTCGACCTGCCCTTTGTGGTGCAGGCAGCCGCCTTCCGTTCTGGGCCGCATGATCTCGGGCAAGGCGTCGATCGACACGCCTGGGTAGCTCAAGCCTTGCGGTGCGGGAGTGAGCCCGGTGGCGTTGCACACGGCAGCACACTCAATCGCCGGCTTCGAGCCATCGAGGAAGGAATTGAACATCTTGGAGTTGAGGCCGCCCTGACGCGCCTGTTCCGCGGTGAGCCCGTAGTGACGCCACACGGTTTCCGGTGTCGATTGCGCATACTCCGGAAGCCACTTGTGACCGCGGCCCGCCGCCACGACCGGAAACCCTGCCGCACGCGCCCAGTCGACAAGATCGCAAATGAGCGCCGGCTGATCGCCATAGGCCAGGCTGTATACGACTCCGGCCTCCTGCGCCTTCCTTGCCAGCATCGGGCCGCAGAATGCATCCGCCTCCACGGTAACCATGATCACGTCCTTGCCGTTGCCGAAGGCCGCGAGCGCATGTTCGACGGCCGCTACCGGATTCCCGGTAGCTTCGATCACCATTTCGACGGCCGGATGCGCCACCAGAGCGCGCCAGTCCTCGGAGACGTGCGTGCGCCGTTCCTTGAGCGCCGCGTCTAGACTCGATGCGCCATATGTCTCCGGCTTCCAGCCCACCCGCTCGAGGTTGGCGCACGCCTTTTCCGGAGCGAGATCGGCAATCCCGACAAGGTGCACGCCCGGGGTTCTCGGAACTTGCGCGATGTACATCGCGGCGAACTTGCCCGCTCCGATCACGCCGATCCGCAGTGGCTTGCCCTGGGCTTCGCGCTCGGACAGCTTCGTGTACAGGTTCATGTTGGGGGGAAGATTTTCGGCTCTATGCGGCGAGCAGAGGTTTCAGCGACTCTTCAGGCGTTCCGTCCTTCCACGGGAGCGGGACGTCATAGTCCTTCAGCAGGCAATCGTCCGGCAGGCATCGCAGCGGGGTGAAATCGCGGTGGGCGATGTATTCGGGACGCTTGAAGCGCCGAATGTGGTTCGACACCGCGCACAGGCTCAAATAGACGCTGATCCGGTTCCACGGAGAGAGATTCGAACCTGAGGCATGCACCAGACACGAGTGGAACAGGATCATCGACCCCGCAGTCCCCTTGGGGGCGACGATGCCTCCCCGCTCGACGAGCTTCGCAATCGTTTCATGGTTGATCGTCCACAAGGGATAGCTTGTCGTGGAGAGATCGTGTTCGGCCTCGACTACGCCGAGCTTGTGGCTGCCGGGAATGAACATCAACGGCCCGTTGAACTCATTCACGTCATCGAGGAAAATCGCGACGTTCATCGCGCGCGCCTCGGGCATCAGGTCGTCGTTCTTCCAGGTCGCGTAGTCCTGGTGCCACTGCCAGACGTCGCCTTCGAAGGCCATCTTGCCGTTGATTTTGAACTGATGCATGTACACCTCTTCGCCGAAGACCTGCATGATCGGTTCGACCATGCGCGGGTGCCGCGCGAGCTTCGCGAAGGGGCGGCTGTACATGTGCGCGGCAAAGTTGGTGCGCACCGCGTCGCTGCCCTTTTCTCGCACGTTTTCCGGCCGGCTCTGGGCGTAGAGGCTGGGAACTTCGTCGATCAGTACCCTGGTCTCTTCCCGGGTAAACAGGCTGGGAAAGAAAAGGTAACCATCGTTTTCGAACCGCTCGATTTGCTCCCGGGAGAGTTTCATGCGGTGATCCTCCAGCAAGGTTTCGCCGCCGACCATTTGGATTATAGAGGAGGCCGGAGTCTGAGTATGCCTTTGGAATATGCATTCCGGGTGCTCCATGACGGGGTTGAGCCTGGGAACGCACGTCTCTATCGGCGGATATAGTGTGAACTAGTTCACGAATGGCGCCTTCCGGCGGGTCGTTGACCCGGTATGGCCTGGCGTTAGCGCTCGGACGCCGGCAGGGTCGCAGGCACAATCTGGAAGTAGATCTCGTCCTGCTTGATCATGCCAAACTCGTAGCGGGCCCGCTCTTCGATCGCCTCGGTCCCTTGCTTCAGGTCGCGCACTTCGGCATCGAGTGCGCTATTGCGCTGCTGAAACGCCGCGTTCGCTTCTTTTTGCTCTCGCAGCTGCCGCTCGAGGCTCGATACCCGAAACCACCCGCCTTTTCCCAGCCACAACGGATACTGAAGGAGCAGTACGAGCGCGGCCAGGGCAAAAGCGAGCACTCTCATTTCAACTGGTAGAAAGCATCGCGCCCCGGGTACCCGCCGGCGTCGCCAAGATCTTCTTCAATGCGCAGCAGCTGGTTGTACTTCGCAACGCGGTCCGAGCGAGACAGCGACCCGGTCTTGATCTGAAGCGCATTCGTCCCCACGGCGATGTCGGCGATGGTGGTGTCTTCTGTTTCTCCCGAACGGTGCGAGATCACCGCCGTATAGGCAGAGCGCTTCGCCAGCTCGATCGCTGCAAAGGTCTCAGTCAGCGTCCCGATCTGGTTGATTTTGATGAGAATCGAGTTCGCGATTCCGAGCTGGATCCCCTCGCGAAGGATCTTGGTGTTGGTGACGAAGACGTCGTCTCCGACCAGCTGCACTTTCTTTCCGAGCCTCTCGGTGAGCGCGCGCCAGCCGTCCCAGTCCGACTCCGCCATGCCGTCCTCGATACTGATGATCGGGTACTTGCCTGCCCAGTTCGCCAGCACCTCACCGAACTCCGCGGAACCGAGCTTGTGTTTCCCGGAATCCAGCAGGTATTTGCCCTCCTTGTAGAACTCGGAACTGGCGCAATCGAGAGCAAGCACAACATGGGTCCCGGCATGATACCCGGCGCGCTCTATCGCCTCGAGCACCAACTGCAGGGCCGCCTCGTTACTCGGCAGGTTCGGCGCAAAGCCCCCCTCGTCTCCGACTGTCGTCGACAGGCGCTTGCTCTCAAGGAGCCCTCTCAGCGCGTGGAACACTTCAGCGCCGCAGCGCAAGGCCTCGCGAAAGCTTCCGGCGCCGACCGGCACGATCATGAACTCCTGGATGTCTAGGTTGTTGTTGGCGTGCGCGCCGCCGTTGATCACGTTCATCATGGGCACCGGCATCTGCATCCCTCCCGAGCCCCCGAGGTATCGGTACAGCGGCAACCCGGACTCTTCGGCCGCCGCCTTCGCTACGGCCATCGACACGGCGAGAATCGCGTTGGCGCCGAGGCGCGACTTGTTCTCGGTCCCGTCCAGCTCGATCAGGGTCTTGTCGATGAAACTCTGCTCCTGCGCGTCGAGGCCCATGATCGCCTCGGAAATCTCGGTGTTGACGTGCTCGATCGCCTTCAGCACGCCCTTGCCCCCGTAACGCCCCTTGTCCTTGTCGCGAAGTTCCAGCGCCTCACGGCTGCCGGTGGACGCGCCCGAAGGCACGGATGCACGCCCCATCACACCGGATTCGATCAGCACGTCCGCTTCAACGGTTGGATTGCCGCGCGAATCGAGAATCTCCCTTGCAACGACGTCGACGATCGAACTCATCTATCTGCCCTTATTCCGCGTTTTCAGTTTCTGTTCCGCAAAGCCGTCCCGCTTCACCAGGGCGTCGAGTTCTTTCAAGGTGCTCAGCAACTCCTTCATCCGGTCGAGCGGCCAGGCGTTGGGCCCGTCCGAGAGCGCCTTGTCCGGATCCGGATGGGTTTCCATGAAAACCCCGGCGACGCCGCTCGCCACCGCGGCGCGGGCCAACACGGGCACGAACTCGCGCTGCCCTCCGGAAGAAGTCCCCTGCCCGCCCGGGAGCTGTACCGAATGCGTGGCGTCGAACACGACCGGGCAGCCCGTCTCTCGCATGATCGCCAGCGAGCGCATGTCGGAGACGAGGTTGTTGTAGCCGAACGAGACACCGCGTTCGCACACCATGATACTGTCCTTGCCGCTTGCCTCGCGCGCTTTGTCGACCACGTTTTTCATTTCGCCGGGTGACAGGAATTGGCCTTTCTTGATGTTCACCGGCTTGCCGCTTGCCGCGACGGCCTGAATGAAATCGGTCTGGCGGCAGAGAAACGCCGGCGTCTGCAGCACATCGACCGTCGCCGCAACTTTGGCAACATCTTCCTTGTCGTGGACGTCCGTCAGCACCGGCACGCCGACTTTCTTTTTTACTTCGGCGAGAATCTCCAACCCCCTGTCCATCCCGAGGCCGCGGTACGACTTGCCCGAGCTGCGGTTCGCCTTGTCGTAGGACGACTTGTAGATGAACGGAATGCCGAGTGATGCGGCGATTTCCTTCAAGGATTCCGCGGTATCGATGGCCATCTGACGCGATTCGACCACGCAGGGGCCGGCGATGAGGAAGAGCGGTTTATCGAGCCCGGCCTCAAATCCGCAAAGTTTCATTTGATCTAGTCGGCTCGGCCGGCATGAGCGCCTGCGGGGTCGCATCCCCGTGAAACGGGGCCCCTGCTCCGCCCTCCGACGCACGCCTCAAATCCGCAAAGTTTCATTTGATCTAGTCGGCTCGGCCGGCTTGAGCGTCTGCGGGGTCGCATCCCCGTGAAACGGGGCCCCTGCTC
>Ga0105252_10000570_pt1 | contig 22265 bp, 19 predicted proteins | sample EasRivMeERMZT100_FD_89675 | JGI IMG/M metagenome (GOLD analysis project Ga0105252, IMG submission 89675) | Soil microbial communities from meander-bound floodplain in the East River, Colorado, USA - East River MetaG ERMZT100 | ecosystem: Environmental > Terrestrial > Soil > Floodplain | place... | reverse complement strand
TAAGAACCACGCCGCTGACGCCCGACCCCACCCCATTAATGCCAGCGATGATCTGCTGATCCACCAGGAACATTTCGTCAGTCAGGGCAGCACGAGCCAGTCGCCCTGAGGTAAATACCTGGCGGGTTAGATCGGTGAACATGTACCGACCCAACGGGTATTCGATTCCGCCAGGAAACACCATGAACACTTCAACTCGGTCAGTGATCCCGTTGATGGCCTCAGTATCTGCCACTCCCAGAGGAAGGTTGAGCTGGCGCTTGATGATCCGGTTCGTGTCATGAGTCAGGGACGCACCACGGATGGGGGTGATGTCTCCCAGGTGCTCCCCCGTGACACCGTTGACGAGGGCGAACCGGAAACTGGCAGACCGCTGTCCCACCCATGGATCGAGGTCTAGTAGATCATCATGGGGGAAAACGGTCAGTAGCTCATGTGACATAAGGATCCACCGGGGTTGGGGTATCCGTTACTTCAATGATGTCGACCGGTGCCAGGTACAACCTGCGGTCACGCAGCACCCGACCGGCTGGAACTATCACAGTGGCCAGCCAGCGGTTGCCGTCCTCATCCCGTACGCAGATGTAGTTCACCGTGTCCCAGGCCATGTCACGCAAGCTCTTGAAGTCACCTAAGGTCTCCGGAGCGATAGCGGCAGCCTGGACCAGGACGGTACGGCTGAATCGTTCTCCACCACGCTCCAGTGGTCGGAAGGCGGTGTAGAAGTCTTTGTTGTACATAAGCTGTAGCTGGACGAAACCGGCCTCGGGGAAAGTGAAGTCCTCCTCTACCTGTCCCCCCATCCAAGCAGTGGAGTACGCCAGGTTGATGGACCCAGACTGGCGTTCGTTAGAGGTAAAGATCAGGACGTGGCCACCCTCAAGGCAGCCTCCTGATACACCCGGCGCAGGGATTGTGGCGGTAACCGTGATTGACCAGGGACCAGGGAAGTCGTATACGTTGACGTCCCGGATCCGGTATGAGGTCTCGACGCCAACCCTGGCTTCGTAATCGTTGAACCTAGTCACGTCTGGGCTGGTGGCAGTCATGATGGTCTGCCACTCGGGCTCCACTGTGTCCATGCGCTGGAGTTCGCGGTAGCCGAACCCAAAGGTTGGGCTCCCCAGGCGGAAGTTGTCCCAGGTATCAACTATCGCAACGGTTGAATTGAAGGAGGATACTGACACTTGCCCTGGACCAGTAAGGAATATGTCCATGGCGGAGAGTGTCCATCCAACTGGCTCAGGTTGATTAGCTGGCCACACTTTACCCAGGATTTTTGATTCAAAGAGCTGAAGACGCAGTTTCATTGTCCCACTGAAACCAGATGTATAGGCTGTCTGGCTGCTGGCCAAAACAGTACTTACTCCACCCACTCTCTTATTGAGAGTGGCAGAGCCATTAACAAAGTTGAATGCAACTCGATACCACTCATCAGTAGCCAAGTTATGCCTGCCATACAGGGCAGCGTCGGCACTGTTGGTTGGAGGCGCAGCCGACACTTCCACTGTCGCGTCGAAATTGGTAATATTGACATTGAGGCTATTGACATTGAAGCTGCCGGCTGGGCGAGTATGAAGACCCGAAGAACCGTTAACAGAGAACCAAGTGACAACCCCACCGGTGTTTTGCCAAAGCTCTCCCGTGTCTGTTGACCCCCACCCACTAACGGCCACTCGGCTGAATGTGTCAACAATGACGGAGTGCTGCCCCGATGGGATCCCCCACGAAATCTCGTTGTAGATGATGCCCGTGGGGATACAGCAAGGATCGACATCGCAATTCTGGCCAATGCCGGTGATTGGCTGAGTGAGGGTAGTAACCGTAAACCCGGTAACCGTGGGCATGTCCTGGGCAAAAATGACGAAGGCATCAGAGGTATTGTCGTCAGCCGTACCAGACACCCATGGACTGCCGACACCTTGAGGAATCCAGCCCATATTAATGATTGATCCAGAGACCGGCTGTCCGTAGGTGGCAATAGCAAGCTGGTTAGGTGACGGGACTAGGTTCATAGTATTGCCAGGGATACCAGATATTGCTGGAGCAGATGCGCCAATGATCTCCCACCGGTTACCAGCAAGTTCGTTTGTGGCTGACCACACAGCTTGAGGTTGGATTCCTGAACCCATGGTCGGTGGGGTCGTGAATCTAAGAGTTACCTCTTTCCAGCCATCTAGGACCTCATCAAGAGCATCAAACTCTGTAGGCGTTATAGCTACAGATTGGCCAGCAATAGCCAGGGTCAAGGGGACGGTGGTATCTCCGAACCGGCGAGCCATGTAGCGAACCCATGGCCAGGAGGCAGATGCACCAGCTAATCCATCTTGGATCTCTTGAGTAACCGTAAGAGATCCATATACTTGGCCAATAGCTTGACGGCCATAGACGTGTGGCTCCAGCCAAGTTCCACCAGAGGCGTGCAAAGTGAGCTGAGGGAGTATATGGGTTTCAGTACTAGTGAATGTATCCCCAAGCCTGTCTTCAAGTGGGAAGGGAACATTTACCTGAGTCCCAATATGACTTGGAATTTGGTACATTTCACGGAGCGCATTTAACTTAGGAAAGTCACCAGTTGTGGCTCTACCGAAGTCTCGATTTCCTGGGTTAACCCAAGATAGAGTGGCCGTATAAGTCCCTGGTGGGATTACTGGGTCAGTGGCATAGCCTGCCATATCCCGTAGAGGGATGATGTTGGCGCCAAAGTTATATTTGAAGCGCCTTCCCCCTGTAGCAATCCGGTATTCCTCGCAGTAGATGACACGTAGGGCTACATAATCTAGGACCATGAACGGGGCGAGGTCGCCAGGGTTTGCCGCTTGCCATGGAGTGATCGGTAGCTGTGCCCGGATCAAGATATGTTGACGATTGATATTAGGAAAACTTGGGTCTAGGCGTCTCAGATCTTCCCATCTCCACGGCATTCTGTCGTCAGTCAAGTTAGGACTGATGGCCGTGCTCCAGAAATTGTTGACATCTCCCAGATTAAAGGCGGCGATAGTTTGAGCGATACTGGCGTCTGCATTAATAGCGTTTCCGGCCTGGGATAAGCCAGGCAATCCTCCAGCGTTAGAAGACCATGTGGGGCTAGAGAACACGATTGATGACCCAAGATCGTTACGTTGATCAACAACGGTAGCAGGAGTTTGTGGATCAGGATCTACGAACGGAGCATCTACTGTGGACCCTGACTGTAAGGCTTGATCTTGTAGATACCCAGCATAGAGCATTGACACGTTCAGGATGCGCTTGTTGTAGAGCAATGGTCCATACCGGTTTATGTCAAACCAACAAGCAATACTACGGATAGAAGCAGCGTAGTCAACTTCAAAGGTGAGGCCATCGCCAGGCTGGTAGAGCGCCTGTAGGACGCTTGTCGCCCCACCATTTAACTGGGTATCGGTACCCGTAACCTGGACTTGAGCAATCGGTATTATGACTTGGCTAATTGGCCCAGTTAAATCCTCTTGCCCCTTAGGGTAGATGTTGACTAATCCTACTTGCTGTAGTTGTGGGGTAGCTTGCATCTCATTGAGATAGAAGCGAGCATCCCTAGCTTGTCTAGCTTGCCCAAGGACAAAACTCGTGCCTAGTTCAACAGTATTAACACTCGGACTATAGACAAGGTTTTCATTCCGGATCGGGACCCATTCCTGGCCGATGATCCTGGGGGCATGCGGGTTATAATCACCCATCAGAGTGTCCTCACCTGGAGCCTGGTGTTACGCAAGGCCAACGCATTCACGATCCCGCGACCGGCCGCAACTCCAGTCGTCTGAGCCTGTTCAGGTGTGGGTACCGCGCCCTCGAAACCGACCCTCACTGAGCCCGGACCAAAAATGATGCTTCCTGCTGCTTGAGAGGCAGCGGCCTCCAGGGCCGGGGTCTCCATCTGAATACCAGCAGCCAGTCTCTGGATTATCTTCTGCCCAGCGAACAGAGGATCCCCACTACCAGAGAGAGGCCCTATCTCTGCTGGGGACTTCGGGAACCGAGCCCCCACCGCTGCCGCCGCAACATCAAGGATGAACCCCAGCGGTCCCAGCTTGTCGCGGATGCCTTGGATCAAACCACCGATAATGTTCCTGCCAGCCTCTATTAGCCAGGTACCGGAGCTGGCGAAGAACCCCTGAATGCGTCCAGGAACACTCTGAATGAAGGCAACGGCGTTGTTGAAGGCGTTGATAATCGCGGTACGGGCCTCCTCAAAGGGTCGGCTCAAGGCTCCCCTGATCTCCGTCCCATCAATGGTGAGGAGGTCGATGAGGTCCTCAATCCAGCCAGGAATGTCTTCGGTGAAAAACTTCTTGATACGGGGACCGGCATCATTGACGAGCCAGTCAACGAACATGTGGATGATTCCTAGGAAGGAAAGAAAACCGCCGACCATAATGACGAATAGATAAGTCAGCGCCAGGAGAATGCCCAATAGTGTCTGGAGGCCTCTCTTGCCGATGTCACTTTCTAAGAAGTATTCGATCTCACCGAAAAGGTAAATGAGCTGCTCCAGGATCTTGTTGCCGCCCGCCTCGTCCAGAGTCTTGAAGAACTCCTTGGTGACACTGATAAGGGACTGGAGGATATCCCAGGTGAGCCTGAGGGTCTCCTTCATGTCATCAAGCCATTTAGTGAACTCTGGATCCGCTGACAAGTTCTCAAGGAACTTGCCAAACTGTTCAATTCCTTTATTCACGCCAGCGCCGAACCAGTCGAAGAACGGCTTCACCGCTATGCCCAGCTCAGTGAACCCAACCAGCAACTGGGTGAGGGCAGGGCTCAGTGCCTGTAGCCATTTCTCAGTTGAATCTATGAGACCAGTAAAGAACTCCTGGAACCGGGGATTGCCGAAGAAGGAGATCAGTGACCGGAACAACTCACCAAAGGCCGTGGACAATTTGTCCACGGCTAACACTAGGTTGAATCTCATGAACTGAGCAAAGTTGGCCAGGATACCGCCAAACGCGGCGAAGAAGTTCCGTTGAGCTAGGTCCTTTAGATCTTTGAAAAGTTCCCTTAATGGCAGGAGACTGCGAATGAATTCCTGCACTGGTGGAGCGAGTCCTTCAATCGCTTTTTCGAATTCCTTCGGCGTCTTAGCGGCGAAGGCTGCTGTAATTGATTCGCCAAGTCCCTGGAAAACTAAGAACAGTACTCCACCCTGGAGAGCGATAGCACCCAGGAGGCTTGGGATAGTGAAAAGTACAGCAGTGAGTCCATTAACTATCTGGACTAGGCCCGCAATAAGAGCACCAATGGCGCCAATGACAGGGAGCAGTAGAAAGAGCAGTGGTCCACGACCGGAGACATTGAACCCAGCACCAATACCGGAACTTACGGCCTGTCCAAGCTGATCACTAAACCTGTCAATCGGGCCACCTGGCCTTGCCACCCTGGAAAAGACTCGTTCGAGTTCATCAGGGATGAGGCCTTCATCAACCTCAAAGTCGACGTCTGCCTTGAGCTTTCGCTTACCAAAGTCTTGCTCAATGCCATCAAATATGTCCGGGATCCGTCGACCGAACTGATCGTCCATGCCGTCAGCAACGGCATCGCTCATTTCCCTGCCAGTTCGCTTTAGATCAGCGTCATTACTCCGGCTGGCTCGGTCAAGTGCATCTTTGACTTCGCTGGGGACATCACTGCTGTCGACAGTCAGCTTGGCAACAAGCTCGGCGTCGGGGCGAAGAGGCCCAGTCACAGTGACACCACCCCTCAAATCTCAGTGATGAAGTGGGTCAGTAAGGACTAGGCGCCACTGGATCGCAGTATAGCTAATTTCCCATTGCCATGGAAAGGAAGTCACCTCGTGACATTTCCATTTCCTGAGCAGGTGTTGACCCTAGAGCCTCTACCGGAATAGCTTCTAACTTCATAACAAACATAGTTACATCTTTAGGATCCATGGCTCGGATGGTCACTATAAGCAAAGTGTCAAGCCACAGTGCCAGCGAGATGCGCTCTGGATCAATATGTTTTAGAGCTAGCTCAGCTCCAAGGATGTGCCACGAATCCATGGCGACACTGACCTGACGCAGAGCAACCCACCAAGGCCGTGCTGAGACCAGCGCAATAAGCTCTAGGCAGGTTTCGTATAACTTGTCCGGGTCTAGCTCCAGGTCATAGAGCAGATCCTCTGCACCAGGGAGCAAGTCACTGATAAGTCCATCTAGGTCCGGGACTGGCTGCATAAGATAAACGAGCCAGTCGGCTGCGGACAGAGCAGGGATCTCGAACTCATGGCCCATAAAGGTAACTGTCACTGGCCATGGTCGTAGGGACCAGATTGGATCTTGGTTCAGCTTGGGTACAACGACCTTGGCACTATCCACCGAGGGAATTCCGGAGCGGCTAGCGCTTGGCCGGCGGCCTACCACGACGCACCTTTGGCTTCTCGTTCTCGTCTAGGTTGAATGCGGTGACAAAGGAGACGAGTTCCTTCAAGTCCAACTCGCCGTCAACCATAAGATCGTCAAGAAACTCTCGATCCTCTGGCTGGACTACGGCAGATTCTAAGATCCGGAACATGCGATCTACACCGTTGATTTTGCGGTCTACAGGGACATCGTCCCTTTGTAAGACTTTGGCCTCACGAGCTAACAACATTATCTGGGCATCAACCAGCTGCCGGATGACGATACTGCGGCCTCGAACTTCAACAATGCGCGTTTCGCGCCCTGGGTCAGGTGCTGTCATTCTGTGATACTAACTCACAAGTCGTAGACAATGAGCCGCATCCGGTACTTGATAGCAACCATTCCTGCCGCCTTGATGAGGAAATGCTTTCCGGCCTGGCCTGGGTGTGAGACTCCAATGGTCCCAACAGCCATTGGTACCTGAGGTGTGTAGACAGTCCGCCCACGCCATCTGAACTTCAGCTGTGGTGCCCGCCTATAGTTAATATCGCCTGGGAACCGGTAAATGTGAGCTGCGCGCTTAGGGAAGATGTCGTGCCTCTTAGCCCCGCGCTCTACAATCCCGGCGTAGCTCAGGTTTGAACCAACGGCTGCTACAACTGATAGCCCGGTTGGGGTTGGGCCAGCGGTCTTGATGCTTCGTGCAAGATTTCCCTTGCTGTAGGGACCGGCTGAGGCCAGAAGGCTTGCCCCACGCTCCAGTTCGTTGGCGATGATGCGCAACTTCCGGGTCGAGATCCTAGAGGCCTTAATGTGAATCTGGGTGCGATGCACTCTGGTCGTGAAGGCCATGTATTGTCACGGAGCCCTTCAGCTGTTATACTCAAGGTGGAAGGAAAACCGGTTGAGGAAGGAAGACTTGTAATGAGACATTTTACTCGAAAGTTTTGGCTTGGTGAAGTCACCTACATGGACATCCTGCGTCGACGTCGGTACGAGCGTTCGTTCAGGGGCTGGAAGACGGCACTAGGAGATCTTGTTGAGGCAACGTTCCTGGTCCGAGTGTGGAGAGATCTGGGACGGCAGTGCACAGCTGTATCGGAGCTTAGAGCACTGCGGCAGCAAGGTCCTGACTAACATTCACAGTTGGGGATCTGGGCGATGAGACCCATCGACCGCTCCACGCAGCCACCCTGTGGGGTGCTCTGGTTCTGACGCTCAATGACCACTGACATCCCTAGGTATCGCTCATTGTTCAGAGTGATGAAGTCACGGAAGCAGCAAGCTACTCGCCGTAATGTCTGGGCGTCAATGACGTTCTGCAGAGCCGCTGCGTTCCAGTCGACGCAGTTGGGAGGGTTGTACGCATCTCCCACCGTGGGTAGACACCTGATGATACCAACTTTGAACATTTGGGCCCATGTGGGAGGTGGGCACTTGGCATCCGCTTGGCGAACTATGTCCTGTTCAGGGAACGAGCCAGATGACGGGTACGTATCTCCTAATGCCACGTAGGCAATTCCTTCGCAGCATTGATCCTCATTGATCCCAGCGTCATGCGCAATCTCCGTACCAACACGGAAGCAGCAGATTCCTGGGGGGTTGGCCGCTTGAGCTGAGGTCTCACATAGGCAAGCTAACAGCTCAAGCATCAACGGACCAACAAAGAAGTCCGCAGTGAACATGGGATCTCCTTGGAATGTGGCCAGTCCTTGAGCTGAAACTCCTGTGAAGCAAAGGCCTGTGACTGATATGGGGGGGACAAACGGAGGAATAGTTACAATTCCCGATGTCGATGATCCCACAACGGAATCACCAGCTGAAGTAACTGTTTTAGCTACAGCACCATTAGCGGAAACACCTGCAGAACATGAGCCAATTGGTGCAACTACATCCGCTTGAGTTGCTATGCCGTAGGTGCTCGCCCCTGCAACTGCGGCACCTGAATCAATTGTGCGCTTGGCAGCCGATCCTGACGCCAGTGATCCTGCAAAACTTGTCCCCAGAACCGATACAACACCAGCGGCAGTGGCCGTACCTTGGGTCGAGGCGCCGTCAGCACATACGCCCGAGACAGCTGCGATCTTGGCTGCGAGCCCTTGAGCCAGAGTCCCAGCAAAACTCTGCCCAGATGACAGGGCAACTCGTGTGGCTGCCCCTTGAGCTAGGGCTCCGGCGACACTGACTCCAGAATGAGGAGCTACCCGTACGGCTGTGCCTTGTGCTAGGGCACCAGTAGCTGAGGTGGCACTATCGGAGCTGATCTTTACAACAGTGCCCAGAGCCAGTGCTCCGGCCACTGAGTTACCACTGCTAGAAGCCAACTTGGTGCTAGTACCAGTTGCCAGCGCTCCGGCTACTGAGTTACCACTACTGGAAGCCAACTTGGTGCTAGTACCAGTTGCTAGAGCACCAGCTACAGATCGACCGCTAGGAATAGCCACCTTGATGCTGGTGCCTTGAGCTGAGGCACCATCAGAGGCATTGCCAGAGGCTGCTTCTACTTGTACAGACTCTTGAATCAGAAAGATTTGCGATGGCCCCTGGAGGCGAGCAGCCTCTCTTGACTGGGCGTACCGGACGAGGATGCTCACAAGTACCGCCCCATGACCAAGCTGGGCGGATTGTATTCGCTGATGGCTAGAGCGGCCTGGACCACGTCATCAATAGCGGAGGTCCATCCAGTGGTGTTGGACCCGGCTGCGGCTACCGCTTTCTGCCCGGTGTGGCCGGAGATGGTTCCCAGGTCGCGAGCGGACATTGAGGTTGTCCCAGCCTGGGGAGTGTTGACGGGGGTGTTGAGGCCGGATGCGTTGACATAGAACCACATGGTTCCGGCAACGTCGGGGATGAGCGTGATTGATGGGTTAGCAATAACACCAGCGTCGGCGCCGGTCTCCTTGTTGACTGCAACGAATGTGCCGGCGGCAAGCATGGTGGCAGCCTGGGGCCAGCACGGCGCAGTGCCGGTAGTGGTGACGGCTACCGTCTGGGTGCCGGTAATGCCAACCAGATTGCCAAGGAAGTAGACGTAAACCGCGCATGCCTCGGCGCTGGCTCGGGCTGCGAACCTGATCTGGTCCATTTTCCGGCTGCCGTATGTGACGCCGCTAACGTTATTGGTGGATGTGCCCTGTGGAATGACCACAACGGCGCCCTTGGCCGAGGCGCTGGCAGCATGAGACCACGAGGTAGTGGTGGCGCTATTGATCAGCGCGGCAGAGCCACTGCTGACATCGAAGGTGACCGTCATGGCCCGCCGCTACTTTCTCCTGGATCTACTCCACGTCGTAGCCGAACTCCGCATCGCAGACGGTGACCACACCGCCGTTCTGGAGTGCGTCGACGATCTCCTGGAATGAGGCCAGGAACTCGGCCGTCGTTTCGTGCTCAAAGTGCATAACGAAGTCGAGCCGGTACAGACAGCCCTCCGGGTGGGTCAGTGGGTTGATTGCGTTTAGGTCGCAGTCATTTTCGGCGTGGTTGCGAACCTCGGTGTTGTGGCCCACCAGCCAGGCGGTGGCCCAGGTGTAGGCAAGGGGACCATCGACCGCCCCGTAGTAGAGCGCGTTACCCACACGATGCCGTACAGCCATTTTCTACTACCTCTCGCGTATTGATTAGATTCTATTCGTCCCAGACGAACGCGACCTCACACACCTGGCCTGTACCTACGGGCACTAACCCCAGGCCAGATGTTGCTCCCAGCTCGGCCTCAAGTCCTGTATCACCTATGGTGATAACGGCTCCAGATCCTATGGCTGCTCCAAGAACTACCCGATACCCTGTGTCCTCGCCAATAGTGGCATCAGCGGTCCAGAGCCCGGAGACCAAGCATGATGCCGCTGGAGCATTACGTCGATACTTCCGCTCTGTTTGACCGGTACCAGCAGTGCCGGCAGTAAAGTTGACAAGCCGATATGTGCAGGCCACTGCGGTTGTGTTCCATATATGGAACTCGCGAAGCAGGGGACTGATGCTGGCAGTAGACAGAATCCCAAGAATTGGCCGCAGGGTGGTGCCAGCACCTGCAGCAGTCATACCTGCTGAATACCTAGCCATGATGCCTCCTACGGAAGTTCCGGCACCTGGCCAGTGTTCGTGTCCAGTTGCTTCATGGCTACATCCCAGTCAGGTCAAGGGTCAAGTTGCCAATCGCTAGCGATATCTGTCCCTGTCCCACAAAAACTTCAGGCAACACCTTCTGCTGGAAAAGTTCACCAATGCCAGTGATGTCAACTGCAGCGCCACCAGAGGTCAAGCTGACCTGGAATGTATCGGTGGTAGCACCTACAACAAAGTAGATGAGACCTTCAGTTAGGCCAGTGGGAAGAGACTCGGCTAAAACGTTGAATACCATCACCCGGTCAGTGTTGACAAAGCCATGAGCAGCACTGGTGATGGTGTTGCTGGTAACTCCTGCAGCATCTACTGAGCCAAAACCTTTAACGGCACCACCAAATGGTGCATAGCCCCGGTAGTTACCTGAGTTTCCAGATGCAGCATTAAAGAAGCCGTAATACCCATAGGTACCAGCAGGCACATCAAAGGTCAAACCGTTGGTGTTGGACTTGAGAGCGGCTGCCGCTCCACCCCAAGTAACTGCTTGCCGAGCGTAAGCGGGTGAGCCGCCCACTGCTTCAACCGCGTTGGCATCTGTACCAGTACCAGGGTCAGCCAAGGTAAAGATGGCGATGTGGGTAATCTGAGTGGCACTTTCATCTAAAGAATCCAGCATGACATTCTTTGCTGGAGTATTGAAAGGCATACCCCCTCCTTATGGCCAGGTGACCTGTCGTGGCTCCTGTAGGTCAGGAGAATAGAATCGAGTTCGACCTTTCAGGCCATAGGGATTATATAGCATGATGAGCTGATCTAGCTCCCAAAGCCCAGTCAAGCCATTCTTCAAAATGTCATTGATGTCAGCCATAGAGATGGTGACACCTTGCCTGGATATGGACGTCACTCGGGATGGCAGGCGACAGGGAGCGCCGATACATGCCTTGGCATATTCACAGGCTAGTGCTGACGCTGCCTGTGCTAAAGCACCTGGCACCTCACGCCCACGAAGATAGGTAACTTCAAAAGCATCCGGGTCACCGGGGCTCAGATTCTGGTCTGAACATAACGGCCAGCACGCAGCAGTATCGGTACGGACTAACCACTGCTGGTCGAGCACAAAGTAGTTGAAGCCTGCGTCCCCAGAGACGGCTAATGTTGCTCCGTCAATTGTTACTGAGACAATAGAGTGAACTGGGCCAGGGAGATATACCTGACAGTCCGGGTCACAGGTGCAGCATCCACCAGGCCCCCCGGATCCACACCAGCAGTTGTGCCATTCCCCATTGAATATATATGGAGTCCAGGAGCCTTCGCCGTCCCAGTACCAGCCACTAGGACAGTTGGCGCACTGTCGCCCACAAGGACGCACCGTCAACTCACATAGTCCGAACTGACGACCAGTGGCTGCCCAAACTACGGTCTTTGCATAGTCAAGAGCCTGCACCTTTAGTTCAGCTGAGAAGTCGTCCCAGTCTGGGCAACACAGCTGCGTCAGGTCTGGCCAGGTGCAGGGCCCAGATTGTATTGCCATGTAATCTGGGCCCCTTTCCCGTGGTCGTTGCTAGCGCAACTAATCTCCTTGCTGAGTCAACTATAGGGCGGCGCAGCCACAAGCCGATGCGGGAGGCGCTAGGCGTGTAATGAACATGCGGTGATGTTGAGTACTGGTTATAGGTGTCAGCATCGGTATCGGAGTATCCAGCGTTCCAGGGTTATCCGACAGGTCCACGTTGTAAGGGCCAACACCCCAAAGTGAGTTGCTTCTTGAGCGAGCAGTTACGGTAAAGTTCGCAACGCCATTCTCAAAGGTCATGTCACCGATGGTGCCTTCAACAACCCAGGGGTATAACACGTAGCCGTATTCCTGTCCTCCTGTGCAAGTGACACCAGCTCCGCTTAACCTGGTCCAGCCTTCAAAGCCGAAGTTGACATTGACCACAGAGTTCTCGTCAGTAGACCAGCCAATCTTTGTTGCTGCAGCATCATCTGACGAGTACAACGGCTCAGCTGCCATGATGTTGACTATGTCTGGGTCTACGTTGCAGAAGGTGAAAGTCAGATCCAGCCACTTGAGGATAGGTGCGCTAGTCTCTCGTACACAGAAGAGGCCATCCGCGTTCTTGATGAAGAACTCTTCCCGGTCCTCGTAGTTCTTCGTCATCTCAATGGAAATAATTCCATCGGTAACGACCTGCGAACAGTCACCGGTCACCACCGCTCCGCACGAGCTGAGGCGGGTTACCCGGACGCGAGGGACCTTGAACGGGGTAAAGCAAACAGCAGTCATTGCGGCTCCTCGCCATTAGAAGCGGAGGTGGGTGGTACTTCTTTCCTGGGGCGTCCAGGTCCCCTTTTAACTAGTCCTGTTGCCAAAGTAGTTGACTCAGCAAGTGTTTCATCCTGAACTGTGCTTGACTCAGCAATTACTTCTTTTAGCTTTTCTTCAGTACTTGCTGCAGCAACTACTTCGATTCCACCGTCTGCAGTTTTATTGCCATTAGCAACTACCTTCTGATACCAAGTCTCAGCCACTTCTGGATGTGCGTGGATAACCCGACCGTGGTCTGACTCGTTCACTTCGATCAGATCGGGGTTACTTGCTAAAGCAAATAGTTCCCGAAGTACCTGTGGAAGTAGATCCGGGTCAACTGCGATGACGGTGTAATCCTTCATCAGTGACTCGTATCATCAAGGGTTACTTGTATAGCTGCTATGTAACAGTCAAAGGCGATGACGTACTCACGCTCCATGACCATGGTCAGCACGTTAGTGGAACGGTTAATGACTTCACCCATGGTCGGCGTGAATAGGTCGGAGTCAGGCGTGCGGAATACTGCCACCTGACCAGTGATGTATACCCAGCTGGACCCTGCACTTGGGACCTGACCAGTAGGCCCAGTGCCGGCGTAGTTGCCGAAGGAGACGGAAGTACCAACCTCTGTGCGCCAGACTCCGCTTTCCTTCTCAATCAGGTGCGCACCCTTCCAGAAGGCGGCGCCCTCCATGGGAACGTGCAAGACACCAGGAAGTCCGTATTGGGCATAGAGCCAGTCTTCAAGAAGCCCTGTGGCCTCTACTGGGCCACTAGCTGACCCAAGATTGACCACATTTGGATTGCCTCCCAAGCCTGGAGTTACCCCAAAAGCAGAGGTGGAGAAGGCATTCTCAACAGTGGCCTGTTCACCAGCAATCAACTGGTCATACAGAAACTTGTTGACACGTTCAGTGCCCCAGTTGACAAGACCAACTGCGGAGCACCGGATGGCTGAGTAAACGACGAATGGACCACCGGAAACGATGGCCACTGAGGACTCAAGTGTCTTCGAGCCCCGTTCTTCAGCACATGCGACCTCGTATGCAAGCGGAAGCTCACAGGTAGAGGTCTCGTACTGCAGCCCGCCAATTCGTCCATGCCGAGGGAGGTCCAAGGGGCCAGTGGCTGCCTTGAACAAGCCATACCTAGGTACAACCGGATTAGGTGCCGGTACGTAAATCGGACCATTGAGTGCAGCCATTGTCCCCTCCTTCCTATTAGGTCAGTGGGGGCTGGGCTTGTGACCCAGCCCCCGTTAGGCCTAGCAGGTAACGTCTCGCTGGAGGCCGGTCTTACCGGATGGGCAGATGGCGATTGTATAGACACGGCTAATTGGGCAGAAGCGCATAGCTCGGAAGCCGTCTTCTAGGAAGAGCTGTGTCACCTTGTTGGTGGCCAGGTTGGTGCTGTCGTAGATGGTGTCCAGACGGATCACGTCCTGGCGAGCAACCACCCATGTACCAGCTGGGTAAGCAAGGAAGCTCACGCTGACTGGCAGTGCACAGATCGGGGTGTCAGAGCCTGGGAACGGACCACCGGAAACACCCACAGAGGTGAAGGAGTCCTGCCAGTCGTAGACCCACTGGGCACGAGCGTTACGGGTGCGGAGCAGGCTGGTGATCATAGCGTCCGTCATGTCTGGGTCCATAGGACCGTTACGACGGATCCAGTCAGCCCGCATCTGGGCCTTTAGCCAGTAGGGGAAGACGAACTCAATCGTCTGGTCCCGCTGCAGACGCAGTCGGTACTGGATGTCGACACTGGCAACCTCAACGGCTGACAGGACCTGGGACACGACTGAGAGGTCAGTCGCGAACGGAGCACAGGTCATGGCCACGGCGGTCGAGTCTGAAACGATGTCAGCGATGATCTGCCGGTTCACATTGTGGGCCTGAGCAGCAATCGAGCCCTGGACGAACTCAGAGACGAACTCTGGGTAGCCACGGTTCTGGAGAATGTCGCCGGTCAAGCAGAGAGCGGCAACCTTCAGCCGGTCGTCCACGAAGGATGGGCAGGGAACCGCGACACAGGTCTTGGTTGTGTCGGCGATGACCTGGGCCTCAGTGAGGATGTTGAAGCCAGTACCAGATCCGAAGATGGTGTCGAACTGGATGCCCTGGTTGTGCCGGATGCCGCCACGACGGGCGCCGATCTCGGGAACCGAAAGCAGACCATCGGTCGTGATCTGGTTACAGGTGGTGTAGATGGTCTCAGACGGTGCACACCAGCCAGCACCAGCAAGAAGTGACCCACCGGGGAGACGGGTTTCGTCCCGGGCAAAGTCGATCTTCTTCATGATGGAGATGTCGTCGTCACCATCGCTGACGGACAGTTCGTTGGTGAACTCGCGCTTGATCGTGGCCACAGTGGACTGCTGGGCAGTACCACCGCTGTGGGTGTGGGACCGGGCGACGAACGCCTTGGCCACATCGAGCCAGCCATCTAGCTCAGCACCAGCGGAGAAACCGGTGTCGGCAGCGGCAAGGATCTTGAACTGAGGCTTGTGCTCGTCGTTGTAGTTGACCGCGCCATCTACGACCTGGACGGTGGAAACGGCAATGTCAGTTACGGAAGGGATCTTGTCGGGGCTGGCCATTGACATTTCGGCTGCCTTGGCACGCTTACGTGCAGCAGGAGCTTCGACCTCGGCCTCTTCCTCAACCTCGTCGTCGCCATCTTCCTCGTCATCAACAGCAACGACCTTGGTCAGAGTGTTGAAGCGCTGCTGGCGGTCCTTGCGGCTTGAAAGCTCTTCGTCAACCATGACCATGAAGGACTTCAGGTCTTCCAGGTTGTCGAGGTCTTCATCGGTGGCGGTTTCTGGGCTCAGAACCTCGCGGAGAGCGTCGTACGCAGCTGCAGCCTCAAGGCCAAGGTCACGTAGGGCAGCGACCGTAAACCGGGGGAGGCTGTTGGCGTCCGGAATCTCGAATTCCATCGCTTGGCCTTTCGGAATTGATACGTAGTTAGCACGCAGCTAATTCCGCCCGGCTCCCAGCTCAGCAGCGAATGTGATTGGATTATGTATCTAATTCAAGTAATTGTCCAGTCAAGTCAGGACAACTTCCTGAAGAATGTTACTTCTTCTTGACCTGGATGGTTCCACCATACTTGGTCACAGCGATATCGGCCGCAACTTTAGAGGCAAATTCCTCAGTCTGGCCATTCGCTTTGCGCACGACATAGGTCTCAGCGGGGGCACCTCCGCTCTTCCCGCAGTTGCAAGGCATTGTTACTCCCTCTCCCGTAGCGAGGCATAGCCGTTAGACCAGCCATCAGCATTATTGAACACTTCTTCAGCTGTATGGTCCACTAGCCACTTGGAAATGATCTGGCGAACGCCGTTCCCTTCATAGGTAACGCGACCATTTTCCAAGGTTGCGGTGTCCCCAAGAGGCACGGACCTCTCGCCCGTGTCATCTATCAGCTCAAGAACTCTTGCCATCAGCCACCCCCTGTATACTGGTCTGCATGACCACACCTACCGCTCCCAGCGAGTCCACAGCCATCTTCTTTGACGAGAAGGGGTTCCCCGTAGAAGACAGGGACAAGGCTGTCACTGCTGAGATCGTCAACACCACCCCAGCTGGGGAGGATGAGCACGTTCTCATGGTGAAGGTCGATCCGGATAACGAACCACGCGGGGTCTTTGACGAGTGATCGTCGGCCGTACTCCATGCAGGATGACAGAGGCAGTTACCGCACGTGCAGCTCTGGTCCTTGGTGCACGAGTACGGCGAGGACGACGCTCCCGGGCAATCTGCGCTAACTGTTCTGCTGCGAAGGTCGGATAGATCTCATCAAAGATGGCAGCACGCTCTGGGAAGATGTCCCGGAACCAGACCGGCTCGTAGCTACTGCTACCTGGGCGAATGGCGTACCCAACGATTCCCATCCGGTACAGAGCCTGGGCTTCTGCGTAGTCCTCGCCGATAGTGCTTCTGCCGTATGAAGTCACACCCCGTTGAACTCGGTTAGTAGGGTTAGGACCTTGCCTTCCATGGTAGGGGAGTGCCTCAGCCATACGGATAGAGATTATGTGTGGCATTGGCTGGAAAGAACTTATGTGCGCACTAGGATTGTCAGTTTGAACAGCAGCCGCGTATCGAGGACTGAACTGATCTAGCCCACGTTCCGCGACACCTTGGCTGACGTTGTGCCCCACCTCATGATCCAATGACGTTCTGAGTGCCGCATCATCAGGCCCGAGCAACGAACCGTTAGCCCAAATGGTCATGTTCCCGTGGCCGGCAGACGCACCAGAGCGGAAGCCAGGGATGCCATGTTCGAGGGCAAACTTAGGGTTGTCTGGGTTGTCGCCCTTCGTAATGACGTAAGAGGTCTGGAATGGACGAGCCTCTTCCGGCAGAGAATCATTGTAGGAACGTAGGAAGTTTGCCTTCCTGACCGCCTCAGCACGATCTCTTGGACCATGCTCAACTACGTACGTGATCCCATCCTGGCGCCAGGCTGTGCCATTAAAAAGTTGGTATCCGTTCGGTAGTTGCAGGTCCTCTATACGAACACCCTCGGGCCCAGTGTCTTCTGTAAGAAGATCCTGGTATTGGTCATACCTATCAATACGACCAGTGATTCTCCCGTTGGGAAGGCGCCGGATAGAAGGCCTCGGGCGTATTTGCCCAACCGCCGGGGTAGCTGGCACACCCATGGTTGCCTGCTGGCGTACTGCATCCGAGATCTCGATCCGGGATCGGCTGTCTTGCCGTGCCCATTCGGTTAGTTCGCGACTCAGCCCACCTTGTCCAGTAAGGCGCGGCTCCAAGTTCCACATAGCATAGGCGCCATCACGGCTTTCGTGGTACCGATGAAGCACACCTCGAATTTCAGAATCAAGCTCATGCCGTGAGCCCAGTTCACCTGCGTCTACTCGTCGGTAAATTTGCGCCAGCTGCTCCACGGCCGAAATATTGCCTTGGTCAGAAATATTGCCTTGGTCAGATCGAAGGTTTCCACCTTCCACTCGGCGAGCCAGCGGAATCCGGTTTAGGTCTTGAAGCAGTTGGCGTGCCCCTGGTGGTGTACTGGCTGGTATATCAGGGATACTGGAGGTAGGCGCATCCATCTGAGCCAATGCTTTGTCGTACAGACTCCGAATCTCGGGATCAGTCTCTGCTGCTCGCATCAGCCGCAGTTCATCAACGGCTCGTTGTGTGGCATCAAGGTCGGTTCTGTTGCGGCCGCTATAATCATACCGAAGCTCCATCACCCGGTTCGCTGAGCCATTCCGGTTACGACGAGCCAGCGCCTGTGCCAGGTTCATTGCTGGCGAGTCGCCGTGCATGACGCCGCCATCACCTTCAGGATCACTCCGAAGCGCAACAGTTTCATTAACTGGAGGCCGGGGACCACTCATGCGAAGTCGCTCGGCGTCCACACGATCCTGCTCACGCAACCGGCGCATCTCAGCGTCTACCAGATCAGGCTGAAGATCCCGGATGTCACGATCAAGCAAGCTGCCACGTGCCCGACGACGCAGCGCCTGATCATCAGTCGCTTCAGCTGCTGCCTCTTTCGCTGCCTCACGAACTGCGGGCAGAGCACGCCGCATCCGCTCCTCAACGGCTGCGGCCTTCTTGGCCGCAGGCGCAGCCTTCTTGGCCGCAGGCGCAGCTTTTTTAGCTGGGGTCGCCTTCTTCGTAGGTACAGTCTTCTTGGCCGGCATACGAGCCTGGGCATTTTCCTCATCCTCCCGGAGGTCAGCCAAGCGATCTTCCCTGAAGCTGCGCTGGGAATCGGTCAAGTCAGTGCGCTCTAGATCAGTCTCTAGGCGCTCGATCTGAGCCCTGCGACGTTCGCTCCGGTCCCGCTCCATCTCCTCGAACGACGGACGTGGCCCAGCTTCTTTTTCAATGTCGTCAGCGAGCCTGCGCAGTGCCTTGGCATCGCTTCTAGCCATTGAGTCCCTGGAGTCCTGTTCGTGGCGCAAGACTCCAGTGATGTCACTGTCATTAAGGTCGTGCCTACGCCCACGCTCCTCCAGATCGTCAGCATTACTACGTAGCACGTCAGCCACGTCAAATGGGCTGTCGCCCTGACTCAATTGCCTTTCAGCATTGTTGCGTGAACCCTGGCCATGGTTTGTGTTCCAGTTCCGGTACTCAGCCTTCTTCACTGCCTCGGTACCAGGAGTTACTCCTCTGGCTTCTGGGACAGCCTTCTTAGCTGCAGGTGCAGCCTTCTTGGCCCTAGCGGCAGCTGGCTTCTCTCCAGCCTCAGGCCGGAAGAACTGAACCTCATCATCACGAGTTGCCTGGCCAAGTGGCTGCCGTCTGCCACCTTCCCAGTCAACGAACCTGCGTCGTGGTCCTTCGTCCACAACTCGGCCCAAGCGGCGCATTCCATCCTGGCGGTCGTTCCATACAGCGATATCCCCACCTCGGACATTGCGACCGGTCACCTGTGCACCTTGAGGCTCAGGGATAGGTTCGCCCTCTGGTACCAGTTCTCCTGAACGCAGAGTCTTAACTGGAGCAGCCTTCTTGGCTGCAGGTGCCTTAACTGGGGCAGCCTTCTTTACTGCCTTAGCCGGAGCTTCAGGCGTAGCCTTTGTTACTTTCTTGGCTGCCTTTTTGATCACCGGCTTCTCTGGCGCTGTTCGCTTGAGAATGGCATCAGCACGACCCAAGGCGGCGTCATACCAGTCTTGGCGACTGAGCCGATCGAACTCTGGCTTCAGCCGTACAAGCTTGTCGCGAGCGTCCTGTGCCTCTGCTCTGCTGAACGGCATCCGACGAGCCCAGCGCTCATCAAAGTGGCTGATTCCGTCCTCGTCATAGCCGCGAGAAGCAACTATGGCCTTGTAATGCTCCCGGAACGGATCCCAGCCACTGTGTGGTGCTGGCAGGACCTCGCCATTGCTGTCTCTTTTAAGGAACATGCGCTGGTATGTCAGAGCATTGTCAATGGGGACCGGGCGACCTTCACTGTCGATGAGGAAGTTGCTGTTGGTCCGGTCTGTGTTGCCAGTAATCAAGTCAGCTAGGTGCAGACGCCGGCCCTCAGGTGAAGTGACTGCAGCATCGATCTCATCCTGGGACGTTCTGTACGCCAGCCTGCCGTCCCTGTGATCCATGTATACGGTGTGGCTACCGTCCTGGTAGACGGCCGGTGCGTCAACACCCATCTCACGCAAATACCGTGAAGATAGGTTCTCAGCATCCGTTTGCTCGCGGCCGTCAAGGCTTAGCTGTCGTCCGTCATCTGACTCTGTCCACTGCTCATCGAATGCCCGCTTGCGAACGAGGGGACGACCATTTGAGTCCCGGACCCTGGTGACCAGGGCCATGTTCCCGCCACCAAGCACCTTTTCGTCAGTGACCCCGCCTTCAACGCTCTCCCGAAGACTACGAACCTCTGGTGTCTCCGACTCGTGGAACTGACCCCTTTCATCTCCACGAACAAGCTGTATCAGGGAGTTCTTACTCATCTTGGCTCTGGTCTTGGTGCCAGCCGGCAGGCGTTCCCTGAGCTGCTTTATGGTCAGCTTATCTAGATCATCACCAGGGGCAGTATCAGGTGCAGCAACCTTTGCCTTCCGAGTCTCAGGGGCAGCCTTCTTGACTGTCTTAGCCGGTGCAGCCTTTTCAGGGATTAGGTCAGGGCGTCGCAACTTTGTTGCGATGTACAACGCAATTGCTGGCTTAGTCTTCGCTGTGGATGGAACGGAAAGGTCGAGTTCTTCCTTGGCAAGTTTGCGCAGCTTGAATGGCGTGAGCCGCTTGTCTTGGAACAGCTCTACGATGCCGTCAATGCCATCCTGGCGGCGAACTTCCTTAGCAAGCTCTGAGAGATCAAGAGCTGGTGCAGCTTTCTTAGCCACCTTCTTGGCTGCACGTGCCTTTGGTGTACCCCGTTTCGCCATGTCATCTAATGCGTCAGCCACCCGTACCATTCGTTCAGCTGCCGCTTCACCTGAAAGTCCTGATTCATAGTGCAGGCTTCCCGGCTTGTTGTTAGCCAGCCGCATGCTGGAGACGCCATCAAGGGACCGTGATCCATCCCGAATCTTCTTAGCTGCCGCTCGAAGTGCGTCAGGATCATTGGGGTCCACGTCATTGAGGGCATCTATATCATCGTTAAACTGGTCTATGAACTGACGTGGGTTACGCAGCTTTGGAGCTGTTGGGATTCCGTCTCCGTAGGAACGCATCAGGTCGCGTAGCTCAGTACCAGTAGTTGGTGTGCTCGCATCTCCCGTGCGCCAGGTCAAATCTGGCCAGGATGTGGTGACCTCATCCACCGTGTTGCGACGGACAAGCATATCCCGCCAGCGGTTGCCGATAAGAGCTTCAGCCTTGTACGTGTCACCGTCTCTGATGACCCGCATCGAGACACCGTTGTTGACGGTGGTCGCCATGACCTGGCCATCTGCTGCAGATGGAGCAGCCTTCTTGACTGGGACAGCCTTCTTAGTTGCAGCCTTCTTAACTGCCTTCTTGGCAGGACGGGTTTCGATCTCATCGGCAAGCGCGCGAAGACGTGCGGCCTCTGCAGTGAACCTGTCGAACCGCTCTCGCTGCTCCGGGGACCATGACTCTCGTGGGTCACCAAGGCCGATATACCCAGCACTGTCCGCTTGACCTTGCGCATATTGCCGGATACGTCGAGCCGCCGCTGGGCGTGACACCCTGCCATCGCGTGCAGCCTGGGCCCAATCCTCAGCGCTGTCCAATTCACGCTCCGCTTGCGCTGGCGTAAGTTTGGCTGAGGCAACCTTCCCTGGTACGGCAATCTTCTTAGCTGCGGGTGCCCGCGTAATGGTCGGACGCTCGGGTGCACCCCTCTCCTCAGGACGTGGAGTGGCTGGAACCACACCTCCTGTTGGGAATGGCGGTGGCTCCCGGTCCTCTCCGGTACGCAGGATCGGTGGAGCACCTCGTGGGACCTCAGGCGTAGGTCCTGCCTTGGCGACACGCTTACCAAACAACTTCCGTGGGGCTTCCCGCTCCTGGGGCAGTGTTGCTGGTACGACGCCCAGACCCGATTGCTGCGTCTGCCTGGTAGCCCGCTTCCTAGCAGGTGCAGTCTTCTTGGCCGGAGGAGCAGTCTTCTTGGCCCTGGTGATAACCGGCTTCTCAGCCTTCTTGGCTACCTTCTTGGCCGGCGCCTTCTTCGCTGGAGCTGCCTTCTTAGCCGCGCGCTTGATGACCGGCTTTTCAGCAACCTTCTTTGCTGCTTTAGCCGGAGCCTTCTTGGCCGCACGCTTGATGACTGGCTTAGTCGCTGGCTCCCGCTCGGGGAGGTTGCCATCCTCATCCTCCAGGTCCCGAAGTGCCTTCTCCAGCTCAATCTTGCGCATACGGGCGTAGCCAGGAACTCGGCCCTTAGCCAGTTCCTTCAGCTCTGGCAGGGTTGGCGTTGTCCTAGCCGGCTTGACCCGTGGAGGTGTCGGGGTCAGGAACCTGGCTGAAGGTGTGACGCCAGCGCCACCGCGTACTGCGTTGATCTGAACCTTCTGGCCATCGGGCGTGGTGCCCTCAACCTGGATCCGCTCCCGGCTCTTTACCTTGATCCGT
>Ga0105252_10000566_pt1 | contig 22401 bp, 17 predicted proteins | sample EasRivMeERMZT100_FD_89675 | JGI IMG/M metagenome (GOLD analysis project Ga0105252, IMG submission 89675) | Soil microbial communities from meander-bound floodplain in the East River, Colorado, USA - East River MetaG ERMZT100 | ecosystem: Environmental > Terrestrial > Soil > Floodplain | place... | reverse complement strand
GTGAGCTGGGTTTAAAACGTCGTGAGACAGTTTGGTCCCTATCTGCCGTGGGCGTTGGACGTTTGAGGGGGGCTGCTCCTAGTACGAGAGGACCGGAGTGGACGAACCTCTGGTGTACCGGTTGTCACGCCAGTGGCATCGCCGGGTAGCTATGTTCGGAAGAGATAACCGCTGAAAGCATCTAAGCGGGAAACTCGCCTCAAGATGAGACGTCCCGGAGGGTTAACCTCCCTGAAGGGTCGTGGAAGACCACCACGTTGATAGGCCGGATGTGCAAGAGGAGTAATCCTTTCAGCTAACCGGTACTAATTGCCCGTGCGGCTTGATCCTATAACCTTGTTGATTGCGGCACTGCATGCCGCAATGACTCCAGGGATTACACGCAGATTCAATCGCAACTCTTGCTTCTCCCGAATTGGCTTCGACGCGACTGCGGCGCGCAGTTTCGTCTTAGCAACAAGTTATGTCTGGTGCCCACAGCGCTCTGGAACCACGCCTTCCCATCCCGAACAGGACCGTGAAACGGGGCCGCGCCGATGATAGTGCGAGGTATACCGCGCGAAAGTAGGTCAGTGCCAGACTCCCATTGAAGAAAAAGCCCGGCCTCGAAAGAGGACCGGGCTTTTTCATGACGTCCGTTTGCCGTCGGACTCGAGCCGTTGGAGGATTCCTCGTGGCGTCAGCGCAGGGCTGCGGCGCCGGCTGTGGCGCACGCTTCGTCCTCTGCGCTCGACCCGCCCGACACGCCGAGCGCGCCGATCAGCTTGCCATCGACGATGATCGGCAAGCCGCCTTCGACCGGAACGACACCGGCGAGGCCCAGCACCAGCAAGCCGTCCCCACCGCGGGCCAGCCGCTCCTGAAAGGTCTTCGTTGGGCGTTTGAACAGCGCGGCCGAGCGCGCCTTCGCCTCCGCGATCGCGACGCTGCCGACTTGGGTCTCGTCCATCTTCTCGAGGTAGACCAGGTGGCCGCCGGGGTCGGCTATCGCGATTACGACAGTCCAGCCATTCGCCCGCGCGGGCGCCAATGCCGCATCGGCGATCTTCTTCGCCTGCGAAGTAGTAATTGGGGTGCCATACGGGGGCAGCTTTGGTCCGGCCGCCGGCCGAGAGCTTGAATCCGATGTACTCACGTGTCGCACCTCCTCAAAACAATAGCGCGGTCGTCAGCGAGACTGTCCGCCCAGGCGGCGATACACTTCGTGCGCAACGACGAAGTCGTTGCGGTCGAGGCCGAGGCCACGGCAGGCGTTCATCATTTCGTTTGCGGCGGCCGCGAGCGGCGCGGGGCTGCCGAGCTTGCGCGCCATTTCGAGCACGAGCAGCATGTCCTTCTGCTGTAGCGTCACGTCGGCAAGCGGCACAGCCGGCATCTTGCCATCGAGGATGAACGGCCCGCGGTAGCCGAGCACCGGTGCCGCTGTTACGCTCTTGAGTACCGCATCGAGCGCTTTCTCGCGAGCGACGCCGCCCTTCTCGGCGAGCGCAACGGCTTCGCCGAATGCGATAACCTCGACCATGAGCAACAAGTTGACGGCGAGTTTCATCGTGACGGCTTGGCCGCTCGCGCCGATGTAGGTGACCTTCGGGCCGATTGCGCGCAGTACCGGCTCGATGCGTTCGAATGTCGCCTTGTCGCCGCCGATCATCAGCGACGCATTGCCTTGCGCCACCGTCACCGGGCTGCCCGAGAGTGGGGCATCGAGCATCCTAAAGCCGCGCTCGGCGAACGCGGCTGCGACCTCGCGCGTGACTTCAGGTGAGATCGTGCCCATGTCGACGTAGACGCAGCCGGGCCGGATGCCTGCGAGAACGCCGTTCTCGCCGAGCGCGACCGCTTTGACGGCGGCGCCGTCAGTTACGATCGAGAACGTGACTTCGGATGCCGCGGCCACCGCGGCCGCGCTCTCGGCCGGACGCATGCCTCGCTCGATCAAGGGCGCCGCGCGCTCCCGCGATCGGTTCCAGCCCGTCACCGCGTATCCCGCTGCGAGCAAACGGGAGACGATGACCTGCCCCATCGCGCCGAGCCCCACAAAACCGATGTTCACCAATCCCCCTATCTTCGAGCCTTCGAGCAACTGGCCGAAGCCAAGCGTCGGGTTCAGGCAGAGGCGTTCGCCGACGGCGTCATCGCGGCAAGCACCGCGGACCGTTCCACGTCGTACTGCAGTATGTCATTCGACCGAAGGATATTAGCATGGGATTTTGCAGGATTCTCTTCGGGAGACGGTAGAGTGCTTCTGGACTGGGTTTGAGCCTGAGCTTTCTCCGTTGACAGAGCAGATGAATTGCATCAGTGAGGAGATTCGACTCCTTCTCCTGACGGCAGATACTTCCGACCGAGCATGTCTCCGAGGACTCTTCCTGAACGCAGCAAGGCGTCCTTGGTCGCTTCCGCGCGGGAAAAGATCAGCGCACCTTCCAGCGTTCCGAGAATCAGCTCGGCGACCTCCAGGCGGTCTGCCTCGGGCACTTCTTCCAGCCCTGCCGCGATGATGTCTTGCCACGTCATGAAAATCGCGCGGCAGACAGGTCGCAGACTCTCCGAGTCGCCGGAAAGCTCAAGCGTTACTGCGGCCACCGGACACCCTTTCGTGAATCCACTCGCTTCCAGAGTTTTGGCGGCATCGGTAAAGAGCTGCTCCACCTTTCTGGAGACAGACTCGCGTTTCTGAAAAACCTCGCGGAACCATTGCCCCTCGAATCGCTGGGCTTCTTCGAGAGCGACGGCGGCGAGTTCCAGCTTGCCGCCGGGGAAGAAGTGGTAGAGCGAACCTTTGGCCGTGGCGCTTTCCGTCACGACCTGGTTGATCCCCACGCCCGATAGTCCCGATTGACTCAGCAGGTCCAGCGTGGCCTGGATTATTCGGTTCTTGGATTCGGGAGATTCCATTTCGCGAAAATCTATATAGACCGGTCTATATGGGCCGTGTCATATGACACAGCTTATCTGGAAGCTTTTCAATACTATCTTCTGGTCGTTCGACTGCAAACGTTCGCAAAAAGTTTTAACAGATATCAACACGACTAGAAAACGCGGCGACCTTAATTCCAGCGTAACAACAAAACGCGCCTGAGTCGCAACAATAATAGGCAGTCTCCGAGAAAAAAAGTTTTTATCAACCGCTGGATGCCGGGTTCGCCCGGAGTCCATATTGCTGGTCGATGAGGGTGCGACCATGAAAAGCAAGTTTGTTGTACCGCTATCGTTGGCGGCGTCGATTGTCAGTCTGTTCTTCTTTCAAATTGAAATGGCCTCTTCGCAATGGAGTGGCGGTGGCGGCTCGCAGTTCAGAGCCAGTGATCCCGGCGTGCGCGGCGGGCCTGCGGGCGCCGGCGGGCCGATCGCGGGATTGAGCACGAACGAAACCGCGTTCTTTAACCTCGGCAAGGAAGACTTCGAGGAAGCGGAAGATGTCGCCGACGGCGTGGGGCCGAGGATGAATCTCGACGGGTGCGGCGGGTGTCATAGCCAACCGGCGATCGGCGGCACCAGCCCGTTCGTGAATCCTCAGGTGGCCTTCGCCAGCAAGGACGGCGGCACCGACTTCGTTCCCTCGTTCGTCAAGTCGAACGGGCCGATTCGCGAGGCGCGCTTCGTCAAGAACCCCGACGGAACGCCCGACGGCGGTGTGCACGCTCTGTTCACCATCACCGGCCGGACCGGCGCGAACGGCTGCAGCATCAGGCAGCCGGACTTCGACCGGGAGATCGGGCGCAACAACGTGATCTTCCGGATTCCCACCCCGACGTTCGGCGCGGGGCTGATCGAGCAGATTCCGGATGCGGCGATACTCGCCAACCAGGCCGGCAATAGCTCTCAAAAGCAATCGCTGGGGATCAAGGGCAAGGCGAACGTGCAGGTCGCGGGCAACGCGATTACCGGTGGGACCAACAACAACGGCAATGACGGGACGATCGCGCGCTTTGGCTGGAAGGCCCAGAACATCTCGCTGCTGCTGTTCTCGGGCGAGGCCTACAACGTCGAGATGGGCATCACCAACGAGCTCTTTCAAATCGAGCGGGACCAGACCCCGGAGTGCCAGTTCGCGATGGTTCCCAACGACGTGCAAAACATGGACGCGACCACGGTCCGGGAGAGCGTGACGGCGATCGAGAACTTCGCCAACTTCCAGCGCTTGCTCGCCCCGCCGATGCCCTCTCCCGATACGCCGGGCGGGGCCGCATCCATCGGAAGAGGCAAAGCTGCCTTCAGCGATGTCGGCTGCGCGCTGTGCCACACGCCCGCACTGAAGACAGGCAAGCTGATCGCGGTGCCTGCACTGCGCGATCAGACGGCTAATCTGTTCTCCGACCTGCTGGTCCACGACATGGGCGTGGGGCTGGCCGACGGGATCAGCCAGGGTCAGGCAGGCCCCAGGGAGTTCCGCACCTCGCCGCTGTGGGGGCTGGGGCAGCGGGTCTTCTTCCTGCATGACGGGCGCACCTCGGACCTGGTCCGCGCGATTCGGGAGCACTCGAGCTCGGGCTCGGAAGCGAACGGCGTCATCTCGAACTTCAACAACCTCAGTGAGGGCCGCAAGCAGGATCTTCTGAATTTCCTGCGTTCGCTGTAGCAAGAGGTCGAAAACAGACCCCGCGCCGAGCGATCGGCGCGGGGTTTTCTCTTGCGCGGATGAGGCGTGGTGGGCGGTACTGGGATCGAACCAGTGACCCCTCCCGTGTGAGGGGAGTGCTCTACCGCTGAGCTAACCGCCCGAAGCGGGGGATTCTAGCAAACCCGCAACTCTGCCGGCGGCCTTGCTCCGGGCCATCGCGTAGAATGCGGCGATTCGCTCGCCGCCATGATCAGAACCCGTTTTGCTCCGAGCCCGACCGGCTACCTCCATATAGGCGGGGCGCGCACGGCGCTGTTCTCCTGGGCGTACGCCCGAAGCCACGGCGGCAAATTCATCCTGCGCATCGAGGACACCGACCTCGAGCGCTCAACCGAAGTGTCGGAAAAGGCGATCATCGACAGTCTGCGCTGGCTCGGGCTCGACTGGGACGAAGGGCCCTTCTTTCAGATGAAGCGCCTTTCCCGCTACAGGGAAGTCGCCGAGACGCTGATCTCGCAGGGAAAGGCCTACCACTGCTGGGCGACCAAGGAGGAGCTCGACGCAATGCGCGAGCGCCAGCGGGCGGGCGGCGAAAAGCCCCGCTACGACGGGCGTTGGCGTCCGGAGCGCGCCAGGGCCGCAGGACTGGTGCCGCCGAAGGACCGGCCGCCGGTGGTGCGTTTTCGCAACCCGGACGAGGGCGAAGTCACTTTCAACGATCTCATCAAGGGGCCGATCACGATCGGCAATTCGGAGCTAGACGACCTGGTGCTGCTGCGCTCCGACGGCGTTCCCACCTACAACTTCGGCGTCGTCGTGGACGACCTGGACATGAACATCACGCACGTGATTCGCGGCGACGATCACGTCAACAACACGCCGCGGCAGGTGAACATATTCCAGGCTATATTCGGAAATGCGGGCGCCGCGCTGCCGAAATTTGCCCACGTGCCGATGATCCTCGGCGCCGACGGCGAGCGCCTCTCCAAGCGCCACGGCGCCGTGAGCGTGATGCAATATCCGGAAGACGGCTATCTGCCCGAGGCGCTCGTGAACTACCTGGCGCGGCTCGGCTGGTCCCACGGGGACGAGGAGATCTTTACCAAGGAGCAGTTCGTCGATTGGTTCGACCTCGCGCACGTGAGCCGTTCGGCCGCGCAGTTCAATCCCGAGAAGCTGCGCTGGATCAATCACCAGTATCTCAGGCAGCGCGCGGATGCCGATCTCGCGAATCTCGTTGCGCCGCGCGTCGAGCGCGACGGCGGAAAATTGAGCTCGGGACCGGACCTCTCCGCGGTCGTTGCCTTGTTCAAGGAGCGTTCCGAGACGCTCAACGAGCTGGCCGAGCAGGCGATGATGTTCTACGGCAAGGCCGCGCCGACGCGCGAGCAACTTGAGCACGGCCTTACCGACGAAGTCCGGCCTGCGCTAAGGGAGCTTGCGGTGTTGTTTGCGAAGATCGAGGACTGGCGCAGCGAGTCCGTCATGGGCGCAATTCAGGCCGTGATCGACGAGCGCAAGCTCAAGCTGCCGAAGATCGCGATGCCGCTGCGCTTGATCGTGTTCGGGGTCGCGCAAACTCCGAACATCGGCCCGGTGCTCGCGCTTGCAGGGAAAAAGCATGTTCTGGAACGGCTTCAGGAGCACTTGGGCGCGTGATATAATTCGCGCCCTTGCGTGGGGGTATAGCTCAGCTGGGAGAGCGCTTGCATGGCATGCAAGAGGTCAGCGGTTCGATCCCGCTTACCTCCACCATACCGGCCTGCGAGCCGGTGTCGTAATAGTCCTTCGGGTCCCCATCGTCTAGAGGCCTAGGACATCGCCCTTTCACGGCGGTAACAGGGGTTCGAATCCCCTTGGGGACGCCAGCGTTTTCATTGCCTGTGCGCGCCAGCAAGAGCAGAATCCGCAATACCTGACGCTGGCAAGGTCCGCGCCCGCCCGGAAGCGCCGTGATCGTTTGCCGATTCATTCGACAAGGAGAGGTGCATGAAGGACGAAAGAGGCCTGACCATCTTCTTCAACGATGGCACCAAGATGTCGCTGGCCTTCCCGAAGCAATCGCTGAATGAAACCGGTGCCATGCTGAAGGTCGACGATGTTCTGAAAAAGCGCTATATGCTGTTCGAGGCGGACAGCACGTTTCTGGTGATACCGTTCGAAAACGTGAAATACGTCCAACTCTATCCGGCGCCGCCGCAGCTGCAAGGTCACACCTACATCAAGGGTGCGAGCATAGTGTCACAGTAGTTCGGCATCCTGACGTGGGTTGCGCCGATGAAGGTCCCAGCCCCGCACGCCCTCTCCATCGCCGCGTTGCTGCTCGCGTTGCTGGGGGCGCTCGAGTTCGGCGTGCTCAACCTGCTCGCGCCGCTGGAGAACCGTCTGCTCGACAGCTTCCAGCGCCAGGCGGCGGCGGGGCTCTCGCCCGATCCTCAGATCGTCCTCGTCGATATCGACGATGCGAGCCTGGCGCGAATGCAGGCGCGTGCCGGACGCTGGCCGTGGCCGCGCGAGATCCACGCCGAGCTGGTACGCGCGCTGCAAGCGCAGAACCCGCGAGCGATCGTGTTCGATATCCTGTTCTCCGAAGGCGACACCCACGGCAAGGAAAGCGACCGCAAGTTCCGCGATGCAGTGCGTGGCCTGGACAATATATTCTTCCCGATGGTGCGGCTCACCGAGAAGGAAGGGTTCAACCCGGTGCGGCTCGCCGACCTGGAAGGCGTGCTGGGGCTGCACGCCGCGCCCGGCGCCGACCGGGAGGCCCGCGCCCGGCTGCTGCTGCCGGAAGTGCTCGACGACGAGCACTGGCAGCGCGCCGGCCTGATCAATTTCGCCGACCCCGACGGCGATGGCGTCGGCCGCCGCTACTGGGTAGCGATGGACGTGCAGGGCTGGCGCATTCCGTCGTTGCCTGCGCGGGTGGCTGAGCATCTCGGTGCGACTCTGCCCGACTTGCAGTCTATCCGGCTGCATTATCGCGGCGAGCCGGGCGCGTTTCAGCATGTCTCCTATGTCGATGCACTCGACGCGGCCGGCGCGGATCGGTTCCGCGACAAGATCGTGATCGTCGGCGCGAGCGCCACTTCCATGAGCGACCTGCGCGTGACGCCTTTGTCGAACACGCATCCTGGCGTGGAAATCCTCGCTACGGCGCTCGACAACCTGAAAAATGCTCGCTGGATGCGCGAGACGCCGAGTGAGCTGCCACCGCTGCTGGCGCTCGTGCTGCTCGCCGCGGTCTGGGCTTCGCTGCGCCGGCGCCGCAACGCGCTCGAAACCGGAATCGGCCTCGCCGTCGCGAGCGCGCTGCTGCTCGGCGCTTCGCGCTGGGCGATGAGCGAGCGGCTGATCCTGCCGGTGCTCGTGCCGCTTCTCTTCGCCTGGGCGCTCTATCTCTACGGCGCCACCGTCGACTACCTGCGCGAGCGCAAGACGCGCCTCGCCGCGGTGGCGATGTTCAGCCGTTTCCTCAACGCCAATGTCGTCAAGCAGATCGTCGAACAGGGCGAGACCATCGAATCGCTCTCCGGAAAGACTCGTGACGTCACGCTTCTTTTTTCTGATATCCGCGGCTTCACCACTTTGTCGGAAAGCACTTCGCCTCAGGAAGTTGTGGATCTGCTCAACCGGTATTTTTCGCGCCAGGTCGGGGTCGTGTTCCGCAACCAGGGCACGCTCGACAAGTTCATCGGCGACTGCATCATGGCGATGTGGGGCGCGCCGCTCGACGATCCGCGGCACGCGCGCCATGCGGTCGAGACGGCGCTCGAGATGGAACGGGTGCTGCTCGAGTTCAAGACCGAACTCGGCGAGCGCGGCAAGGCCTTCGACGTCGGCATCGGCATCCACACCGGGCCGGCGGTGGTCGGTTTCATCGGCGCAGAACAGAAACTCGAGTACACCGCGATCGGCGACACGGTGAACACCGCGAGCCGCATCGAGGGTCTCACCAAGGAGGCAGGCTGCCGCATCGCGATCTCGCGCGAGGCGATGGAAGCTTGTCTCGATGGTGAAGATCCTGCGGGCTTCGCGTTTGACTTTATCCGGCGCGGCTCGTATAAGGCGAAGGGACGGGCCCAGCCCATCGAGCTGTTCGAGCCGAAGAGAAAGTCTCCTTGAAGATCAGGTACCTGATTGGTATTTGTTTTCTGCTGTGCGCGGCGGTTGCGCAGGCGCAGGACTCGGGCGTCGCGGCGCGCGCGACGGAAATCCTGAAGGATCCATCGGCCGATTCCGCGGTGGTCGGGCGGCTGCAGGAGGCGGCGGCGGTGAAAGTCCATGCGCGGCAGGGCGGCTGGATGCGAATCGAGTCCGCGAACGGCAACGGCTGGGTGCGCTTGCTCGCGATCCGCACTACCATCGGTTCGGCGCCTTCGACTCAGGCGCGCGGCGGATTCCTTTCGTTCCTCAGCCGGCCGAGCACCGGCGGAGGACAGACCGTCACCACCGGTGTGCGCGGCCTGGACAAGGAGCAGATCCAGAATGCGCGCCCCAACACCGCCGAGCTGCAGAAAATGGCGGGCTTCGCCGCGAGCAAGCCTGAAGCGGAGCGCTTCGGCGCATCGGCGGGCCTGTCGCGCCAGCAAATCGGCTACCTCAAACCGCCGGCAGCCTCCGCGGGACAGTGAAATGCGGATCGATGTAACGAGTACCGCCATGAGAATTCGCGCGATCGCCGCGGCGGCGACGCTGGCGATCGCCGCGCTTCCGGCACATGCCCAGTTCCGTCTCGACCTCAACCGCGCGATCGACACCGCCAAGAACATCGGCAAGGCCACCACCCAGATGACCGAGGCGCAGGAGATCGACCTCGGCAAGCAATGGGCGGCGACGTTGCTCGGGGCCGCGCCGCTGATGGCACACCCCGAGCTGCAGTCCTACGTCAATGCTCTGGGCCGCTGGATCTCGCTGCACTCGGAACGGCCGGACCTGCCCTGGCAGTTCGGCGTGCTCGAGTCCGACAACATCAACGCCTTCGCCACCCCGGGGGGATTTATCCTGGTGACCAAAGGTTTGGTGGCGCGCATGAAAAGCGAAGCTGAGCTTGCCGGCGTGCTCGGGCACGAGATCACCCACGTCATCCAGAAACACCACCTCAAGGCGATCCAGAAAGGCGCGGGACTGCAGGCCGGCGCGAACATCCTTTCCGAGTTCACCGCGAAGGGCCGCAACCAGGCGGTGGCCGACCGGCTGGTCGGCGGGATCAAGGAATTGATGCTGCGCGGCCTGGACAAGGACGATGAGTTCGAGTCCGATCGCATGGGCGTGGTGCTCGCCGCACGCGCCGGCTACGACCCGTACGGCCTGCCGGCGGTATTGCAGATGCTGAATGCAATGAGCGCGTCCGACAGCGAGCTCGCCCTGATGTTCTCCACCCATCCCGAGCCTTCGGCCCGGCTGGATACGCTGGAGCGAGTAATGGGATCGCAGCTCGATCGCTTTCCAGGGAGGCCCGGTTCGAGGCAGTTCGAAAAGCTCGTGCTCGGAAAATAGCCCGGCGCGGGAAACAGAATCGGTGCCTAGTCCGGTTTGGCGCCCGTGTCGCGGACGACCTTTCCCCATTTCACGATTTCCGCCTTTACGTAGTCGGCAAATTGCTGTTGCGAGCCCCCGAGCGGATCGAAGGCGCTCGCTTCCAGGCGCTCGCGGAAATCGGGGCTGCGGATCGCGCGGTTGATCGTTTCGTTCAGCTTCTGCACTATCGGCGAGGGCGTTCCGGCCGGATGAAACATGCCGATCCAGGTGTAGTCCTCGACGCCCGGATAGCCGGCTTCGGCGAAGGTCGGAACGTCGGGCAGGGCGGCGATGCGCTTTGCGCTCGACACCGCGAGCACACGCAGCTTTCCCGCCCTCACGTGCGGCAGGGGACCCGAGATCGCCATCGAACCGACCGGCGGCTCTCCGGAAATGACGGCCACGACCGCCTGGCCGGCACCGCGGAAGTGAATCGGCGTCATGTTGACCTTGGCGAGGACGTTGAACAGATTTTCGCCGGTCAGGTGCGGCGTGGTGCCGCTGCCGGGCGAGGCATAGGCGAGTTTCGAGGTCTTGGCTAGGCTGAAGAGTTCTGCGAGATTCTTCGCCGGAACGTTCGCATTCACGAAGATCATGTTGGGCTGCGAGGCCACGCCCACGATCGGAATGAAGTCGCGTTCCGTGTACCCAGGACTGGAATAAAGACTCACGTTGACCACGAGGGCCGAGGTGGTCGCCAGCACGGTGTAGCCGTCGGGCGGCGATTTCGCCACCGCGGCGGCGCCGATATTTCCGCCGGCCCCCGCGCGGTTGTCGACGATGATCTGCTGTCCGAGATACTCGTTCAGTTTCTGCCCGACCAGCCGCGCGATGATGTCCGCGGGCCCGGCCGGGGCGAACGGCACGACCAGGCGAATCGGTTTGCTCGGCCATTCCTGCGCGTGGCAAAACCCCGCGACCATCCATGCGGCCCAAAACGCGAAGACGCGAATAACGATTCTCATGGGTTTTCTCCTCCGGTGGTGCTGCAATACTACCATCGCGCTCGACCATGAACGGGCGGTGCGATAAAGTAGCGCCTCGCCGCATTTCCCGCCGACACAATCTCTCCCAAAGGAAGCGCCATGCCCGGCCGCAAACTGACCCGACAGGACCTCCGCGACGCCGCTGAGAAATACAAGAACTGGGGCAAATGGGGTCCCAACGACGAGATCGGGACGCTCAACCATACGCGGCCCGAGGACATCGTCGCCGCGGCGCGGCTGGTGAAAAAGGGCAAGGTGATCTCGCTCGCGCTCAACTTCGACAATAACGGCCCGCAGGGCGCAAAGAGCAAATACCCCGCGATGGGCCGGATCAATCCGGTGCACACCATGCTGCGCACCGGCACCGACGCCTACTCCGGCGTCCTCGATCACCGCGGCATACGCGCGGCAGACGACATGGTGGTGATGCCTCTGCAGTGCGGCACGCAATGGGACGGCCTCGGCCACGTGTTCTACGAGAATTCCATGTGGAACGGCTACGATTGCCGCGAAGTCACCTCGAACGGCGCCCAGAAATGCGGCATCGAGAAGACCAAAGCGAGGATGGTCGGCCGCGGCGTGTTCCTCGATGTCCCGCGCGCCCTCGGCAAGGACGTTCTCGAAGACGGCTACGCCATCACCTGCGCTGACCTCGACAGCACCGCCGAATCGCAGGGCGTGAAAGTGAGGCGCGGCGATTTCGTCGTCGTCCGCACCGGGCAGATGGAAGCGAAGTTGAAGGCGGGCAGCTGGGACGGCTACCCCGGCGGCGATGCGCCGGGTTTCGGCTTCGAGACGCTCGAGTGGATCAAGCGCACCGAGCTTGCGGCACTCGCGAGCGACACCTGGGGCTGCGAAGTGCGGCCCAACGAAACCGAGCCCGGCATCAACCAGCCCTGGCACTGGATCACCATCCCCATGATGGGCATGACCATGGGCGAGATCTTCTATGTGAAGGAGCTTGCCGAGGACTGCGCCGCCGACAAGGTGTACGAATTTCTGTTCGTCGCGCCGGCGATCCCGATCACGGGTGCGGTCGGGTCTCCGACCAATCCGCTCGCGATCAAATGATGACTCGTCGTTCCGGCCGAGCGTAGCGAGAGCCGGTGGTGCCGTCATTCCCGCTTGCGCGGGAATGACGGCAAACCTGGAGTACAAATATGGAAAAAATGACCGGCGCCCAATGTCTTGCCGACATGCTGCAGGGCTACGGCGTCTCGCACGTCTTCATGGTGCCCGCCGTGCTGCGCCGGACTTTCGCCGAAATGGAGCGCCGAACGAAGATCAAGCGTATCCACACTCATGGCGAAAAATCCGCCGCGTACATGGCCGACGGTTACGCCCGAGCCTCGGGCCGCCCCGGTGTCTGCATGGCGCAGGTCATCGGCGCGCTCAATCTTGCCGCGGGCTTGCGCGACGCCCATCTCGCGCACTCGCCGGTGATCGCCTTCACGGGCGGGCGCGATGCCAAGACCAAATTCCGCAAGGTGTATCAGGAGGTGGATGACGTTCCGGCGTTCGAGCCGGTGACCAAGTTCAACGCCACCGTGGATGCGGTGGAGCGCTTTCCCGACATGGTGCGGCAGGCTTTCCGCGTGGCTGTTTCAGGTACGCCGGGGCCGGTACACCTGCAGTTCCGCGGAAACGAGGGACAGATCGACGCCGAGGAGGCGGAGATGGAACCTCTCGTCGAGGAGCGCTTCACGCGCGTGCCGTCATTCCGTCCCGAACCTGAGATGAAGAGCGTCCTCGCAGCGCTCAAGTTCCTGCAGGATGCCGAGCGTCCCGTGATCGTCGCGGGCGGCGGGGCGCGCGCCTCGGGAGCGGGCAGGGAGCTCGTCGCCCTTGCCGAGAAGCTCGGCATTCCGGTGGCCACTTCGCTCAACGGAAAGGATTCCATACCCGGCTCGCACCCGCTCTCGGTCGGCGTCTCGGGCACCTACTCGCGGGAGAGCGCGAACCGCATCATTGGACAGGCCGACCTCGTGTGCTTCATCGGCAGCGAGACCGGCGGCATGACGACGAATTTCTGGGCGGTGCCGAGAATCGGCGTGCCCGCGATCCAGATCGACATCGACGCAGAGGCGCTGGGGCGCAATTACCCGCTCAAGGCTGCTGTGCTCGGCGACGCCAGGGTGACGCTCGAGCGCATGCTCGAGCACGCGGACGGCAAGACATCAGTGAAGAGGAAACCCTGGGTCGACCTCGCGCGCGCGATCTGCGAGGAGTGGCGTTCGAAATATCGTCCGGTGCTCGAATCCGACGCCGTCCCGATACGCCCGGAGCGCATGTGCGCCGAGCTCACGCGACACGTTCCCGACGACGGCATCGTCGTCGTCGACACCGGGCACGCCGGCATGTGGATGGGCGGAATGTACGATCTGCGCTCGCCGCGCCAGAGCTACATCAGGAGCGCGGGACACCTCGGCTGGGCCTTTCCGGCGGGGCTCGGAGCGAAGTGTGCCTGCCCCGATCGGCCGGTCGTCGTGTTCACGGGCGACGCCGGTCTCTGGTACCACATCGGGGAGATCGAAACCGCCGTGCGCTGGAAGATCAATTCGGTCACCGTCGTGAACAACAACGCAAGCGGCAACCAGTCCAAGCGCGGCTTCGACCGGGCGTACGGCGGCGAGCAAACCGACCAGGCGAGGGAGCTGTGGACCTACAAGCCAGTCAATTTCGCGCGCATCGCCGAGGACATCGGCGCGCTCGGCATCCGCGTCGAGAAGCCGGGCGAGCTCGCGCCGGCGATCGAGCGCGCGCTCAAGGCCGATCGTCCCGTCGTGGTGGATGTCGTCACCGACATCGACGCCCTCGCGCCGACGGCAGTGACTTAGAGTGCTGTGGCGCCTTCAGGATGACAGGATGCCGTGCTAGAATTTGTGCGCTTCTGCAGTTTCCAGGCAGGAATTTCCGGCGAAAAGGGGCGTTAGCTCAGCTGGTAGAGCAGCGGACTCTTAATCCGTTGGTCGTAGGTTCGATCCCTACACGCCCTACCATGATCAATGACTCGTCACGCACGTGCTGAAATGATGAAGCGGGTATTTCCATCCGTCCTCGGTGCGCTCTTGGCGCTGGTCATGGCCGGCTGCGAACATTTGAATTTGAACACGGGGGCGAGCGGCACCAAGGTTGAAGCCGCAACCGTTGTGCGCGCTGTCTACGATCAAGTGCCCGATGCAGCGTTGGGCAGCCTGCCCTATAGAGGTATCGATATCCCGCGGGCAGTCAAACGCATTCGAGACCGTTTCTCGCAGATCAAGCCTTTTCTCGAGCGCGGCGTCATCGGCATTGCCTCCGACGGCTTGGTGCGTATGCGGGATGCTGCGGGGCTTGCGCAGGAGGAGCGCGCAGCGCTTGAGCGCCTGATCCGAGCCGAGAACAACGACCGCCTTCTGCTTTACCGTGGACTTTCCGACGAAACCGGCCATGGCGACGAATCGGACTGGATATCCTACGTAGGCGAAACTTTCGCCGCCGAATGGATCGGCCAGGCGCCCGCCGGCTGGTGGTATCAGGATGACCGGCGTCGCTGGGCGCAAAAGCCGGCCACCTCCGGCACCAAATAAATACTGCGACGATCGACCCGCCTGTCTCTTAATCCGTAGTCGTGGGTTCGATCCCTACACGCCCTAAGAATCACTTCGGATAGAAGTCGATGGCCCAGCCAGCGCGACACGCCAGGTAGGGGATATCCGGGCCGCCGTTCGGGCAGTGGGTGTTGGCCGCGCCGATGAACGGCCAGAGGTAGTCGTAGGCGCCCTGGGCTCCGCTCCAGCCACTCTCTACTCCCATCATGAGATTCAGTCGCGCCTCGGGTCCATAGCGGCCGGCGAAGGGACCGGTGCGGGATCGCGTTGCGTTCCAGATCTCCGCCATGGTCTTGTAGTAGTCGAAGCCGCTGCCTTTCGGCGTGCCCACTCCGAGCACATACGGCGCTGCACCGGCGCGCGGATAATCGGGCTCGCTGGTGAACAGCCGCAGCTGAAGGCGTGCGATGGCATCGCGGTGCGCCAGCCCGCCGGCGAAGCCGTGCTTGCTGGCGCGATCGATGGCGTAGGCGAGGTAGTTCTGCTCCCACATCGAGATGAACTGGGGGCCATCCGGCCGCCTGCCGATCCACAGTATCCTGAATGGATTGGCCGCCGGATCCTGGGCATTGGCGTAGTCGTCCAGGGCCTGGAGATTGTTGAGCACCTTCTGCCCCAGGTACGCACGCACCGGGGATGCCTCCGGGTAGTAGGCGGCGGCGTCCGCGAGGTTGCGCAGCGCCCAGCCGATGCCCCGAACCTCATTGGTGGTCAAAAGACCGCGCGCGTCGCGTTTGTAGGTCCGCAGCATCGCGTAGTTCGCCCAGAACGCCATTTCCTCGGCGTAGTACCGGTCGCCGGTGATCAGGTACGGCACGTAGGCGAGCGACGGCTGGTGCGCGTTGTCGGGGATCAGCGGCGACTGCCCCGGGCCGGGGTTGAGCGAACCGTATTCTCTGACCGGCATCGGGCTGCCCTTGATGTGATCGACGCCACCGCGCGCGGCGCGCCCGTCGAGCCACAGAGTCGGCCGCTGATCCAGGGAGACCAGACGCTCGGAGCCGAGCCCGCTGTTGACGGCGCTTTCGGTCTCGCGCACGTGGATCGGCCACGAGCCCGAGAGGTCGCCGTTCGCCATCACCATGGCGCGCTGGGTGGGGTCCTGATGCACGAGGTAGCGAGCGGTCCAGTCGGGGTACGGCGCCAGCTCCGGGCGTCCGCCGTGCCCCGGCATGTTCGCGCCCAGCGCTCCCTCTCGCAGGATGTCGTACCTCGCGCCCGTCGCCGCCGTGACCACGTTGGTGACCATCGTCAGGAACGGCGGCAAGGCGCGCGCCTGGTGGAAGGGAGTCAGATTCAGCCTCACCGCCGATAGGGGCGTCGCGCCGACCTCGAACACCTTGCGCCAGCGCGTCAGGTAGTAGTGCTCGACGGCGCTCTTGGCGAAGACGCTCTGACCCGCCACGATGATGGCAGCGTCGTAGGTAGTGGTCGTCGCGCCCGGCGCGTCCAGGACATTCTCCACCGTCACATCGACCCGCGCCTTCCCGTCGTTATAGACGCGGGTGTCGAAAACGACGCGCAGAAACGGATGCGCGACGTTGGCCGATGACCTCGGCGCCACGACGCTGCGTCCTTCGTGCACCAGCGGACCCGACAACCACGTGTCCGCCGAGGTTGAGCTCGGCAGACGCGCCGTGTAGGTGACCGAACCGATGGTGAGCGCCACGCTGGCAGCCGGGTTAGCCGGAACGAAGCTGCCGCTCGGTGCAGTGGCGGCGCTGATCGTGTAGTCGCCCGCCGTCTGCACCTTGGTGGTGAGCACGGCGAAGCGAATCGTTCCGTCGGGCCAGCGCGCCTTCACGTCGGTTTGGGTGGTCAAGGCGCCGACCTGCACCCCGGAGGTCGCAACGCCGGCGGGGAGCGCCAGGCCGAACGTCGCCCACCCTGACGTCAAGGCGCAGGCGCCCACCCCGTTGCCGCCGAACCTGCCGATGCTGGCGACGCTGTGAGGTCCGCTGGCGCCGCCCAGTGTGCCGCTGCAAGCCGTCGATACGAGCACGAACAGCAAGGCCAACCAGCTCAAAGCCTGTTCCTGCGTTGGGTGTTTCATTGATCGAGTAGGAAATTTAGTTCTGCTCTTTTCGAGCCGCCAATATTGCCTCGGTTTGATATGCCCTACCACATTTTCATCCGGAAAGCCCGGAAATAGCTTGTGTGAGGCCGGCAGAGCGAGTAGCATTATTTCCCCGGTTTTGAAACGTAGCCGGGTTTCAAAAAAAGGTCATATGGGCACAGGCTGGCAATTGCTGGAGGGCGTCGGGACATTGTTGATTTCGATCGCCTTTGCTTACTGGCTCTTCGTGGCTCCCTCCCGCGCAAAGCGCGAGCAGCGTCAAAAGGCTCGCGAACTTCGAGATCCCCGCGATCGTTAGAAGCAGGCTTTCGTCAAGGTATCAATAGGTTGATGCCTTGTATTAAAGTTTAATCTAGTTCCGTTTCCGGGTGGAAATTCCAGGGTCATCGACTGGCTGAGCGCTGCTGAAGCTCGAATCGCTTCTTGTTTGACTGCGGCGCACGCAACCCCTTCACCTTTACTAGGGTTTTTACTAGTAATTGATATTTAAGTCTTTTCAGCCGCATTTCGAGGCTGTAATATTAGTATTAGACCTACTGCGAGTTGTATCGTGAAAAGCGTCCGTACGGAGAAGGCGCGTTGAAACCGACTGATATCGGCGCCCCCGAGTATTTCCACAAAGTCGTCGATTGCCAGTGGGCTTGCCCAGCCCACACTCCCGTTCCCGAATACATCCGGTTGATCGCCGCGGGGCGTTACGACGACGCCTACATGGTGAACTGGCATTCCAATGTTTTTCCCGGAATTCTCGGCCGCACCTGCGACCGGCCTTGCGAGCCCGCGTGCAGGCGAGGGCGCGTCGAGGAAAACAATGGTGAAAAGCCCGAACCCGTCGCGATCTGCCGCCTGAAGCGCGTCGCCGCCGACAACAAGGGCGACGTCAAGGCGCGCATGCCCAAGTCCGCCGCGAAGAAAAACGGCAAGCGCATCGCCTGCGTTGGGGCGGGGCCCGCGTCGCTCACCGTGGCGCGCGATCTCGCGCCGCTCGGCTATCACGTTACCGTGTTCGACCAGGATCCGCGCGCCGGCGGCATGATCTGGTCGCAGATCCCGCGCTTTCGCCTGCCCATGGAAGTGATCGACGAGGAGGTCGGCTACATCCTCGATCTCGGCGTCGAGTTCAAGGGCGGCGTGAAGATCGGCAGCATGAACAAGCTGCTCGCGGAAAGTTACGACGCGGTCTTCGTCGGCTCGGGCGCCCCGCGCGGGCGCGACCTCGATATCCCCGGCCGGAAGGAAGCGGCGAAGAACATCCACATCGGCATCGACTGGCTTTCCTCGGTCTCCTTCGGCCACACCGACAAGATTGGCAGGCGCGTCATCGTGCTGGGCGGCGGCAACACCGCGATGGACTGCTGCCGGTCGTCAAAGCGCCTGGGCGGCGACGACGTCAAGGTCATCGTGCGCTCGGGCTTCGAGGAGATGAAAGCCTCGCCCTGGGAAAAGGAGGACGCGCAGCACGAGGGGATCCCGATCCTCAACTACCTCGTCCCCAAGACCTTCGAACACAAGAACGGACGACTGACCGGCATGACCTTCGAAAAGGTCAAAGCCGTATATGACGACAAAGGCAAACGCAGTCTCGTGCCGACCGGCGAGCCTCATCAGCATTTCGAATGCGACGACGTGCTGGTTGCGGTGGGGCAGGAAAACGCCTTTCCCTGGATCGAGCGCGACGCCGGAATCGAGTTCGACAAGAACGGCATGCCGGTCGTGGACAAGATCACCATGCAATCCACGCAGCCGACGGTCTTCTTCGGCGGCGACTCGGCGTTCGGCCCGAAGAACATCATCTGGGCGGTCGCCCACGGCCACGACGCCGCGATCTCGATCGATAAGCTCTGCCACGGCGAGGACCTCACCGAGCGCCCGTCGCCGATCGTCAACCTGAGCTCGCAGAAGATGGGCATCCACGAGTGGAGCTACGACAACGCGATCTCGCCGGACGAGCGCTACAAGGTTCCGTGGATGGACAAGAAGATCACGCTCAAGAACATCAAGGTCGAGGTCGAGCTCGGCTTCGACCCGATGACCGGCTTCAAGGAAGCGCAGCGCTGCCTGAACTGCGACGTGCAGACGGTGTTCGCCGACAAGCTGTGCATCGAGTGCGACGCCTGCGTGGACATCTGCCCGATGGATTGCATCACCTTCACGGCGAACGGCGAGGAGAGCGATCTGCGCACTCGGCTCATGGCGCCGGCGAAGAACCCGACCCAGGACCTGTACCTGTCGGGCGCGCTGAAGACGGGCAAGGTGATGGTCAAGGACGAAGACGTGTGCCTGCACTGCGGGCTGTGCGCCGAGCGCTGCCCGACCGGCGCCTGGGACATGCAGAAATTCCTGCTCGACCTGACGCATGCGGGGCATGGCTGCCGCACCCCGCAGAGGAAGGCGGCATGAAGTCCATCGAATCGGTCAACGCCTTCGTCGTCAAGTTCGCCAACGTGAACGGCTCGGGCTCGGCCTCGGCGAACGAGCTCTTCGCCAAGGCGATCCTGCGCATGGGCGTGCCGGTCTCCCCGCGCAACATCTTCCCCTCGAACATCCAGGGCCTGCCGACCTGGTACGAGGTGCGCGTGTCCGAATCCGGCTGGCTAGGCCGGCGCGGCGGGGTCGATCTCATGGTGGCGATGAATCCGCAGACCTGGGACCAGGACGTGAAGGAGATCGACCCGGGCGGTTATCTGTTCTACGACAACACCAAGGCCCTGCCGAAGTCGAAGTTCCGCGACGACATCAACGTGCTCGGCCTGCCGCTCACCGAAATCGTCAACCAGGCCTACTCGGACGCGCGTCAGCGCCAGCTCTTCAAGAACATCATCTACGTCGGCGCGCTCTCGGCGCTGCTCAATATCGATCCGCTGGTCATCGCCGAGCTGATCGGCGAGCAGTACAAGGGCAAGGAAGCGCTCCTGAAACCCAACCTCAACGCGCTCCAGCTCGGGCGCACCTACGCGCTCGAGCATCTCGAGTGCCCGCTTGGAATTCGCGTGCGCCCGCTGAAGGGCGAGGCCAACGCCGTCGGCGACAAGATCTTCATCGAGGGCAACGCTGCGGCGGCACTTGGCTGCGTCTATGGCGGGGCGACCGTGTGCGCCTGGTACCCGATCACCCCGTCCTCGTCGCTTGCCGAAGCCTTCCAGAAATACTGCTCGAAGCTGCGCGTGGACAAGGACACGGGCAAGAACAGGTTCGCCATCGTGCAGGGCGAGGACGAGCTCGCTTCCATCGGCATTGCCGTAGGGGCGGGGTGGAACGGCGCGCGCGCCTTCACTGCAACCTCGGGCCCCGGCATCTCGCTCATGCAGGAATTCATCGGGCTCGCATACTTCGCCGAGATCCCGGTCACCATCATCGACGTGCAGCGCGGCGGGCCTTCGACCGGCATGCCGACGCGCACCCAGCAGTCCGACGTCCTCTCCTGCGCCCATGCGAGCCACGGCGACACCAAGCACGTGCTGCTCTTTCCCGAGGACCCGGCCGAGTGCTTCGAGTTCGCGGCGCTTGCGCTCGACCTCGCCGACCGCCTGCAGACGCCGGTGTTCCTCATGACCGACCTCGACATCGGCATGAACCAGCGCCTCGCCGCGCCGCTCAAGTGGGATGACAGCCGCCAGTACGACCGCGGCAAGGTGATGACCGCCGAGATGCTCGACGCCGGCAAGGAGTTCGGCCGGTATCTGGACGTGGACGGCGACGGCATCCCGTTCCGGACCTACCCGGGCACGCACCCCTCGAAGGGGGGCTACTTCACCCGCGGCACCTCGAAGAACGCCTACGCCGTGTACTCGGAGCAGGGCGCGGACTACAAGGCCAACATGCAGCGGCTGCTGAAGAAGTTCGAGACCGCCAAGACGCTGGTCCCGAAGGCGGTACTGATGCCCTCGAAGGAGCCGGCGCGTTTCGGGGCGATCTATTTCGGCTCGACCGGCCCGGCCATGACCGAGGCCCTCGACGCGCTCTCGCGGCAGGGCATTTACGTCAACGCGCTGCGCGTCAGGGCGTTCCCGTTCCAGGACGAGATCTTCGACTTCGTTGCCTCGCACTCGAAGGTGTTCGTGATCGAGCAGAACCGCGACGCGCAGCTGAAGACCCTGCTCGTGAACGACGCCGGGATCAACCCGGCGAGCCTCATTTCGGTGCTGCACTACGACGGCACGCCGATCACCGCGCGCTTCATCACCTCCGAGATCGCTGAGATCGTCGCGGCGCTGAACGTGCGCCCGATGGTCAAGAAGGACAAGGCGGCATGAGATCAGACGCAAAGCGTTCGTCTTTTTCCCCTCCTCATCTGAGGAGGGGTGGCGCGAAGCGCCGGGGTGGTACTCCATGACTTACCTCGCGAAGCCGAAACTGCACCACCCGACCCTTCCCAAGAACAAGGTCGGCTACACGCGCCGCGACTACGAGGGCAAGGTCTCGACGCTGTGCGCCGGCTGCGGCCACGACTCGATCTCGGCCGCGCTGATCCAGGCCTTCTTCGAGCTCGATATCCTGCCGCACCGGGTGGCGAAGCTCTCCGGGATCGGCTGCTCGTCGAAGACGCCGGATTATTTCCTGGGCAACTCGCATGGCTTCAACACCGTGCACGGGCGCATGCCGTCGGTGCTGACCGGGGCGAACCTCGCCAATCGCGAGCTGATCTATCTCGGTGTTTCCGGGGACGGCGACTCGGCGTCGATCGGTCTGGGGCAGTTCGCGCACGTCATGCGGCGCGCGGTGAACATGACCTACATCCTCGAGAACAACGGCGTCTACGGGCTGACCAAGGGCCAGTTCTCGGCGACCGCGGACAAGGGCTCGAAGGCGAAGCGCGGGCAGGTGAACCAGGACGAGCCGGTGGACACCGTGTCGCTCGCGCTCATCATGGGCGCGTCATTCGTCGCGCGGAGCTTCTCCGGGGACAAGGCGCAGCTCATTCCCCTGGTGAAAGCGGCGATCGCGCACGAGGGCGCGGCCTTCATCGACGTGATCTCGCCTTGCGTCGCGTTCAACAACCACCCGGGCTCGACCAAGAGCTACGACTACGTGCGCGAGCACAACGAAGCGGTGAACCGCCTGGACTTCTGGCCCTCGCGCGACGCGATCACCGTGGACTACAAGGAAGGCGACGTCATCACCGTGCCGCAGCACGACGGCTCGGTCATCAAGCTGCGCAAGACCCATCCCGAGTACGACGCGACCGACCGCGTCAAGGCGCTCGAGTACGTCGCCCACCACGCGGCGAAAGGGGAGGTCGTCACCGGGCTGCTCTACCTCGATCCCAACCCCCAGGACCTCCACGCCCACCTCAACACCGTGGGGATCCCGTTCAACAAGCTTTCGGAGAAGGAGCTGTGTCCGGGGGCGGGGATGCTGGAAAAGATCAACGCAGGGCTGCGCTAGCGTACCGCACGCGGGCGCCTGCAGGCGCCCCCAGTCCGCATCATGAGCCGGGCACTTCTCGCGATCGCCGGCGCAATTGTTCTGGCCGTGTCTGCCGCGGCGTTCACGGCGGAAGACGACTACGCCAGGTGCCGCGCCATCCAGGACGACAAGGCGCGGCTCGCCTGCTTCGATGACCTGCGTCCGGTGAAAGCCGACGCGTCCGGCAGCTACCTCGAGCGCGCTTGGAGGCTCGGCGCGGAAGACTCGCGGATCGGCATCGACAACGTGCAGCCCTAC